>JAESFZ010000121.1_pt1 | contig 165788 bp, 139 predicted proteins | sample 9269561 | NCBI WGS metagenome assembly JAESFZ01 (sample SAMN14515552, study PRJNA621657) | algae metagenome | isolation source: Tildeniella nuda ZEHNDER 1965/U140 and co-occurring heterotrophs from wet... | place: Switzerland: Stansstaad, Zurih | collected 1965-01-01 | reverse complement strand
GCGGCTACAGGGACAAAACCTGCCTCCACAGGTTCCAAAATCCTCGTGTTGCGGTAGTCCGCGCAGGCGGACTTTGTCTACGTAGTCGCGGTTTTAACCGCCAGACACTTTTAAAACATCCTCTAAGCTAGCAAGGGCTGCTCGGCGTTCAACAAAATGATTGAGTGCAGTGATGAACGTCTCAAAGCGGCTGATCTCGGTTAAAAAATCATCGTCTTCATCAACACCATCACAGGAATCTTTGGCATCAATGAAACAGAGGGGAAACTCATCTAGCGCATAAGGTTTTAGCGCTTCTGCCAGACTGTGGCGGTAGCTGGCAATTTTCTGGTCTTCCTCCCCTCCGGCGGCTGACATTTCGTTAATCACCAACATCATCTTCCAGCGGTAGCCTTTGTCGTAGGCTAGCTTCTTAAAGTTTTCGACGGTAAGCGTATCGAAAAGCATGTAGGTCAAGCAGAATACCAGCAAATCGGCTTTAGCGATTGCCTCATAGGTGATTTCGTCATGGTCAGCGCGATCAGTGAAGAGTCCAGGTGTGTCGATGACTTTGATACCATTCCAGTCGTAGAGAGCCGTTTTATCGGTTGCTCTATCGATCTCATTCCTCAGCTCAGTCCAGAATGATTGCAACAAATTGACGAAGCGGTAGACACAGGTAAAGCAAGCGCACCTAAGTAATCGAGCGTTGTCCATCTGCCTCGTCAAACCGAATCCAAGTCTTTGTCAAGGAGCCTGATACAGCCCCCTTGACACCATATCGCTAAAATGCAATTATTTAGGAGTCCTAAATAATTAAGCATCATGAACAACTAAAACACCACTGTCCTACCAGTTGAAGAAACTGCATTCCGCTTCGATCGATGTTTCGCCACACCACTCAAAAGCATCGGCATAGTGCTGTCTTAAGAGAATGCGTTTCTCACTTTTTGACTATTCCCACTCCCTTTCATCTTTAGTTCATACAAGAGGTTGTCATGAAACGTTTTCTCATTGCTTTACTTGGTATTGGCTTAAGCATCATGTTGGGTGTATTCCATTTCAGTCTTAAAACTGATGCTCATCCTACAACTCAATCCGCGTCAGCACCAACGGCTCAAGCAGTGCCTCAGGTTGTACCAACTCCAAAATCACCTGATTTAGAAGTGATTGGTACCAGCGTCCGCTATCTCAAAGAGGCAGATATACTCGTTTTTGAGCAAACGGTGAAAGGAACGGCTGGCAAAACATTGCCCAAACCCAGGGGTAGCGTTGATGGCGCACCCGTATTGGGCTACGTCTTTCCAACGACTCTAAAGCCCGAAGATGCAGGGTTTGGCAAGGTTGAAGGGATTTTAGCACTGGCAGTCACATCCCATCCAGATTTCGATGATACGCCTCTGTGGGATGAGAACAACAACTTGAACTACGCCGATGATGGCATTGTTTTTCACAGTCATTGGGTAGTGCTAGTGAAGGACGATCGCGTTCCTGGTGGCTTGTCGGTCAAACAGTTCAACAAAACCGATAAGACAGTTGTACTTCCACCCACCCACCCCGGTATGCCAATGTATTTGGATTCTCCCGGCTTCTCAGTGGTGCTGAAAGGCAACAAGCTCACCGTTCTGGTTCCGGCTCAACGCCTTCATTCCAAAACGGAATTCAAGTTTGATGGAGTCGTTGCCTATATGCAAGTGAACGCCACGAACAAAAATCTCCCCATGCTTGGGGTATATCAGGCATACAGCGTGAGTTCAGGAAACTTAAGCCTTCCCTACAATGTGCAACCTCAATAACGGAGAAGATCAAATGACCCTCAATATTGAATTGCTCGAAAGCAGTTTCGCTCAAATTAAGGGCAATAGCTCAGAGTTTACGGCACAGTTCTACAGGCTACTCTTTGCAGACTACCCAGAAGTCCAGCCTTTATTTGTCCACACGAATATGGAAGCGCAAGGCAAGAAGTTATTTCAATCTCTGGTGCTGGTTGTGAATAACTTGCTTCAACCAGACGTATTAAGCAACACGCTCAAAGGATTGGGAACTCAGCACCTTCAGTATGGTGTGTTGCCACAGCATTATCCGATGGTGGGCAGTAGCTTACTGAAAGCATTTGAGGCAACTCTGGGCACTGCCTGGACTCCTGATGTTCAACAAGCGTGGACAGAGGCGTATGGAGCCGTTGCTCAACTGATGCTGGACGGTGCCAACTACTCACCAGAACAGGTAATATTTGCCAGCGATCGAAAAATAGTGGGTTAGTAAACCTGACTAGCAACCAGGTTTACTGACTGGATTCCATAAACATCTGAAAGGAGAACATGATGCCAATCGCGGTTGGCAAACAGTTGCGGCTAAGTGTGCAACCGTTGCTGCTGCTAACAACGACTCGAAAAAGTGAGGTATACGATGAATGACTATTGTTTGGTCGACTGTGGTTTTCACGATCAGTTAGAAGCATTCGCAACGCTGCGGCAGACTTGTCAAATTTCTTATCGCACTGCCACTGAGGAGATCGTTGAAGTTCAAAGTCAAATTGTCGATGTTTATGCTGCGGACAAAGCAGATTTTTTGAAGCTGAAAGATGGGACTGAAATTCGGCTCGATCGCCTGATTTCAGTTAATGGCAACCCCACTCGTTTTGCTCAGGAGTAAACTGATGATTACACTCCACCATTTACTTGGTGCTTTACACGGTCAGTGTTCATGGACAACTCTCAGCCCGATCGCGACACAGAATCAACGCTTCCTGCTGAATCTCCGATTACTGGTGCCAGCGCAAATCCCTTTGATGCCTCAAGCGCGGTCGAGCAACATATTTTGATTGGGTTAGAAAAAATCGGGTTGGCATTGAAAAGTCAATCCTGGCAGGATGCCGGACAGCAAGGATTAACGCCAACTCAAGGGCAAATTCTGGCGCTTTTAATTGATCAGGGTGAATCCGGGATGCGGTTATCAGAGGTGGCAAAAAATCTTGCCGTCACAGCGGCGACAGCGAGTGATGCAGTGACTTCGCTAGTTGAGAAGAGCTTAGTGCAAAAGACGCGATCGCCCCAGGATGGACGAGCGATAGCGATTACATTAACCACTCAAGGACAAAAAGTCGCCGCCCAAACCGCATCCTGGTCTGATTTTTTGCTCAACACGGTAGATGAGCTATCGGCAGCAGAACAAGTAATCTTCCTGCGGGGACTCATCAAAATGATTCGCAAGCTTCAAGCACAGGGACAAGTATCCGTCGCAAAAATGTGTGTCACCTGTCAATTTTTTCAACCCAACCGTTATTCAGATGCAGAACGTCCGCATCATTGTGCGTTGGTGAATGCGCCCTTTGGCGATCGACATCTTCGCCTCAACTGTGCCGAACACCTTGCAGCCGATTCTGAATTGGCGAAACAAAACTGGAAACGATATCTTTCGCAATCCTCCCATCCCCAGCCAGATTAACCGACTGACTTCACCCAATAGTTGACATCAGAGGGGGGCGTAAAGCCCGCATTTGGATCAATAGGGAGTCGTGCCCTGATAACTGGTACCGTCTGGCATGATTGCCCAATCTAACTGGGCATTTGTCAAATTGGCACCACTTAAGTTAGCGTTCTGCAAGTTTGCGTAACGGAGATCAGCCCCATTCAAATTTGCATCTTTGAGGTTTGCGTTGATAAGAATGGCACCGTATAAGCTGGCTTTCTGCATCTGAGCCTGTATAAAGCTGGCGTTTCTAAGATTTGCATCGCGTAATTCAGCCTGCTTTAATGTTGCGTCTTTCAAGTTGGCTTGCGACAGATTGATGTTCAATAGTTGTGCTTGGCTGAGGTCTGCTCCAACCAGATTTGCTTTGCCTAAATCTGCACCCTGGAGATTGGCTGCCTTCAGGCTCGCTGCGCTGAGTTGAGCACCTTGCAAGGTGGCGTTAATGAGTTTAGTTTGGCTCAGGTTTGATCGAGTGAGATTGGAGTAGCTAAAATTGGCTCGACTCAGATCTGTGCCATGTAAATCAATGCCACTCAATTGGCACCGGATACACGTCTTCGTTCGCAAAAGCTGTTCTGGATCGATCGACGTTTCAGGTGTGACATTGGCTGCGCGATCGTCTTTAGTAAGCGTCGCCTCATGCACTTTTGCGGCAACAGGCGGTTGCAGTGCTTGCCTGAGCCTTAACATACCAACCAGGCAGGTTCCCAATAGCGCTGCTGCAATCAGAAGCAATCTCAAGTTCATGAATTTAGTCAAGGTAGTGTGAAGGAACGCATTAGGAGAATGATGATGCACCAAATTGTTGGGCGTAATTAAACTAAAGATGATTTTGGGGGTGGAGGGGGTGGAATCCCCTGCCTGGAGGCAACGCCCCCAAACCGCTCCCTCACACTTAATTGTGGCTACCTACTTACTGATAGTATTCGCGCCTGGCGCTACCAACCGGGACTAAGCACTTAAAGTTTCGATAAATCTGCGGTTTGTAACGCCCGAGAGACCCAGAAACAGGCTAAGAAATGTGATAGGTCGAGTGTTCTTGTGTGTTTCAATTCTTTTAGAAAAAATTTAAGTACCTAGACCAAACCTCTTGCAGAAGTGCTGGAGGTTTGGTTGGTTCTACTTTAAATCGGTTAGTCGTGCGACGTTTGACGACTCAACCTAAAGGTTGCACTACTGCTTGCCAGCGTTTTCACTTATCCCTTCGTTCAAGTGGAGCAGTAACCATGAACAGTTCTGTCTTTGGAAAAGTTTTGTTGTCTGCTGTCCTCACCTCCTGTGCTGTCTTTTCAGTCTTGACGCTGGCATTTCTGCCACGCCAAGCGGAACCCATTCTTGCTGAGTCCACAACGGGTGAGTCTACTGAAGACATCAACCACCGTGATGTCGTCATTCGACATATTGGCATCTCCATTGTGGTGAGCGTTGGCGCTGGCATCACAACAGCGGAACTGCTCCGTAAATGGAGGCGATCGCGGACAGTGGTTCCAGAGGGGCGACAAATTTTGAGTGCCCAAGCCATATTGCAAGCGGTTAATCCTCCAGATATGGCTCTCGCTGTGAATGGACTGACGGCTTCACCACTCAGTCTGACCGACAATGGTGAGATGCCAACCGATCGACTGGAGTTTCAGCCACCTGCTATTCCAGCTTTAGAGTCCGATCGTGATGTTGACTGGGAGAACACAGCATTACCGCTGTCTCTCTTTCAGCCATTGGTGGCACTGCCAACCGAAGACGTGAACTGGTTTCCACTCATTTCATCAAACAGTACGTTGTCAACGGCTTCAGAACAAATGCCAGCAGTAGACTCGTCTTTAACATCGCACCTGCTCTTGGCATCGCGTGAGCAGTATCAAACGTGCCGTATTCATCGGACAGAACTGCCAGAGCGTCTGTTTGCCATTCTTTTTGAGGATCAATACTATCGTTTTGTCAAGGTGGTGAGCAGTCGTGAACAGGCTCTTGGCATCGTCACAAGGCTTAAGCAACGAGGCGAACCAGCCGTGATGACTCATAATGAAGAGCGCTATGCGGTTTGGGCGCTAGTGCCAGATGCGTGCCCGGAGACACCCACCTCCAGCGATGCTGATAGTGCAACTTGCTTGTGTGTCAGTCACCCAGCAGCATGACGGTGTTTATAGAAATGATCACACATGATGAACTGAATTCATTTGAACGTTTTAATGAACGCGATCGTAGAATACCCACCTCCAAATGAAGGGTATTGACAGTCGTAGTTCCAATTGCAGGCAAATCCATCATCGCGTCAATATCCATAATTGCAACTGCCTAAAAGGAATTTGGTCTCACTCACTTTGTTATTGACAGTTGCGTGCAAAACACAACATTCAATCATCTAATGTGCTGGCGCGCGATCGACCCTCAGCATATCCAGATGGGTTAAGAAGGTGCGACGCAAATGTATTCATGCTGGCTTTCGAGCGTATAGCTCTATGAATTGGCTTGTCTTTGAGTTGGTTTTTCTTCGGCAAAAAAGCGGAAAAGTTCAGTAGAAAAGCGGAAAAGTTCAGTAGAAAAGCGGAAAAACTTACACGCTCTTCATAGAAATTTCCCTGATTCCGTTATCGATCGACCGAATACATGACTCAGAACCGGATGTCATTCTTCTTTAAACTTGTTCAGGGCATCTTCTCGCTTCCGTTGTGAAACAGGTAATCTTTCCGCAACTGTGGGCTGACATAGCGCTATTGGTAGGCACTGCATCTGCGATCGCAAGGCATAAATGCTTGCAACACTCTAACGTTTGCACGGTTGCTTTCGGACTGTAGCGCTTAGTAGCAACAGAACTAACAGAATCAAGCGCTTCAAAATCAGCGCAAATCTCACCTACAAGCATTTCATTCTGTTGTCTCCTCGCTTTAGCCTGCTGCTGAGCAGTGGATGCAAAAGTCCTGATTAGAGTTCTTTGCATTTATACAGTTCTTTCAAGCAATCACTGTCCTGCTAATGGTTGCCTGCTCATTCCAGGTGAATTAATCGCAGCACATCACCCTACTAACCGTGCGGTGCGTGACTTCGCACGATGGCATTAAACGTTGTGGGATGGCTTCTACTTAACCAAAACTATGACTTTTAAAACACGTTCGATCGCTCGTCCGGTACTGCCGCTACTTAAACCGATCCGGCTCAAGCCACGCTTTCATCTCGGCTTTACGTTCGCCATTTTACTGACTACGGGGGCAGCAGAGACGCTGATTCATTGTCCATCTGCTCTAGCGGATCTGACGAAACTCAACGATCGCAAAGAGCACTCAACTGATTCAGTTGCTGTCAAAGCGACAAACAGTAATTCTGTACAGATTCCGGTTGTGAAAGAACAGCAACCAGTGAAAGCAATGCCCCAAGTAGTGGCAGATGCAATGTTATCCTCTGCTGCTGGGAGTCAATCTTTGTTTGACGCGACGCTGTTCGATGCAACCAAGCTTCAAATCGCGGCAAGGGCTGGGCTACTGACACCATCTTTAGAGACGCAAGAGACACAGACTTCCTACATCAGAAACGCATCCTATGAGCAGCGTCCTTGGCTAAAGCGACCAGAAAAGCCTGAACAGACACAGCGTTTGACTGAACGATCGCCCTTACTAATAGCCGATTCGGGTGTACCAGCACCATCTGACAAAGTGCTGCGGCAGGGCAGCGAGGTACTCGGTGTACCGTCAGTGCAGTTGCAGGGCGTATTCAAGCAAGAAGGCAGCGATACTTCGGCACGGGCACGCTTGAGAGGCTTCTACCCGGTGACACCCAATGCTGGCTTTGGAGCTGAGGTCGATTTGACGACCGGTAGAGGGTTTGCCGATTCGCAAGAAACAGGGCTGAATCTGAACGAGCTGTATTTTGCTGGATCACTGCCGTCGCTGCCAACGTTGCGATTGGTCGTAGGTTTGATGGATTTGACCTCGTATTTTGATCGCAACAGCTTCGCCAAAGACGGCGCGACGCATTTCTTTAACTCGGTTTTTCAAACAAACCCAGCGCTGGCAGCAGCAGGCATTGCCTCACGTCCGGGGCTATTGGTGAACTGGAGCGTGACGGATGACATTGACCTCAAGGCAACCACGTTTTCGTCAAACCGCAATCTCGGTGATTTCCATCTGGATGCGTTTGCAGGGGAAGTGGGTGTGCGGTTTGGTACTGCCATCATTCGTGGCACCTACGTCTCCTCCCGCGATGCCGGGCGGCGAAGCGGCTTTCGAGAGATTTTTGACATCCCGCGATCGGGTAGAGCCGGACCGCAACCGGGCGATCGGGAAGAAGCTTACGGTATCAACGCCGAAGTTTTTATTCCTAGCCTCAAACTTGGTCTCTTCGGTCGCTATGGGCATTACACCAATCTGGCTCTAGACACTAGCGGCACGACTTATAGCGCGGGATTGAACTTTCTGGATGTCTTTATGCCGAGCGATCGCCTGGGGTTGGGTTACGGACGGCAACTGTCGAATGACGACCTCCGACGATCGCGAGGCGACAACAACCCCGATGTGCTGGAGTTGTTTTACGACTTCCGCATCACGCCCAATCTGCGTGCAGCAGTGATGCTTCAGGAACGCAATGGTTTTTCGGAGACGGTCTTAGGCGTTCGTGTCAGAACGGATTTTGACCTTTCGTCAGTCTTTAGGAGGTCGAGATGAGAGATTTGAATCAGTGGTTGGGAGGCAGCAGTCAGCGGTCAGCGGTCAGCGGTCAGTCGAGCCACCCTCACCCTAGCCCTCTTCCCAAAGGAGAGGGAACAAGAGTTCTAAGCCCTTCTCTTTGGAGAAAAAGGGTTGGGATGAGGGCGATTGATATTGCCACACAGCCACGCCTTTACCTTTTACCTTTTACCTTTTGCCTTTTACCTTTTCTACTGATCGCGCTGTCGGGAATGCCATCGCAGGCGCAATCTATGTCGGCGAGACAGGGCTATACGTTGCTGAATCGGGGCTTTGTGAACGATGCGATCGCCGCGTTTCAGGCAGCGTTGCGGCAAAATCCGCAGTCTCTAGAAGCAAAGTTGGGACTGGCGATCGCCTATCAACGGGCGGGACAGGATGCAAAGGCATGGCAGGCGTATCAGCAGGTATTGGTGGAGGACTCGAAAAACCTCACGGCACTCTCTGCGGTCGGTCTGTTGGGTGGCTATCGATCGGAGTGGCAGGCACGAGGCATTGAGGCACTGACCACACTATTAACGCTGGCTCCTGATCGAACGAGCGATCGTACTCAGCGGGCGTTGCTCTACAGCTACCAGGGGCGTTTTACAGAAGCGCTGACGGATTACCAAGTGCTGCTTCAGAAACCTACGCCAACTATACTTCTGGGCACAGCTCAGGCATACACCTATAGTGGCAATTATCGGCAGGGCGTGACGCTATTTGAGCGCTACACCGCTACGGGGAAGAGACTACCAGTTGATGCCGTCATTGCCTATGCGACCGCACTGCGAGAGACAGGTAAGCCAGAGCAGGCAATCCCGTTGCTGGAGGCGCAACTCAAGCAGTTGAAGGCTTCAGATCGAATGGCGATCGAGGTGCGATCGGCTCTGGCAGTCGCGTATCAGGCAAACCAACAGTCTGATGAAGCCCGCTTGATTTTGCAACCACTACGCAGTCAGCCAAACGCAACGCTGCCACTGGCACGAGCACTGAGTCAGATTGGGCGACAGTCAAGCGATACAGCGCTGTATGCGGAAGCAGTGGAGCAGTATCGTCAGGTGCTACGCCAAACTGCCAACCCATCACCGGGACTGGTAACAGAAGCAGCGGATGTGTTTAGCGAGTTTCCGTCGTCGCAGCAGGCAGCACTGTCGCTATATGAGCAATTGATCAAGCAACAGCCAGAGCCAAGCTTAGTGGTTAAACGTTTGGCGATCGCCCAGCAGCTAGGACAGATCACTTCTGGTGAACTGCGGCAACAGCTACAAACTGCCTTACAACCGCTGCCTGATAGTGCTACAGAGCGACAGTCTCTTGCCCTCGCCCTTATTCGCCTCGATCCACCCGATCCGGAACTGCTGCCCACCTATCAGGAGCTTTTGCAGCGCGGTGTGGATGCGCCCTTTTTACACTTTCGAGTCGCGCAAATCTGGGTGCAGAAAGGTGATTTGGAACAAGCACGGCAGGCATTACAAGTGTATAGTGCGACTGCTGCTGGTGCGCGCGATCGTGCCTCCCAAATCCTGTTAGCTGACATTGAACGGCGAGACGGCAAACTAGATGCCAGCGCCCAACGGTACGAGGCGATTATTGCCTCCAATCCACCTGCTTCCATCTTGTCAAACGCCTTACTGGGACTGGTAGACGTACGAGAGAGACAGGGACGATCGGACGAAGCATTGAACGTTTATGACCAGGTTTTGGCAACCCGATCCCAAGACTTTCGCCTTCAGTTGGGTCGAGCCAGCGTTGCCTATCGATCGCAGCGGATTACGCAAGCTGAGGCAGAAACGGTGCTAACCACATGGCTCCAATCGCCCTCTGCGAATGAAACGCCACCCGAATTATTCAGCCTCGTGGGAGCATTGCCAGCCGATGCCGAACGAGAAGCGCTTTACAAAACTTTGCTGACAGTGAATCCAGATAGCCTCCCCATTCAGCGTCGTGCCTTGCAAGTGCTGGCAGTCCGCGATCCAGCAACGGCACGATCGCAGGTTGAACAGCTTGTCACACGCAACAAAGGCGATATAAATGCTTACTTTGTGCAAGGCGATCTGGCGCAAACGCTGGGAGATTTAGCGCTGGCGAACCAGGCATACACCGCAATTTTGCAACAGCAGCCCAATAATGTAGACGCGATCGCTGCCCTTGCAGGGGTACGGTTCCAGCAGCAGCGCTATGCCGAAGCCAGCGCCCTCTACAACCGTGTGCTGGTGCTGAGACCTGATGACCTCGATACCCGTCGCATCTTGGGCGAACTGAGCCTTGCCCAGGATCGTCCAGGCGTTGCTCTACAACAGTTCAAAGCGTTGCGGCAAGCACAAAGCGCCAGAGAAATGTCTTCCTCACCATCAGGCGATCGCGCCACCGATCGCAAAATTGAGAAAATCCAGGTCGATCTCCTCCGACGACGCGGTTTCCAACCCTCCTGGGAGCGCTACTAGGAAGTTTTTAGTTTTTAGTTTTTAGTCTGGCAACTGACAACTAGTAACCAACAACCAACAACCAACAACTGCTCTAGCCTTCTACCTTCTGCCTCCCCTATGAACCCCCGCACTACCCATTTTGCCTCTCTCTTCGATCGCGGCACACGAAGATTCTGCCTGCGCCTATTGCCGATCGCGCTCTTCCTCATCACGCTAGTATGCAGTCTGGGCTTGGGTTGGCAGCAGGCAACAGTGGCTCAGTCCCCTCCTGAAGCTCCGGTTACGTCTCCCAATGCGGGGATTGATAAAGTGCCAGCACCGCCGCAATCGGCTGGGGAAGCGGCAGCAAAAGACCCTGACGTTTCGGATGCGGCTAAAAAAGGCGCTATCGTTGCACCACTGGCAGCAGGGCAATATGTTTTGGAGTTCAACCGGAGTCCAGTGGTGGGCAACCGTCTGCGGCTGCGGAGCATTTATGATGAGACGCGATTGCGGTTTACGCGTCCCCGTGCCTGGAAGCCCAAAGCCGCCAAACTTCAGCTACGGTTTCGCCATTCGCCAGCGTTATACGCGACGCGATCGAATCTCACAGCCTACGTCAACGGTGCCAGCGTGGGCAGTTTGCCGCTCAACAAAAAGCAGGGCGAAATCGGCAGCGCGATTTACGACATCCCACCAGACCTGATTCAGGACAACAACGAAGTTGTGATTGCCGCACTGCAAAACAACTCGCCCACCTGTACACAAGACCCGTTCGATCCATCGTTGTGGACGGAGATTTTGCCTGATTCCAAGCTGGTATTTGACTTTCAACCCCAGCCGATCGCGCTCAACTTCAGCCGCTACCCTTATCCCATTTTTGACGACCTGAGCCTGGAGCCAAACCAGCTTGCGTACCTGCTGCCGAACGCGATCGATGAATCCTGGCTCACTGCGACCACGCGCTTTCAAACAAATGTGGGGCGGTTTGCTCAGTATCGTCCGCTGAACACGCGCCTGCTGACGGCGATCGACCAGATGCAGCCAAATGAACGGCTCGTTGTTGTGGGCACTCCCAAAACGCAGCCTGCGCTGGCGCAACTCAAACTACCGCTGTCGTTGAAAGACGGTCAGGTGCGAGACGACAAAAAGAACGTGCTGCCGAATGATGCAGGTGTGCTGATGCTGACCACAACACCTGACAAACGCCATCCCGTTCTAGTCGTGACTGGCAATGGATCAGACGGTGTGGCAAAGGCAGTGCAGTTTCTCATTCAGTCGCGCGATCGCCAGCTTGGTACCGGGCAGGCGATCGTCGTGCGCCAAGTCACCGATGTACCTGCACCCTCACCCCGCGAATGGTCGGGCTATCTGCCAATTGCTAACAACTTTCAGCTTAAAAATCTGACTACCTTCGACAACCAGCCTTACGAAGATATGACCGTGCGGGGTGCCGATGCTCCAGTGATGGAGTTCGACTTTCGTGCCCTGCCTGACGATCAGTTCGCCACGGGGAACTTCATCAATTTGAACTACAGCTACAGTCCTCAGGTCAACCCGCTCACCTCCCTGATTGAAGTGCAGCTAGATGGATTGGCGTTGGTAGGCAAAAAGCTTGATTCTGTCACAGGCGCGTCGCACGAAACCCTTCGAGTCGCACTGCCAGAAGACCGCATCAAGCCCAACTCCAAGATTCGTGTCCGGTTTCAGCTTGATCCCCGCGAACGTCGTTCTTGCAACCGCGCCCTCGACCAGCAGCTTTGGGGCACTATTCACGCCGATACCAGCTTTGACCTCAATCGGACGAACGTTGTGCAGGTACCTGATTTGAAACTGCTGCAATTTGGCTATCCCTTTGCCTCTCCTCAGGATTTGTCCAAGACGGCGATCGTCCTACCCGATCGCCCCAGCACGAACGATCTCGCCCTGCTGTTTGAAATCAGCGCTCGTTTGGGACGACTCAGCCAGTCAGAATCGGTGAAGCTGGACGTGTTTCGGGCAAATAAATTACCGACCACCGTGCGGAGCGATCGCCATCTCGTCGCCATCGGCACCCGCGAGCAGTTTCCTCTCCCCGATGCCTTGCAGTCCGAAGGCTTTACCCTCCAGGAGTCCTTTCGTCGTCAGCGCGGACAAAGCCAGGTGCAAACCCTTCCCGATGCCGAAGGTTTGGTCAAAGAAATCGTGTCGCCCTGGAACCGCGATCGCGTCCTGCTCATGCTCAGTGGGCAGACCAGGGCAGGTTTAGATCACGTCCGCGACCTGCTCAACCGCGACTTTCTCTTCTTTCAACTGCGCGAAGACACTGTCCTCATTGACGCTGCCGACCCAGACCCCAATCCCTATAACCCCAACGCCTACACGCTGGAGTTTTTGCAACAGGCAAAGCAAAAGCAGCAGTTGAGTCAAACGAGCTGGCTCGATCGGTTCCTGCAAACCCTGCGCGTCAGTTGGTTTATTCTCGCTCCCGGTTTTGTGGTTGCTGCGCTGCTGCTGTATGCGATCGCGCAGTCGTATTTAGGGCGGTTGGGGAAGAAGTGAAAGCGGAGTGCAGAAGGCAGGAGGCAGAAGGCAGGAGGTAAAGGATAAAGAATGAAGGCTAAAGGCTAAAGGCTAAGAGGTTGTTTGAAAAGTGTCTGGCGGTTAAAACCGCGACTACGTAAACAAAGTCCGCCTGCGCGGACGACCGCAGAGTAAGGGTTTTATCACCTGCAACGGCAGGTTTTGCCTCTGTAGCCGCGACTTCAGTCGCCAAGGCTACAAGCATCTGGACTTTTAAAGCGTCCTCTAAAGGCTAAAGGCTAAAGGATGAAGGATGAAGGGGGTTTCAAGCTTAGATTTCAACTTTCCGAGTTCCAAGCTCCATCTTCCGAGTTCCAAGCTCCATCTTTCGAGTTCCAAGCTCCATCTTTCGAGTTCCAAGCTCCATCTTCCAAGTTCTCAGCTCGACCTTCCGAGTTCTAAGCTCGACGTTCCGAGTTCTAAGCTCGACGTTCCGAGTTCTCAACTCCATCTTCCGAGTTCTCAGCTCGACGTTCCGAGTTTCAAGCCCCATCTTCCGAGTTCTCAGCTCAATCTTCCGAGTTCTCAGCTCAATCTTCTAAGTTTCAAGCTCGACTCTACAGCCTAAAACAGCAAACTGCAGCTCACTCCCTATCCCCCTCCTACTCCCCACTCCCCACTCCCCACTCCCTACTCCCCACTCCCCACTCCCCACTCCCCACTCCCTCTCCTACTCCCCATGCTCAAGCTCCCTCTTCAGGTTCATCGCCAACCGCCTCAAACAACTCCAAACTGGCAGTTGTGGCTAACCACATGGTTAGTCGATCGCCTGCCTCTATGGTCTGACGGCACGTTACGCTGGCTTACCCGCTATCAGCTTGTCCTTTTGGCAGCCGCTTCTTTGTGGCTGTGCCTGCCGTTGATCACCGAGCGACCGCCCGTTTGGCAGCAGGCTGTTTTGGCAGCGATCATGGTATCGGTTGGGGCTGTGATTGTGAGGCTAGAAGAGCAGCGGACTGACACTCACAGTAGTGAACGGTTGCATCTGTTCCTCATTGCGTTGAGTATGCTGACAACCGTGCGGTATCTTTACTACCGCACGCAGTACACGATGAACCTGGATAACTGGCTAAACGGCTTTTTCTGTTTGCTGCTGTATGTTGCAGAGCTGTATGCGATCGGCACCCTCCTGCTTGCCTACTTTCAGACGCTGAAGGTGCGCGATCGTAAGCCCGTTGACCTTGCCACTATGCCTCAAGACGAATGGCGCTCTGTTGATATCTACATCCCCACCTACAACGAGGATGTTGAAATTGTCCGTAAAACAGTCCTTGCGTCACTGGCGATCGATTATCCGGCAGACAAAAAACGGGTTTACGTCCTGGACGATGGTCGCAAACTGCCAGAGCGTCGGGAAATCTTGCAACAAATGTGTGACGATCTGGGCTGCGATTTACTGACGCGAGACAACAATGACCACGCCAAAGCAGGCAACATCAATACTGCCTTAGTTAGAACTACTGGCGATCTGGTTATGATTCTTGACTGCGACCACATCCCCGTGCGCCACTTTCTGCAACACACCGTCGGCTTCTTCCAAAACCCCAAAGTAGCGCTCGTGCAAACGCCCCACTGGTTCTATAACCCTGACCCCTTCGAGCGCAATCTGCTCACAGGCGGACAAATTCCAGTCGGCAACGAACTGTTTTACAAAGTGCTGCAAAAGGGCAACGACTTCTGGAATGCTGCTTTTTTCTGCGGTTCTGCTGCTGTCATCCGCCGCGATTACATACTCGAAATTGGCGGCATTGCCACCGAAACCGTCACCGAAGACTGCCATACCTCCCTCCGCCTCCACTCCCTCGGCTACGAAACCGTCTATTACGACAAAATCATGGTGGCAGGGCTGGCACCCGAAAAATTTTCTGCCTACGTAGGGCAACAGGTACGCTGGGCGCGAGGTATGGCGCAGATTCTACGACTTGAAAATCCTCTGTTGAACCGCAAACTCAAGCTTAGACTGGCTCAACGGCTTTGCTATTTCAGCGCCACGTCTCACTTTTTCTTCGGGTTTCCTCGCTTGATGTATGTCATTGCTCCAGTGCTGTATCTCTTGTTGGGCATTAATTCGGTCAGAGGATTGGGCTTCGAGACACTGTGCTACGCCTTGCCTCACATTCTTTTGTCGATGCAGACCAATCACATTCCATACAAACACGTCCGGTTTTCGTTCTGGAACGAGATCTACGAGTTTGCCTTGTCCTTTCAGGCGGGTATGGTCACTTTGCTGGCGCTGATCAATCCCAAGTTGGGATCATTCAATGTTACCGATAAAGGATTAACGGTGACAGAGCGCAATTTTGACCTGGAAAGCGTCCGTTATCTAGTCTTTTTAGGCGCACTCACGGCGGCATCACTCATTGCGGTGCCGTTTTGGTTTGTGGTGAGTCCAGAAGATGGTCAAGCGGTAATTATCAACGCCTTGTGGTGTGTGTTTGATTTGCTGCTTGTGATGGCGGCATGTCTGGTCGCCTTTGAACAACCGCAACTGCGGCAAGCGCATCGGTTGCCACGCCAGTTGACGGCGATCGTTCACAGCGATCGGCATTGGACAGGCACTACTACCAACGTCAGTGAATCGGGCGCACGGATTTTGCTGGATGTATGGCCCAACATCCCGGACGTAGTGCGAGTTGAGCTGGTCGGCGATTATGGAGCGAGAGTGCTGGTGGATGCTCATGTGATCCGAGCGATCGCCAGTGACAATCTGCAAACGCTACTCTCAGTCGAGTTCATCAACCTCACTCGCACTCAACGAGATGATCTGAGTGTAGTGATTTATTCCGATGTGAAGGAGTGGTATGCACAGAAACGCGCCACGGCGGATAATCCGCTGACCTCCCTTCGCTTTATTGCTAGCAGTTTTGGACGAGTTTTTCGTGAATTCAAACCAGAAACGGGCGTAAAAATTCGCAAGCAAGTCAATGCGATCGCCCAACTGTATTGGGAAGGCTGGAACGGGCATTCGCAAACCGCTGTAGTGACAGAAATTGGCATTCGTAGCATTCGACTAGAGTTTCAAACTGGCTCGGTTCCAGAGTTAGAACTCATTCAACGGACAAAGCCGCAGTTTGGCTTACTGGTTGCACGTCATGCGGATACTCCACTGGCTCAAAGTTTGGTGGCAGACGTGCAAAGCGTTGAGGGACGGTCGATCGCTGTAGCGACGCAGGCTTTTACCAATGACAATTCGACGAGCGATCGTGTGGCGATGGAATTAAGTTTCCCTATAGATTTAGATCGTCAACAGCAAAGCAAGATTAAGCAACTACTGCGATCGCTCGATCAACTTTAAAGTGGTGATTTCATCCACGATCCTTAGTAGCATATTGGGTGGTAGACATGGGAAATCTTGTGCCTGCGATAAAGCGGCATGACGTAGACTGAAGCTTATTCATATCCAACCGGGTCAACAGCTAACCGGAAGGTATAAGCTGATCGGCATTCAAATTTGCATCATCCTTCTGCCCTCTACCTTCTGCCTTCTAAGACAATTGACTCTGTAACTTAAAGGCTCATTAGCTTAGCCTTTCGCTCGTGCCACTGTTCCAGCCCTAATAGTCTCTTTTTGAAGTACGTGAGTAACAGTGATGACGATCAGGCGTTTAAAGCGCTGCTGGACTACTTGAAGCGATCGCGGGGTTTCGACTTTTCGGGCTACAAACGCTCTGGCTTTCAGAGGCGTGTGCAAAAGCAAATGCACCATAGAGAGGTTGCTACCTTTGAGGACTATATTGATTATTTGGAAGTACATCCAGAAGAGTTTGTTAGTCTTTTTAATACTGTCTTAATCAACGTCACGGGCTTTTTTCGGGATGCGCCTGCCTGGAGCTATTTGTGGGAGGAGGTGCTGCCTCAACTCCTAAAGACAAAGCCAGACCACGAACCACTGCGGCTTTGGAGTGCGGGCTGTGCATCGGGCGAAGAGGCATATACACTGGCAATGATTCTGACCGAACTGCTGGGTGCAAACGAGTTTCGGCAGCGCGTCAAGATCTACGCGACGGATGTGGATGAAGATGCCCTGGGGCAGGCACGTCAGGCGAGCTACAGCGCGAACGATCTGGCAGCATTGCCACCGGGCTTACAAGACCGCTACTTCGAGTTGGTCGTCGATCGCTACGTCTTTCGCGCTGACCTGCGACGCATCGTCATCTTTGGGCGGCATGACCTGGTGCAAGATGCGCCAATCTCTCGGTTAGATTTGCTCGTCTGTCGCAACACGCTGATGTATTTTAATGCCGAGGCACAGGCTCGTATTCTGTCGCGTTTGCATTTTGCGCTTAACGATACGGGCATTTTGTTCTTGGGCAAGGCAGAAATGCTGCTGACCCATGCTGAGTTGTTTACGCCGATAAGCCTGCCGCATCGCATCTTTGCTAAAGTGCCCAAACAAGATATGCGCGATCGCAGCCTGGGAGCAACCCAAAGAACAGACGAAGCGATCCATAGCTTGTCCGCGTCCTTACAGCTTCGAGAACTGGCGTTCAACGCCACGCCAACCGCACAGATCGTCATTGATCGAGAAGGCAATCTGATACTGGCAAATACACTTGCCCGATCGACCTTTGGGCTTACTGCTGAAAACATCGGTAGCCCGCTGCAAGATCTGGAAGTATCCTACCGCCCGTTGGAATTGCGTTCTCGTCTTGGGCAAGTCTATGCCGAGCGGCGATCGCTCATCGTCACCGATATTGTTCGCTATCTGACTGATGGCACCGTGCAGCATCTAGAAGCAGAGTTCACCCTGTTACAAAATGGCAGCGAACTACTGGGTATCAGTATTGTCTTCACCGATGTGAGCCATTACCAGGCACTACAAGCCGAACTCCAACGATCGAGCCAGGAGTTAGAAACTGCCAACGAAGAGCTACAATCCAGCAACGAAGAACTGGAGACAACCAACGAAGAACTCCAGTCCACCAACGAAGAGCTAGAAACGACCAACGAAGAACTCCAGTCCACCAACGAAGAACTGGAGACGATGAACGAGGAGCTGCAATCCACAAATGCCGAACTGCAAGCCATTAACGATGAACTGAGCCGACGCACCAGCGAAGCGAATCAAGCAAACGCCTTTTTGCAGTCCATTCTTGCCAGCCTTCGAGCAGGTGTGGTGGTGATGGATAATCAGTTTAATCTTCTAAGCTGGAATCGGCAAACCGAAAACCTGTGGGGGCTGAGTTCTGAAGAGGTCTCAGGACAGTCATTTTTCAACCTGGAGATTGGGCTACCCGTTGATCAACTGCGAGAAATGATTCAACGCTGCATTGCGGGGGCAAATCAGCTAGAGTTGAGCATCGCTGCTGTGAACCGTCGCGGACGATCGTTTCGCTGTCGCGTCACCTGTAATCCACTGCTGGGCGCTGAACAAGAGCATCAGGGTGTGATTCTCATCATGGAGGAAGTGAGCTTGTGAGTGCTGTTGACGTTCAGGTGTTGAAGCTGCAAAACGCACAACAGCGGGTGCAGATTCTGGCACAGAATACCGAAGCGTTTCTGCTAGAGCCGGAGCTGCTTTCGACTGTGCTAGAAGAGTTGGCAGTCGTCTTAGAAGAACTGCACCAGCACCATGAAGAACTGTACGCCACTCGTCAAGCGTTAGAAGAACAGCGTCAGCGCTACCAGGAACTCTTTGACTTTGCGCCTGATGGCTATTTAGTGACTAACGTGCAGGGCGTTATTCAGGAGGCGAATCAGGCAGCCAGTAGCTTGTTTCGTGTTCGTCAGGCATTTTTGGTGGGTAAACCGCTCATTGTCTTTGTGGCAAAGCCCGATCGCCGTGCGTTTCATACCTATCTCAGACACTTGCAAGTAGAACCTCAGCACCGTAATTGGGATCTGCATCTTAGACCGCGAAAGGGTGAGGTCTTTCCAGCAGTGATCACAACGTCGGCAATCCGCTCAAGCCAGAACGTGTTGCTAGGCTGGCGATGGCTGGTGCGAGACATTACAGACCTGAGACAGGCTGCTGTCATGGTACGAGAGTCGTCAACCGAAAAAAGATTAGATGACTTGCGATCGAGCTTTGTCCAAACCGTCTCTCACGAACTGCGGACACCGCTGACGGTTATTGTCACATCAATCGAGTTGCTGAAACGTCACGCTGCTGCCGCTAATGAAGCCAAACAGCAAACCTATTTCGATCGCATGCAACAGGCAGTTTGGCGCGTGAACGCCTTGCTCAATGATGTACTGCTTTATGACGAGATTGACTCTGGCAAACGGCTGTTTAGCCCAGCCCAGCTTAACCTGAATGCTGCTTGTCACAAAGCAGTGAGAAAGCTGCAAAGCTCTGAGGACGATCGCCCGATCACCATTGACAGTCATAGCGCGTGCGATGCCGTTTGTCTTGATGCCGAACTTGTGCAGCACATGCTCGATCGCCTGCTCTCTAATGCTCTGACGTATTCGCCCAACGATACTACACTCTGTGTGACCTTACGCTGCGACAGCAACCCTACCGGCATCAGCGTACATAATGAGGGCACTATTCCACAGGAGCAGCAGACACGTCTGTTTGAGCCGTTCTATCGACCAGAGGCGACAGTACATCTGCCAGGGGCTGGACTGGGACTGGCGATCGTCAAAAAAGCTGTAGCCTTACATGGTGGAGCAGTGGCAGTTGCCAGTAGTGCGACCACTGGCATAACCTTCAGCATTACGCTGCCAAAACTCGAAGCTTAATTGAATAAGACCCTATGCAAGCAGTCGCACAAGTCAGTTTAGATACTGCATCATTGATTCTGCGGTTGTCTGGTAGCAAACCCTACCCCTACCGATAGCTACCGCGATCGCCCATTGCCTGAGATCCTTTCGCTTTCCAGTCAAAGGGGTAAATTTACGGACGTAGAAAGAAAGACTGAAGGCAATCTTTATCCTTATTTGAGTACTCTATCGGATGGTTTTAGTGAGAAAAGAAACCAGAATTGATATAGATCTGAGGAACGCAATCGGGAAAGCTAGACAGCTATAGGGGGCAACTATGTTCGTTTAGCTTTTGCGTTTAGAACTGCGTCCTTACAGGCAGACTGCCTGACCCTGGGGGCTTATTAGGGTCAGGCAATTTTTTGCAAATTTTTGTGCCCATACCGCTCAAGGTCATAGGGATTTTCATAGTAGGTGAGACTATTCTGGGCGATCGCCTGCAATTGTTGCGCCCACTCTAACCACTTCAAACTCATGAGAAATCCCTAGACACGCTGGTTTACGTCATAGGAAACATGCTGTTTCGTTAACCAACGATGCAGCATTGCCAGGGCGATCGCCAGCAGCAAAATCAAGACGGGTATACTTTCCAATCCCGCACGGTTCGCCACCCAACCAATCGTCGTTGGAATGATCGCAGCCCCTAAACTGGCAACACTGGTGACAAAGCCGATCGCCGCTGGCACAACTGCTGCAGGGACTCGCTGGGGCATGAGCCAGATGGTGGTGGGAAAAATTGCTGCGATCGCAAACCCAATCAAGGGCAAACTCACCCATTGCCCCGGCAGCAACCACCACGTCACTAAGCCAATTGTGAGCAGGGCTAAGGAACCATTGACCAGGCGAACGGCTCCCAATCGGTTCACTAAAACGCCCAACATCACTCGCCCGATCGTAAATCCCAGCCACATAGCACTGATGCTGTATCCGGCTGTGGCTGCCGGAAACCCCCGACTCACCTGCTGCACCGTGTATGCCCAATTGCCCAGGGATGCCTCTGTACCCACCGAAACCAGCAGAAACAGACTCGAAACCAGAACGATCGGCGTTTTAAGCGCCAACCGGAGATTAGCAAAGATGTGAGGCTCAGAGGCGGCGGTTCGCACTAGCATCGGCGAGTAGTGCGTGATGATAATCCAACCGACCCCCACAACCAGCAGTGCCACAAGGCTGGCAATCACGAAGTAAACTTGCCGCCAGTTTAGCCCCAGCAGCAGCAAGGTGGTGGCGATCGCGGGTCCCAGTAACGCCCCAACGCCATAGAAGGCGTGCAGCAGTCCGATCCACTTCGGCTCTTGCTGTTCGCTCACCATGTAGGTGTTGATGCTGGCATCAATTAAACCAATGCTCAGTCCCAGTAAGGTTCCGATAGTCACCATGACCAACCAGGTCGGAGCCAAGCCATAGAGTATCAGAGCCGTTGTGAGCGAGACGGCAGCCATCAACAGCATCGGTGCCAATCCTAGACGGCTACTAATCAGGCTACTGCTGAAGGCAGCAAACACGTAGCCTACAATCTGGCTAATAAACAAAAATGTGACCGTCGCAGGGGTGAGATTAAACGTCTCCAGAATCGAGGGCAGCAGGACACCGATTCCACCTTCGGCAATGCCAATCGAAATGAAAGCATAAAAGGCGATCGCAATGCCAATCCAGGCAGGAGCTTGAGAGCGGAGCGATCGGTTGTGGTTACGCCTGAATTGACTGAATTTCATAAGCAAAGGAGTAGTGATGACGATGTTAACTGAATCGATTCAGCGATCAAACAATGAAGAGGCTTGAGACCTTTGGTAGTGCCGTGCTTCAATCCACTCCAGTACAGCTTGCAACGAGTTCAGGTAGAAGCGGCGATCGGTAACAGGATCATAAACTTGCCAGTAAACCTGTCCGTCTTTACCTGAAACTTCGGAAAACTGGGGTGACTCGCTGGAAAGCAAACGATAGCAAAAACGATTCCAAAGCCCTTGAATCGTACTCAAAAACATTTGCTGAAGGAAATTTGGCTGGGTTGTAGAAGATTCAAGTAACTCAAGCGGTTGGTCGAGAGACTGCGGTTGACGAGTGCTCATAAGATAAGTCCTTGACGCTTTGGTGACCTTCTTCTGAATCGATTCAGTTTCGTTAATCATCCTATCCGCTGTATCTTGAACGATCAAGTGCCTCTGCTCTATCAAAAGTAAGATTTCAGAAAACGGCTGGCGATCGCGATGAATGACCTCAACCCCCCAAAGCCTGTAACTCTTCTGGATATTGCCAAAGCACTGGGGATTTCCCGCACCACCGTTTCCAATGCTTTTAACCGTCCAGACCAACTTTCTCCAGACCGGCGGGAGCGCATCCTGGCAACGGCAAAAGCAATGGGCTACTCAGGACCGAACCCAACAGCACGCCTGTTGCGAACGGGACAGGTGGGCGCGATCGGAGTTGTCTTCAGCGAATCATTACCCTATGCCTTCAGCGACCCAGTGGCGATCGCCTTTCTCCAGGGCATCGCCAGCGTTTGCGAACCTGCCAAAACCAGTTTGCTGATTGTGCCGCTACATCGCGGTGGCACAACACTCGATACAGTACAACGCGCTGTGGTTGATGGCTTCATCATTTACTCCACACCGGATACAGATGCAGCGACGGCTCAAGTGTTGCAGCGCAACTTACCTACGGTAATGGTGGATTGCTCCCCTGTCGTAGGCGTTTCATCGGTCAGCATTGACGATCGACGAGCGGCGCGGGCAGCGGCGGCTCACCTGATTCGTCTGAGACATACAAGGTTGGGCATCATTGCGATGGAACTGCGATTTGATCAGTATGAGGGAATCGTGGATGCTCAACGCATTGCAACTGCTACCTTTCCTCATGCCCTCGCCCGGTTACAAGGCTACCAGGATGCCATGCAGGAGGCGGGGCTTGACCCCCGCCACACTCCGATTGAAGAACGGGTGAATCGAGAGGATGGTGGGTTTACCGCGACGCTTGCCCTGCTCAATCGCACACCTCGACCCACCGCAATTTTAGCGATGAGCGATCGTCTGGCAGTGGGAGCCTTACGAGCTGCCGAAACGCTAGGTTTAAATGTACCGCAGGAGTTATCGATCGTCGGCTTCGATGATATTCCGTTAGCATCGCAGATTCGACCGAGGCTCACCACGGTGAGGCAACCCTTGGTGGAAAAAGGGGCAGTCGCCGCAAGACTATTGTTAGAAAATTTTGATCAACCGATCGCTCAAGTCTTGCTCACTGAACTCGTCCTGCGAGAATCATCAGAAGCTGTAACTGAGAACGGCGACGTTATAAATTAGCTGAAATGCCTTAACAAGAAGTGACCCGATCGACGCAACGTTGCGCAGTGAAGCTGCTCATATCGTAACGCTCGCCTTGTCAACCAAACAGCCATCCTCCATGTAGACAATCTTGTCGGCAAGGTCGAGAATGCGATTGTCGTGGGTGACTAACAGAATCGTGCAACCCTGTTCTTTAGCAAGTTTTTCCATCAGTTCCACCACATCTCGCCCCGATTTTTTGTCCAGTGCGGCTGTAGGTTCATCGGCTAAGACAATTTGGGGACGGCTGACCAGGGCACGAGCGATCCGTTGACCTCTGATTGGCGGCGGGCGATCGTGGCTGCTTGTGTGGCAATCTAGCCCTGTAACTGGGCTTGCAATCGGGCAATTTCAGCTTGTTGCGCCGCGATTTCTCCAGACTTTACTCCGGCTCTCACTTGTGCCAGTTTGGACTGGGCAACTTTGACTTGTTGCTGTGCTTCTAACAGGGCAGTTTGTAAGCGGTCGTAACTTTCTAAGATTGCAATTACCTGATTGATCTGGACGCGATCGCCCCGCTTCACGAACAACTGCTTGACCCGATCGTTATTGAGCGTAGTGGAAACCGAGACGCTCACCACTTCTGAGACAGGTTCCAGTCGTCCCAGTGCAGCAATCGGTTCATTTACAGGCGCGGATTGCACAGGTTCAACGGGTTTGCGACCCAACTGACCCACCGTGTAAGAGAACAAACCAGTGGCAATCACCGCTCCAGCAATGATTAGAGCAAGGGTCGATCGATTCAGTGTTTTTAACCTCTGCAACGCCATTCAGGTTTCCTCTGCTTTAACGTCAGTTCGACGAGGTCAAAAGATAGCCGGAGGCAATGCTGGCAAGTCTTTGAACTCTAAATCCAAGGAGGGCTTTTTCTCCTGGTAGGTATAGGCGATTAAGCCTGCCAGCAAGTTGACCAAGAAATTGAACCAACTGCGATGGCGTGAGTGTTCAATCTGGCACATGTTCTTGAGCTGGTCGTTAATCGATTCAATGAGCGCCCGTTTGCGGAGCAAAATCTTGTCGATGAGCTTGACCAAGCGGTTTTTCCTGTTTTTCTTCGACTTGGTGATGAGTTGGAGTCCCCGTTCGTACAACTGTTCAAACAAGGCTTGCGAGACATAACCACGGTCGCCGAACAGTTTGCCCAGCAAGTCTTGGGTCATGTCCGGCACAGGCTTGCGGTCATCGGTGTTCGCGGGCGTGAGCTTAAACGCCAGCAACTCACCCTGGTCGTTGACAATCAGGTGGAGTTTGAAGCCAAAGTGCCAGCCCACAGAGTTTTTACCCCACCGCGCCTGCCCTTGAAAGACTTTGTGCGCATGGGCACGGCAGGGGTGGCAGACGTTGAGCGGGGTGGAGTCGATGAACGCAATGCCAGTGCACTCGCCTTGGCGGGTGTGCAAGAAGCAGCACAAGAGCATCAGGCACCAGGGCAGCAACTCGACAAAGCGACTGTAGCTGACCAAGTTGGGAAACGCGCGTCGCCAGTGCGGCAAGACGCACAAGGTATAAAACTCCTTGAAGGTGCGAAAGCCAGAACCGTGAAACGCCACAGCGTTGGCGAAGCCGCTCCTCTGGAGCCTCGTCATCACTTCGCTCAGACTCAGACGGGAATGGCTCCGACGTTCACCAGGCATGGAGGGCAACTGGACCTGGTGTTGCCAACCGTGCTCGAAGTGCTGATAAAAATCGTCCAGTTCACAGAAGATTTGGGCGATGTCAAGGCGCGATACGATGGTGTCCATAGCTGAGACCGTTACTTCAAAACCAGTCTCAGCTCTTCTTGTGTCAATTTCTGTTCGTCGAACTCACGTTGCTTTAGGAAATAGAAACCGACTGACGCGATGGACTAACGTGGTGGAAACCGAAAACAATGTAAAACCAATCAACGGATGCACAGTTGCTAACGGAATTGGAGTTTTGAGGTGAATCGTCAGAAATTGCAATCCCAACAGCACTGGCAAACTGGCGGTGAGGCTTCGCACTCGGCGAGGGACGGTGATGCGATACGCCCATGCGAACAAAATCAGAGACAAGCTACTGTAGCCGCGCACCAGCCAAACGTGAGCCTGCCACCACTCCGGGTTGTAGAAATAAGCCAATCCCACCGTCAACACTTGGGCATTCAAGCAAAGGTTAAAGCCCACGACGAGGATGAAAAAGCCCATCAATGTCCAATGCACTGAGGTTTGAGTCTGGGTGTCACTGATGGTTTCAGCTTCAGAATGCTGCAATTGACTGGGAAATCCGGCGGCAGTGAGGCGATCGGCTAACTCACCTAAATTTACCCCTGTGTCGCATTCAACTGTTGCGGTTTCAGTCGCTAAATCAACTATTACTGAATCTACGCCCGATTGCTGAAGCAATTGTGTTTCAACAGCTTTTACACAAGTTGCACAGTGCATTCCCCCAACGCTGAGTTTCACTGTTGTTTGAGTAGCGGGAGAAATTACGATTGGATCTGAAGAACGTGACATATTCGATGTGAATGTTTGTGGCAGTACAACCAGATTAAGAACAACAAACTGACTCTGCATAGACCTCGATCGGGTACACTTTGCTGCTGCAACACTGGCAAAAGATGCCCTCACCGACATAGACTGCTCTGTCAGGAAATTTAAGCCTTTAGAGCCATTACCCGTTCTGATGCTTGTCGTGCAGCCCTGCGAAATTCGTTGAATCCTGCCTCGTATTTCTGCATCACTTTTTGGGTCAGATCAGTCCCCGCCAACTCAGGACTGCCCGTACCATAAGGAGGATGAGGGGCATACTCAAGAGTCAATTCAACTTCTTTAGCCGCATCTTCACCGCGGAGCTTTCCCAGCACAATTAAGCCTGCATCAAAAGAACCCGAAACCGGACTGGCTGTAATGCGATTGCGATCGACCACGACCTTGCCTCCCTTCACTGGAATCGCGCCAAAACTGGGAAGTTCATCAATGAGTGAGAAACTTGCTGTGGCACGATACCCGTTGAGCAAACCCGCCGCACCTAAGATGAGGCTGCCTCCGCAAATACCAATTAAGTATTTTGCTTGCTTACCTTGCTCTGCCAAAAAGACTAACGCCTCATCTGACAACAACCCTGTAGTGGCTCCAATACAGAGAACATCAAGGTTCAACGGGCATTCTGCGAAGGTGGTTGTCGCGTGCATTGGGAAATTGGGATAGCCAACAATGAGATCTTTGTCCTGCCAAATGAAATGAATCTCACAGTTAGGAACAACGCTAAATATGGTGTAGACCCCGATGATGTCTGGGATGTAGCAGTTTGGACTAATGAAAATACCGATGTTTAATTTTTCTCCATCTTGAGTACTCATTTTTGCTTCTCCGTTTAACTTATTTCACAAGCAGTTGACTAACCCAAGATAGTCGCTGATCCTCAAATGCAGATAGACCTCGATCGGGTACACTTTGCGGCAATATCCGATGATTATGGAGGCGATCGCAGAACTCGACAAGATTGACAGGGTGTCGTTTGACAAATCAAGTTATTTAACTGACTGTATTAGTAATACTGATGCAACTAACGATGGAAAATTCGTTGCAATGTTTGTTTCAGGCGATCGCCAAGGCTCAAGACGAATCAGAACTGCGACAGCCCGTCATGGCGCAAGTAGGCGAATATTTTGCCGCCACCCGCTGGGGACTAATGTTTCTGGATGAATTTCCCACTGTCGATGCCAACACTCCAGGCATCATCAGATTGGCGCTGTCGCTCGACCACAATCCTGTCTTACGCTACCTGGTGGAACGTCACGCCCCCGTGCATGAGGAAGTTATCTTACCACCGGGAGTTTGGCAAACGATTTGTCCCCGCGCCGATCATGGGCATGTGATGACGGGACCGATCGTCCATAACGGTCAACTGGTCGGTGGCATTGCCTTCACCCGCCATCGGGATAATTCAGCGTTTGATGCTCAAAACCTGGCAGATTTAAGTGCGCTCTGTCTGCATCTGTCTACTCGATTGGCGGCGTTGAGAGTGCAGCCTATTGCTTTACCAACATTGAACTACGATAAATTAACTTCCCGCGAATCCCAAATTGCCGAATTGGTGGCGCAGGGGTTAACCAGTGCCGAGATTGGTGCCGCTCTCTGGATTACCGAGAATTCTGTTAAGCAAGCGTTGAAGCGGATGTTTCGCAAGTTGAAGGTGTCGTCTCGCGCTGAGATGGTGGCTCAGTTGGCTGGCAGGGAGGCAGGGCGATCGTCCTCACAGATCAGCGCCATGTGAGCGTTCAAACCTTAATCTCTAATAGGGTTAAGCAAATTTCCCAGTTCAAACAGTTGAACCCCTATCAAAGCTGACTGCTTAGACCAACGTTGCGGTTGAGCGACTGCCGATGACCTTTGCTACAACAGTGACTAACTTTGCTAGTCTGCTCCAACCGAGTCGTTATGCTGCAATTCGACACTAATTGAACTTGCTTTTCTCATACTCTTGCTGCAACATCGACATAATGATTAATGATTCATATCCATCTCCAGATTTTAGACATTCGCGTAATGTCCCCTCGATTGTAAAACCTGCTTTACTGTAAATTGCTTGAGCACGATGATTCTGAATTTTTACATCAAGCCACAATCGATGAGCACGGTAAGTCTCGAATGCTAGCTTCTTAATCATCTCAACTGTCGCTTTTCCGTAACCTTTACCTTTTTCTGTAATCACGATCCGACGAAACTCAATGCTTTGATTGGCATCAAGAAGCCCAGCCAAAATTACATAGCCAACATTTGTTTCGTTCTGCACAATGAGGTGAGCAATATTAGGATCTCTCACTGCTTGGAGATGCTTTTCACGTGACCAGGAAATTATATACTGACGATTCTCGTCATCGCTTTCAGCCCTTAAAACGTAGTCAAGGTCAAGTTCTTCGGTGTTTCTTACACGTACATTAGACATACTAGAATCTCAGCGATCGGCGTAAATATCACCACTCAAACCCTAATCTCAGTGTGGCGTTAAGAAATTTACTCAATTAGGATAAACCATTCGCTATCGTTCTTTTAGCAAACCGAAATTTCTACCAATCAGTTTGTCTAACCAACGGCTAGGCAGTATCCGTGGCAGAATCCAGTTGCTGACGGGGTCAGGCACGATCGCATATCGAACTTTGGGATTTTGAGTCTCGAATACCTCACGAATGAATCGTCCAATCACTTCAGTGCTGTATCCCTGTTTACCAATGTCAGTTGCATATTGCTGGAATGCCTGGAGTGATTTTGCGTACTCTGTTTCAGCGTACCGATCCGTCTCTTGAGCAGATTCCTTTTCCCAAATTGGGGTATTCACCGCACCCGGTCCGATGATAATCACATCAATGCCATGAAGCTGTAATTCTCGTCGCAGGCTGTGAGACACACCCTCGATCGCGTGCTTGGTACCAACGTAGGCACCAATAAAAGGAGATGCAATCTTGCCGCCTACTGAACTAATGTTGATGATTTTACTAGGTCTTGTGGTTGACTTCCGAGCTTTCAACAGAGGCAAAAACGCTTGGGTCACTGCAATGACACCAAGCACATTCACTTCAAACTGCCACCGAATTTCGTCTAAAGGTTGATGCATGAGTGGACCGCTAGTAGCGATGCCCGCATTGTTGATCACTCCTGCTAAGCCTTTACTCCTTACAATTGACTCCACTTGTTGAACCGCCTGTTGCAGAGCCGCAGTGTCAGTCACATCAAACAGGAGCGGGATAAGATTGGAGCCGATTTCGGATTTTAAGCGTTCAGCATCTGCTTGATTGCGAACGCTGCCAAACACCTGGTATCCGCTTTTAACAAACTCTTTTGCTGCCCCATACCCAATACCTGATGAAGCTCCAGTAATCAAAATAGCGTCCACATTGCCCTCCTAATCAGTTTGTTGACTGGTTCAGTGCTAATGTAAACTATGGAGTATGCTCCAGGGTCAAGAGGCAATCATGCAAATCGGTGAACTAGCAAAAAAGTCTGGTCTCTCGATCGATACCATTCGTTTCTATGAAAAAAAGGGTTTGCTTGGCTCTGTACTAATGGAACGTAAGAGCAATAATTACCGAGAGTACTCAGATGAAAGTTTGGAGCGGTTGCTTTTGATTCAACAAGGAAAACGTTTGGGATTCACGCTGACAGAGATTCACGAATTGGTCAAAGATTTAGAGAGTGCTCAACTAACTGATACTAAGAAAAGGAGTATCATTCAACAAAAGCTTGAGCAAATTGATGAGCGAATTCAGGAATTGAAGACGATGAAGACTTATCTGTTGGAGAAGATGAACCGATTACACGCCCCTGAAACCGCTGCGATCGCGTCGTCTACTCCTTTAGCAGAGTGACCGTTAGTAAAAGATTGAGTCTTTCAATATCTCTAACCTTGCTAACCTCCTCGCGCCACGATTCAATAAATATCCTCTCTCCTCCTCTACGGCAACCACCGCATAGAAGCTGCTGCGAACACTTTGCGTTCGTTATAAGAGGACGTTTTAAAAGTCCGTATACTTGTAGCCTTGGCGACTGAAGTCGCGGCTACACGGACAAAACCTGCCGTCGCAGGTTATAAAGCCCTCGCGTTTCGGTAGTCCGTGTCGGCGGACTTTGTTTACGTAGTCGCGGTTTTAACCGCCAGACGCTTTTCAAACAGCCTCTAAGGCAGCAAGGCGTTGATTCAACGCAGAAACTGTGGTGCTCTCTGGATTAAAACGAATTCTGTCAAGCAAGCGTTGAAGCGGCGTTCCGCAAGTTAAGGATCTTATCTCGCGTTGAGGTGGTGGGTCAACTGTTTAGAAATGAGGCAGTGCAATCATCCACCTCAGCAAGGCTCAAATTGCGTTGAAATAGTAGCTCAACTGTCTAGAAGCAAATTGCCGTTCAACTCCGACAACATCTCGCGCAAACTTTGTCGCCAGTAAGGAGGGTGGGTGCCTAACAGTGTCGAGATTTTTTTGAGGGAGAGGACGGAGAAAGCAGGGCGTTTGGCAGGAGTAGGATATTCAGGCGTAGTGATGGGGATAACGCGTTGAATTTTGAGGGGGAAACCGAGTTGGTGTGCTTCTTCAAAGATGGCGATCGCAAAATCGTACCAGCTACACACGCCGCTGTTGGTGTAGTGATAGGTGCCTGCATTATCGGTAGACAGTTGCGGGGTGAGCTGAGCGATCGCCGCTGCTAAATCCTTTGACCATGTAGGCGCACCAATTTGATCGGTCACGACGCGCAGTTCTTCTCGCTCTGCCCCCAAACGCAGCATGGTTTTGACGAAATTGCCTTTGCCTTTCGCGCCGTAAACCCAGGCAGTACGGATGATGAAGTGGCGATCGCACGCCGCACGTACGGCTTCTTCGCCTGCCAACTTGGTCGAGCCATACACACCCAGTGGATTTGTGGCATCGGTTTCCAGGTAGGGTGAACTGTGAGTGCCGTCAAACACGTAATCCGTGGAGATGTGAATCAGTCCTGCATCAATGCGGTTTGCGGCTTCGGCAAGAATTCCGGGTGAAGCAGCATTCACCAACCTGGCAAGGTCTGGTTCGCTTTCGGCTTTGTCAACTGCTGTGTAGGCAGCCGAGTTGATGACGATCGCAGGTTTCACCGCCTCCATCACCTGCTGTACAGCTTCTGGTTGCGAAAAATCGACGCGATCGCGCCCCACACTAACGACTTCTCCTAGAGAAGCCAGGGTTTGCTGGAGTTCCTGACCAACCTGTCCGGTAATACCTGTGAGCAAGATGCGTGTCATAGGTGAAGGGGAATTTTGAGTACTAGTTGGAGCTACTTTACCTAAATACTCCCTCAGCTTTGTATTCTGACATTTAGAGGTGCTGCTTTAAAGAAGAAAAATCCAGAGCACCGTTGCTCCGGATTCTTCTTTACGGTATGAACATAAAGCGTCTCGCTAGTGAGCGACAAAGCTCAAATACTTCTGGAACAGCCCAATGTTTGTGATTAGTGCGTAGGCAAAAGCAGCACCACCAACCCCTCCTAGAAAAAAGCCAGTCGCATACTCGTTCCAACCTTCGGACGTATTTAGAGATTGCGGCGGGCTTGGTACAGTAATAGTCGCGATCGGACCAGGAGGATTGCTCGCTGCATACAGCGAAAGACTCAGTGTCGCAATCAAGAGCGTCCCGATCGTACCCAGCAGCCCTGTAAGCGCCCCAATTTCTGTGTCGCGCAGTGGGTTGAAAGTCACAAAGGGTCCCAGTAGCCAGTAGCCATGTGCTAAGCCCACTTCAATGCCTCGTCGCTGTGGAGACAAACCTTGCCGATAGGCTGGCAAGTTATTGATAAAAGCGCGAGAAATACCAGACGCATTGATTGGGGTAGCAAGGTTCCCAATTTGAGGATCATCCCACGCGGCATGAACAACTTCGCGATTTCGGGGATCATTTGGGTTGTCGTTCGACTGCTCAATCTTGTCTACAAAATTAGCCATGTTCCGTGATTCCCTATGGGTCTGAGACAATGTAAAGATAAGTTTAGAAGTCTTTTTCCAATTGATCCTCTCTCTCAAGCTACAGAGTGAATTAGCGAACGTTGCGTCTAAAACACAGTTGCTCTAAAGGGAGTTTGAGAAAATGGCACGATCGCTCCAGTGGTATTGAGTTTCTCCGCCGCGCAAGACATGGCTTATCTAGCTCTGAACTAATTGCTCGATCGCCTCTGCCTTTGTTGGCAACGCCGCAGTCAATACCTCTGAGCCAGTTGACGTAACCAAGACATCATTTTCAATGCGAATGCCGCGTACATCAGCAAACTGAGTGAGACGATCCCAGTCCACGACAGCTCGATAGCGCGATCGGCGCTCTGGATCTTGCAGAATGGCAGGCACCTGGTAGAAGCCTGGTTCGATCGTGACGACCATTCCCGCCTGCAACGGACGATCGAGTCTCAGGTAATTCAGCCCAAAGCGATCGCTTCTCACTCGTCCGGTTTCGTACCCTGCCAGATCGCCTAAATCTTCCATATCATGCACATCCAAGCCCAGGATGTGTCCAACTCCATGCGGAAAGAATAGAGCATGAGCATCTTGATCAACAAGATCCTCGACCTGCCCGCGCAGAATACCCAAGTCTACTAAACCAGTAGCGATCGTCCGTGCTGCCAATAGGTGAAGCTCCCGATATTCCACACCAGGGCGAATGGCTGCAATACAGGCATCATGCGCTGCCAGCACTACATCGTAAAGCGATCGCTGCGTTGGCGAAAATTTGCCAGACACCGCCCAGGTACGGGTAATATCCGATGCCCAACCTGATGCCGTTTCTGCCCCCACATCTGCCAGCAGCAGATCCCCAGGCTGCACTGGATGGTGATACTGATCGTTGTGCAACACTTCGCCGTGAACAGTGACGATGCTGCTATAAGCACAGGTCATGCCATTGGCAATAATGACACCTTCCATCGCCGCTCGGATCTCTGCTTCAACGTTAGCGCTACGTGTCGCTGCCATGCCTGCTTTGTGAGCGGCGATGCTAACGGTTGCTGCCTTTCGCAGTTCTGCCAGTGCAAGGTCGTCGTGGATCAAACGGAGGGAGACGATCGCCCGTACCAACTCTAAGTCAACCCCTTCGATCCTGCCTACATCACGAAAAACGTTGCGTTGACACATGATGTATTGAGCGGCATGAGTTTTACCATCTTGCACACCGATCGTTGCCGCTCCGTTCGTCCACGTTGAAGGTGTTACAAGCCACTCCTCGCCCCTCTCATTCTTTTCTGGCTTCAGTTCTGAGAGGGGATATGCGTCATCCGCACCGATCGCGGCTGCAATGTCATCCCGTTTCAACGATTCTCCATGCCATAATGCATCCGTCGGTTTTGCCTCTTCCATAAACAAAACGAGCTTACCGTTCTCTAATCGGATCACGGCATTCTCCAGCGGCAACCCTGCAAAGTAGAGAAAGTGGCTGCTGGCTCGAAACGGAAACGTATTTGCCCGAAAGTTACGCGGACTGCTTTGCCCTGACCACAAGAGCACCGGGAAATCCACCAATGCCGCCAATTTAGTGCGTCGAGCTTTCAAGGCATGTATGAGAAAAGGGTTGCGATCGAGCGTTTGCATGACACCAAAAACGAGTTAAAGGAATTTAAAGGCTTGTCAAATTCTGTCGGTTCTCGTTATCAGCTATGAGTATAAGACTGACCGCTGACCGCTGATAGCTGACCGCTGATAGCTGACTGCTGATAGCTGACCGCTGATAGCTGACCGCTTACTCAAACCGATCCATTTTGTCATCTTCGCGCTACTGCCCGTTTGGGTTTCGCTGCTCTAGATTCCACCGTAAACTCAGGGATTTCCTGCAATTCGATCGCGCTCAAGTTGTATTGCTCACAAACCAGGCTCAGGCGTGTGCCATCGACTCTCACAGGGTTTACAGAATGAGTGAGATCACCCTGAAAATGAAGCAGCGTATTGGCTTTTGGCTTAATCTGCCCCACCTGTTGCCGATGGTTTCGCAGCACCAGTTCACCACCTTGCAAGTCAGGCGGCACTTGCACATAAAGCACGCTGACGATCGCAGGCGGCTCTACCGTTTTGCAATACGAGCGCAGCGATCGATCAATATGAGGATCAACCCGCGATCCCTCCCTCAGCAGCAGCGGATTCAGGTAGAACGCATTACAGTCCGACTCTAGAGCACGATCGAAATAGGGCACAAAAAACGGAAACTGCTGCCTGACGGTTTCTAGCCCAGCGCGTTGAAAGACGATAGAAAACCCTTTGGTGCCAACAAAATCGCGGTTCAGATTATTCACCGCAAAATACGGACATGACAGTATTTCGCCACGCAATGTATGCAAGTAGGCGATCGCAAACGCATCCGGTTCTTGACGGTAATAACTCAAAGATACGGTTCCGCTTAGTGTTGTACAGGCTCTCTATCCTAACCTCACCAAAGCGTTCTAGCCTTCTGCTTAGCAGTCAGCTATCAGCGGTCAGCTTTTTAGCCTTGAGCCTTGAGACCTCTGCCTTCTGCCTTCTGCCTTCTGCCTAGCAGTCAGCTATCAGCTATCAGCGGTCAGCTTTTTAGCCTTGAGCCTTTAACCTTCTGCCCTCTGCCTTCTGCCCTCTGCCTTCCCCTCTCCTCCTTCACCCCTCCTCCTTCACCAGCACCCCATTCAAGAAAATGTCTGCCAACCCCTCCGCCATTTCCTGCATCTCTTTGGGCGACGACCCTTCTCCCATAATCGTGTCCTGGCTAAACCCAGCCACTGCAAACATCCCCAGAAACACGCGCGCCACAATTTTCGGATTCATGCGCCGATAGATACCTTGATCCATCGCTGATTGAAAAAAGACTTCTGCCACATCCGTCATTTTGTTGATGACTTCAAGCTGGATGCGATCGCGCAACTCCGGGTGAAATTGCGCTTCCATAAAGCAAACCTTGAGCATGTCTGCATTCTTGTGCAGGTTCAGCATCCGTCGCCGCATTACCTGCGCCACTGCTTTGTAGCTGCCCATTTCACTCAGTTCCGTCAGCAGATCCGTTAAAATCTCGACCCATCCCTGCGTTGCCACTTCAATCAAAATTGCCTTTTTTGTAGGGAAGTAGCGAAACAGCGTACCCTCAGCAATGCCTGCTGCTTCAGCCAGATCGCGGGTCGTTGTACCGTCGTACCCCAACTTGGCAAATAATCGCAATGCCGCTTTCAGAATGCGATCGCGCGTTTCAGTTTCAGGCAACGGTGGACGATGGGAAAGACGCATGACGTTTTAAGGGTAGGCAATTAAAGCAAGCACGTAGCGCTATTCTCTATTGCACTTTTACTAAAACGCTAGAAGTGTCACAGATCATTACAGATTTCGCAAAAAGGGATATGAGGAACGGGGCTGACAATCGCGTTTCAAGCCTTACTTGCGCCGATTCTCTGGGTGAAGCGACCAAAACCTCCGAGGTTTGCGTCAGTCCTAACCGACTCTCTGGGTAAAGTCGCTGAAACCTGAAGATGGGGCGATCGAAGTTCAGTGATTTTGCCCATTAACATTTCTTCAAAAGCGGTCAGCATAGGCTTGTCAGAGTAACTGATCTGGCAACACTACAAAACAGCCCCATCACCTTACCCTGTCACCCTTTATAAAAGCGTTTTATAAACAAATCTCTGTCTCAGCAGACAGACAGTCCACCAAGCTTTCTCGTATCTCACTCTGAGAGGAAGAAATGAACCATTCTCACGCCACGATCACCAGTACTAAAGCCAAGCAGTTCGTTTGGATTGCTAAAGAAACTACCCTTGAGCTAACGACAACGTCACATCAAACTGCCCCACCAAGCGATCGGTTCGCTCCACTTCAACCGATCCGTCAGTGGCTTGACACGATTGAAATCCACGATACTGAGACAGCAAGAGCCTTTTGCCAACTGATCCCAGCGCGTTGTCCCTTTGAACGTACGATCAAACTGTTCGATCGGACTCTCTTCTCGATCCCGCCCCTCTGCAAGCTCAACCCCTTTTACGAACAAGTCGTCGGGCTACGCTTTCGGGCGCTCTGCTACTTGGCTGACGAATGCGGCGAAGATGTCAGCCGCTACTGTTAGCCCTTTTTGTGTACAAAGTTTTGACTGCGCTCAACCTTCAGTCATAGCGGGTCGAGCGTAGCCGAAACCCAAACCACGGGTATCTTATTTTCTTGCAATCCCCTTACCTCTCCGTATTGCGAAGGAAACGATATTGCGAAGGAAACGACATTTCTCTGATTTCTTGGAACTTACGTAACAATTAAGGAGAATTTTCGATGGACTGAGTAGAATAGCAGATATCTAGTTCACAGCCGATTTACGATCGGGTCTCGGCTATCCTTTGTTCTCATGAGGTGTTCTCATGAGGCATCCGTCCTCTGAGGCACACATCCTCTAAAAATTGACGACACGCCATCCAGTCCACGTTTGAAGACTGATTTCCAGTTGTCAACCCTTATGCCAACCATCAAATGCCTGTGATTGAAAGAATTGAGAGACGACCAAACCGCGATTTACCAGCCATTAACGAACGGATTCGCTTTCCCAAGATCCGGGTAATCGACTCGGATGGCGCGCAGTTGGGTATTATGCTGCCCCGCGATGCCATGCAAATCGCTGAAGAAAAAGACCTGGATTTAGTTCTGGTCAGCGATAAAGCTGATCCGCCTGTCTGCCGAATTATGGACTACGGCAAGTTCAAATTTGAGCAAGAGAAAAAAGCGCGTGAAGCGAAGAAAAAGCAGCACACCGTTGATGTGAAAGAAGTCAAGATGCGCTACAAGATTGAGGCGCACGACTACGATGTGCGGATCAGTCAGGCGAAGCGATTCTTGAAAGACGGTGACAAAGTAAAAGCCACCATCATGTTTCGGGGACGTGAGATTCAGCATAGCGACATTGCCGAAGATTTGCTGAAACGCATGGCGGGCGATCTTCAAGAGCTTGCCGAAGTGCAGCAAGCACCGAAACGAGAAGGACGCAATATGATGATGCTTCTGGCTCCTAAAAAAGTAGGCTCCTAAAAAAACAGACGACATTGCCCAAATCGTTGTTCAACTACGACGGCTGATGTGTAGGCACTCTGGTTACTCTAGAGTGCCTTTTTAGTGCGATCGCGCTGTTTTGGCAAGGAACTTTTGTGATGAACGACCGCTAGCTATCTACAATGAAAGCCATTCGGGGCAACCTCTAATGAGGTGTGGTGAACGATCAACTCTCGCCAAAAGGTAACTGTTGATTGCGGTGAAGCAGGTTTTAGGGATCAGCGACGAATACAGGACGCAAGCTCGCATGGAACTCAAAAGCCAGTGGTCAATCGATGAAGGGTTAAAGCAGCGGTTTCTGCGGTGGGTTAATCTTCGTCCAGAGGAGAGTGAGCGCACCTTTTTGATGTTTGCGTTTTACACCATTACATCGATCGGTCTAGTGTGGTTTGAGGCAAGCACGGTCGCGCTGTTTTTGCAGGAATATAAAGCAGAAGACGGGCTGCCCTGGATTTACATTGCCAGCGCGGGCATCGGCTCAGGGTTAGGCTTTATCTACTCGCAGTTGCAAAAGGTGCTACCGCTACGACGAGTACTGGTGCTGACGGCGTTGCTGATGGCTGCGCCGCTGCTGCTCTTTTGGTTTGGGTTAGACAGCCGATCGTCCCTCTGGGGAGCAACGGTCATTGCGATCACGATCTTTCTCATGCGGCTCTGGTTAGAAGCAATCTACGTCCTCAATGACCTCAACACGTCGATCACAGCCAACCAGCTTTTTAATATTAGAGAGATTAAACGTACCTATCCGCTCATTAGCAGCGGTATTCTCGTCGCCGATGTGATTAGCGGCTTCTCTCTAACCCTGCTGATCGCCTGGGTGGGGCTGAAGAATGTCGTGGCGATGGCTTGCCTGATGATGATCGTTGGTGCAGGCATTCTCTTTTACCTAAGTCAGTCTTACCAGCAAGCGTTTCCAGATTCGTTGCGGCGATCGTCGGACGATCGCCTCAGCGAGTTTGCCAGTCGTCGCTTACAAGGACCGTTACGGCGCTATGTCGTGCTGCTGTTTACCTTTTTTATTCTGGCGCAGGTGTTGCTGCTGCTGATCGACTTTCAGTTTCTCCGGCAGCTTCAGTTTCATGGCAACGAAGGCGCGATCGCTCAGTTGCTGAGGCAGCAAAACTCCGACGCAGCGATCGCCAGCTTCCTGGGCTGGTTCAGTGCCATTTTGGGCATTTGCGAACTGGCGATGCAGTGGCTGGCATCCAGCCGCGTCATTGAACGTATTGGTGTCTTTGCGACCGCAATGATGCTACCGGGCATGATTGGTATTTTGGGTGCAGTGGCAATGGCGATCGCGCCGAGCGGTTGGGTGTTGGGGCTTTTTGTCAGCATTGTGGCGCTCAAGTTTCTCGATGAGTTGCTCCATTACACCTTGTTTGCCAGCCTTGGTCCGGTTCTCTTTCAACCCATTCCAGACAGCATTCGCAGCAACATTCAGTCAGTCGTACGGGGCATTGCCGAACCATTGTCTACAGGTGTGACGGGGCTTGCCTTACTAGTGCTAGTTTGGTTTAGCCGCAATACCAGTTTTGGTGACGTTGGGCTAAATTGGCTGCTGCCCGCGATCGTCTGCCTGTCTCTCATCTGGGTTTTCACAATTTGGCTGTTACGCAGTAAGTACGTCGGTCTACTGGTCATGAGTGCCGAGCGGGGGCAACTCAGTGGCGATGTGGATCTGCGTGAACTGAAGCGGGCGGTTGTAGAAGCGCTGGATCAACCAGGGACGGATGTGCATAAAGGTTCCTGCATTGAACTATTGAGCCAGCTTGATCACAAAAATGTCGGTGAAGTGCTGGCACCTTTACTGGCGAAGCTGTCACCTGGCTTGCAGCGTAAGAGCCTAGAGGCAATGCTTGCTTACCCCAACCCAGCTTATTTGGGGCAGGTACGCGCCTTGATCGACCGATCGCCATCACCCGAAGTTCTGGCTGTGGCGTTGCGCTACGTCTGGATCACTGAAGACGAACCCGATATTCGCCAGTTGCGTCCTTACCTTCGACCAGAAGTTGATTCGGTGGTGCGAGGAACCGCCGCCTCACTGATGATGCGACGGGGCAGTCCCACTCAGAAAGCGGAGGCAACCAATACGCTCCGGTTTATGCTGACGCACAAGCAAGAAAAAGAGCGCGTGATGGGCTGTCGTGCTCTGGGAGAAGCTGTTTACCTGCAAGCGCTGCGGCTGTATATTCCTGACCTCTTGCAAGATGAATCGTTACGGGTGCGCTGTGCTCTGCTGGAGGCGATCGCTTCCACTCATCTAGAAGAATTCTACCCATCGCTACTGCGCGGGCTTTACTACAAATCCACCCGCGAAGCCGCAATGCAGGCATTGGTACGCCTGGAAAACGACGCAATCCCCATGCTGGTCGCACTGGCAGAAGATACCCATAAGCCCGATTTGGTAAGGCTTCACGCGTGGCGAGCGATCGGGCAGATTAGCACCATCGAAGCACTGGATGCACTCATTTCGCACTTGATGACCGCATGGGGCACCGATCGCCGTAGCATTCTGCGGATCTTATTAGAAATGCCACGCGATCTTGGCATTGACAGCGTTGCTGATAGCCTGGGTCGAAGTGGCATCGAACGACTCATCGATCAAGAATTGATGTTTGTGGGTCAGCTTTATGCAGCGCTGCTTGACTTAACACCAACACAGGTCTGGGGGCGCGAGGCAGACCTTTTGCGGCGTGCTCTGCGCGATTTGCAGCTCGATGCCGAAGAGCGCTTATTTATGCTGATGAAATTTCTGTACCCGATCGGGTCAATCAAAGCTGCTGCGTTCAATCTGCAATCAAATTCACGCAGCAACATGGCGCGTGGGCTGGAAATTCTGGACAACACACTGGACATTCCCAGTAAGCGTGCGTTGTTGAGCTTGCTCGATCGCAATTCTGATTTGGAAAAGCTGCAAAGCCTGTCAGATTTGATGAGTTACGAACCAATGACACCCAGCGATCGGCTGCGTCACTTGCTCGATCTGCGCCACTTTTTATCCGATTGGTCGCTTGCCTGCTGCTTTCATCTGGCACGACAGGCACACTGGAGCCTGACACCCGAACAAACGATCGCCTGTCTGCGCCATCCTAGAGGGTTTGTGCGCGAGTCGGTGTTGGCGTATCTCAAAATGGCATCGCCTCGTGCTTTGATGAAGCTATTGCCGATGCTAACGCACGACCCCGATCCGCTCGTTGCTGATCAGGTGCAGACGATTATGCAAGAATTTGCATCAGCTTCAGCAAAAACAGTCAACCAAACAGCAAAACGAGGCAATAATGTGATTGATTTCCCAAATCGCACTGGATTTGAGACGATTTAGTAAGGTTCACACACGGATCGTGGGCATCTTAGAGAAAGCGCTTTCTCACTTATAGACCTTAGGCGATCGCTCTTAGACGTTGGGCTAATCGCCATCTATCCTGAACACAAGCCTTTTAACCGTACGGTTGGAGAGATTCATTGTCACTGAGCATCGCTATCGTTCCTCGTCTCCAGCCCAAGCTGCACGCCATCGATTTATGTTAACCAGCGTCGATCGCTTACTGTTTGTCCGGCAAGTTCCCATCTTCAAAGAGTTGCGGGATGACTTTCTGGTGCGGTTGGCATCCATTATGGACGAGCTATCGTTTCCGACGAATCACACGATTTTTACCGAAGGGCAGGAGGGACGATCGCTCTATGTCGTTGTTTCGGGCAGGGTCAGTGTCCACATTGGCAATCAAGAAATTGTGCAGCTTGAACAAGGCACCTGCTTTGGCGAAATGTCTCTCTTCGATGCCGAACCACGTTCTGCGTCTGTGACGACGCTGGCTCCCTGTGAATGCCTCGTGTTAACGCAGCAGCAGTTGTATGAGGCGATCGACGAAACCCCTGGTATTGCCGTCAACATCATTCGCCTACTCTCACGCCGCATCCGTGAACTGAATCAGAAGATGGGGACGATGAAAGCGCCGATCGTTCAGCCTCCGCCACCACCCGTATATCGGGCTGTAAAACGGCGTTAGTTATGGCATTGACGCACCGCTACCGAATGGCTTTAAGTAAAACCTGAATTCTCTACTAAGCAGTTTCCAGCCAATCGAAAATTTTGTCTAATTCTTCCAGCGTGACGAGTCCATACTGCCAGAGAAGCATGGGCAGCCGGGTGGCGTTGAATTCTTGGTGACGCTTGACAGTGGCGATCGCCGAGTCTGAAATCGCCAGTTCTTCTTGTAAAAATTGAATCAAACGGGCTTCCATTGAGCCTCCATCCAGCCTCTTGTGATGAATCTGAGTTTACTGATTAGGAATTTGTTAACTTATGCAACACTCTCTCAGAAACAATGTACTTCATTCTTCGAGAACGTGCTGCTTGAGCCACAAATTTGAGCCGTGAGACTGAGACTACTGTGGTTCATCAGGGAATAAGGTTTTGCAGCCTTCAGTCTAAAACCATAGCTGAGAACTAAAACCATAGCTGAGAATTGAATGAGAATGTCATGAGTCTAAATGTAACTTTTCTCATCTTCACTGCCTGACTCTCATTTTCCCGATCGGATAACCGAACACCTCACGTCATCACCGAATCGGGAAACCGTTCCATCAAAGCTGGCAAAACGGGGCACGGTTCACGGTCTTGCAGATTTTCGGGCTTGTTCCACGTAAACGGTGCTCTGCGTGCTGCCGCTAGCCACAACAGCCGTTTTGCCCGCGTCATCGCTACATAGAGGAGCCGAAATTCCTCAGCAGTTTTCAGGTTTTTGGCACGCTCCCAGGCAGTGGCGATCGACGGCAGTGGAAACTGATTGTGCAAACTGGCACGAATCTGGGCACGGGCAACCTCTGCCAGCGTAAAATCGCCCAAAAACTGTGCTTGCGGCGGAATCCACTGACTACCAGGAATCGTTTGCTCATGCAGAAAGGGGATGAATACGTAGTCCCAATCCAGCCCCTTCGCCTTGTGCATGGTAATGACGGTAAGCTGTCCGGGTCGAGTGTAGCGCTCTTCCCCGTCCTCTGCGTCTACTGGCTCAAACTGCTCGGAGGCAACTATTTCGTTCAAGATGCCCAAAATAGCTGCAAGCGTACTGCTGCTGGTCTGTTGGGCGATGCGTTCTGTAAGCTTGTCGGCAGTTGCTAACTCAGTCTGCTCATAGTCGAGCGTCAAGGCTAAAAATGGAATCAGTTGAGCAGGCGGAAGCTGCAAACGAGCGTTCAGGAGGCTGTTGCAGTAACGACGCGCTTCAACAACGGCTTCTGGCTGTACGGGGTCAAGGGGTCCTGGATAAAGAAACTGTTCGGGGAAACTCACGATCGCATTAAGATCTTGAGTGGGAATGCGCTTGCGTGCTACCAAAACTGTCAAGGCAGCTTTCAAATTATCCGGCGAATGGGGACGATCGAGAAATTGTAGCAGGGTCAGCATTTCGGCTGGGACATGCGATTGGCGATCGCGCTGACCGACCTCATACACCGATAGGGTATCTCCGTACCAGCGATACAGTTCCTTTGCCACAAACCGCCCCTGGTCGTTGGTCCGCACCAGCACTGCCGATCGTCCCTGTGGGTGCTGCTTGAGCAATTGCAATGCTCGCTGCCCAATACGCTCAACCGTTTGATACACATCCTCTGGCGTGTAGAGTTCCAGTCCTCGACCCTCCGGTGCAGGGTTGGCATTGGGTTGGGGATCATCGGCAGCCACGGGGCGAATGGTCTGCACACGAAAGGGTTGCTCCGTTCCTGCCAGCTTCGATTGGTTCACCCACTGAAGCACAAAGTTTGCTGCCTCAAAAATGGGACGACTGCTGCGTCCTGCTTGCGTCATCGTAGCGAGTCGATCGTGAGCCTCGCACACTTCGCAAAACTCGCGAAAGAAGATGGGGTCTGCGGGTGTAAACGTGGAGTTGATTGCCTGATTCGGATCACCGACTCGTACCAGATTTGTGCGATCGCGGTTCGTGGGATCAGCCGGATCAGCCGCTAGAATTTCCAGCAGTCGCGTCTGGAGTGGGCTGGAATCCTGCGCTTCATCCTCAAAAACGGCAAACACCTGCTGCTGCCAGGATTGCCGCACCTGAGCATCGTCCAGCACCCGCAGCGCCCCTAGAATCATTTCGTCGTAGTCGATCAGGTTCCGAAAGCGAAGTTGGGTTTGGTAGAACTCGTACAGTCCTGCCGCGATCGTTAGCACAGCGTAGGGATCATCCACCTCATTGTGCGATCGCAGGTCGTCTGGCAGCAAACCAGAACTTTTTGCTTCGTGAATGACCGTGGTTGCCAAGGCAGGCAGCACCTCTGTTCGCAGCACTGACTGACGGCGTAAGCGCTCCGTTTCTTCCCCGTCAAACTGCCGCCCTTCCAGCAGCGTTTGATAGTGACGTGCATTCGCCGAAATCCACTGCTCAACGCACGTCCGAATCAAGCGATGGTTCTGATTGGGTGTCACCAAAACGCTATCTGGGTTCAAACCGGAGAGTTCAGGATGGACGCGCGCGATCGCCCAGGCAAGCCCATGCAGTGTTTGCACGACAAAGCCTCCTGGTGGCAACCCCAGCACTTTCAGGTTGGCGCGAATCTTTGCCTTGAGATTTGCCGCTGCCGATCGCGTAAATGTCACTACCACCAACTGACGACGGGCATGAAGCTGATGCTGCGCGATGGCGATCGCTGCCGCCACTGCCATTCCCGTAGACTTTCCCGCTCCGGGCACTGCCGAAACCGCCAACGCTCCGCCTGTCCACAGGGCAATCTCACGCTGACCCGATCGCAGCGTGTTGCGGAGTTGCTCTAGTGAGGCGTAGGAAGGGGCAGTTGCGGGCATGGAGAAAGGAAGAGGTAGAGGGGGACTTGAAGGATGAGGCTGTCTAACCATGCATCGCTTATAACGTTTTCTTGATCGCGTCCTCAGCACTTTGCCGCTAAAACTGAAGCGCTCATTTAAGGAGCGTAACAACAATCTCTAACGATGTTTAACCAATACGTTGAACCAGACTAACACTCCTAAGCACTGGCTACAGCTAACCTTAGATGCTCAACAGGCAAGCTTTTGGCGTTGAATTCGAGTTCGTCGGCAACACTGTCTTTGGTCAAGGTGCGCCCCACTGCTTGGGCGATCGGCTCCAGACTCTGCACCAAATCTACCATCGCTTCTAATGAAAGAGCCTGACGTGCGTCCGATACAGATTGGTCAGGCTCAGGGTGGCATTCAATGATGAGTCCATCGGCTCCGCAGGCGACGGCTGCTCTGGCAAGATCGGCAACCAACTCGCGTTTACCAGCGGCATGGCTAGGATCAACAATCACGGGTAGGTGTGTCAATTGGCGCAGGGCGACCACGGCACCCAAGTCCAACACATTGCGAGTATACGTGTCGAAGCTACGGATACCACGCTCACACAGCACCACATTGGGGTTGCCATGCGCCATGATGTATTCGGCTGCCATCACGAATTCTTCGATCGTGGCTGAAAGTCCCCGCTTCAGCAACACGGGTTTGCCTGCCTGCCCCAACGCCTTGAGCAACTCGAAGTTTTGCATATTGCGGCTACCAATCTGGAGCAGATCGGCATAGGCGGCGACGGGTGCAATTTGGGCGATCGACATCACTTCTGTCACGACTGGCAGATTGTAGCGCGATCGCACGTCTGCCAGAATTTGCAGTCCCTCTACGCCCATCCCCTGAAACGAGTACGGGGAAGTGCGCGGCTTGTACACACCTCCCCGCAGGGCATGAATGGGAGCCGTAGACAACTGACTGGCAACCTGCTCCATTTGTTCGGCGCTTTCTACTGTACAGGGACCACCGATGACGATGACATTGCTGCCACCGATCGCCACCTGTTCAGACAGATGGACAATAGTCCGATGGTCAGGATGAGATTTGGTGACTAGTTTGGCATCCAACATGACATTACTCCTTGGTGTGATTGGGTGATTGCAAACAAAAAGCCCGAAACCTTTTGGGTTCCGGGCTGTACGAACGAAGGCGCAACAGACTTTACCCGGAACATGTTCCGAACCAAAAGTAAAAGCCGAACCAAAAGTAAACGCTGTAAAACCAACTCATAAACGCTGTCATCACTCTTTCCTATCTCTTCCTGCCGACAAATTCTTAAAACGAAAAAACCGCAGAGTTGACTCTGCGGTTCGCCTGGACACGTTCAGCAAGAACGGTTGTCACTCCAGGTGAACCGATGGTTGCCAAAAGTAAAAGTAGAAGGCGGTGCTGCTCATTTGCCTGTTTCGTTAAGAATTTTCGTCGAGAATGTGAATCAATGCTTACCTGAAATTAACAGAGGCATCAGAGTGAGTCAAGTACCCGATCGGCTGAGGTTTCTAGCAGTAGGGACATTGTGTGCAACGTCCCTACGTTCCCACTTCAGAGTGGACGATACACACGGTAGTTGATGTTGGGGAAAATATTGTCGATCGCCTCTACCTTTTCCAGCCAGCCCGCATCAACCTTGCCTTGCTTGATTTCCTCATACAGCTTGTGAAAACGCATGAGGTGCGATCGTGTTCGGCGCACTGCATACGGCACCATCGTCCCAGTCCGCATAATGAATGCCCAGTCGGACGATTGCGCCAGCAGAAGTTCTCGTGCTGCTTGATTGAGCGATCGCCAGCCCAGTTCATCTTCTGGCTCGATTTTTGCCAGTTCAATCATCCGCTCGGTTGCCTTGTGCAAATGGGGATAAATCCAGGCGTTGGTTTCATTGAGCCAATACTCGTGAAAGCCCTTATAACCCCAGCTTGATTGAGACGGATTAGACACCTGTTGCGTTTGATTGACTTGCAGATAGTCTGCCAGGTGCGTCATTTCAAACGTGCCCTGGTCAAACCACGCCTTGCGGAACAAGTAATCGATGAACCAGGGACCTTCATACCACCAGTGCCCAAACAGTTCGGCATCATACGGCGAGACGATAATGGGCTTGCGCTGCATCATGCCGTAAAGATGCTCCACCTGACGTTCTCGATTGTAAGCAAAGTTACCAGCATTCTCTGCCGCCTTTTCCTTTGCCCAGTAGGGATCGTAGAGCTGCTTGTCGCCCAGACCCAGACCTTTTCCAGTAATTTTGTGGTATTTGATGCCCACATTCTTACGCTGTCCATTGGGCATGACGTAGGGCTTGATGTACTCATATTCGGCATCCCAGCCCAAATCGCGGTAGAACTCCCGGTATTCGCTGGCACCGGGATAGCCCACTTCGGACGACCAGACCTGCTGTGACGATTCGTGATCGCGCCCAAACGCCGCTACACCTGTCGGGGTGAAGATAGGCGCATAGGTGCCGAAACGGGGACGCGGACGGGCGTAGAGAATGCCGTGTCCATCCGTCAAAAAGTAGCGCAAGCCAGCATCCGCCAGCATTCGCTCAACCCCTTCGTAATAGGCGCATTCGGGCAGCCAGATGCCTTTGGGGGCGCGTCCAAAGGTTTCCTCGTAGTGTTCGCAAGCAACTTTAATCTGCGCCCATACGGCTTGCGGATACATCTTCATTAATGGGAAGTAGCCGTGAGTTGCGCCGCAGGTAATGATTTCGAGGTTATTGGACTCGGCAAACTGGTTGAAGGCTTTGATGAGGTTGCGATCGTACTTTTCCCAAACCTGCCGCACCTGATTGAACTCTTTGGCGTAATACTCTGCCAAATACTTAAGGTGCCCGTTGTGCGTGTTGCGCTCAATTTCCATCTCTGCCAGTTCTTCTAGCTGAGCGAGATGCTCGTCGTAGCGCTCTTGCAGCAGCGGATCGCGCAGCATTGATACCAGCGGCGGTGTCATGCTCATCGTGATCTTAAAATCAACGCCGTCTCGCTTTAACCCTTCAAAGACTTGCAGGAGCGGAATATAGGTTTCTGTGATTGCCTCATAGAGCCACTCTTCTTCCAACACGTAGTCGCTTTCGGGATGGCGGACAAAGGGCAGGTGGGCGTGCAGAACAAGGGCGAGGTATCCAATACTCATAAGAACGTCGATTTAGAGGGGTTAGTCAGGGTGTTGTGAGTCGGCTTGCCAAGCATTGTAAGGCGAAATGGCAACTGTTGGGAGAGAGGGGAGCGGTGTGAGAAGGTAGGAGGCAGGAGGCAGAGGGCAGAAGGCAGGAAGTAAAAGGCAGAAGGCAGGAGGCAGAGAGTTAGGGTTTCAGGGTAAATGTCTTGAAACATGGTGTGTGCCGTGCTGGAGGGCTTTGGGTTACTTTTCGCCCGATCGACGGTTTGCGAGTATCCTGATGCTAAATGATTTGTCGAGTCAATTTTTCTCGATCGATGCTCTGCCATGACTCAGCCGAACCTGCTCAAACTTGCTCAACAGGGTGAACCAAACGCGATCGCCACGCTCATCAATCTCGCCTTAGAACCGAAGGGAGTGATCGCAAAAGCAGCCATAGAAGATGACTGTCTGTACGTGTTTCTTCGCTCAGCCCGTCCGTTAAATGCCAAAGCACTGGTGGCGTTTATTCAGCGAGGCATTCTTCGTTTAGAAATTGACTCTATTGAACGAGTGCAGGTTTATGGGCAGCACTCCGAAGATGAGCACCCGCTCTGGGTCGAAACGTTTGTGATTCAGCGATCGCGGGTTGCTGAAGGGCTAGAGGCGCAGGTTGCTGAAGCGCTAGAGGCACTGTCTCACACACCAACAGGTGTGATCGACAACTCGCCACCCAAGCTTGTAACACCAGGCGAAGGACAGCAGCAATGGGCACGAGCCTTACCGTTGCAAGCCTCCTTGAACAGCACTTTCAAGGGATTCAAAGAATTTTTGGCTCAGCAGCGCGATCGCCTCAAACGAGAACCCTCTGATCATGCGCGAACCAAACGCCGACCGCTTACCTATCTCAAGCTCTCTGTGTTGGTGACGCTGGCAGCGTTTGTCACTGGGGGTGCAGTAGCGCTGCTTGCCAACTCGTTTACCGTTGGTAAGGACGATCGCAAGCAAGCAACTTCTACGACCGCCGCTGGCAGCCAACTGACCATCAAATCTGAAGCAGAACGGACTCGCAACCAGCAGCAAGACGCAGCCAGAAACTACCTGGAAACCATGAATAAGGCACAACAGACGTTTTATCGTCAGAACAACCGTTTTGCTTCAACGTTGGAAGAACTGGAGCGGTTCGCTGCCGTACCGATCGCCTCTCGCAGTGACTACACCTACAAACTCACAGTGCCCAGCAAAACACAGGCTCAACTTACCGCAATGCCAAAACCTGAAGGTCTCAAGAGCTACACAGCCGCAGTCGCGATCGTCAAGCCGACCAACCAGGCTGTAGCGGCAATTTGTGCATCTCAGCAAGCAGCAAAAGTGCCACCACTTATCTTTCTGTCGTCTGAGGGCATTGTTCAATGTCCCGCAGAGCCTGCGAAAGCGCCGTGAAACGAGTTTCTGACTGGCGACGAGTCATGCAGTTATCTAGTGGTGTTGTGATCGGTTAGTAACCCATGACAATCTCACGCGTTGCTTTGAGCCATGTTTCACGAGTGCTAAACGTTCTCATCAATTTCTAAACTGGGTTTCAACTGGCGATCGCATTAAAAGTGGAGAATAGCGGTTGAGCTTGAGCTTTAGGCGCGCAACCGCTTGAAAATGCCCTCAAAGCAATCAGTCGCTGATCCCCTTCAACTTAAAGACAGATGTAAAAGCGGTTACAAGCACTGTTTAATCTTTAGGGAGTGACTAATCCTGATAGCCTAGACTTTGCCTTCAAACTGCTTCAAAGTTTGTGCCATAGCGATGCTTAAGGCAGAGAACAAGGCATAGAACTTTGTCACTGGACTAATGCAGATATCGTGAAAGGAGACCGCTTCAGTGAACGTTGTACAACAAGAAAATGCCCGCTTTCGTTGGGTCACACTCAATGCTTCAGACACAAATGTAGACGAAGGAGCAGCGATTATTCAGGGCTTAAAGCAAATGCCCAAGACGCTTCCTTGCCAATATTTTTATGACGATCGCGGCTCCCAATTGTTCGAGCAAATTTGCGATTTGCCAGAATATTATCCCACTCGCACCGAGCAGGCAATTCTAGAAACCTATGCTGCCGAAATTGCTCAGTTGACGGGTTCTTGTGAATTAGTGGAATTAGGCAGCGGCAGCTCTCGCAAAACTCGCTTGCTGCTAGAAGCTTACAGCAAGACGAATGATCAACTGCAATACTGCCCGATCGATGTGAGCGCTGGCATCCTTAAAACGACTGCGCTGGAATTGCTGCATCAATACCCCAAACTGAAGCTCTGCGGCTTAGCTGGCACCTATGAACAGGCGCTCGATCAACTCCCTCCCGCCGAGTTAGAAAATCGTATGCTGATTTTTCTGGGTAGCACAATGGGCAATTTGAACCCGGCGGAGTGCGATCGCTTTCTCGATCGTGTTCGCAATGCCCTTCAACCAGGAGAATTTTTTCTCTTAGGCGTTGACCTGCAAAAAAATCCTGCTGTTCTCGAAGCCGCTTACAACGATTCTCAAGCTATTACCGCTGCATTTAATCTCAACCTTTTGAATCACTTAAATTGGCGTTTTCGGGGCAATTTTAAGCTGGATCAATTTTCTCATTGGGCATTTTACAACACAGTTGAGCATCAAATTGAAATGCATCTTCGCAGCTTGGCAACGCAGACAATTGCCTTGGAAACACTAGACTTTCAGACAACACTACAAGCCGGAGAAACCATTCGCACCGAGATCTCACGCAAGTTCCATTTGCCAACGCTGGTGAAGACATTGGAGACATACGCCTTTCAACCGTTGCAAGTCTGGACTGATCCAAATCATTGGTTTGGCTTATTGCTGTGCCAACGCCAATGCATCAGCGACGAGTGTCCTTAGGTTGGGGGAGTAGGGAGTGGGGAGTAGGGAGTAGGGGCAGAGGTGGCTAAGGCGAAACTTAAAACTCTCCATGTCTCCTCGCTCCTCACTTTTCTGTAACACGATCGTCCTACTGGGTATCCATACGACATCCAACTCAGTGATTCTGTCCATCAAACTCAAATCAACTACGACGAATTTAAAGCTTTCATTGGTGACATCCAGCCGCCTGAGACCTTGATGCAAACGCAGACCGATCGCAAAATTGCCGAAGAACAGCGCAAAACCTAGAGATGCGGTAGGAACTTGAGTTCAGGTGTCAGAATGAAAGCCTGATGCCTGATGCCTTTGCCGCTCGTTGTATGAGCTATTGCTTGAATTTAATTTGCACCTCACCGCAGAACCTTGACAGTGCCGAATGCTGTCAAGCCTGCGGTTTTCGCTTGCAGTTGCACAACCGTTACCGTGCGATAGCGCTGATTGGGCAGGGTGGTTTTGGGCGGACGGTTTTAGCGATCGATGAGCGGGAGCAGGCAGAAGGCAGAAGGCAGAAGGCAGAAGGGATAGAACTAGAAGCTGAGGATCAGAGAACAAACGAACTGTTTGCTTCCGATGCTGCTCTTTGTGTCATCAAACAGTTTTTCCCACAGCAACCTGCCTTCACGGAACCGGAAGCCGCGATCGCCCTTTTTCGCCAAGAGGCACAGCGGCTCAAAGAACTGGGCGAACATCCCCAAATTCCAACGCTGTTGGATGCGTTTGAGGATAGGCAACAGTTTTACCTGGTGCAAGAGTTTATTGATGGTCAGAATTTAGAGCAGACATTAGCAGAACAGGAAGCGTTCACCGAAGCCGCAATTTGGCACTTGCTGACGGCGATACTCCCGGTGCTGAAGTTTATCCACGATCGCCAAATCATTCACCGCGACATCAAACCTGCCAACCTGATCTGGCGACGGGACGGCACCTTTTCTCGTCTCGTTTTAGTGGATTTTGGCGCAGCAAAATTGGTGCAGCCGAGCGATCACCTCAAAATGGGCACCAGTATCGGTAGCGCTGAGTACGTTGCACCAGAGCAGGCGCGTGGCAAAGCTGTTTTTGCCAGCGACCTCTACAGCTTGGGTGTGACCTGTCTTCACCTGCTAACAAATCTATCGCCCTTTGATCTGTTTGATTCGGTCAACGATGCTTGGGTTTGGCGGCAGTATGTGACGGCTCCAGTGAGCGATCGCCTTGCAGCAATCCTCGATCGGCTCCTGCAAAATGCCTTGATCAAACGGTTTCAATCAGCAGATGAAGTGATGAGGGCGATTGGGGAGTCAGCAGAGGGAGCAGAGGGAGCAAGGGGAGAAGCGGGAGATGCTTTATTACCAACAACTAACAACCGAAAGCTAACAACCTTTTCATCTCTTTCTGTTCCCTACTCCCCACTCCCGACTCCCTACTCCCCACCATTTATCCCCTGGCAGTGCGTTCATACTCTCACTGGGCACACTGCCAGCGTTAATGCAGTCGCCCTTAACCCCAATCGCCCTATTCTTGCCAGCAGTAGCGAAGACAAAACGATCCGCTTCTGGGATCTACAAACGGGCAGTGTAATGACGGCTGTGCTTGATCATGTGCTGGCGGTTCGTGCGATCGCCTTTAGCCCGGATGGTGAAACAGTCGTCTCTGGAGGACAAGATCGCAGCGTCGTGCTAACGCGAAAATGGCAGCTGGATATTGCGGGTCGCAGCACAACCTTAGGACATCATACGCACGCAGTTACCGCGATCGCATTTACCCCCAATGGACGAATGCTTGCCAGCGCCAGCCGCGATAAAACCATCAAGCTTTGGAATCTTCAGACACGAGAAGAACTTTGCACGCTGAAAGCACATCGACTTAACGTCACAGCGATCGCGTTTAGCCCCGATGGACGGTTTCTTGCCAGCGCCAGCGCCGATCACACCGCCTGCTTGTGGACAACCGAAGCGAATCTCAGTATTCAGATGCGCTACACCTTCAGCGATCACATTGGCACAGTGCAAGCAGTCGCCTTCAGCCTGGACAGCCAGATACTGGCAACGGGCGGGGACGATCGCACCATCAAACTTTGGAGTACCCAAACTGGACGCTTGCTCCACACCTTCCCAGGACACTCCTGGACGGTGAGCGCGCTCAAATTCACCCCAGACGGCTTGACGCTCATCAGCGCCAGTTGGGACGGCACATTGAAACTGTGGGCTTTAACCGATCGCCAATCGCCTGCGATCGTCCTGAGCGGACACAGCGATTCGATTAACGCGATCGCTCTCAGTGCCGATGGTAAAACCCTTATTAGCGGTAGCAGCGATCGTACCATTCGCGTTTGGCAACTTAAGGAGGGGAGCGATCGCTACTCATAGCCCTACTCCCTACTCCCCACTCCCCACTCCCCATTAGAATGAACAATATAGCGCCAGGAGCAAGTCATGGTTGTCACACCACCTGTACTAGGAGAACAGCGCGTTATTCTTCAGAACATTAGCTGGCAATGCTTTGAGTATTTGCTGAATGAGTTGGGCGAGAATCGGGCAGCGCGACTTGCTTACGATCGAGGGGTTTTAGAAATCATGTCGCCTTTCATGCCGCATGAACACGTCAAACGACTGATTGAACGTTTTGTTGAGACGCTTTGTGATGATCTTGACCTTCCCATTCGTAGCGCCGGATCGTTGACTTGCAAGCGCAACGATTTAGAGCGTGGTATTGAGCCAGATTCTGGCTTCTACATCCAGACCGAACCGTTCATTCGGCACCTGGAACACATCGATTTGATGCGAGATCCGCCGCCAGACTTGATGCTCGAAGTAGACTTTAGCAGTTCCTCTTTGAACAAAGAGCCAATCTATTTGGCATTAGGAGTGCCAGAGTTTTGGCGCTATGCCAGAGGCGAACTGACGATCAAGCAGCTACGCCAGGGAAGATACGTGCAGCTTGACCATAGCCCGACCTTTGCCAATTTACCCTTGACGGAAATTCCCAGGTTTCTCAGCCAAAGCACTCATCTGGGCGAAAGAGGTGTGGTCAAAGCCTTCCGATCGTGGGTGCAAGAATGTCTGCAAACCCAATCACCATAGAATGAGTTGCGATGCTTTGTTGAAAAATTGGCGGCAGATGCCCCAGCTCACGAGCAGTGTTGTGATGAGTGTGGCAAACGCTAGCATGAACATGACTAGCATCTGGTAAGCGGCTGCCAATAAAGGGTCAGCCCCAGCCAGGATCTGTCCGGTCATGATGCCCGGTAAGGTGACGATCCCTACCACCATCATGGTGTTAATTGTGGGAATGAGTCCCGCTTTAATGGCATCTTTGCGGTATTGAGCGATCGCCTGCTGTGGCGTAGCGCCTAAACTCAAGTGCGTTTCAATCTCTAGCTGGCTATTGTTCAGGGTGCTGACTAAGCGTTCGCCCGCGATCGCCGCTCCATTCATCGCATTCCCCAGCACAATGCCTGCTAACGGAATCAGGTACTGCGGCTCGTACCAAACCTGCGGCTGAATGACTAGCAAACCCGTATACGCTAAGGTCAAAGCAGTGCTGATCAGCATGGAGCCTCCCACTAGGGGCAAGAGATGCGGCACTTTTTTGCTAATGCGGTTGCGAGCCACGATCGTGGCGATCGTCAGCATCACCCCTAGCACCCCCAGCACTACCCAGGGATTCCGAATCGCAAAAACCGCCGCCAGCACGTAGCCTACGACCAGCAATTGCATGATCGTGCGCCCGGTTGCCACTGCTAAATGCCACTCCAGCCCTAAGCGCTGCCATGCCGAGAGCGCAATGGCGATCGCCATCATGCCTAGCGCCCAGACGATTTGTAGCGGTGAATCCATATAGAGTAGTTGTTGGTTGTTAGTTGTTAGAGAATGGGAAGGAGAAGTAGGAGAGGAAAGAGGCACAGAGTTCATGCACAGCTCAAAGCTCTTTAGGGTGCGGCGCTAAACCAAACTCTTTCTCTTCATTCCTTATCCCTTACTCCTCATCTCAGCCAACATGGCTGCAACAATCATCCCTTTAAGCCAGTCCAATCATCTAAATGACACAATTTGATTCCATTTAAAGGCAAAGTTTGATTCTATAGACAGAGTGTGATGTGTGGTGTAAGTGAGTGAGTAAAATTCCCCCGTTTGATTTATCCGAGCAGTATAAAATCATTGGCGATGAGGTGAATGCGGCAGTTTTAGCCGTGCTTTCCTCCGGTCGCTACATTGGCGGTGCAGCGGTTGAAGGCTTTGAACAACAGTTCGCTGACTATATCAGCACCTCAGAATGCATTGCTTGTAACTCTGGCACGGATGCGCTGTACCTGGCATTGCGATCGCTCAACATTGGCGCAGGCGATGAGGTCATTACAACGCCGTTTACCTTCATTGCTACAGCAGAGATGATCAGCGCGGTTGGTGCTACGCCTGTTTTTGTGGATATTGAAGCGCAGACCTTTAATCTGGATCTGGATCTGGTGGAAGCTGCGATGACGGAACGGACACGGGCAATTCTACCCGTACATCTGTTTGGGCAACCCGTTGACATGACGCGACTGATGGCGATCGCTCAACGTCACAATCTGGCTATCATCGAAGATTGCGCTCAGGCTGTCGGTGCAGAATGGGCAGCGCAAAAAGTCGGCAGCATCGGACACATTGGCTGCTTCAGCTTTTATCCCACCAAAAATCTGGGTGCTTGTGGCGACGGCGGGGCAGTGACGACGAATGATCCCGCGATCGCCGCTAGGATGAGAATGCTCCGCGATCACGGTAGACGTGCAGGTGGCTACTACCATGAAGCGATCGGTGTTAACTCTCGCTTGGATGCGTTGCAGGCTGCCATCTTGCAAGTCAAGTTGCGCTATCTGGACACCTGGAATCAACAGCGTCGGGCTATTGCCGATCGCTATCAGCATCTGTTGCAGCATGTTCCAAACATCGCGCCACCGCAAGAGCCAGTAGGTGGAAAGGGCGTTTGGAACCAGTACACGCTTCGCGTTCTCGGTCATACGCACAGCGCTGAACAAACTAAAAGCTCTTACAGAGATGCGGTGCGTCAACAGTTGCAGGCGGATGGGGTCAGTTCAATGGTTTATTACCCTCTACCACTGCATCTACAGCCAATCTACACAGATCAAGCGCAACCGCCCAAGCTTCACCCAATCGCGGAACGGGCTGCTGGTGAAGTGCTTTCGTTACCTATGTTTCCTGAACTCTCCCCTGAAGAACAAGATCGAGTCGTGTATAGCTTAAAGGATTGCCTTGTTTGAGCGCTCGTCCGGTCGAGCAGGCGAAAATCTCAACACCTTGGGTATGCTTAGCCATGAGAGAGCAAGCTTGCGGCGATCGACAACGAGTGTCGCTGTGATACTCCTTGCCGCCCCTTGCTTCTTTCTCAGAGTCGGTTGAACTTCCACTAAACTGTGGCTACACAGGCAAGCTTCGGCTGGCGGTCAGCGATCAGCAGCAAAAACGAATCTGTAGGGCGATTTTATAGAAGTGGTATTAAATGCATTGCTGGGTCAAGAGTTAACGTTAGGTTAATTAAAACGCTAGGTATTTGTAGTTTCGTATACTATGATTAAGTTATAACGAGATCGACACTGAGTCCTTAAATAGACCAGGAAAGTTCTTGCATTTAATTGGTTCCACCGGGGGCGATGCTGGCGAGTTGCGGTGCTGCCCTATACACTTGAGAGCACGTTAGAGAGGTAAAGACAAGCGTGGGTCAGCATCCCCTTAGTCGGTTGAGACGCTATGATGCGGGCGCGATCGCTCAACACTATCGCTATCGTCCCTGGAAAACAGTTGGACGTTCTTTACAAGTCGTAGTATCATTCCTGGCTTTTCTTTGGGGTCTGAAATGGGATGAGTGGCGAGGCAATCAGATCAGCGCTCAGCCCAAGCGGGCGGATCAACTGCGCAGAACGTTGATTAAGCTGGGTCCTACGTTTATCAAAGTTGGGCAAGCCCTATCGACGCGACCGGATTTAATTCGTAAAGATTTTCTTGATGAGCTGATCAAGCTGCAAGACCAGCTACCTCCGTTTCCGACCCCCATTGCCTTTGCTCTGATTGAAGCAGAACTCGATCGCTCGGTTGACGAGATGTTCAGTCAGATTTCGCCACTTCCTGTAGCCGCCGCCAGTCTGGGACAGGTCTACTACGCCCGTCTTTACAGTGGCGAAGAGGTTGCTGTGAAAGTGCAGCGCCCTAATCTCTTACCTGTGCTGACATTAGACCTCTATCTGATGCGGTGGGCAGCTAGTTGGCTGGCTCCTTGGCTCCCGCTCAATCTGGGGCACGACCTGACGCTGGTGGTTGACGAGTTTGGTGTCAAACTGTTTGAAGAAATCGATTACCTTAACGAAGGGCGCAACGCTGAGAAGTTTGCAACTAATTTCCGTAATGACGCAACGGTTAAGGTGCCCGCGATCTACTGGCGCTACAGCAGCCAGCATGTACTGGTTCTAGAGTGGATTCATGGCGTTAAGCTGACCGACACAGAACGCATTCGAGACGTTGGACTAGGAACGGATGCGCTGATTGAAATTGGAGTCACATCGGGTCTGCGTCAGTTGCTGGAGTATGGTTTTTTCCACGCCGACCCTCATCCTGGCAATCTTTTCGCAATGGCACCGCATTGTGACCTTCAGGGCGGCAGTAGTAGTGCTGAGCAGCCGATCGCTCAGATGGCATACATTGACTTTGGCATGATGGATCAGCTTGAAGAGGCTGCGAAGGAAACGATCGTCGATGCCGTGGTGCATCTGATCAACAAAGACTATGTTGATTTGGCAAAAGATTTCGTCAAGCTTGGCTTTCTGACACCCGATACCGATATTCAGCCGATCGTCCCTGCTTTAGAAGCGGTGCTGGGCGATGTCTTGGGCGAAAGCGTCAAGGACTTTAACTTCAAAACGATCACCGATCGCTTTTCGGAATTGATGTACGAGTACCCCTTCAGACTGCCAGCCAAGTTTGCGCTGATCATTCGCTCGTTGGTCACTCAAGAAGGTCTTGCCTTGACCCTCAACCCCAATTTTAAGATTGTGGATGTTGCGTACCCTTACATCGCGCAACGACTTTTGACCGGAGAGTCCCCCGCTTTGCGGCGCAGGTTGCTGGAAGTACTCTTTAAAGACGATAAGTTCCAATGGGAGCGATTGGAAAACCTGATTGCGATCGCCCGCAGCGATCAGTCATTTGACCTTTTGCCTACCGCTCAGTTAGGACTGCAATACTTACTGTCTGACGAAGGCAAATTTCTTCGACGACAGTTGATTATTGCCCTGACACAGGACGATCGCTTACACACTGAAGAAGTGCAGCGTCTCTGGAATCTAATTAAGGGCGATCTTCAACCCGGTCGCTTATTTAGCGCGGCGATTGGGGCTTTGGCAGAATTTTCTACTGCTGGAACAGCCGCACTGATACCCTCTGCATTGACCGCTATTCGCAAGGTCTAGAGCGCCGAAACGGTGTAGGGTTAAAGGAGCCAGAATGATTAGTAGCGCGTTGCGCTGTTGCACTACAAAATCTTAAGACCACAACATCTTAAGTTCACTGTTGCAACTTAAATCCCGGCACCAAAACTTAGAACTTCATCTCTATCAACTATGTATTCCATTCCCGAACCGCCATACGTACTGCTAATTGGTGGTCTGTTTTTTAGCCTCGCTTCGGGCGTTGCCTTTGAATCCGTTTTGAAGAAAGCGGTTCAGGATTGGTCAAAAAACCGTTCGACACGCACCCTGGCAAATTTGCAAGGCATCCAGCTTTTTCTTCCCTTCCTGGGTATTGCGTTGGGTATATGCCTTTTTCTCTCGTCTGGGATGGAAGTGTTTGGCTTTACAACTCAACTGTCGTATGCGATCGCTCTACCACTTACCGTGCTGATCGGCTGGCTCATCTGGTCGCAACTAGGCAAGATTCTGGCGCAGCTAGAGCGCGGCGGCTCTCAAGCCTTAGACCTTGATTCTTGGGGTTAACCTTTAGAGAAAATAACGGTTCTAAGCAGATCGGAACTGAGACCATCCAAGAAGAGGCTGTTAGCCTCGTTTTTGTCGCGCTTCTGATAGCAGACTCGCTAGACGCAGAAAAACAGCCTCCTAACTGACGGGTTCAGGGGGCTGTTTTAATCATTTCATGCCGCGTGAAACTGAGATGCTGAGGAACCCTACGCTTGTCGAGAGTAGTACTCAACCACCAGCAGCTCGTTAATTTGAAGCGCTACCCACTCGCGATCGATGACGCTATTAACCTTACCAACGAGTTTGCTCTTATCGAACTCCAAATGGCTAGGCAAGTTTGCCAACCCTGGATATTGCAGGTTGGTTTCAACAATCTTACGAGAGCGTTCCTGATCCTTCACGCCAATCACTTCACCGGGACGGCACTGGTAACTTGGAATATCGACCACACGTCCGTTGACAGTGACATGACCATGATTCACCAGTTGACGTGCCCCCGGAATGGTCGGAGCCATCCCTAAGCGAAAAATGGTGTTATCCAGGCGCATCTCCAGCAGTTGCAGTAAGGTTTGCCCTGTGGAACCTGCGGCTCGGCGAGCTTTTCGCACATAGCGCAGTAGTTGGCGTTCGGTGATCCCGTAGTTGAAGCGGAGCTTTTGCTTTTCTTCCAGTCGAACCGCATACTCAGAACGTTTTTTGCGGTCTTGACCATGCTGACCGGGTGGGTATGCACGTCTGGGTGCTTTGCGAGTCAACCCAGGCAAATCTCCCAGCCGACGCACAATCCGCAGCCGTGGACCTCGATATCGCGACATCTAACTTCCTCTAAATTCGTCTAAGAGTTTTGACAAGAACATCTAGTATAGGCTCTGACGACTCTAATTTTAAAGAAATATTGTTGCGTTTTTTTAGTGTTGCTCGATCACTAAGCCGATTTTTGTGGTTTAGAGGACTTGATACGATCGGTCAACCGCTGCGAGACTTCAGTCACAAAGAGGGTTATGAGTACCGCATCATCGATTTTGTCCACGGAATGCAGTCTGGCAGAATATGAATGGACTGAGGACGTAAATTAGCGGTCAGCGGTCAGGGGTCAGCGGTCAGCAATTAGCGGTCAGCAATTAGCGGTCAGGGGTCAGCGGTCAGAAAAAAGCTGATGCTGTAGCTGGCTTCCCGAAGGATTGGCTAGTGGCTGAGAGCTAATCCAACTGTGTGCTGTTGTCTTTAGCGATCGCTAAATCTCGTCGGGATCGATCCCCAGCGATCGCAATTGTGCCGCGAGGCGATCGGCTCGTTGCTGCGATGCATTGGCGCGCTGCCCTTCTCGAATTGCCAACTCTTCGGGGCTGAGTAGACGGTTGCCTTGCTGGTCATACCAGTACAGCCATTCGCGGGTGCGACCGCAATGAGTGCCACGATCGCGCCCGATCGCCAGTCCAACCTCTGGGAGCCAAACGCGATCGTCGGGTTGCAGCACGTAGCGTCCGTCTACCAGCCGATACACCTCTAGTGGAGCGCGCTTGCGGCGATAGCGGCGACTGGGGACATAGATGACGTAATAGAGAATGCCAAGCTGAGCATAATCGAACTTTTTCTGCTCGTATTCGCCGCCATAGGTTTTGGAGACGACTTCTAACGCCAGCACGGGTACAATGCCATCTTCTTCCCATAGGACGTAGCTTAAGCGTCCTTCTTCGTCGATGAACCGATCGACTCCAAGGCTGAGAAAGCCGTCGGGCACGATCGGCGGCTGGCTGGGGGCGTAGTAAATGCCCATGTCGATGCCGAAAAACCAATCGGTGCGATCGCTCCATGCTAGAGCCAGAATTGCTTGTAGCAAATTGGGGATGAGGTTTTGCAGCTCATTATCCACAGGCGTATCGTCCGAATCGGGTAGCTCGGCTGCGGAGGGCAAACAGCTTAAAGGGTCGTACTGTACCATGCTGGCGTTACCATGCGTGCGATCGTCGGGGTAGCTGACTGTATTTTAACGAATGAGGTTGCTATCTCTGAAACAGCCTTGAGCGATCGCGCCACAATAGGTCTAAAAGACACGGTAGGGAGATTGGGATGGCGACTCATGCAGATGCCCGCTGGGAATTTTGGATCGATCGAGGCGGTACCTTTACTGACATCGTGGCGCGCAGACCAGACGGAAGCCTGACGGTGCATAAGCTACTGTCTGAAAATCCCTCACGCTATCGTGATGCATCCATGCAGGGCATCCGCGATCTTTTAGGACTTGCAGCCGATGCGCCGATTCCCACCGAGCAAATTGCCGCGATCAAAATGGGTACCACTGTTGCAACTAACGCACTGCTAGAACGCAAGGGCGATCGCGTGGTTCTTGTCATCACCAAAGGCTTTCGGGATGCGTTGCGAATTGGCTACCAGAATCGTCCCAACATTTTTGCGCGTCACATCGTTCTGCCCGAAATGCTGTACGAACGAGTGATTGAGGTTGAGGAACGCTATAGCGCACAGGGTGAGGAACTTTTACCGCTTGATGCCACTGCCGAAGCCGCCTTAACCAGCGCTCTGGAAGAGGCGTATGCAGAGGGTATTCGAGCTTGTGCGATCGCCTTTATGCACGGCTATCGGTATCCCAATCATGAGCAGAAGGCAGCGGCGATCGCTCAAGCAGTTGGGTTTACCCAGATTTCTGTCTCTCATGTGGTCAGTCCCTTGATGAAGTTCATTAGTCGCGGTGATACCACTGTTGTTGATGCGTACCTGTCACCCATTCTGCGGCGGTATGTGGAGCAGGTGAGCCAGGAGCTTGGGGAAGTAGGGGAAGCGGGGGAAGATAGAAAACCGCAGAGACGCAGAGGCGCAGAGAGTCAGGCTACGTTAGTGGTTGAGAACTCGGCACTTCGACCTCAGAACTCGGATGTTGCAGCTCAAAGCTCAGATGTTGCAGCTCAGAACTCGGCACTTCGACCTCAGAACTCGGACGTTGCAGCTCGGAACTCGGCACTTCGACCTCAAAACTCGGATATTGCAGCTCAGAACTCCCCACTCCCCACTCCCCACTCCCCACTCCCCACTCCCCACTCCCCACCCCCCACTCCCCACTCCCCACTCCCCACTCCCCAACTCCTCTTCATGCAATCCAACGGAGGCTTAACGGATGCTCGATCGTTCCAGGGCAAAGACAGCATCCTCTCCGGTCCTGCAGGCGGCATTGTGGGAGCGGTGCAAACCAGTAAGCTGGCTGGGCTAGACAAAATCATTAGCTTTGATATGGGCGGCACCTCCACGGATGTCGCGCACTATGCGGGCGAATATGAGCGGGAATTTGAAACGGAGGTGGCAGGCGTGCGTCTGCGGGCACCGATGATGTCGATTCATACCGTGGCGGCAGGTGGCGGTTCGCTTTTGCACTTCGATGGGTCGCGGTATCGCGTTGGTCCAGAGTCGGCAGGGGCAAATCCGGGTCCTGCTTGCTACCGCAATGGCGGCGTACTGGCAGTAACGGATTGCAATGTGATGGTAGGCAACCTGCAACCAGACTTTTTCCCGCACGTGTTTGGGGCAAACGGTGATCTGCCGCTTGATGTTGCCGTAGTACAGCAGAAGTTCAGTGATCTGGCAGCGCAAATTCAAGCCGCAACAGGTGATATCCGATCGCCCGCACAAGTAGCGCAAGGTTTTCTGACGATCGCCATCGAAAAAATGGCAAGCGCGATCAAAAAAATCTCCGTTCAGCGCGGCTACGACGTAACTGAGTACACCCTTTGCTGTTTTGGTGGAGCTGGGGGACAACATGCCTGCGCGATCGCGGACACATTAGGGATGCAACAAGTCTTTCTGCACCCGTTTGCAGGCGTTTTATCTGCCTACGGTATGGGTTTGGCGGATGTTCGTGTGATGCGCGAAAGGGCGATCGAAGCCCCATTAAGCCAACCGCGATTGCCAGAACTTGAACGTGCCCTTGCCAATCTCACAGCAGACGCAAAAGCTGAACTGCTTCAGCAGGGCATTCTCGACGCACAGATGCAAGTGTTGCCCAAAGCCCATTTGCGCTATCAAGGCACTGACTCTGCGCTAATCGTTAGCTTTGGTGATTGCAACGCGATGACTGCCGCTTTTGAACAAGCACACCGTCAACGCTATGGCTTTATCGCTGAGAACAAGCCATTGCTGGTCGAAGCGATATCTGTTGAAGCGATCGGTGTGACCAATACGATCGACGAACCGATCAGTACAGAAACTCGTAAAAAGCCCTTAACTGCGATCGCAACCGTCCAGACCTATGGGGCTGACTCCTGGCACTCAACCCCCGTGTTTCAGCGTGAGCAACTGCTTCCGGGCGATCGCATCCTCGGTCCCGCACTCATCATCGAACCCACAGGTACTAACGTCATTGCAACCGGATGGCAGGCGGAATTGACGGAGCGAGGGCATCTGATTTTGAGGAAGGAGAGGAGAGAGCGGTCAGCGGTCAGCGGTCAGCGGTTAGAAGCGGAGGAGCAGAGGGAGCATGAAAATGAAGCACTCAGAACTCAAAACTCAGAACTCAAAACTCACCTCACTTCCTCTTCACCCTGCTCCCCACTCCCCACTCCCCACTCCCCCGATCCCGTTTTGCTCGAAATCTTCAACCATTTATTTATGGCGATCGCCGAGCAGATGGGCTTCACGCTGCAAAATACCAGCTACTCTGTCAACATCAAAGAGCGTCTCGACTTTTCCTGCGCTGTGTTTGATCAGCACGGACAGTTAGTTGCCAATGCGCCGCACATTCCCGTGCATCTCGGCTCCATGAGCGAAAGCGTCCAGTCACTCATCACCACTCACGGCAGCACGTTGCAACCAGGCGATGTTTACGTTCTCAATAATCCTTACAACGGGGGAACGCATTTGCCGGATGTGACGGTGATTACGCCAGTGTTTGAGAAGGATAAAGGCGAAAGAATAAAGGCTAAGAAGCAAGCTGATTCATCCTTTAGCATTCATCCTTTAGCCTTTCCCGATCGCCCTCTCTTCTACGTCGCCTCTCGCGGACACCACGCCGATATCGGTGGCATTTCGCCGGGATCGATGCCGCCAAATAGTGTGTCGATCGCGCAAGAAGGCATTCTCATCGACAATTTTCAATTGGTGGATCAGGGAAAATTTCGTGAGCGGGAACTGCTTGAACTACTCACGACAGGCGACTATCCAGTACGCAATCCAATGCAGAACGTGGCGGATTTGCAGGCTCAAATTGCTGCCAACGAGCGTGGTGTACAGGAACTCCACAAGATGGTGCAGCACTATGGGTTAGACACTGTGCAAGCGTATATGCGGCACGTGCAAGACAATGCGGAAGCATCGGTGCGCCGTGTCATTGATATGTTGACGGATGGCAGCTTTACCTATGCGATGGATGATGGTAGTCAGATTGCGGTGTCGGTCACATTCGATCGTCCTACTCGCAGCGCTACGATCGACTTCACAGACACATCACCCCAGCAACCCAACAACTTCAACGCGCCTGTGGCTGTGTGCAAAGCTGCCGTTCTCTATGTCTTCCGCAGTTTAGTAGACGACGATATTCCACTCAATGCAGGCTGTCTTAAACCTCTAAATATCATCATTCCTGATGGCTGTATGCTCAATCCACATTCTCCAGCCGCCGTCGTCGCAGGGAACGTGGAAACGTCTCAAGTTGTGACAGATGCTTTGTATGGCGCGTTGAACGTGATGGCAGCCTCACAGGGGACGATGAACAACTTCACCTTTGGCAATCAGCGCTATCAGTATTATGAAACGGTCTGTGGTGGTTCAGGTGCAGGGTCAACGTTTGACGGTACGGATGCAGTCCAAACGCACATGACTAACTCTCGCCTGACTGATCCAGAAGTGTTGGAATGGCGCTTTCCCGTCCGGTTGGAAGACTTTGCAATTCGTCCCGACAGCGGTGGACGAGGTTCGCATCGTGGCGGTAATGGTGTGATTCGTCGGCTCCGCTTTAAGGAAACGATGACAGCAGCAATTCTGTCGGGGCATCGGTTGGTGGCACCGTTTGGTTTGGAGGGTGGCGCACCCGGCATAGTGGGACGCAACTGGGTTGAACGAGCCGATGGCACGATCGAACCTCTAGACAGCAAAGCCGAAGTCACCATGCATCCCGGCGATACCTTTGTAATTGAAACACCTGGTGGTGGTGGTTATGGATTGTTCGATGGCTTATCTGGTTAGCTTGAACATACTTGCAACCGCAGATTACACCGTTGGGTATGCGATCGCGTTTAATTAGCTCGATCTAGTTGAACAGTTCAAACGTGATGATCAATCGCCAGCAAAAAGCGAGGGGTCAGTAGTTAAAGATAATTACTGCACCCTCGCTGCTATTTGCTAATAAGCGATCGCTTATGCGGGCATTAACACTGTGTCAATGATGTGGATAACGCCATTGTCAGCCGCAACATCAGGAGTTGAAACGGTAGATTCATTGATTTTAACACCGTTAGAAGCGTCAATTTTCACATCTGAACCTTGAACGGTAGTCGCCGACTTCAGCTTAACGACATCAGCCGCCATCACTTTGCCAGAAACAACGTGATAGGTCAGGATTTGCTTGAGTTTAGGAAGATCCTTAAGCAAGCTATCAACGGTTCCAGCAGGGAGCTTAGCAAAGGCTTCGTCGGTAGGAGCAAAAACGGTGAAAGGACCTTTTCCTTTCAGAGTTGTGACCAAATCAGCAGCTTTCAAAGCAGCAGCCAAAGTGGTAAAAGAACCAGCATTAACAGCAGTATCGATGATATCAGCCATGTGTTTTACCTAAGATTGTGTGTCTGTAAACAATTATAAACCACTTATCAATAAAATAGTGCGATCGCTACAAATTGACCTGATCTCTTTAGTCTGATGCGCTATTACACTGAGTACTTTTATACATGCATTAGATATATTTTCTACATCTTAAAAAGAGATTAACCTCGGATAAAAAACAATAAAAACATCTCTCTATAGGCTGAGTTGGAATAAGAACTTGAGTTATTTATCAATACAAAATCTGGCTTAAAAACAAATAGGCGATAATTGATCAAAAGCATAATTTTTTAAGCGGTTGGTATGCTTTGATCGAGCTTTAATGTGCAGTGACTGCTGATTGACTGACAAAACTCAATCGCCCTCACCTCCAACCCCTCTCTCAGCGGACGAGTGCTGTTTGGGCAACAGTGCAAAAGATTTGTCAGTCAACCAGACCCCAACTCTTTTGTTGATTGCCTACACTCCGCACCATGGCTGCATTGAACCTAAGAATGCGGCGCAATTGCAGCCTTTCCCAGCCAGTGCGATCGCATCTGTTGATGTTTTAGATCGATTAGTTGCTTTAGCTGCTTCAGGCAGCGATCGTCACCTGCGATCGCACTTTCTCAATCCACTCATGCAGACCATCGGTATTCAGGCGATAGCTGAGCGGGTGTGCGATCAGGCGTGCGGTGCTCTCAAAGAGAAGATCGGTTTCAACCAAGCCGTTTTCGCGCAGCGTGGTGCCAGTAGCGACCAAATCGACGATCGCCTCTGACATTCCTGTGATGGGTCCCAACTCGACCGAGCCGTAGAGCGGCACAATTTCTACAGGCAAATCCAAACTATCAAAATACTCGCGGGCACAGTGGACAAACTTCGACGCAACTCGTCCGTAAAGTGGCAACTCTAACGCCGATCGATAGGGGCTAGACTGCTTTACTGCTACCGACATGCGGCATTTGCCAAAGCCTAAATCTACTAGATGTGCGACAGGGGGCGTTTTCTCGCGCAGCACATCGTAGCCAATAATGCCTAACTGCGCCTGACCATACTCCACATAGACTGGCACATCGTAATTCCTTACCAGCAGCGCCTTAGCTGTGCCTGTTGGGTCTGTAATTTGCAGCAGCCGATTGGTTGGATCGAGGAAAGCGCTGAAGTCTAGCCCAACAGCTTGCAGCAAGCGAATGCTGTCGGATAAAAGAGCGCCTTTGGGGAGTGCAACGGTGATCATAACGAGCGTTTGGCTATCAGCAGACATCGAACAGCACGATAATAATAGCTGAAAGCTGATGTCTAAAAGGCTAATCGCTTCTATGCGGATTCTCTTGGTGGATGACGAAGTCGAAATGGCAGATCCCTTGAGCCTCCTTTTGACGCGCGAAGGCTATGCAGTGGATGTAGCGTATGACGGCGATCGCGGCAACCAGTTAGCACAACAGGGACACTATGACCTGTTGATTCTGGACTGGATGCTGCCTCGTTACTCTGGGTTGGAAATTTGCCAGCAGTTGCGATCGCGTGGTGATACTACTCCTGTCTTATTTCTGACAGCAAAGGATACCGTTGACGATCGTGTGCAGGGTTTAGACGCAGGAGCCGACGATTACATCATTAAACCGTTTGAACTGCGAGAGTTACTTGCCAGAGTGCGAGCACTGCTGCGTCGTCCACCCTCTTTGGAGCAAGTTACGCCAACTCAACGGCTGCACGTGGACGATTTGGAACTCGATCTGAGCAATCAGCTTGCCTACCGACAGGGACGGGCGATCGAGCTGTCCGAAAAAGAAACGCAGCTACTCGAATACCTGATGCGACACCCCAACCAGATCCTCACGCATGAGCAAATTCACCAATATCTCTGGGGCGATGGCGCTGAAAAACCAACCAGCAACGCCCTCGCTGCACAAGTCCGGCTACTGCGACGCAAAATCGAAGCCGATGGCGAACCACCCTTGATTAACACCGTCTATGGCAGAGGCTATCGCTTTGGGTTTCCGACAGAATCACTCTAATGTATGGACACTGTCTTGTAGAGGAGAATTTTCATGCGATCGTTCATAGCATCTAGCCTTCTGGCGTTGACAAGTCTAGCAGGATTCGTCCCTCAGACACAGGCTCAACCTCGCATCAACTTTGAAACGCAAGGCTGCGAACGAACCAGTGAAGTGAACGCAATGGCTTGCGATCGACCGCATCACCTGTAGTACAAACCTTCTCGAAAATTTAAAGGCGCAATGGCTTCTAGCGATTATCTAGAAGCCATTGCACGTTACGTTGTTGAGAGCCTCTACTGCATCATGCAGCTCAAAAATGGGACTGGAGCCACTCGCGTTTCGATCGAGAATTCATCAAGAACCAAGCTTCAGATCCTTACCCTGCACTGTAGAAGCCGACTCCACGCCCAACAACTTGTTAATCGTTGGGACAACATCAATGTTACGCACCTGTTGCAGCTTGCCACGACGGATATCTGGACCCGCCGCAAAGAAAATGGCGCTCATATTGAGCGTGTTGGGATCATAACCGTGTGCGCCATAGAAGTTTGGCACGGAAAGCACGGGAGGAGTTGCTGGCGCGTCGCCTAAGCGCTGTATAACAGGGGACTGTATACCGTCAAAGTTGTAGCCTTGTACCATCGTTGCGAAGACATCACCTGAATCTTGACCAATAAAGTTATTGGTGCTTAAGCCGAAGGATGGATCGTTCACGTCAGCCGGGATGGGACGAGCGTAGATTTTGTCAAAGATTGGCTTGTCACGCTTCGTGTAGTTTGGGTTTGTCTCCACAAAGTCCTCGAGGATTTTGACGATTTGCTTCTGCAACACGACATACTCGTCTGGAGTGACGATGCCATCTGGTTCGCGCCCTTTGAGATTGATGTAAATGTGGGTAGCAGGTCCAGACGTAATCGCGCGAACTTTGGTGGAGTCGATCCCGTTGTTTCTCAAGAGAGTGTTGAAATCAACGGCTGTGTGAAACGGCGCAAACCCGTGATCAGAGACGACAATGATGTTGCTCTTGGGTGTGCCGTTGCGAGTTGTACCCACTGTGTCAATGATGCGCTGCACAGAGCTGTTAGCCACTCGGTAAGCGGTTTGAACGTAGGTTTGATAACGTGCAATTTTTGCCTGATCTTGTCCAGCACCGATCGTATTAGGATCGGTAATAGTCGTCGCTTGCCGTGGATCGATCGCCAAAAACTGGTGTTCGGAACCATCGGGCTGCTCAATGTATGTCAGCACCAAATCAGCATCGGGAGTTCTGGCGATCGCGCGCAAAATAACGCGAGTCTGGTAATCCACAAAGGTGCGTACCAGATCTTCGTAGATTGCTTCTAAGTCGGCATCAGGAAAATCAGTAAAGCCAGGGCTGAGTCGCTCTGGAATGCGGAAGTCTGGCTGGGGTGCCCAGAAGCCAACATTGTTGTTGATGTCATCTACATCTGCCAGCACTGCCGCATTCCTGGGAATAGAGTTGGCAGAGTAACGGGCAATTCTAACGGTTGCTAAATCTGGCGCAAGCGTACTCACGTAGAACCCGGTGCCTGCTTTGCTAGCACTGCCTTCCAGATAAAAAAGAGCGGAAGTGCGATCGCTCGCCTTGACGTATGCTGGTCCGGTTGCAGGCAGGCTGAAGGGTCCGGGCTGAATACCTGCGGTTGTGTCAAAGAAAACCAGCGTATCGTAGTTACCCGCGCCATCGTCGGTCGTATCGAGTGCGGCTACCTGGATGGTGTAGTTTACAGTGCCGATCGGAAACGTATCCAAAGGGGTCGTTTTCTGCAAAATGGGGCTGTAAGAGCGTTTACCCGCCGCTTCAAGTTGGCTAATCGTCTGACCAGGTGCAGGCGTAAAATCGGTCGCTGTCAGGCTAAAACCTCTAGCGCCTTGTCCTGCGAACGCTCCAAACGGTACGGTGTAATCGACGGTGCGATCGGCGGCGGCTTGAAGCACAGGGGTACCTGCACCAGCCAGCGTGATTTCAGCACCATCAGCACCAGGGAACGTTGCAGCAACAACTTTCTTACCGTTCTGTCTCAGCTTCACCCAGATTGGCTCTGCAAGGGGTGGGGCGGCGGGTCCAACGGGCTTCACAGAGTAACCACCGATCGGAGCCGCAAAACCGCTCACGTTACGGGCGAAGGGACTGGCAACGAGATGAAAGCTGTTGGAAACCACATCGGTTTTGACCGTTGTGGAACCTGTGCCGATGCTCACGTGGCAGGCAGCCGTCAACGATGGATTGCAGGTCACGTTTCGCTGTGCTGCAATACCCCGACGTTTGAGCAACCCTAAGCCTGTGTTGGAGTCGAGAATTCCGGTTTTTAAATAGTCATTAATTAAACCAGGCGTTGCACCATCTAATGAAATGAGAATGACCTTTGGTTTGGGCACGCCTGAACCTTGGGCAATAACTGCATGGGTGGTAACAACGAGAAAAAATACGCTAAAGATGACAGCTAATAAACGTCTAAATGAATGGCGGCTCCAGAATTGATCAACCGAACGCAATGCTGTTGTTAACGTACAGGAGATGCTTTGTATCCACCTAATTTGACCGAACCCATGCGAGTCTTTGCTGCTCATTACAGTTGCCACATTCTAAAATGCCTGAACAGTTCAACACACTATCAGCAATGAGTTAAGCAGACGCTATGAAAGTATTAACGATCGCCCTTGATTGTGCTGCTTCAGTTGCGATCGCCCTTCAATCGCGGTCTTCTGGAATGGCTAGCGGATTGGGTGCACTGGGTGCAATGGTCGAGGCGTTACCAGGCGAGAGCTGGACACTGGCAGGGCGACCGATCGGGCTTGGCGCAGGACTAGCACCGGGCTGTGGGACAGGCTTAGTCGGTGATGGTGTGCTAGTAGGCGTGGACTGAGGCTTGGGAGTGGCTGTTGAAGTTGAGTCATCATCATCTACCGTTGGGCTTGGCTGCGAAACCGATCGCGGCACACCGCGAGATGGCACAAGATTGGTAGCTTTCCTACCGCATAGACTACGGAGATCTCTCAACTGACCGTTTAGCTGGATGTAACAGATTGGCATGATTGCGTTGGCAGATGATTCACTGAGACGTGGCGGTATCGTCTGGTTTGCAGGAGCGGGCAACGGTTGGCTGCGAACCAGTACAGCAATGAGTGTGGTCAGTGCAGCGATGGGTGCCGTCAGGTAAAAGAAGCGTCTCAGCATAAGCGCAACGGTACAGACAAAGAATGTGTTGTTGCAATGTCACCGTCTAGAGTATAAGCAGCTTTCTAAACGTCTAGAGTATAGGCAGCTTTCTAAATCTCTCCCACTCAGGAGCAGAACCTAGAACTGAATCGGTAAGTCGGTAGCCCTAATTGATTGTAAGAAAGCCGAAGGGGGTTTCACCCCATCTACCCCCAAAATCATCTTTAGTTTAATCACGCCCAGCTACTGATTGTCGGATGGCATTGATAGTCTCCCGACTTGCCGCCAGTTTTACTGAGCAAATGGATGTTTTCGATTTGCATCGCTTTATCCAAGGCTTTTGCCATGTCGTAGAGCGTGAGAGCCGCAACAGCAACGGCTGTGAGTGCCTCCATTTCTACACCCGTTTCAGCTTTCGTCTTCACGATCGCCTGAATACGATAACCCGGTAAGTCAGGAGACGGCAGCAAATCTACTTCAACTTTGTGCAACGGCAGCGGGTGACAAAGAGGAATCAGTTGAGCGGTTTGTTTGGCTGCCATGATGCCTGCTAATCTGGCAGTGCCTAAGACATCACCTTTAGGCGCATTGCCCGCCGCGATCGCCGCAAAGGTTTCGGGCAGCATTCGCACCTGTCCCACCGCGATCGCCTCTCGAACGGTCTGCTGCTTCAAGGAAACATCAACCATTTGCGCCTGTCCCTGTGCATCCAGATGCGTCAGCGGTTGGCTGACAGCAGCAGCCGTATCAGAGGAGTTTTGTGTCATTGTGGCAGAGTATGGTAGTATAGTGTTCTTGCAAGGGCTTGTAGCTCAGTGGACTAGAGCACGCGGCTACGAACCGCGGTGTCGGGGGTTCGAATCCCTCCTAGCCCGTTCACACATCATATCAACGCATGATTTACACTGCTAATTGAACGGCATGGTGACTGTATCCCACCGTGCCATTCCACATGTATGGACGTGTGTTGTGAGATCATTGCAAGTCGAAAAATGCTGTCAAGCTTAGACAAAGCAGTGATTCACGTCTTCGTCTACGGCACCTTGAAGCGAGGAGAGGTAAACCATCATGTGTGTTCCAGCCACATTGTGCAGTCACGCCCCGCGATCGCTCAAGGATGTCTGTATACCTTACCCTTCGGCTACCCAGCAATGACGCTGGAAGCGGGCATTGTGCAGGGAGAACTCTTATCCTTTGCACATTCAGACATTCTCGACTGCCTGGATGCCTTTGAACGACACGACCCGGAAGAATTTTCTCGTTGTGCTCCCAGTCAACGTCTAGAGCAACATGCATACGAGCGGAGCACGATCGCCACATACGATACAGCCCAACGCTTCTTGAGTCTAGCCTGGGCATACTTAATGACCAGAGAACAGACACTTGCGCTGGGCGGCATCTTACTACCCGACGGACGCTGGCACCAGACGCACATCGTAAACTAGGCAACCATCGCTGCTCAAATGATTCTGTTTAGCGGGTGACTGTTCCAGGTGCAGAAGGTTTGGTCGCGTCTTTAAAGGCACCGTTTGGCACCACAACAGGTGTTTTGGGAATCTCTACCAGCGGCTTATCCAGTGCTACCAGCAGCGTTTCATTAGAGATCGCTTGAGGCGACTCGATCGCAGGCTGCTGTGAACCTTTGGCAAGTTGAGGCATGGGCGTTTGGCTCTCGGAGAAGAGGCTGCTCACAACTGCACCCACAACGAGCGCTGCAATGGCTGCACCACCCCACACCAGGGACTTTGGCTTGCGGTCTAGGCGGGTAAGCACCTGACTAACCAGTTGTTCCGTGGGTTGTGATGCGGTAGGCACAGGCATGGTTTGCAACCCATGACGCAACTTCAGCAAGCGACTGTGGAGACGCTGTACCGTTGGGTCATTGGCTAACCATTCCTCAACTTGCTTGCGTTCGAGGGCGGTTACTTCACCGTCCAAATAAGCACTTAGTAGCTCAAAGCGATCGCGCTGAATCAAGTTAGACGAGGATGAAGACGAATTTTGACCGTTCATGGGTGAGGGCTGATGGTTGTTGTTTGGAGGAGGATTGGAGGTCATTTCGGCACCACGTCGTGTGTTGAAAGAGCGCAGCATTCTATTAGAAGCGAACCAGTCAGATAGAAGCGAACCATTAGAAGCCAGTGAGTCAAACGCCAATCTGTAGCAAAAGCGAGTCGCGGGAAAAGTCATCTAGCCTGATCACCAGTAAACCTTGAATCACTCATAGAGGCGATAGTCTTAACGAAAAAATTAACTGCTTCCACAAGCCTTGGTTATGAGTTGCCATCTAAATAACGTTGAAGTTGAGACTGTAGCCTTAAACGTGCTCTGGCGATTCTGGACTTTACCGTACCTAACGATACACCTGTCAGTTCGGCAATTTCCTCATACGCCATTCCTTGAATTTCACGCAGCACAATCGTCGTACGAAAGACTTCTGGCAAATCTGCGATCGCCGATCGCAGTTGGTCGTAGAACTCTCTCGTCGTCAGATCCTCGTCTGGTCCAGGTGTCTCTGAGGCAATTTCCCAGTCCATTTCACCATCCTCAACGGCTAGGCGGGCATCCAGCGACAACGGATGTTTGTTGCGTTTGCGTTTACGCAGTTCGTCATAAAACAGGTTAGTCGCGATCCGGCTGAGCCAACCCCGAAATTTGATCGGCTCTTGTAAGCGCTTGATATTCCGATACACCCGAATCCACACCTCTTGCACGAGATCGGAACGATCTTGCCAGTCGGGAGCCAGGTGATAAAGTACTCGCTCAACATGAGGCTGATAGCGACGGAGCAACTCTGCAAAGGCAGCTTTCTCTGGACGGTGCCCAGCCTGACATTGTAGCACCAGATCAACATTAGAAAGCTTTTCGGCTGACACAGGGGGATCGATCGCCCTAATCGATGACCAGGAGGCAGAAACAGACTGATTCATGGATGGCTTCGCTTCTCAGACATTCCATGTTTCGTGACGCGTTCGGCTCTCGCGAAGTTCCCACCAGAACACCTTGATGGTTGCCATTGTTTAATGGTTTCAATTAAACGTGCTTTTTACTGAAACAAACTCCACAAAGAGCGGCGATCGTCCTGCGCCTTGGCAACGTAGACAGGATAGTCGGTTAATTGGGCAATAACGGTTGGCTGCTTCGTCGTCTGGACGCTCATGCCAATAAACAAATTGAGCGAGAACGTGATGGTCGCAGCTAGTAGTAACTTCTCAAACATATCCACTCCTCTTGCCTTCGGTCGAAATCACACGGTTCACTCGTGGAATTAAGCTTAGTTACACCGCACTCAACTTAGATTCCCGAATCCACCTACACACTTCAACGAAATCCCTGTCCATATTGTGCCCGTTCTGACGAAAGAATCCAGCCTCAAAAATCAAGATAGTATAAAGTCTGTGTGCAAATTTTTCTGGCACGCCGCTAATGTAGGGATGGTATTACTTTAGAGGCATCGTTAGATTGCTGCTGTCGGAGTAGATTGAAAGGGACGTGTCGGAGTAGATTAGAGAGAACGCCGTGAGGTAGGAGACGATGACTGCAACTGTTCGCGACGATCGCCTTTCTCGTAGTGTGATGTTTCTCTGTATTGGAACAGCGCTGTTGCTACTGGGCATTCAATGGCGAGCCTGGACAGCGAATGCTCAGAATACGCCGACTTTGAGCGTGCAGACGACAGTGGTTAAAAGCACCCAAAGCAACGACAGCAAAACAATCTCAACGCCCTCCAAAAGCAGCGCGAGGCTCACGATCGATTTGAGCGATCGACGGGTGCTTCTGTATCGAGAACAGCAACTCGTCACCAGTTATCCGATCGCGGTTGGACAGACGGGTTGGGAAACACCCCTCGGCTCTTTCCACATTCTGGAAATGCAGCGCGATCCCAAATGGCAGCATCCGATCACAGGCGAAGTGATCCCCCCAGGCTCTGCCAACCCGCTCGGCAAGCGATGGATTAGCTTTTTACATGAGGGGCGTGCTCACATTGGTTTTCACGGCACCAACCAGGAGGAACTGATTGGACAGGCTGTTTCGCATGGTTGCATCCGTATGCGAAACCGAGACGTGGTGGCACTGTACGACCAGGTGGAGCCAGGAACGCCTGTGAATGTTCGTCCATAGCTTGCTCAAGCTATGGACTGTAGACACAAAATCTTACTGAGAAACGTTCGGTGGTTGAAACCGTGACTACAACCACCCGTACGTCTGCATGGACTTATGGCAAGCGAGGGCTTGAACCTGCATCGGCAGGTTGGGTTTTTGTGGCTGCAACTTCAGTCGCCGAAGAGACGAGCTGGTTAATGCGACACACCTGGCTGTGGTTCAAAGCTCGGTGCGTATGCCTGGAGTAGAGCACTCACCTGGGTCAGAATTTCATCGCCAGAGTTCTTACCGATCGCCTGTCGTTCTGGGAAGAATTCAGGACGATCAAGGTTCCGGGCAATGGCTTCGCCCACTTGTTGGGCAATCAAGCCCTGGAGTTCTTCTTTTGCGCGTTGCCGCTGATAGGTTGCCCCTTCTTCGGTGGTGGCGTAGAGGGGCGGTAAGCGGTTGAGTGCATAGGCTGCAATGTCGCCTAAATCGAGGGTACGATCGCTCGTCGCCTCAATTTCAGCCACACGGGCGATCGCCTCTGTAAGCACCAGTTCTTCCATCACATTAATAAACTGCTTGCGGGGAACTGCCACCACTTCCCCTGTCAGTAGTGCTCCCATGAGTCGATCGAGCGACATATACTCTTCGATCGACAGTTCTGATGCCGTATCACAAATTCTGCCAACCTCTGCTTCCATCGCCGGAGTCAGGTAGCCGTCTTGCAACGCCTGCTCTACGATCTTTTCAATACTCATAATGCTTCTAAACTCCGCAGCGCCGTTTTTCGACGATTAGCCTTCAATCATCTTGCCCCAGAATCCACGTTCAGTATCAGCTTAATCGAGCTTCAAACATAAAGTTATTCAAACCGTTTGTTGCGCCAGGGTGACGGATCAACAGCCTGACCGTTGACATACAGTCCCCAGTGGAGGTGAGGACCCGTGGCAGCGCCTGTTCCACCTAAGGCACCAATCACCTGACCCGCTTTAACAAACTCCCCGTTCTTCACCAAAATTCGGCTTAAGTGTAAGAAAATACTCTCCACGCCCTGCCCGTGATCGATGCCAATGCAGTTGCCATGAATGACAAAGCCCTTCGACTCTTGACCCACCAGCGCAACTCGTCCAGCCGCAGGGGCAATGATAGGTGAACCGTAAGCTCCTGCGTAGTCTACGCCACGGTGATAATAATCATGCGCAAATTTGCCGTTGTAATACCGACGAACGCCGTAGATTGTCGTGATCGGTCCATTGTTGGGTTTGAGAAAGAGTCCACTCCAAAACTTTTCAGGCGTGACGAGTTTTTTGAAGGCATCGACGCGATCGAACTCGAAGTCTGACAAGTCCTGGTCTTTACCTGGAGGTAACCAGATTGACTGGGTAGGAAATTTGCGCCCCCGAAGCGGTAATCCCAGGAGACGAGTCTCGTTACCATCACTAATCCGAAGTTGCAGTACACCTGGTTTATCGAGTGGCGTTGTTGGCAGTAGCGCCCGAAAGCGATTGTTCCCGATCGGGAACGCGCTATAGGTACGTTTTCCCAGACTCACCGCTGGCGCTGTGTTACCAGGAGTATCAGATTCAACGGTTACAGAGAGGGTATCGCCCAGTTGAGGATTGTTCGGTACAACCTGGACTTGCAGTGCCCTGCCAGGAGAAGTGACCAACATTAGAGTTCCGATCGCCAGGGCTATGATCGCTGCCTGAATGAGGTTTTGAGCGTTGCGCTGTCGTTTAATAGGGCGCGTGCTGAGCGATCGTTTTGCAGGCGATCGACCGCAACTAAAAAGTATTTGCCACAGTTGCTTCATAAAATACGGAGTCGATGTAGCGTCAGCTTTATCGTGTTTTTTCCATGATTGGCAATGTTTCATCATGGGCAGATTTTGTTACTGACAGATAGAGTAGCGATCCTTAGCGCTTGTTTTCAAGGTAAGGGGAACGCTTCAGAGGATGTTTTAAAAGTCCAGATGCTTGTAGCCTTGGCGACTGAAGTCGCGGCTACAGGGACAAAACCTGCCTCCACAGGTTCCAAAATCCTCGTGTTGCGGTAGTCCGCGCAGGCGGACTTTGTCTACGTAGTCGCGGTTTTAACCGCCAGACACTTTTAAAACATCCTCTCAGGTTGAAAACAGGCACCAATGCAGATCAAAGTTTAAGGTGAAACTGCTGCATTAGCATCAGAACCTGGAATCGTAACGAGCAACGATCAAAGAATGGTGGTTTGTAGGGCGATCGCTGAGTCTTCTGACTCAACATACCCCCGCTTGTTCCAAAAAGTTTGTATTCTAAAATGAGAGCAAACGATACGTTTTTTAACATTAATTGCAGTGCAAGAAGATTTCAGGCTGATCGTTGATTTAGTCACAGTACTGGCAGCAGCAGCAGCAGGTGGCATTCTGGCGGCAGTGCTGCGGCAACCGATTCTGTTGGGTTACCTGTTGGCAGGCATGGTGGTTGGTCCAGCCGGACTGGGGCTGATCAAAGAGCTAGTCCAGGTGGAGACGCTGGCTCAGTTTGGAGTCGCCTTTCTGCTCTTTGCTCTGGGAGTTGAATTTTCTTTTTCAGAGCTAAAGAAAGTGAAGGGGATCAGCCTCGGCGGAGGCGGCTTGCAGATCGTGCTGACGATCGCGGTCACAGCGCTGGTATCGCTGGGCATGGGTTGGGTCACATCGCCTGCTCAGGGTGTCTTCCTGGGCGCAATTCTTTCGCTATCGTCCACTGCTGTTGTGCTGAAGTGCCTGATGGAGCGCAACGAAACCGCAACGCCTCACGGACAGGTGATGTTGGGCATTCTAGTCGTGCAAGATCTGGCGCTGGGCGTGATGCTGGCAGTGCTGCCAGCGCTCGACAAACCTGTAGAAGAAGTCGGGCTGGCGATCGGTTGGGCACTGCTGCAAACAGGTCTACTGGGATTAGGCGCAGTCATTGCAGGTATCTGGGTGATACCGCCGCTGCTGCGAATGCTGGCGCGTACAGAAAGTAAGGAACTCTTTCTCTTGGGTGTGGTGGCGATTTGTCTGGGCATTGCGCTACTGACGGAACACCTGGGGCTGTCGATCGAGATGGGTGCATTTGTGGCGGGACTGATGATCTCAGAGGTCGAGTACGCTGATCAAACCCTGAATTATGTCGAGCCGCTGCGTGATATTTTTGCCTGCCTGTTTTTCGCTGCGATCGGGATGTTGATTGATCCCACATTTCTGTGGAACAACCTGGAACTGATCCTGGGTCTGGTAGCGCTGGTCTTTGTAGGCAAATTTCTGATTGTGACCCCGCTGGTCGTGCTTTTTCGCTATCCCCTTAAAACCGCGTTGACGGCTGGCTTGGGGCTGGCGCAAATCGGGGAGTTTTCCTTTGTGCTGGCGAGTGAAGGGCAATCATTGGGCTTGGTATCTCGTCGCGTGTACCTGCTGATCTTAGGAACAACCGCCGTAACGCTGGTGCTGACACCATTTGTGCTGCGATTCATCCCTCAGCTTTTTGCTTGGGCAGAATCGCTCCCCTGGCTGAAAGACTATCTGGAGCGCACCGATGTTGCTCTGGAGATCGCCGATGATCTACCGACGCAAAACCATGTCGTGGTCTGCGGGTATGGGCAGGTAGGACGCAACATTGTGCAACTGCTGCGCGAACATAGCTATCCCGTGATTGTGATTGATCAATCGGAGCGTCGCATTCAGGAGGTGCGGGAGGCTGGAATTCCCTACGTCTATGGCAATGCGGCGAGTTTACACGTGCTGGAGAAGGCAGGGGTTGATACGGCACAGGGCATGGCGATCGCGCTTCCTGACCCGATGAGTACACGTCTTTGCCTCAAACGCTCTTTGGAACTGGCTCCCGATCTGGATGTGGTCGTGCTGGCAAATCAGGATAAAGATATTGAATTGCTCTACCAACTAGGCGCAAAAGAGGTTGTACAGCCTGAGTTTGAAGCCAGCCTGGAATTGTCATCTCATCTGCTGACGGGTATTGGCTTACCACTGCCTGTCATTCAGCGTGAAGTGCAGCAGATTCGCAATTCTCACTACCTGGATCTACGCACTGAAAAGCCGTCCTATCAGGTTTCACGAGAGCTTAAAGAAGCGACGCAAGACATGAATAACCGCTGGTATCCCCTGCCGATCGCCTCACCTTTGATTGGCATGACGGTAGAAGAAACCGACTTACGTCGTCTAACTGGTGTGAGCCTGATGGCAATCCGGCGGGCAGACGGCGAAGAACTCGATTATCCCGATGGGAAAACGGCTTTGCAGACGGGCGATCGCCTTTTGGTCGTCGGAGAAGCCACCGAAATTGCCGCCTTTGACGAACTAGCAAAAGGCGGAGCCGCTATTCCAACAGAAAATGCGTCGTGTCAGTGGCTGCTGGTGCCTGAGGGTAGCCCCGTTGTCGGCAAAACGCTGTCAGAACTACATATTCGACGGCAGTTTGGCGTGCTGATCCAGGCAATTCGCCGAGAAGGAAAGTTTATTCGCTTTCCGGATGGAGGTAGCGATTTGCAAATTGGCGATCGGTTATTGCTCTGCGGTGGTCTCTATGCGCTCAACCGAGCAAGCGAATGGATTGTGCCAGAGACAACCTCTACGCCTATGTTACCAGTGTCGATCGCTGCCGTTGGGGTAAGCGAATTAACACGAGAGACTGCATCCTCTGAGAACGACCACTGACGTGCTTCATTGATGGGTTGCCCGGGATTCGAACCCGGGACCAGTCGGTTAAAAGCCGAATGCTCTACCACTGAGCTAGCAACCCGTTGCTTTGTGTTGATTCAAACACCGCTTTTAAATCTAGCACAGATTTACGTATGCTTACCAGAGCGTATGTGTTTCTAGGCGAAAACAGACTTGGGAACCGTACGTTGCTCAGACTGTTGGATTGGAAGCTTGATGCGGAATGTCGTTCCTTGTCCCACCGTAGAGAGGCAGTCCAGTTGTCCGCCGTGCTTCTCGACCACAATTTGATGGCTGATCGACAAGCCTAAGCCCGTTCCTTTGCCGACCGCTTTGGTTGTAAAAAAGGGCTTGAAGATTTGCTGCCTTACAGATTCTGGGATACCTGAACCATTATCAGTAATTTCGATTTGCAGCCAATCAGCAGTCAGCGTTGAGGTTTGAATGCGAATCGTCGGTAAAAGGGGTGGATCGCTAACATGCGAAAACTTTGTTTCTATTTCCAGCGCATCGATCGCGTTACTCAGCAAATTCATAAAGACTTGATTGAGTTGTCCGGCGTAGCACTCAAAGAGAGGAAAGTCACCATAGGCTTTGACAACCTGAATACCAGGGCGATCGGACTTTGACTTCAGATGACTTTGCAAAATCATCAGAGTACTATCAATACCCTCATGAATATTGACAGGTTTCTTCTGCGCTTCGTCTAGGCGCGCAAAGTTGCGGAGTGACAGCACGAGCTGACGAATGCGATCGGTGCCCACTTTCATCGACGACAGCATTTTCGGCAGATCTTCGTTGAGAAACTCTAAATCGCTTGCGTCAATGACAGCCTGTACTGCACCTGTCGGTTGAGGATACGACTCTCGATACGCCTGCACGAGTCGCAGCAACTCGTGTGTATACTCCGTGGTGTGCACCAGATTGCCGTGAATAAAGTTGACTGGATTGTTGATCTCATGAGCAACGCCCGCAACTAACTGCCCCAGGCTGGACATTTTTTCTGTTTGAATCAGCTGTACTTGAGTTTGTTTGAGCCGATTTAAGGTCGCCTCTAATTCTTGGTTTGCGGCTTCTAGCTGAGCTGGGCTGGGTAGCGCTAAGACTTTGGGTACTAACGGGATGAGTTCTACCGCCGTGATGACGGAAATGAGCGCAGTCAACGCTTTGATCGCTCCGGCTACCCAGTAGGTTGGATGCCAGATTGTCCAGATGTCCATCACGTGCCCAACGCCACAGGCGATGATGAACGAACCAAACATCCAAAAAATCCAGTTGAAGGGAATGTCTTTGCGCTGGGAGACAAAATAAACCAGCGTTAAGGGAATAGAGAAGTAAGCCAGGGCGATCGCGCCATCGCCAATCACATGTAGCCAAACCAACTCCGTCTGCCAGAGGTAGCAGTGCCCATGGGCGACAAACCCCTGTGGATTCAAGAAATTTTGTAACGTCTCTAGCATGAAAACTCCTGCAAAACACACGCCATTTACTGGCAAGCATCGAATGAAACCGTTTGGTTGGCAGTGCGTGCCAAGATCCAACGGTAGAGTTCCCTAACTTGCTTCATACTGACCACGCGCATAGCGGCTCTCGTTTGAGTACGGTACACGTTCTAAGGCAGAAGGCAGAAGGAAAACGGTGCTCCTCCTTGCTTCTGCCCTCTGCCCTCCACCTTTTCGCAACTGTACTTTGCTTGGTGGGAACCCGCTATAGAGCCAGGACTCCAGGGTCAGAAGGTAGAGGTTGAAGCATAGAAGATAAAAGAGAACAAGGCATGGATTCTGTAGAAATCGCTGAGCTTGCAGGCATAATGGCTACTGGGTAGAGGCACTGATGTAATGTGAGATGACTGGATTAATTTTCAAGGTTTTTGTACTCTCTACTGCCCTATCGATCGCCATCAAGTATGGCGCACCCGCTCTAGCGATCTCGCCAACAACAACTAATGTACTGATTGCAGTGTGGTTTCCAGGCACGATCGCCGCGCTCCTGCTCGGTTGGCGCTGGCAGCAAGGGCGTGGTAACAGATACAGCCGCGAACGGTAGCGATGGACGGATCAGCGTTTGAATTGATGACCGTTTGCTGCTCTACTGTTTGACAGTTAGCAACGTTTCTTCCTCTTCTTTTGGAGTTTGTGGTGAATCTGGGTCAATGGATTGGTTTTCTCGTTCTAGCCGTTAGCCTCTACATTGTCTGGCAAATTCGCCAGGTATTGCTGCTGGTGTTTGCAGCGGTGGTGCTAGCAAACAGCTTGAATTTACTTTCGCGACGGTTTCAGGAAACAGGCATACGGCGATCGGGTGCGGTCTTGCTCAGCGTTGTTTGTTTTCTGGCAGCGCTAATTGCGTTCTTTCTGCTCATCGTGCCGCCTTTTACAGCACAGTTTCAAGATTTGATCGTGTTGGTGCCAGCAGGGGTTGAGCGCCTGAACGATTGGACGACTAACATGAGCCATTTTGTGCCGCGATCGGTGAGCGCCTATCTACCCAACCTTGACAGCCTGGGCGAACAGTTACAGCCATACATTAACCGCTTGCTCGGTGGTTCACTGGCGTTCTTTTCCAGTTCGCTAGGAGTGGTCGTCAACATCTTACTGGTGCTGATCCTGGCATTGATGATGCTGATCAACCCATCGGCTTATCGGCGGGGCTTCATCCGCCTGTTTCCGGCGTTTTACCGTGTTCGCATTGATGGCATTCTAAAGGAGTGCGAATTCTCGTTGGGACGATGGATTGTTGGTGCCTTAATCAGCATGAGTGTGGTGGCAGTGCTCAGTAGCGCTGGGCTGGCGTTACTGGGAGTCAAAGCAGCATTAGCACAGGGCGTTCTCGCAGGGCTACTCAATTTTATTCCCAACATTGGTCCCACGCTGAGCGTCGTGCTACCCATGTCAACGGCACTCCTAGACTCACCTGTAAAATCGCTGCTTGTGTTCGCTTTATACATTGCGATTCAGCAGTTTGAGAGTAACTTGCTGACCCCCTACGTGATGTCTCAACAAGTGGCGCTTCTGCCTGCTGCTACATTATTAGCGCAAGTCTTTTTTGCCACTGTTTTTGGCTTTTTAGGGTTAGCACTGGCGCTACCACTCACGGTCGTTAGCCAAATCTGGTTGCGACGAGTAGTGATAGAGGATGTGATGGATCAGTGGGGCGTACAGGAGCAAAAGCGCTTAACGCCCTCTTCTATTGAGGAGAGTGACAGACGAGACGATCGCGCTCCCACTGGCACGACGGATACGCTCTCACAAGCACGATCGGTTACAGCACAGGGTAGCTCTGAGCCAACAGACAACCCAACCCACGAGACGTTATCTCCAGATTGATGCCTCATCAGACCATTGACGCTCCTTCGGATTACTACCTATGACTACACTGCAAGCACTGATTTTTGATGTTGATGGTACGTTGGCGGATACCGAGCGGGATGGACACCGCATAGCGTTTAACCAGGCGTTTGCGGACGCGGGACTGGATTGGCAGTGGTCGGTTGAGCAGTATGGCGAACTACTGTCGGTGACAGGTGGTAAAGAACGCATTCAACATTATCTACGGACATACCGTTCAGAGCTAAAACCAGCGGACGATATCCCAGCGTGGGCAGCAGGATTGCATAAGGCAAAGACTCGTCACTACAAGGAGCTTGTGCAGTCGAATGCCATCCCTCTCCGTTCGGGGGTCAAGCGGCTGCTTCAGGACGCTCGTGAGCAGGGCATTCGACTTGCGATCGCCACTACCACGACACCCGAAAATGTGACGGCTCTCCTGGAAACCGCGATCGCGCCGGATAGCCTTGCTTGGTTTGAAGTGATTGCGGCTGGGGACATTGTGCCAGCCAAGAAGCCCGCACCTGACATTTATGACTATGTTTTAGAGCGTATGCAATTAGCCCCCAACGCATGTTTAGCGTTTGAAGATTCCCATGCAGGTTTGCAGTCGGCGAGGCAGGCAAACTTGCAAACGGTGATTACAGTGAATGAGTATACGAAAGACCAAGACTTTACGGGTGCAGCACTGGTGATTGACCAGTTGGGAGAACCAACCTCGCCGTTTCGTGTCCTGGCTGGAGATGCCAACCAACACACCTTTTTTGATCTCCAGCTTGCACAAAATCTACAAAAACTACAAGGCTCTTCTGGAGTTTCTCCTTCCTGAATCCCTGTACAATAGGCAAGTCAGCGATTCATCATGCAACCGCCGCTTACAACCTGACAGGAGGGTTTATTTTGAAGGAAATTTTAGTCAGCTTGGGGGTTATGCTCACCTGCCTCGTGGTGCTGTTCGTTTCGCAGATTGGTGGCAAACCAGAAGCAGCGATCGCCAATGAGCTGACCAGCACTCAAGTTGCTGCAACCATTACTAAAGCTCAAACCAATGCGTCGATCGCACCCACGCTCATGTCAGATGCCTCAAGTGCAGCAACACCGAAAAAATCTGGAGACAAGGCTCTTGTGACAACGCCTTCTGGATTGAAGTATGTTGATTTAGTGGAAGGAACGGGCGCTTCACCCCAACCTGGTCAAACGGTCGTCGTGCATTACACAGGCACTCTGGAAGATGGCACTAAATTTGATAGCTCGCGCGATCGTAACCAGCCCTTTCAGTTCAAAATCGGTGTAGGACAGGTCATCAAAGGCTGGGACGAAGGCGTTGGCACCATGAAAGTAGGCGGTCGTCGCCAGTTAACCATTCCATCCGAACTGGGTTATGGTGCGCGTGGGGCTGGCGGTGTGATTCCTCCAAATGCGACACTCCTTTTTGATGTCGAACTGTTGAAGCTCAGTTAACCAACTTGAGTTTTTATGCCGGACTATGTGTACCTGCTCATTGCGATCGTGTCTGAGGTGATTGCAACGAGCGCACTTAAAGCAACGGTATCATTTACAAAACTGGTACCCAGCCTCATCGTCCTGGCTGGGTATAGTTCTGCTTTCTATTTTCTCTCGCTGTGCTTAAACACCATCAGCGTTGGGGTTGCCTATGCAATCTGGTCAGGACTGGGAATTGTCCTAGTCGCGCTGTTAGGCTGGTTTTTCTACCGTCAGGCGATTGACCAGGCAGGACTGATTGGCATGGGGCTGATTGTGGCTGGCGTGGTAGTACTTCAACTCTTTTCTAAATCTGCCGCCCACTAATGCCCAAGCGAGACGGCTGAATTCTGTTTACGTACGATTGGGGGCGGCAAGGTTGCGAAACTGGGTGAACTGGGATTCAAACAGCAATTTTACCGTTCCCGTCGGTCCATTCCGATGCTTGGAGATGATTACTTCAGCGATCCCTCGATCGGGTGTATCAGGATTGTAGTACTCGTCGCGATAGAGCATCATGATCAGGTCAGCGTCTTGCTCGATCGCGCCTGATTCCCGCAAGTCTGACATCATGGGCCGTTTATTGGTGCGTGACTCGACGCTGCGACTCAACTGCGAGAGGGCGATTACAGGCACACTCAGTTCTCGCGCCAACCCTTTGAGTGCCCGCGTGATGCGCGATAGCTCTTGGACACGATTGTCGCTGCCGCCATCCATCAACTGCAAGTAATCCAGTAGGATCAAGCCCAGCGCTCCTCCCTGTTCTGCCTGAAGCCGCCGTGCTTTCGATCGCATCTCTGTAATGCTGATGTTGGGCGTATCGTCAATAAACATGGGTAGTTGTGACAGTGTGCTGATCGCGTGCCCCAGCGGTTCCCATTCGTTTTGGCTCACACGCCCTGCCCGCAGCCGCCCACTTTCAATCCGCACCTCACTTGCCAGTAAGCGCTGTACAAGCTGCTCTTTGGACATTTCCAGGCTAAAGATAGCAACGGGTAGCTTGTGAAACGCCGCAATGTTGCGGGCAACATTCATAACAAAGCTGGTGTTATGAACGCAAATGTCATTTGCAACAAAGTTGTGGGTGTCTGGAATGGTCAGATCGTAGACTTGCTTTTCACCCATTGGTTGAATGGAAACGATTTCATCCCAGTAAAGATCACTCGTCGCCAGATATTGGAGATTTTCATTTCCAATTGCTGTTGCCAGGGAGAAAAGTCGTTCCCGTGTTGGTGCACGCTGACTGACATGAATATTGGTGTAACCGTCAATGCCCGCTCGACGAGCAAGCGTTGCCCAAGGCTCTTTTTTCCTGGCAACGTTAAGCTGATCCCAAACCTCTATCGGAATTAAATCGCAATTTGTCTGATATTTTCTTGTCGCCAAAGCTGCTTCTACACTCAGAACCGCCTTTTCTTTGCCAAAAATACCAATTTCTGAACTGAAAGTTTTAATTGACAACGCATCGGTAATATCGATTTGCCAAGCTGTTCGACAACTGTCCTGATACTTCACCGATCGCTGTCTCAAAGCCGCAACAACACCAAATCGCAGGAGGAGATGTTGCACCTGCCTTGCCAAGCGCTCACTAACCGTTGCATAGCCTAATTGGGCTTGCCCACTAGTGAGGACACTTGCCCACCCATCAGTTGCAAACAGTCGATTAAGAAACATGGCAAGCTGCGATCGTGGCAGCTTAAATACAAGGGAGGGAATCGTTTTCGTATGGGCGGTCTTTCCCCATAAGCCAATTTCCCGTAACCAGGTAGTTAAAGTATTGCGGGAACTGGCTGCGGGGAATCCCGCAGGAAAGAGATCATGTTGCTCAACCGTAAGTATTTTGCAAAGCTGATCTAATACATCTAGCCCAGGAACACAGATTCCTTTCTGCCATTGACAAACCAAACTAGGGCTGACTCCCAGTGCCCTAGCGAGAGTTCTTCCCGTTATGCTCTTCTCTGTAAGGAGACTTTGAAGACAGTTACCAAACCATTTCCGATTCTCCACAGCAACGTCTAGATTCGCTGAGACGTAAAAGCATGGCGTACGCTTACCCTTTGAGCCCTCCCTCCGAACAATAAGATCGCCAAACTCTGTAACACATTGAATAAACTCATTCTGAATCTGAGTATTGCTGTTTGTAAAAGCAGGGTTGATTCCAGTTAAAGAACCATCCCCGATCAAATACCCCAACAGCTTAACCGCACATTCTCGGGTTGGCTGCACACCAAACACATCAACCTTACGGGGTACTGCGATCTTATCAGCAACACTCAACGCTGCTAATGGTCGCCAGCCTTCAATGGTCAGGTAAGGGTGAGTCAGCGTTGTTTCAATGGTGCGTCCTAGACGGGTCGTGACTCGAAACACGGGTTTAGCACCGTCGTCAACAAAGACCGAAGGTTGAGTGAATTTAAACTTCCAATTTCTGTCAAGCGTCAATAGCTCAGCTTGCTGCCGCCGATATAGTTCTTCGATCGTGGCGATACTTCCATCTGACAGCAGGATTTCTGAACTTGCCTCTAGACACTTTCCCATTGACGGTCGTCCTGCAACGATGATTAAATCAGAGCGCTGAAAGCCCTGAGTCATCGCATCTAAATCATAGAAACCGCAGGAGAGACCGGGCAAAACCATGCCCAGCGATCGACTCTCGATATCAGAGAAAGTATGCGTCAAAATGTCGGACGCTGCCATCAATCCCTGCTGCGGGCGATCCTGGGTCACACCGAAGAGTTTTTGTTCAGACTGATCCAGCACTGCTTCTAGATCATTGGCTGTATCGTGTCCAAGGTGAGCAATTTCGTTACCTGCCTTGATCAACATGCGGCGCATGTATTTGTCCATCACCAGTTGAGCGTACTGGTCGATGTTGACAGCACTCACAGTGCGATCGATCAACTGCGCGAGTTTGCTCTGTCCACCCACTTTCTCCAGCAGTCCTCGATCGATCAACCAGGAGGTGATGCTCATCAGATCCGTAGCGCTGCCATGTCCCTGCAAAACCAGCGCTGCGCGGTAAATCTCTCGGTGCGCGCTCAGATAAAATGCCTCAGGGTGCAGCAGATCCGCAACTCGATTGATTGCCTCCGGATCAAGCAAAATACCGCCCAAAATTGACTCTTCAGCATCAATGTTTTGGGGCGGCAGGCGATCGCTAAAGGTCTGAAAATTGAGTTCCTGAACCATGGGCTTTTGGGAAAGGCAGTGATGGGCTAAGATGAGTTGCCGCAAGGAGCAACCCACCTCAATATACAGCTAAGGCAGCCCACACTTCACTACATTTAGCGCAATCGAGATCAGAATAGCCTGGAAGGACGCTAAATAGAGGAGCTTCATCGGTGCCTGTGCTACGCCAGCGTTGCTTACCCTGCTGTAGTAACTTTGTACCATTCTAGCAGGGCGGTGGTGCGATGGCAAGCCTTCCCTGTTGCTGCCCTAGCTGGCGACCACCTGGATTTCAACCGTTGCAGTGATATCAGGATGAAGCTTGATATCGGCTTTGTAAGACCCAAGACTGTGAATATCAGGCAAGGTAATGCCGCGACGATCGATTTCTTGCTTCGTCGCTTCCAAGATGACATCCGCCACATCCTGGTTGGTAACGGTGCCAAAAATCGCGTCTTTTTCACCCGCTTGCTTGGCGATCGTATAGCGTCCAACGGCTTCTAGAGTCTTCTTGAGCGTTTCTGCCTGCTGCTTTTCTTCCAGCAACCGCTGCTGCTCTAAGGCTCTGCGACGCTCGACCTGCTTCAAAAGACCAGGAGTCGTTCGCGCCCCAATGCCTTGAGGAATCAAATAGTTGCGAGCATAACCAGGGGCAACTTCAACGAGGTCTCCTGCCTTACCCAACTTGCTTACATCTCGACTGAGAACTAACTGTACACGCTTCGCCATAGCCTTTCCTTTGCCACAATCTTTCTAAGCTTAAAAACCCACAGAAATACAATAGTACCTCAATTAAGAGCACTGATTCCATAATCTGATCAAAGTGGGTTAGAGATCGTGGAACCGATGGACTGCTGTTTCCCAGGCTCACCCGCTAGTGAACAGCCTTGAGGTATCGATCGCACCAACGCACCATTTCCCAAAGCACATGCCCAACCGCTTCACGAGAATGGTAGCCGTGGTCTTCCAACGGCAGCATGACCTGACGAACGGTTGCTCCTAGACCCTTGAGGGCTTCATAGAAACGCTCAGTTTGTAGGGGATAGGTACCCGCGTTGCTATCATCAGCGCCATGAATCAGCAGCAGGGGCGCGGTAATTTTGCTCACGTGGGTAAACGGCGATAGATGCAGATAGGTCTCTGTAGCGTCCCAAAAGTGACGCTGTTCCCCCTGAAAACCGAAGGGTGTAAGGGTACGGTTGTACGCGCCACTACGAGCGATCCCAGCGCGAAACAGATTGCTGTGCACCAAAATATTCGCTGTGGTAAACGCACCGTAAGAGTGCCCGCCAATGCCGAGTTGCTCACGGTTTGCGATCCCGCGATCAACGACATACTCGATCGCAGCTTGAATACCAGTCAACAGTTGCTCAACGTAGGTGTCATTAGGCTCGGCATCGCCTTCCCCAATAATGGGCAGACTAGGATCGCTTAACACCGCATAGCCCTGAGTCAGTAAAAATAAGACCGAGGTGCCGCTGGGACGGTTAAAAGCATGTTCAGCCGTGGTAACTTGACCAGCCAACTCTCGATTCTTAAATTCTTCAGGATAGATCCAGAACACCATTGGCAATGCGCCATCCCGCGCTGGGTCATAGCCTGCTGGTAGATAGAGTTTTGCCGAAAGCTGTACTCCATCAACGCGCTGATACCGCACCACCTCTTTATGCACGTCTGCAAACTGTGGTGCGCGATCGGGATACTGAGTTAAGGGGATCGGGTCGGGCTGCGATCGCGTACGCAGAAAAAAGTTAGGCGGCTCGGTTTTGGATTGGCGTAACGTAAAAAACTGCTGCGCCTCATCGTCAAGTAGTTTGATCACCGACTCAAAATAGGGGGATTGAGACTGCCAGAGACGTTCGGTTGCCGCTGTCGCAAGATCCAGGCGATCGAGGAAAGGGTAAACGCCCGTTGGTGAAGCGCCTCGTCCACTGAAGTAAAGACTGTTGCCATCCGGGGTAAACTGCAAGACCGATCGTCCAAACTGTCCCGGCACCGTTAGCGGCATACCTGGATCACTGTAGTGGTCTTCATAGCTGCGATCGACCAAACAATGCAAGTCTAGCTCCGGTTGTGCAGGGTTAAGCTGCCATACCTTTAACTGACGCGTATCGTGCCAGCGTTCCCAGACTAACGCTACAGTATCGCTACCCCAACGCACTCGCCGAAAGCGATACTGCGATCGCCACAATTCCCGTGGCAGTTCAGTAAACGGTGCGTTGAGTTCGTACAATGCATCGCGATACGGTACCACCTGATCCGGATCGCCTCCATCCAGGGCTTCCACCCAGTACAGGGTTGCGGGGCGATCGCTGCGCCAGCACATGCGTCTAGGTCCAGTAATTACCGCGTCGAACTTAGTGGAGACAGCATCGGCTAAAGAGCGATCAGCCAGTTCCTGCACGACCTGACCCCTGGCGTTTAATACTTGAAACCGTAGGGGAAAGTAGGAACTCGGCAACTGATAAGAAAACGGGCGATGTAGCGTCGTGAGGAGAATGTAATTACCGTCCGGTGAAGGGATCGCTTCATCGATCAAGCAGGGTTTGCCGAGACGCTGTTGCTGTCCATCAAACGTGACCACTTCTAGCGTTGAAGTGACGTAATACTCAAACAGTTGTTCATCGTGTGGATTCTGCAACAGATTGGTGTACGTGCGGCTGGCAGTTTTACGTCCTAAATTCTCCTGAATAATCGGTCCTGCTGGTGCAGACGGCTTCTCAGGTGGTGCGCCGCGATCGGCTGGAACGAATTTACACAACAGCGACTCATCCGAAAGCCAACGATACGGAACGCCATACGTTGCATTCAAAACAGGCTCTGTGAGCCGATGTGGAATGCCGTCAGACAATGCCAGAAACCAGAGTTCCAGTCCGGTCGCTTGGGTCAGTGCAAACGCGAGTTTTTGCCCATCAGGCGACCAGCAGGCATAGCTGATCCGAGCCTCATCGGGCAAGAGAACAGGGTTGCTGACGTTTGACCAAACTGCGTTGAGCATCATCCCACGGTACGTATGGTGACGTGCAGGACTACTGAGTTTAGGGTTCAGACGAAAGCCCGCAACGGCAATTTCCGGTTCTGCCAGTTCAGCGATCGTCGGCAAAGAGGGTTGACCAAGCTCGATTAACCACTGGTTGTCAGGCGAGATCAGCACGGCTGGCAGACTCGGCGCATCCAAAATCTGGTTGATGGGTTCCGGTGGCGATGCCCACTGACTACCAGAAATCTGGGACTGTGCTTGCGGAAGCGGTGATAGCTTCGCTTCTCGCGCTGCAACCGCTTCAGCAGCAACATCAGGCTCAGCCGTATGAAAATCAACCATAAAACTCCTAGCGTCGCGCGCTCTGTAGCAACAGATCTGTAGCAACAGAAAATTACGCCCATCCTAACTGTACTTGGCGCTTGAGCGATCGCACCTGCCAGAACAAGCCCCTCTAAACAAGCGGATAGCGCCGTCTTGATAGAGGGGATTCATACCGATTGCAACCAACCGCGAAGCATAGGGACTACAGTCCTAGCAAGTCATCCAGTTCATTCAGCGCTTCACAGCTAGAGACTGCTCCACGATCAGCCGTCGTAAACATGCCCATCGGCAATGCTTCGTGAGTTGCCCAGCGGGTTGTGCGTCCAGTGCCATCCAAATACTCGTCAGCATATCTGCGAAAGACTGCCTCTACGGCTGCACGAGCGTTCTTCAAACCCCATTCAGAGGCAATCAAGTCGGCTTTTTGCAGCACATCTTGACTCAGCCTTACTTTGTTGTCATACATAGCTGTGCTCCATTCACAACGGGAAATAAGCCACGAACATTCGCAAATTGAGGATCGGTCATCACAGCAAACAACTTGCGACCTGCTAACCGCTCCGAAATCAGATGAGAGCTACCACCTGTCACCAAGAAGCGAGTGACTCGCGCCATGTAGGGAGTGTATTGCGCTTTCACCGTTTGGAAGATGCCCTTAAACCAGGGGTCAAGGTGCTCTTCGAGCCAGGGTTGCCAGGTGAGTTCTGTGTCTGCATAGAGGTGCCCTGCACGGAAGCCATCCATGATCAAACTGGGGTCTGCTGTGGTGCCGAGCGCATTGGTGAGACGTCGATCGAAGCTAATGGAGGTTGCCAATTCATACGCACCCCCACGATCCATCACATTTTCATCAATGACATCACCCTCGGCATCGACCAATCGTGTGAGCCAGGTGCCACCACCGATGTCTACCACGATCGTGTATCCCGTATCAGGAATCAGCCCTAAACGTTGAGCATAATGATAAGCACCCATGCCTTCTCGTTCAACTTCAACGCGCTCAACCAGCACACGATAGTCCAATCCATTGCGCTTGAACTCATGCATTCCTAGCAACTGCTGGCGGATCGCGTCTTCGTTCTTGGCGGGTTCGGGTGTGGAGGCATAGAGGTCGATCGCAAACTCAGTCTCACCGTCCCAGGGTTCCAAACAAGCGTAAAGGTGAAGTCGAGAGAGTTCGACTTTGTTTTCGACCACTGTTTGCTGCTGGCGGCGATATTTGTATGCCTGTGCACCAAAATGATACCGGGTACCATCTGGCAGCTCAATCAAGGGTGAGGCATCGGTGAAGCGCACGGCATCTCGACCTTGAGGCATTTGAAAACGGACGGAGCGGATGGCTTTAGGATGTGCTTCACCGTTCCAAAACTTCAGGTCGTAGTTGCCTGCATCCAGCGCCAGCGAGCAAGTAGCGGTTGTTGCAGTCGGGGGCTTTTTAACTTTTGTCTGTCTGGTAGCGGATGTCATGGGTTCCTCTCTATACTGAATCCGTAGCGGCTAATTACGAGTTGTTCTCGTTTGTCCCCATTAGTATTTTTGTACTATATGACAAGCAATTCAGAATAGCAACCCCTAAGCGATCGCAATTCGTCAACAATGCGCGCAAACTTGCCATTGAGCGATCAGCTATTAGCGATCAGCGATCAACCACAACTGCTTCTTCAAGACCATGAACTGCTTTCTTCGTAGCCTTCGCTGACGGCTGACGGCTGACCGCTGAATACTACGCACTTTCCTGTGATGCCTTCATGAAACTCGCAATCTACCAGGGCGCAGGTATACCGTCGGATGTGTCAGCAAACTTGATGCTACTGGAGCAGACAGCCACAACCGCAGCTAAGCAGCAAGCAAATTTGTTGATCTTTCCTGAATTATTTCTGACAGGCTACAACATTGGCGATGCCGTCAAGCAGTTGGCTGAACCCTGTTATGGACGATCGCTCCAGTTTGCAGCCAGTATCGCCCGCGAATGTAGGTTAGCGCTCTTATTTGGCTATGCCGAACGCGATGGCGAGACGATCTACAATGCTGCTGCCTTGATTGATGCAGAAGGCAACCTAGCTGCGAGTTACCGCAAAGCGCATCTGTTTGGGGCAGAGGAACAACGACTCTTTACTCCCGGTCAGCAGCGAGTGTTGCACACGATCGCAGGCGTTCGGGTTGGCGTACTGATTTGTTATGACGTTGAATTTCCCGAAGCAGTACGTGCTTTGGCATTACAGGGTGCTGAACTCATTGCGGTGCCCACAGCGCTCATGTTCCCTTACACCCAAATTCCAAGGGTGTTGATTCCCACTCGTGCGCTGGAAAATCAAGTCTTCGTTGCCTATGCCAACCGCATTGGCGTAGAAAGCAGTCTAAAATACTGCGGCTTCAGTACGATCGCTGCCCCTGATGGTACTGTGTTGGCTCAGGCAGGCGCAGAGGAAACGCTATTGGTGGCAGAGATTGATCGAGCAGCGATCGCGGAAACACGATCAGTTTTCTCTTACCTGAACGATCGTCGCTCCGAACTGTACTAACCTGGATAGTCAATGTTGCTAAAAAATCGTCTCGTAACCGTTGCTACTAACAGTCTGAAAGCCGTAGGCTAGAGTTGAGTTGTGTTAACATTTTGTAAAGATTTCGGCTGAAGCCACCAATGCTTTTCTGGTCATGACTGCGTCTTTCCGCTCTCGAAACCAATTTTGAGCGGTATTGCTCAATCACCTTTTGCATATACAGAGTTCAGTAGAGAAGTGGGTTTCGCTTCTTCATCTGTAAAGGGGAAACGACTGAACCTACTGCACAGCTTACGACTCAAAGCGTCTGCTGCACTCAGTAGCAAGGCGTAGACTGTGCGCAGAGCCATAGCAATACATGCCTTTGCTCCACTCCCATTCTCAAAACTCAGCAATCTTCATTCGATCAAAGAGCCACGAGTCAATCAAGATTAGCTTCATAGACAATGGGCACAGCAACTATTCTTAGCAGGTGTGCAGTAGATTAGAGGCGGCTTATTTCCATAGCGAATGAGGGAGCGACAAGGAATGGTAGATGCGACTGAAAAACAACCTGCACATCATGTTGTCATCGTAGGGGGCGGATTCGGTGGACTGTATACCGCTAAAGCGTTAGGTCATGCGTCCGTAGATGTGACGCTGATCGACAAGCGAAATTTCCATTTGTTTCAGCCCTTACTCTATCAAGTAGCCACAGGCTCTCTCTCCCCAGCAGATATTTCATCGCCGCTGCGTGGCATTCTCAGCGGCAGCAAAAACACTCAGGTGCTGATGGATGAGGTGGTTGATCTAGATCCACAGCAGCAAAAAGTAGTGCTAAAGGATGAAACATTGGATTACGACACTCTGATTGTAGCGACAGGGGTCAGCCACCACTATTTTGGCAATGATCATTGGAAGCAAACAGCACCTGGTTTGAAGACGATCGAGGATGCTCTCGAAATGCGTCGCCGTATCTTTATGGCGTTTGAAGCAGCAGAAAAGGAAGCTGATGAAGAGAAGCGTCGCGCTTGGTTGACATTTGTGATTGTCGGTGGCGGTCCAACAGGGGTCGAACTCGCAGGCGCGATCGCAGAACTCGCCTTTAAGACTCTAAAACGCGATTTTCGCAACATTGATACAACCGAAGCGCAGGTACTTCTACTAGAAGGTTTGGATCGGATCTTGCCACCCTACCCACCCGAGCTATCAGCGAAAGCAGAAACCTCCCTTACCAGGCTGGGCGTGACCGTCGAAACAAAGGTATTGGTGACTAACATCGACAATCACATCGTCACCGTTAAGCGCGATGGGCAAGAAGAATACATTCCTGCGCATACCGTTCTATGGGCAGCAGGAGTGAAAGCATCAGCGATGGGGCAAGTGCTCGCCGATCGCGCAGGGGCAACCCTCGATCGAGTGGGGAGAGTCATGGTTGAGCCAAACCTGAGCTTGGCAGGTCATCCGAACATTTTTGTGATTGGGGATCTGGCAAACTTCCCTCATCAAGGAGAACGCCCACTACCCGGCGTGGCACCTGTCGCTATGCAAGAAGGCGAATACGTCGCCAAACTGATCAAGCAGCAACTGCTTGGCAATACAGTTGCACCGTTTGTGTATAAAGACTTCGGCAGCCTAGCAGTTATTGGTCAAAATGAGGCGGTAGTCGATCTCGGTTTTGTGAAGTTTGACGGACCGCTTGCCTGGTTACTCTGGATCTTCGCTCATATTTACTTCCTCATTGAGTTTGACAACAAGCTGATCGTGCTATTGCAGTGGGGGTGGAACTATTTCACCCGCAAACGCGGTGCGCGTATCATTACGGGCGAACCAATCGACAATAGCGTTTACCAAGCGCCCATAGGCAGCCAGTCACCAGTCAAAGTTTAGGCATAGCATCACCAATTAACTGCTTGAGGATTCATCGTAGCTCTTCAAGCAATTGCTCATTGAGAGATAGCTTGGTGCCATTCATTTTTTGTAAATGGCACTAGCGTCAAGAGCTGGATGCAGCCAAACGTGTTTTATGTGTCTGAAAATAAGACTTAGCTAATAACTAAAGATAACTATTAGCTAAGTCAGAGCAATTTATTGTGCCTGCTCGTTCACCTATTTCTGCTTCATGGGATCAGCAATATATCGAAAGTCGGGCTCAGCATTCCAGGGTCCACGCTCGTCCTTACCGTTACTCGACAGGTTGTAGTAAAGATCAACGGTTTCGTCGGGTTGAATGTTGCCAAACATGGGATCAGTCAATTTGCCGAGCGAATCAAGCGCTTTCATAAACATCTTTGTGTGCGAGATTTCTCGGGTCAAGAGATGAACTAACGTTTGCTTAGTACCTTCATCAGTTGCTAGTTTGATGAGCGCTTCATAGGTTTGACGTGCCCCCGCTTCAGCCGCTAAGTTTGCCCGTAGATCTCTAACAACATCGCCACCCTCATTGAGATAGTTAGCTGTCCAAGCATTACCTTGGCTATCGAGAAAGTGCGGTCCCATGCCTCGCACTGCAAAGAGTGTACTGTTAAACGCCTCAGTTTGATCGACGTTTTTGGTGTGAGATTCGATCATCTTACCCACCATTTCTAAGTGACCAAACTCTTCGATCGCAATGTCTTGAAGCATATCGCGAATGCCAGGATTTTCGACATGAAACGACTGTACCCAATACTGCAAGGCAGCGGACAATTCTCCGGTAGCACCACCAAACTGCTCTAGCAATAGCTGGGCAAATTTGGGGTTGGGTTCATCGATCTTTACAGCGTGAATCGGCTCTTTTTTGTGGAAAAACATATGGAAAATCCTGTGTTAACGAACGTTTAGCAAAGCAGTCATTTGTTTCTGCTTAAAGAATTGACAGAGTCATCGATCGCTGCAGAACAAACGAACATTAAACAAAAAGCTTTCGTGTTTCCTGACCCTAAAGAGAGAGATGAAGCAAACAAGTGAAGTTAATCAGGTGTCTAAGGCAAAGCGTTTTTTGAAACCAGATCACCTTCCATAACGCTTTTCTTCTAGTTAGTATTAGCTACTTTTAGAAGCTGATTTAGATGATTAGATGCTCAAATTAGTTGATCTAAAAAATAATTTTGGGATTGTATTTTTTCACTTGGTCGAGCAGCTTAAACAGCGAGATTGACGAATAAAATTTTTGGGCAAGCAAGTTTACGCAGACATAATGAACACCCTGCTTAACCTATAGTGATCCTAAACAAATCGTGAGAAGCAATATTGATGTCAGCTCTTAGCGGTCAGCGGTTAAAGAAAAGCTGGTGGCTGACCGCTGACCGCTCAACGATCAAGTTCCACTCACAACTGATTCGGGACTGCTATAGCAGCCTGACTGCTTAGAATCAGTTAAGCGCTCTGAGTAGACTGCTTCTATCAGAATTGTCATAGTTTTGCAAAAGATCTGTATGATGCTGATGGGTTTTTCAACATCTTTTGCTCTTGGCAAGCGGCGCTCAAACGATCTTGGCTTGAGGCTTAACCTTGAATTTACTCGGGCTTAACCCGATGCTGACACTTACTATTTATTCTGTTACTTTGTGCCTGTAAAAGTTTTCCCCGGAGTCTTTAACCTGTGGCGCTTGAATGTCTGAAGCTACAAAATTTAGCACGATAATGCGATCGCTTGGAGCGAACAAGCTACCTGAAGACGCTCAGCCTTTCATCTTGATTGTTGAGGATGAGTCTTTGATTCGCGAAACTATCACAATGGCGTTGACTGAGGAAGGCTATCAGGTTTTGGCGGTTGAAGATGGTCGTCAGGCATTAGATGTCGTTCATGCCTCTCGCACCAGTGATGAAGGGGATGTGTCCGCGATCGACCTGTTGATCCTCGACTTAATGTTGCCTTACATTAATGGACTGGATTTATGCCGTCTCTTGCGGCAAGAAGGCATTACCACGCCAATTTTAATGCTCAGCGCGAAGGGCACTGAGACAGATATCGTCGTTGGATTGGAAATTGGAGCCGATGACTATCTGGCGAAACCGTTTGGGATGCGGGAGCTGATTGCCCGGTGTCGATCGCTCTTACGTCGTGCCAGCCGCCAACCTGCATCGCAGGAACAACTGATTGTACAGTTTCAAGAGATTGCGCTCTATCCCCAAGAGTGTCGAGTCACCGTGCGAGACGGGGCTGTCAATCTGTCACCAAAGGAATTTACGCTACTGGAATTGTTTATTAACAATCCGCGTCGAGTTTTCTCCCGTGATCAGCTTCTAGAGAGAGTTTGGGGCATAGACTTTATGGGAGATTCTAAAACGGTTGATGTCCACATTCGGTGGCTGCGAGAAAAATTAGAGCTAGATCCTAGCAATCCGCAGTACATCATCACAGTACGAGGGTTTGGCTATCGTTTGGGTTAAGCGATCGAGCATTGAGAACTCGTTAAAAAATACCTGATCTGTTTGGATCAGCGATCAGCTTTGCTCTGACGGCTGATTGCGTTCGGTCATGACGTGATGCCCTTAACCTCTAATCGATGCAAGGGGTACACCTAGCCAGCCCAGAAAGTTTTGCTCTTGACTGCGAGACGGTTGCTCTACTGGCACAACCTGAAAACGAGTGATGCGTGGTGCTGCCAGAGTCACTGTGCAAGAACGCAGCTCATCTTGATGGAAAACGCAAAGCTGGAGGCGATCGCCCGCTCGAAAATCCCGCAGACGCTCAGTTAGCTGGTCAGCACTCACCCGCAGCCCGTTCAGTGCCAGTAGCTCATCACCCGCATCAATGCCTGCTTGCTGGGCAGGCGAAGCTGTCTCAACAAACTTGACCATTTCCCGTCCGTACTCTGTTTTCGCCATCAGACCTAAATAGGGTACGCCATCTTCTACGCCACCATCTGCGAGTAAGCGTAACCCGAACGGTTTAAGATAAGCATCAAATGGCAGGTCGTCAGTGCCGTGCAACGCTTGCTCAAAGAAGTTCGACAAATCGGTTTCGGCAACCGCTTCAATGACCTGCTGAAGTTGTGCAGGCGTGAAGCCTACTTCTGATTTGCCAAACTGCTCCCACAGTTGCCGCATTACGTCATCCAGCGATCGCCGATTGCCATGCCGTTCCCGGATCAGCAGATCCAGCAGCAGTGACACCATTTCCCCCTTGAGGTAGTAAGACATTTGGGAATTGGGACTATTCGCATCTGCTCGGTACAGCTTAATCCAGGCATCAAAACTGGATTCACTTAATGGCTGCACAGTGCGACCAGGGGTCATCTGAAAGCGGGTAATTTCACGATTAAGCGCCACTAAGTACGTTCGCAAATCGTAAATGCCTGCTCGGTAAGGTATGACCAGATCATAAAAACTGGTTGTGCCTTCGCTAAACCATAACGAAGGCGTGTAGTTCTCTTGCTCATAATCAAACACTTCGAGGGCTTTGGGGCGAATTCGCTTCACGTTCCAGAGATGAAAAAACTCGTGTGCCACAAGCTGAATGAAGCGATCGTATTTATCTTTACTCCGAAACCCAAAACGTTGATAAATCAGCGAACAGGCAGACTTATGCTCCAAGCCACCAAAGCCCTGTGACGACAGATGCAGTAAAAACAGATAGCGATCGTAGGGCAACCCACCAAACAAATCCGCCTCTACCTGGATTAGCTTTTGGATATCTCCAATCAAGCGTTCTGGCTCGAGGTTACCGTCTCCCCAAACTGCCAGTTGATGCGGTTTGTCCAGTACCGTGAAGTCATACACATCATGGCGACCAATCTCAAACGGACTGTCCACCAGCGTGTCAAAATCGGCTGCTTCAAACGTGTTAGCGTACCCCTCTACGGTTGGCAATGGCGTTGATACAGACCAGCCAACGGGAGGAACGATCGTGACCTGCACTGATTGCCGCTCATGTCCGGGCACATAGAAAAATAGAGCTGCGCCATTAAAGTACCCGTGCGTGCCATCTAAATGATTGGTTCGGACGGAGAGTTCGTTAGCATAAATGCGGTAGCGAATAGTCAACGATTCCCGTTCTTGTCGATCGATCTGCCAATGGTTTTTGCTGAGCTTGCGCCAAGGTAGGGGTGTTTCGGTGCGATCGCCAGCGACCACCGTAAAGTCCTGCAAGTGTCTGGCGTATTCCCTTACCAGATACGATCCTGGTGTCCAGACTGGCATTTTTAGATCAAGCAAAGACCTTACCCCCTGCTGCCAACCTTTAACCTGCAAACACACCTCAAATAAGTGCGTTTCTGGCTCTGGCATTGCCACTTGGTAGCGAAGGTGAAACGATGGCGGCGCAGAGCATGAAGCAGTCATTTCTTGCTTCACATCAGTTTCCAGCAATTGAAAATGTTCTACCTGGGCAGTGGACTCCAGTTCTTCTCGATTCATGTCTAATCCCTAGACTTTGCCTGCTAAATGCGTCAGTTGCTTTAAATTCACCAGAGAGACCGTATGACCAACGGTGTCAATCTTAATCCAGCCCTTACTATCGAGCTTTTCCATAATTTTGGTTGTTTCTTCCACACCAATATCAGTCACATCCGCCAGATCCTTAAAGGGAATGTTGAAGATTTCTACGCCCTCCTGTGAGTCATAACCGTAGTTTTCCCCTAAAGAAACCAGGGTGTTTGCTAGTTTAACGGCTGGCGGTTGATGCCGTAACTGAAAGCGGAGGTTGGTCTGCCTTAACCGTCGCACCATCAGTTGCAACATCCGATGGTGCAGTTGTGGGTCTTTGAACAAGGTTTGAATGAACCGTTGCGCTGAAATGCTGATAAGCTTCACAGCAGAAAGAGCAATGACATCGGTCGATCGTGGTGACTCATCCAGAATTGCCATTTCGCCAAAAAAGTCCCCTCGCCCCAGTACCGCTAACGTCACAACATCTTCACCGGAGCCTGATAGCCGTCGCACTTTGACCCACCCAGAGACTATAAAGTAAACGGCGTTGCCCCACGCATCTTCCATTAAGACCGCCCGACTGGCGGGGTACTCATGCTCAACAGCCACTGATAGCAACCACTCAAGGGTTTCCGGATTGGCAGCGGTTAAAAGGGGAAAGAGTTCACTAAACGCTTCAATCTGCATGAACATCTATGAGATAGAGAGGAGACTGGACAGGAACGAACCGAACAAGAGTGAGTAACGTTGAAAATAACGTATCCCACCACCATCATGGCAGGAACTCTGAATCTTCCTTGAGGGAGGATTTACGGATTCTTTGAGCCAACGGCAAATTTTATGTAATGACCAAGATACTAGCAAGCTTTGAACCGTACTTGTAGTTTGTCTTGAGGTCAGCCTCTCGATGCAGTTGCGCTGGAGCTGTAGCAAGTAAGGCGCAGGCACCAGATACAGTGTACGATCGCACAACCGCAGTCATTTTGCCCACGACATGATCAAGCCCTAGACTCATCTTACAAAGGATTGGTACTCGTTCCCCGCTTCTAATCATGCCTTAAGTAGCCAGTCTTTCCCGTTACTTTGCCTGTGCTTCTAAGTAAAGGAAGCATCTTTAGAGCACGGTAGGCAGTCCCGAAGCGAGACGACCTTAAGCGTTTTGGTGAGATATTGTTCAGTACTCACGGTTTGAAGCTCTACCGAACTTGCGTGTGCTTTACGTGGTGAGCGTTCCTCTAAGTCAGAGGCTCCATCTTTTGCATCACCGTTTCGACGGCGGCTTTAAGCTTGGGGCGTAACAATTCAACATAGCTAGACCAGCCAACTAAAATCGGTTGTTTGTGAGCGAGCGTATCGGCATCTAAATCGTCAGGCAAGAAACTGATCGATCGCCCCTCTAAGTCACAGCAGACAAGTCCAGCCGCTCTTGCTAGGGCTAATGGTCCGGCTGTATCCCAGAGTTTCACCCGACCGTTGAAGTAAAGATAAAGTCCAGCTCGCCCTAAGACAACATCAACGACCTTCAGCCCAAAGCTACCCAGTGAGTAAAACTGTGCCTCTGGAATCAAATGAGCGATCGCCTCACCAAACCGCGACTGGTCGCGATGTCCGATAATGACCGGGCAAAAGCCAGCGGTTGGAGGCGCAGGTTCAAGCAAGGTTAGCGCCTCCGGTGGTAGGTCGGCTGCTACCTGAAACATGCCCCAACCCGGTCCGCCATAATAAAGCTGATCATAGGCAGGAGCATACACCCAACCCGCGATCGGCTGGTGATTTTGCAACAACCCTACCATGACGGCATAGTCGCGCTTCCGGTGAATGAAATCTTCTGTGCCATCGATCGGATCAATACACCACAACCGACGATGGCGATCGTGAAACTTTTGGCGCGACTGTGCGTTCTCTTCCGTAATCACGCCATCATCAGGGAACATCATCGCAAACGCAGTCGACAGCTTTTGATCCAGCGCCGCATCAATGCTGGTCACATAATCATCCGGACCCTTCTCAAAAACTTCAAATTGACTTGCCGCCATTTGCTCGGCATACTGCCCACAGCTACGCACTAGTTGTCTGATCTGTCGATCAAGATCTAAAGAAATCGGATTCATAGCAAAAGCACGGCGCTCAAAGAAGCATTTTAGACGACTGATCAGCGGTTGCTTGGACACGCTTGCAATCAATCTTATGCCAAACAAATAGGCTCAAACAAAAAACGGGCTAACCGGGGAAGGGTTAACCCGCTAGTTTGGGAACGCGAAAGGAAACTACTTTTGTAGTACCAATTTGACGTTTGCGTTTTGTAGACCAGGACGCTTGACTTCAGACAAGGTTTTGTTCACGGCATACTTCTGGTTGATCGAGTTGATCAGTTCGGTCTGGTTGTGCTTCTTAGCAACGCCCCAGAGGTCAGCAATCAGGTCAAAAGAACCATCGGTATTGCGAGACCAGCCCAGATCATATTCGCCTTCCAGCATGGCAACGATGTCCGAACGGACGCGTTGACCGTTATAGCCACGAACATCAGCATCCGTCTTCACCGAGATACCCAGATCACGGAGAGAAGCCTTCAGGATTTCGGCATCAGTAATCTTGGTACGCAGAGTGCTAAAGTGAGACATTTGAGTTTCCTCCTGTGGAGATTTGAGAACAACGTTTGGTGGTCAGGAGCTAACAGCGATCGCTCTTAGCTTTTTGGGTCAACTGCTAGCAAAACGCTAGCCTTTCCTCCTGTTGGGAGCAGGAGAAAGCTTTAGAACTCAAGTCGCTGGTATTCAGCAACTGAGGATGCCGCAGGTCGCGCGCGCTGCCTTGCCCAATCCCTAAGGGCAGTTACCTGCTCGGTCATTGTTTTAGAAAGCGGCAATGTAGACTTGATAGCAGCGATAATGTCCAGTTGAGTAAATTCTCGATCCTGGGCAAACGCCTCATACATTGCGGCTACCAAAGCCTGCTCAATTTCGGCTCCTGAAAAGCCATCGCAGACATTCGCTAACTGTTCTAAATCGAAGCGTGCAATCTCGCGCCGACGCTTAGAAAGGTGAATCTTAAAAATTTCCTTGCGCTCTTCACTATTCGGCAGATCAACAAAAAAGATTTCGTCAAATCGTCCCTTGCGTAAAAATTCTCCTGGCAAGCGTTCCACTCGGTTTGCGGTCGCCATCACAAAAACAGGAGAAGACTTCTCTTGCATCCACGTTAGGAAGGAGCCAAAAATCCGACTGGACGTTCCCCCATCAGAGTCTGCTGAACCTGTGCTGCCAGCGAACGCTTTGTCCATTTCGTCAATAAACAGAATCGCTGGAGAAATCGATTCTGCCGTCCTCAAAGCACCGCGAAGGTTAGCTTCAGAGCGACCAACCATCGAACCATCGTACACACGTCCCATGTCTAGGCGCAGTAGGGGCAGCCCCCAGAGGCGAGAGGTGGTTTTGGCAATGAGTGACTTACCGCAACCAGGAACACCCAAAATAAGCATCCCTTTTGGCTGAGGCAACCCGTACTCTCTAGCGCGTTCAGTGAAAGCATTAGAACGCTGCTTCAGCCAACGCTTTAATTCTTCCAAGCCGCCAACGGAATCGATCGTTTCGTCTTCTTCAACGTACTCCAAAATGCCATTGCGGCGAATCAGTTGCTTCTTCTCTGAGAGGACAATATCAACTTCCTCTTCTGTTAAGCGACCGGCTGTCACCTGAGCTTTGCGATACACCTTCTCAGCTTCATCACGAGTCAAACCCAAAGCCGCTTTCAACAGCTTCTCTCTAGCTTCTGTAGTGATGCGTCGAGTCCGAACCTGCTCAAGCTGCTGTGAAAGGACGTGGTTGAGTTCACCCATGTCTGGCATCGGGAAATCCAGAACAGCAACCTCTTTCTCTAGCTCAATGGGAATCTCCTGTACAGGAGACATCAGAATGATTGCTTTCTGAGTACCTTTGAAACTAGCGATCGCATCGCGCAACCAGCGAATCACTGGAGCCGAATAAAACGGATGAAGATCTTTGAAAACAAAGATACCTGGCTCTTTCTGTCGAATCACCCACTCGATCGCCGCTTCGGGCGAAACTGTATTGTGCTGGGTCACATTACGCGGCTGACCGTGTTCGACGATACCATGCGTAACCGTCCAAATATAGACGCGACGCTGAGGCTTACTCTGAGAAATTGTTGCGATTGTTTGCTCAGCTCGCTCCTCCTCAGATGTCACCATGTAGATGAGAGGGTACTGGGCTTGTATCAGAATACTGAGTTCTTCCTGCATAGCATCAACCCACGAGAGACGGCGCAAACGCTTGAAACCTAGACTTCTTAAATCGCCGAAGCCAACAAACAGCAGCTAAGGAAAGCAGTATCAACAGGGAACCAGTTCGCCCTCACCCTGAGAGTCAGCTGAAGAACTGACATTTTGCCCTCTGCCAGCTGGAACTCGATCGTCAACCGAAATGTTGGACTGGGAGCGCAGTGAAATTAAAGCATCACCGCTTATGACAGAAGGAGAAGAACAATCAGGACATGCATAGACTCTGTGCAGTCGCCCGTGCTTAGCATCCTCATATTCGTCAACCAACTCCGCGTGAGAAAGATAGAACGTAATAGCCCGTTGGGCAATATCCGTCATCGTCTCAGAATCCAGCGCTGCGCGAACCTTCAATTGACGGTGCAGCTCTGGAGGGAGGTATAGTGTGACCTTCTGCTTGTCTTGCATAGAACTCTCGATTGTGTACCCGGGTATGAAGTCAGAATATCGACTGAATCGATTGCTGTCAAGACACCATGCCGCCATGACGGCAATATCGTTACATTTGTTCACGTCTTGGGGCGACCTAATACCATTTCACTAAATTGTGGCTATATAAGCAAGCTTCGGCTGGCGGTCAGCGGTCAGCGGTCAGCAGCAAAAACGAATCTGTAGGGCGATTTTAAGAATTGGTACAACAGTATGGTGTGGCATCGCTCCGGTGGCATAAAGCTTAAAGTTCCTGCTTGAAAACGTGCGACTAGAATGATGCGGGAGTCAGTGAACTAGGCTTCCAAGAGAACCAGGCTTCCAAGCCAGTGCGCCAAGCCATTTACTGAAGGAAGACGGTTAGGCAATGTTAGGAGGCAGTGTGGTTTCTGGCGCTTGCTGCGTTTGCAAGAGATGAGACTCGATAAGCCCACTGAGCTGTTCACGTTGAATTTCAGTGCCAGCGGTTGTGTTACCAGGGGTATCAAAGAAAATGATGCTGTGAATCATTTCCGTCGCGAGCATTTGGAAGAGGATGTGCGTCACAGGTATAGGCAGCGCGATCATCTGCGGATCGTGCATGGGGTAGGGACCAGTTGACACATCCTTCAAGTTAGAGAAGGCGTAGATGACGTTTTTTTCGAGTCCGGGTTGTGCTCGATTTTCTAATGCGGTGATTGCCCAATTTTGGTTAAGAGTCTGCACAATATAGTACTGTGCATGACGCAACTGTGACGCTAAAAATTTCAGCACAGGAGCGATCGTAGCAACCAAGGTAGGTGTACTACCGTCTTGAGGCGCATCATTGATAAGTTCCTGAATTTGTTGATCGATATCCATTTTTGAAAGCGGCTCCTGTTTTATGGGCGTGTTGTGAAGCTTCAGTGGTTTGACCTAGACGATGCCATCGTATTGTGGTCAAAATTAGTTCAACTGGCTTTAGTTTTTGTTATCGTTAGGCGTTAAATACCGTGGGGGATATCTGCCAAGGCGTGGAGGCAATTTTTCAACTGCTGCTGGACGAGTTAAAGCTGTCAACCAACGCTTCTGAGCAAAACTGCTTGGATGTGGCAACTCGTCTATCGCAAGAAGTCGCGCGCATTTGCGTCGAGAGTAAGCGCATTCAAGCATCTGGTGAAGTGGATACTTGGGCAACGGCGTTGGCGAGGCATCGTCTCCAACAATGTCTGCACTATTACAAGTTGGGGTCTAAGCGTGGACGGGTGGATTTGCATAGTACGTTGAGCGCGATCGTGTATCGCTACATTACCCCACCGCAGACTCAATCGAGCTATCAAGCCCGCCTTACGCTGATCGAAGACTTCCTTCAGGGTTTCTACATGGAAGCGTTGAATGCGTTCCGGCGCGAGACCCAGCTACCAACCACCTACCAGCCACGCACCCTCTTGCAACTCGCAGAATACATGGCGTTTAGTGAGCGCTATGGCAAGCGTCGCATTCCCCTACCAGGACGGCGTAACCAGCAATTGATTATTCTTCGTGCTCAGACCTTCTCGCAGCAGCAGCCGATCGAAACACCTGTTGATATTGAGCGTGCTGCTGACGGTGGGGCTAGCGACGGCGACAGCCCCTGGAATGCGGCATCAATGCAACAGGTGCGAGAGCAAATGGTTGCCCAAGAGCCAGAGCAACCAGAGGATAGTCTGCGGCAGGCTGTTGTCGCTGAACTGATGGCGTATCTAGAAGAGCGCAAGCAGACTGACTGTGCTGATTACTTTACTCTGCGGCTACAAGATTTGCCTGCAAACGAAATTGAGGTAATCTTGGGGCTAACGCCACGCCAACGGGATTACTTGCAGCAGCGGTTTAAGTACCATTTGATTCGCTTTGCGCTATCGCATCGTTGGGAGTTAGTGCATCAGTGGCTTGAAGCCGATCTGGAGCGCAATCTTGGCTTAACCCTACAGCAGTGGCAATCCTTTCAGGAACAGCTGGATCCGCAGCAGCTTGCATTACTTCAACTGAAGCGAAAACGGCTGACAGATGCTGCGATCGCCCAATCCCTTAGTTGCACCATTACCCAAGTGCGTAAGCAGTGGTTTAAGCTACTTGAGCAAGCGTGGGAAATTCGTAATTATTTAGTGTCCGGACAAGATGCCTCTGCCGATGAATAGGAATTCATACCATGAATGATGACTCGGAAGCTCTCCAGAGAAATCTCCTCGAACTACTGCAAGACCTGGTTGCTTTTACCACTTCAGATGACTCTGGGGTGGTTGCTCCAGTTATAGAGTGGAACAATGAACAATACGGCGCTCAAACAATTAACGCGCCGGATTTATTCATTTCTCAGGCTGAATCCGCTGGAAATTTCGGTCATCTTAGATCCGACGTTTACTCCTCCGAACGGAAAAACCTCTTAAAACTTGGAGAGATACCCGCTGTGCAAGACCGTTTTCATACCCTGTTGAAACATCGATTACAAAGCGAAATGCAACGTAATCCACCTCTGTTCCCCTGGGAAACAGAAGTTCATGACTACGAGGCTGAAACTGCCTATGGAGTCATTGGCTCGGCTACGACTGCTCCCGTGAGCACAACCAACCAAAGAGTCCCGGCTCAAGTCTGGTTGCAGCAGCTTAAAGCGCTGAATCTGCCTATCCAACTACCTGAGGGGCTTTTGGGGCAACTGCTGGAACGTTGCCAAGAAGCGGTGCAATCGTCTTTACTGGAAGGCGCAAAGCTGGTGAACGCGGTCGAAGCGTTATTTCCCGGTCAATCACAATCGCTCAACCATTTGGCGGGCATGGTAATGACATCGCCCGCTCGCTCTGGTGCGGTAGCATCGCCGCCACCGGGTACCAATTACCCATCGAGTTATGAATCTGCGGTGCCAGCACAGCAGATGGTGCTGTCGCTGCTGGCTGCACGTGAAATTATGACGGCTTTAACGCTGCCAATTTCTTTGACCCAACCCAAACTTGAGCGCCAGTGGCTAACTGATCTTGGAGCCTTAAGCTTGCAGGCAGATTACGCCTTAGACGCAACGGGTGCAAAACTGCGTCTTCAGGCAACAGTGCCATCTGGTGGCAGCATTACACTGCGGGGGGCAGATGTACAGGCAAGTGCTCAACGTTCTACGGCTGGTAGCCTGAGTGTAGAGTTGTTTGACTTCCAGCCACAGCAGCCTTACACCCTGGAAGTTTGCTTGGACGAGCAGACACCGCTGTCTTTTGCCATTCGTATCACTGACTAACTTCAATGTTCAATGACGGTTTTGAGATAGTCCAGGGTAGCTTTTTGAGGATTCTCGATCCCTCGAAAAAATCCTGATCGAACCCTGATATCAAAGTACCAACCCAAACTGGGCTGTTAGACCAGTCAGGCGATGGGTATGATGGATCTGGCTGCATTTGGATCGAGCCTAGACCGACGCAAGCGTTTAAGCATTCAAGTACGATGAGAGCCGTATCTTTCAAGGTGCATCTGCCCATCGAAAATTGCTGCTCTTAGCAAGATTTGCTTTCGGCTATCAGGCTCAACAGGTTTTCGTCGGACATGCAGCCAGTAAACCTCATAGCCAATCTAGTGTCTGCCGATGTTGGGTAATTTTGGGATTGGTGTCTCGGGGAGTGCGCGAGCACGGGTGCAAGCGATCGCCGATCGCTTCAAGCGTCGTTTAGAGACACAATCGCCACCTGAAATCGAAGAGTCGCTACTGCTGAGGGTGCTGGTGCAGGCAATGGTGCTGGTTGGCATTGCTGCCACTGATGTAGCCGCATCGACTGGCATGAGTGTCTGGGCAGTTCCGCTAAGCCTGATGGGCGCGTTCTGGAGTTGGCAGCAGCGTCATAAGCGCAACATTGCTGCAAAGTTTTGTATTGCGATCGGTATGCTGCTGGCACTAGCAGCATTTTTTGTGGGCTTGCGAGGAGAGCTGAACGACACCCGCCTCGTTTTAGCAGAACTGTTGGTGCAGCTTCAGGTACTACACAGCTTTGATTTGCCACGTCGTAAAGATTTGGGCTACTCAATGGTGATCGGGTTGATCCTGATTAGCGTTGCCTGTACCTTGAGTCAGACGATGACGTTTGGGCTGCTGTTACTGCTGTTTCTGTCGATCGCGCTGCCAGTTTTGGTACTGGATTACCGCTCTCGGTTGGGTCTGAGTACTCAGCTCCATCAAGCACCGTCGCAACGAGCAGGCTTAGCTCCCAAACAGTTGCTCGGTTTTTTGCTCGTCATTTTGGTGTCAGGGCTGCTGATCTTTGCCTGTTTACCTCGCTTTCCAGGCTACCAACTGCGATCGTTTCCCGTTAGCCCCCAAATTCAAAAAGATTTTGAGGATAGTAGCCGCATCATCAACCCTGGCTACGTCAAATCTGGTGCCGAGAAGGGAGGCAGCGGTGTCTCAAAACAGGGTGAGGGGAATGGTCCGGGTAAACTGGACGAGAACTTTTACTACGGTTTTAATAGCCGCATCAACCAGAATTTACGCGGTGCGCTGAAGCCACGAGTCGTTTTACGAATCCGTTCGCAAGCGGAAGGGTTTTGGCGGGTGCTGGCGTTCGATCGCTATTTGGGGCAAGGTTGGGAGATTTCTCGCAACGATAAAACGATCACGGTAACGCGACCGGATTGGTCATATCAATTCTTTTTGCCTCGACCTCTCTCGCTCAGCAAAACAAAGGAAGTGATTCAAACGTATACGGCAGTATCAGAATTGCCGAATTTGTTGCCTGCGCTGACTCAGGCAAAGGAACTTTACTTTCCCACACGACAGGTAGCGATCGACCCCAATGGCAACCTACGATCGCCGTTGGAACTCCGCGAAGGGTTAACGTATACGGTTGTTTCTGAGGTTCCTTATCGCGATCGTACCCGGCTTCGAGCAGCGCCACAGAACTATCCGCCCAATATTGTGGATGACTATCTCAACGTGCCGCCTAAAATTTTGAAGCGAGTACGACAACGGACACAAGCATTGCTTGCAACCTCGCCAAAACCCATCACATCTGCTTATGAAAAAGCGCTGTTTTTGGCTCAAGTTGTGAAGCAACGCTATACCATTCAGCCTGATTTACCGTTTCTAGAACCCGATGAAGATCTGGTAGAAGCATTCTTGTTTAAGTATCAAGGTGGATACCCAGATTATTTCTCGACAGCGCTTACTGTGATGCTGCGATCGATCAACATTCCCGCACGGCTCATAGCAGGCTTTGGTCCTGGAGAGTTCAATCCCTTCACTGGCTTGTATGTTGTTCGTAACACCGATGCCTATGCCATTACAGAGGTCTTCTTTCCTAAGTATGGCTGGTTTGCTTTTGATCCCATTCCGGGGCATGAACTGATTCCACCGTCCATTGAAGAGAATCAAACGTTTAGCGTGCTGCGAACCTTTTGGCAATGGGTCGCAGGTTGGTTGCCTTCCCCCGTAACCAGTTGGCTTAATCAAGGTTTCGGACGCTTGGTTGGCTGGATCGCCTTTGCAGTCGCATCGCTCATGAGCCTATTTTCAAGCGGTTGGGTCGGTCTTTTCGTCGGGCTGCTGCTGGGGCTTGCCTGCGGCTTTGTTGGCTGGCTGCTCTGGCGTAGTTGGCGTGGATGGCGCTATCGTCGTTGGTTAGGAACGCTGCCGCCAATGGAGCGTCTTTACCAGCAAATGCTGACTTGGCTGGCAATGCAGGGGTTCCGCAAACCACCTGCCCAAACCCCTTTAGAGTATGCACGGCAGTCTTACGAATCTCAGTCTGCGGTGCGTGCAGGGGCGATCAATGACATTTCTCAAGCTTATGTCCGCTGGCGCTATGGGGGCAATGCGCCCAACCTGGCGGTGTTAAAGCAGCGGCTACGTGACTTGAAGCAACGCTCAACTTCAAAGTCGCATCGTATTCATTGAGGAGCGATCGTGATCAAAGTGCGCTTGTTTAAGCCAGAGGATGCGGAACAAATCGCGCAGTTGTTCCATGAGACCGTTCATGCGGTTAACATTCGCGATTACTCAAGCAGCCAAGTCAGTGCATGGGCACCTGACAATATCCACTTTAGAAATTGGGTAGAGGTGTGTTCCCACCGCTTTACGTATGTTGCTGATGACGAAGGTGTGATTGCAGGGTTTGGCGAGCTAGAGCCGAATGGACACATCGACTGTTTTTATTGCCACAAAACCTATCAGCGTTGTGGAGTGGGCAGTCAGCTCTATGGGGCGATCGAAGCGAAAGCTGTTGAGCTATCAGTGAGACGTTTGTTCGTTGAAGCAAGTATTACTGCTAGACCATTTTTTCAGCGCATGGGGTTTGCGGTTGTCGAAGAGCAGACAGTGATGCGTCGGGACGAAACCTTTATCAATTACGTGATGGAAAAGTTTCTGTAGAATGCAGCAGCTCTAATTCTGAAACCAGGCGGTTAACGCTACAGCTAAGCCATCCGCAGCGTCATCGGGTTTGGGAATCTGGTCAAGCTTTAGCTCACGTGTGACTGCCGTTTGGACTTGATGTTTATCGGCGTTCCCGTAGCCTGTTAGCGCTTGTTTAATTTGTGCGGGAGTAAATTCTACGTAGGGAACGCTGTATTGCGCCAGCACCAGCATAACAACCCCTCGTGCCTGGGCAACCGCGATCGTGTTACCCATGCGGTAAAAGAAGAGCTTCTCGATCGCCACTAAGTCTGGCTGCCACTGTTTCATCAGTGTATGCAAATCGTCGTGGATGATGATGAGACGCTGCCCGATTTCTTTTCCAGCGGGAGTCTGTACCACGCCATAATCCAGGACAGCTACCTGCGCTTCGGTGCTACCTGCTGCTTCACCTGAACAGACGATCGCTCCAAAGCCTAACGTTGCCAGCCCTGGATCTAAGCCGAGAATGCGCTTTTGCATAAACGTTTGAGTTTTAAGCGTTGAGGTTTATTCTTAACGCAAAGCTCAACACTCGAAGCTACTCGCCAGTTGTCAGCCCAAACACCTGATTGAAAACTTTCTCGACCTTATAGCCTGAGTCGATCGATTCCAGTGGATCTTTGCGTAACCGATGGCGTAGACAGAGAGTGACCACGCGTCGAATGTCTTGCACTGTAACTTCATCACGACCTTCAAAGGCAGTCAACGCTTTGGCGGCACGGTTGGTGACAATATCACCTCGCAGACCATCCACATCCAGTTCTGAACAGACCTGCGAAATTTTGACGCGTAAGTCATGGTCGATCGCCACGGTCTTGAGGCGTTCTTGAGCCAGGACGAGCCGATGCTGCAACTCATCTTGTTCAGACTGGCAGGCATCCAGGTAAACCTGTGGATCTTGGTCAAATTCCGTCCGTTGCTCGACGATTTGCACCCGTAGCGCTGGCTCTTTTACGGTGCGAATTTCAGCGTGCATGCCAAACCGATCGAGCAGTTGGGGGCGGAGTTCGCCTTCTTCTGGGTTACCAGAGCCGACCAGCACAAACCGCGCTGGATGCCGTACTGAAATGCCTTCTCGCTCCACTGTGTTCCAGCCAGAAGCAGCCGAATCGAGCAGCACGTCTACCAAATGATCATCCAGCAGGTTCACTTCATCAACGTAAAGAATGCCCCGATTTGCCTTTGCCAATAGCCCCGGTTCAAAGGCTTTTACCCCTTCAGACAGAGCTTTTTCAATATCGATCGTGCCGCAAACACGGTCTTCAGTGGCACCCAATGGCAGATCGACCATCATGACTTTTTGCTTGGCGATCGACACCTCTAAGCCTTGTTCCACTTGCTGCCGCACAGCATCACCCATCATCTCTAGATCATGAGGATGACTGTTGAAGGGGTCATCAGCAACAACCTCAATCTCAGGTAACAGATCCGCCAGAGCGCGAATCGTTGTTGATTTTCCGGTGCCGCGATCGCCCATAATCATCACCCCACCAATTTTTGGGTCGATCACATTGAGCAACAGCGCCAGTTTCATCTCTTCCTGCCCCACGATCGCCGTGAAGGGAAACACAGGACGACGACGAAGAGACGACGGTCGTGCTGGACGACCATTTTCAACAGTAACGACGGGATTCGCAATAGGACTCACGGACTTACCTGATGTTTATAAAGGCTTCTTGATTGCTGTTTCTCATTGTGCCACAGAGGGGACAGGACGGGATGGAGAGGGACATTCTGAGTGACAAATTTGGCGTTCTACTCTCCGTGTGTCTCTTCCCGCTCCGGATCATCCCCAAAACGAGTAATGTCATCCTCGCCCAAATATTCGCCGTTTTGCACCTCAATCATCACCAGTGGAATCACGCCGGGATTTTCGACACGATGCGGTGTACACATCGGCACGTAGGTCGATTGCTTCTGCATCAAGATCGTCTCCTGCCCATCGCAAATGACCTTTGCCGTGCCCGAAACGACGATCCAATGTTCGCTGCGGTGGTAGTGCATCTGAGTGCTAATGTGCTGGCTGGGTGCCAGTTCAATGCGGTTGATGCGGTAATGGTTGCTTTCTTCTAAAAGCGTGACAGTGCCCCAGGGTCGTAGTCGCATCGTGTCAGAGTCCACTGGGTGCGAGTGAGGAAGTGTGCGATCGCTGCTTTCACTCATATTTCTACCTAACAAAGCCTACCTTCCTATCATGCCGGATCTTGAGTCCATTTCTTCTCTCTCATACTCTCCAAAGTCCTTGAGCATGGGCATTTAGAACTTATTTACGCATGACTTGGTACTCTAGAAAGCGTTCAGAAACGGCATACATTTGATTGGCTACTAGCCAACCCTTTGGGAAGCAAGCGACAGCTACCAGCCGTCAGCTTTTTTCTAACCGCTAACCGCTGACCGCTCAAGTCCATAGCACTATTCCTTCCCAGCCTCTAAGTCTGGCGATCGGCTAAAGCTGGCAATCAGCAAACAGACAATACCGACGTTGATAAACGTATCTGCCAAATTAAAAACCGGAAAGCGAATCAGCCGAAAGTCGAGAAAGTCGATGACTTCGCCGACCAGAAAGCGATCGATGCCATTGCCTAGCGCACCAGACAGAATCAAACCATAGCCAACCTGCTCCCACCGATTGAGCGTAAATTTTTTTGACCATGCCAGCAGCATCAACCCAAGGCTGACTCCTAGTGAAAGCCAGCGTAGCCAAATGGAGCCGCCAGGGAAAAGGCTGAATGCCGCTCCAGGGTTCAGCTCATAGGTAAAGTGAAATACTCCCGGTAGAACTGGAATAGTGAAGTGTAAGATGGGCGGGAAAATGTAGGTAACGAATAGGATTTTGGTCAGGCGATCGAGCGCCAGTCCGATGAAAGCAGCGATCCAGAAGAAGCGGTTTTTGAACAGCATGGAAGCAGATTGGAAGAACACTCGTCACTCATTGTCCTCTCAGGCTATCAATAAAACATCAAATGACGTAGCGTGAAAGCGACCACTGTGACAGCACACACGATTGCAAATTGACCCGGTAGTGGGTAGAGCGAATATTTCATTAAAGATTGCTGTAACGGTAAGCCAGTCCTCATGTTCACCAGCCCCAACCCATAGGTTGCAGCCATGTAAATGATGCCTGTTACGTGAATGCTCAATAACCCACACAAACAGCTAAACGCAAGTGACTCCAGCTTGGCTGAGGCTTTGAATGCTAAATAGCCGCATAGCCATGCGCCAGGTATGAAGCCCAAAATGTAGCCAAAACTGGGTTCTTTGAGGTAACCAAAACCGCCCCCTTGAGAAAACACCGGAAACCAGGTTAATCCCAGCAGAATGTAAGCAATTTGGGAGAGTGCCGCCGCGTTCTTACCACCCAGACACCCAACCAGGAGAGCTGCCCCAAACTGATACGTTACTCCCAAAGAGTGGGTCTGGACATTCATTGAACCCAGCGTTGGGGTTGCCACGAACGCCTCTAAAAAGGTGCCGCCGATCGTCAGAATCAGACCAATAAGTGCCCACAACAATTCTGTAGAAAAAGCCATCACATCCAAAAGTAGAAGTGTCAACGCAAACAAGCGATGGAGTCTAAATTTTCACGTCTGCGTTTTACTTTTCAAACGTTTCTTTAACTGATTTATGTCTTAAAGCGTACAGTGCTTGGGGAATGACACAGCCTTTCCATTACAAAATGATGGCATTGTATCATCGTTTCTGAAGCGTCTCGCCGTCCAAGCATGGCACGTGTGTAACGAAGCTCGATCGCAGGGCAAACTAGGATGATGGCACCCTTTCTTCCGCCCCATGCGCCTACCCCTACCATCTGAGCGCTACGGGCAGTCCTCCAGTCTAAACTGCCCCTCGATTAACCCCAAAGCCTCAGCGTTTATCTATAGATAGCGATCCTATATGAGTTGTGAGAAGCATCTTGATGGCAGCTCTTAGCCGTCAGCGGTCAGCAGACAGAGAAAAGCTGACCGCTGACCGCTCCATCATTAAGTTCCGCTCACAACTGATCTGGGACTGCTACAGCACGGGATTCAGGTGCTTTAAGGTAGCGAATATCCCTCGCCAAGCCAACGAGTTTCAATGTCATCATGATTCATGAGAGTAAAGTTTAAGTCAAGCGATTTAAAAGTCAAACGATGAAGAGGTCTCTGTGTCATTACTACTTTCTATTCTGAAGAAAAACAATCATCTTAATGACGTTCATCTAACGATCGTGAGTGTCGGTTCGCGCAAGCTTAATCCTGAAGATGATTTTGCCAGCAATATTTGGAGTCCCTTTATACCAAATCTATCGATCTACGGTTTCGATGCGGATGCAGATGCCTGCCATGCAGCCAACACCGAGTTAGAAGCAAGGGGCATTAATTGGCAAGAGAGACATATTCCTCTTGCGCTGAGTAAAGATGTTGGTGAAGCAACTCTCTACGTTACTAAGGCACCTTTTTGCAGCTCACTCTATCCACCCAATGAGCCATATTTGGCAAGATTTGCTAATCTTCTTGAACTGATGAGTCAAGACTTTACCCTGACGTTCAATACCACAACCCTTGATCAAGCTTGCCAAGCAGAAGCAATTCCTGCCGTTGATTTTTTGCAAATTGATGTTCAAGGGGCAGATTTACACGTTTTAGAAGGGGCAACGCTGACCGTAGCTAATGGCGTACTTGCCGTTCAAACAGAAGTTGAATTTGCACCTCTTTATGTCGGTCAGCCCTTATTTGCGGATCTGGATCATTATCTCCGCGCTCAAGGTTTTACGCTCTTTGAGTTAGCAACAACACATCAACCACGGGCACGATCGCCCATCTCTTCAGCAGCAAATTCTGGTCAAGTGCTTTGGGGTGATGCTTTTTATTTCCGTGATTTGCTAGCAGAATCAGACGATTCGCCACTAAAAACACCCGCTAATCTTTTGAAACTAGCCTGTATTGCCGATGCGCTTGATTTTCCCGATTATGCCTTGGAATTGCTCGAATATCTGACTCTCCACTATGGCAACGACTCAACTTATAACGTTGCCAATAGCATTGTAGAGACGTTAGCCCAGGTGCCAGCGTTGGTCGAGCATGGACTCAATAATTTTCCGATCGTGATGAGTATTCAAGATTACGTGAGTGGTAATGTTCGTCATTATCTCACTGAAACGAGTAGCCCTGTAGAGTGACAAACGTAGAAAAAGCTCAACGCACTGTGTTAAATCTACAATCCCAAGAGCCGATACGTCTCACCATCAATCAGAATAAAAATGCCCAAACCAATTAAGACATAGGGGACGATCGTGCTACCGTGACGAGTGAGATTCTGAGCAACAATTGGGTGACGCGTTAGCTGGTAGGCGATGCAACACCAGACGCTAACCATGACAAAGAAAACGCTAAGAATGACTCCTAACTCGAGAAGGTTGCTATTAGCAAACAACGGCACATAGATACCGACATTATCCCCTCCGTTGGCAATGGTAATGGTAGCAACCTGGTATGTTGGCGGCGCAAGTAAGCTGCCAAGGCTCGAAAGTATTGGTTGACCAGCTTGGGGCTGTTTAATGTCATCAGACATTAGCTGGATTGTTGTTTCGTTGTTCTTCTGGTCTACTAATTGCTTAATACCGATCGCGATCGGTACCAAACCCAATAGCCCAATCCACATCTTAGGTAGCACCAAGCCACCAAAGAATCCTGGCAAACTCAGTGCAATCAAGACCGTAAAGCCAAGGTACTGACCAATAAAGATATGCTTAGGACGAAAAGTAGCGTTCATCTGAGCAAAGAAAAGCATCAGAATCAAGATGTCATCAAGATTAGTTGCTACAAATGATGTCACTCCTGCGATAACAGCTTGTGCGAACCAGTTCATAGCGTTGTAATGAAGAAACTCCTCTCATTCTTCTCCATTTCAGGTACAACGTTCAGGGTTGCGTCGAGATTCGTCACAGGCATTTGATCGCGATCGCGGACTCACGTTACTTTCAAAAGTGCTTGGCGCTGCTCAGTGCAGTCTGTGGCTTTGGTATAGTCTCCAAGCGCATAGTAGGCAACGCGGAGGCTCCCCAAAACTTGTTCGGCAATACGGTGATCTTTCATGCGGTGGGCGATCGCTAACCGTTGTTCGTAGTAATCGATCGCTCTGGCATAATTGCCCAAAGCATCGTACCCAACGCCAACGCTACCAAGCGCCTGTTCTTCACCACGACGGTCTTGCGTTTCTCTGGAGACCGTTAACCATTGCTTACTGTACTCAATGGCGCGATCATAGTCGCCGAGTGCGTAGCAGGCGTTACCTAAATTCCGCAGAATTTGTCCTTCAGTGCGGCGATCGCTGAGTTCACGCGCCAGCACTAGCCGTTGCTGATAGTAATCAATCGCTCTTGTGTAGCTGCCCAAGGCATAACAGGCATTGCCCAGGTTTTTCAGAATCTGCTCCTCGATCTGGTCGTCTTGCAGTTCCCGCGCAATAATCAGGCTCTGTTCTTCATAGCCGATTGCAGCTGCGTGATCGCCCAGCGCTTTGTAGGCTAAACCCAGGTTGTTCAGCGCTGCCATCTCACCTCGGCGATCGCCAATTTCTTGCGCTACGGTCAGGCTTTGCTGCTGACACTCGATCGCCTTTGCCTGCTCCTTAAGATGGCGATACGCGTTACCCAAATTGCCAAGGATCTTCACAATGCTGCGGCGGTCTTGCAGCTTTTGCACGATTTCCAGGCTTTGCTGGGAGTATTTAATTGCTCTGGCGTAATCTCTCAGGCTGTAATGAGTCAAGCCCAGGCTGCTCAGAGCTTTCCCCTGACCGTGCTCATCCTGTCGATCGCGGTAGAGCAGAAACGCTTGCTGAAATAATTTTAGTGCTGCTTCAAATTGCCCTGTGTGATATTGTTCGCAGCCCTGGTGCAGTAACCGTTCTGCCATTGTGTGTGCCACATCGGCAACAAGCGTGTCGCCACCAGCAAGCAGAGTGCTGGCGGTTTCCACCGCTAGAGGCTTAGGTTCAACCGGAAACACTGTCTCGCGGGAAGATGCAGGCGTTGTCTCTGTCGCTGCAAAGTCGCTGTTCATAATGTCGTTACTTGGGTGTGACCGAACTCAGTCGGTTCAGGCTTTTAAGGAATGATGAAACGCTCAGACCGGAGTGACGGGCTAGACCAGGAGGGACTGTAGAACTATGACTTGTCGTAGCCTACTGTTCACAGTCGATCGCGTCTCATCCGGTTGATTGGTTTAGCTGGGGTCAATGCTATACACGCGCTTGACCAGACGCACCCGATAGTTCTGAGGTAAACCCTTTGAAACACAGCCTATCGCTTTGATGCTGCGGTGTATTCAGTAATTCTTCTAGCCTTCTCCAGGCTGTGGGTAAACCCTTCCGTAGAATTATGGAGGCGCGAATTATTCCTTTACAACGTCAGCCGGACCAACCAAAGAGATATAGGGTTCCACGAGATATTGATCTGCCACAGTCTGAGTGTCTGCGATCGTGACGGCACTCATCTGCTCTTGAAACTGTGCATCGAAGCCAATGCCCAAGCCAACCGTTTCATACCAGCCAAAGGTTTGGGCGATCTGAGCGTTAGTTTGCTTGCCCAGCGCATGTTGCCCCAAAATTTTATCTTTAGCTGCCTGCAAGGTTTCAGAATTAAAGGGGTGTGTACGCAGACGATCGACTTCAGTTTTGAGACCATCAAGCGCGATCGCTGTATTTTCAGGAGCCGTGCCCATGTAGACCACAAATTGCGCGGGATGGAGGCGGGGCGCATAGAAGGCAGACACATCGTAGGCAAGACCACGCTTTTCCCGCAGCTCGACGAAGAGCCGACTAGAAAGTCCGTTGCCCAGGTAGCTATTGAGTAGTTTGAGCGCTGTGTAGTTCTGAAGAGACTGGTGGATGTCCTCGTCTCCTTTAGCCCCCTCCCTGACGACAGGCGGTGCCAGATAACCCAGCATGACGATCGACTGTTGCGTTTCTTGAGCGATCGCGGCTCTCACGGGTTGAGACGTGATCGCAGGTAAGTTGAGCACAGGTAAAGGCGTAGCGGGTGCTTGCCAGTCACCGAACACTTTTTCCACAAGGGCGATCGCGTCATCAGACTGGATGCGACCAGAGAGGCTAATGACGAGATTATCAGGGCGAAAGTGAGTCTGGTGATAGCGCTGGAGATCAGTGCGCTCAAGCTGCGCGACACTTGCTTCAGTGCCTAAACCAGACAGTGCGTAGGGATGTTCCCCATACATGATCCGCCGCAGTTGGTCAAAGGCAATCGAGAACGGTTGTTCTTGCTGTGAGCGAATTGCCTGCATGGTGAGGCGGCGTTCCAGATCGATTTCTGACTGCGGAAAACTGGGCGATCGCAGCAATTCCCCTGCCAACGCCAACATCTCGGCAAAATCGGCGGAAACGGTTTTGAGACTCAGGAGAAAATAGTCTGTCGCTGAATCGGCACCGAGGCTGGCACCCACTGATTCAACCTGTTCGGCAATTTCTAACGACGATCGCTGCTCGGTTCCTTTTGTCAATACAGCCGACAGCAAATGCGATAGCCCTGCTGATTGCGATACTTCCCACTGACTGCCTGCCCGAATGAAGAGCCGCGCAGCAATAATATCTGCGGAGGGATTTTCCCACACCAAAACCACGATGCCGTTTGCAAGTACTATGCGGGTCTGGGGAGAGTGTTTGATACCTAAATTCACGAAGTCATCCTTAATTACGAAGAGCGGTCAGCTAGACGAAGAGCGGTCAGCTATTAGCTATCAGCCGTCAGCTATCAGTAGTCAGCTATCAGTAGTCAGTAGAGTGTGCAGAGTCTCTGCCGTTTGGTGCAGTTCGTGGCTTGAGTAGCGTTAACAGCCAACCCAATTGGGCTTCAATATCAAGCTTAAACAAATATAGAGGCGGCTTAAGCACGACAAGCTGACCGTTGAGCGCTTTCCCTCATAACGGTCTAACCACTGTCGCCGCATAGTGATAGGGGGAGAGGTAGCGATTAGCAAGGCGCTGAAGGTCGGTAGCCTGGATTGCCTGAATCCGTTGCACGTACGTGGTAGCAATTCTAGGGTTAGCAAGAATGCTGTAGTAACCGTACAGTCCAGCCAGTTGACTGGGAGTTTCGGTTGAAAACGCGTAATCATTGCAAAGCAGACGCTTGCAGCGGGCAAGCTCGGCTTCAGAAATGAGCGTGACAGACAGTTGGGAGAGGCGATCGCAGATGATTGCCTCGACGCGCTCCAGGTTTTCTGGATCGAGCCATGTACTGATGGTAAACAGCCCTGATTCGCGCTGGAGTGAAAAGCTGCTACCGATCGCCTGTACCAGCTTACGTTCTTCACGCAATTCCCACACCAAACGCGATGTACGTCCTTCGGCTAACAGCACCGAAAGGAGGTCTAACCCATAGGCAGCTTGCAATTGCTCATCTAGATCCTGGGACTGAGAATCAACGCCCGGACCGATCCATGCCATTATCAACCGTGCTTGCTCTAGTCTCGGCAAGTGCATTTCTTGACGACGAATATCAGTAATGGGTGGTTCGGCTTCGGGTATGTGGCGAGGGCAGTCAAGCGGATGAGCAAACGATTGAAAGGTCTGGCTGACCAGATCGATCGTCGCGTTCCAGGTGATATTGCCAACCACAACTACAGTCATATTCTCAGGCTGGTAGTGTGCGTTGTGAAACTGACGCATTTCAGCGGGCGATCGTGCCATTAGCGTCTCTTCAGTACCCAAAATGGAACGCCCATAGGGATGTCGCTGATACACCATTTCATTGAGTGACTGAAACGCAACCCAATCGGGGTCATCGTAAGACTGGTGAATTTCCTCCAACACGACTTGCCGTTCGCGTCCAAATTCGCTGTCTGGGATTGCCGCATGTAACAGCAACTCTGCCAGGTAGGGCAACGTTTCTTCCAGATGTTGTGCCGCTGTATTGATGAAGTAATGTGCGTAGTCGTAGCTGGTAGCGGCGTTCGTAGTGCCGCCCCGTCGCTCGATCGCTAAATCAAAGGAACCAGGAGCCATCTGCTCGGTACCTTTGAAAATCATGTGCTCCAAAAAATGTGCCATGCCAGTCCATGCGTCGGGTTCGGCGATCGCGCCAGCCTTAACCCAAACATCAACCGCTGCCGCTGAAGTTGCCGATAGATGTTGGTGAATGATCGTTAACCCATTGTCCAGCGTGACGAGATGGGCTGGGAAGGGTGCTTGACTAAGAACCGGAGGCAAATCAAGTAGACTCAATAGTTCAGTTCAGGACGAAATGTCTCTGCCTTTACCAAAATTATAGAGAACCTTGTCGCTACCTAGCTGCATTTTACGCCTGCTTCAGTTGCTCTCGATCGCTATAACTCTTTGTGGTAAGGCTAACCAGCGTTTAAGATCACTTTGACAACGAAGCAAAAGTCACCGTTTCCTAACATCGCTAGCGTTCGATTTTACACTTACCACTAGAAAAGCCTGAGAACTGATGTCAATATTGACGCTGGCAATCGCTAACCGAGCCTTTCGTTGCTTCATAGCTTCCAGTCTAATGATTGGCTAAATCGCTGGACATCCGCTAATAGTAGCTAGATGAACAAACTATTCATCTGTTGTGATGGGATTAATTTCTATCCTCAGAGGGAGCACTAAAGCCTGATTTAATCTGTGCTTATGCGATAGAATCTGAGCGTTAAGTTCTGTTTCTATAGGTCTCTCAGGCTCCTGTAGTCGATAGAGATAGCACGATCGCAACCATAAAGCAGCGCAGGCACAAGGCTTTGCTAGCAAGCTTTAAACTTCAACGCAGATTTAGATAGAGAGAAGAACACAATGGCATTTGAACAGTCTCCCCTCCCCTACGACTTTAACGCTCTAGAATCTCATGGTATGAAGGCTGAGACCTTTGAATACCACTACGGCAAGCACCATAAGACGTATGTCGATACCCTCAATAAGTTGATCGCAGAAAAAGCGCCTGAACTAGCTGACAAATCGCTTGAAGAGGTGATCAAAGTCTCTTTTAAAGATGCTTCCAAGGCGACCATCTTTAATAATGCAGCTCAAGTCTGGAACCACACTTTCTTCTGGAATAGCCTTGCCCCCACTGGTGGTGGTGCACCGACTGGTGACCTCGCAGCAAAAATCGACAGCGCGTTTGGTAGCTTCGACAAGTTCAAAGAAGACTTTACGACTGCTGCAACAACTCAATTCGGCAGCGGTTGGGCATGGCTGATTGACGATGGTGGCACCTTGAAGGTTACCAAAACCCCTAATGCTGAAAACCCATTGGCTCACGGACAAAAAGCACTCCTGACGCTTGATGTTTGGGAACACGCTTACTACATCGACTTTAGAAATGCTCGTCCAGCCTTCATCAAGAACTACCTTGATAACCTGGTCAACTGGGACTTTGCCGCTAAGAATCTAGCTGCTGCATAGTGCAGTAATAGAGCACTAATGATCGAAGAAAGCCACGCGATTTGCGTGGCTTTTTTATTGGGCGATCGAGCGAACGAAGCAATCAGTACACGTTAAAGAAAATTGAAAGATGGGTAACCCTAGGGTTACCCATCTTTAGTATCAGACGTTGATTACTTCGGTGACAGTGTCCGTCGCTTGGTAATCATGCGGTATGCCTCAATGACATCGCTTTCTTTCCAGCCGTTGAAGCTGTCGATACCGATACCACACTCGTAGCCAGCGTTCACTTCACGCGCATCTTCCTTCATCCGCTTCAGCGAATCCAGGTTGCCTTCGTGAACGATTTCGCTGCCGCGACGAATCCTCACCTTACAGTTGCGAACGAGCTTACCAGATTGGACATAGCAGCCAGCTACCGCACCGCGTCCGACCGGGAACACTGCCCGCACCTCAGCCTGACCAAGCGGTTCCTCAATCAGTTCAGGTTCGAGTAGACCTTCCATCGCCGCCTGAATGTCGTCAAGCAGTGCGTAGATGATGTTGTACTCACGGACATCAACCCCAGCACGATCGGCGGCTTGACGTGCCCCTGTTGCCAGTGTGGTGTTGAAGCCAATCATGACGGCATCACTTGCTGCTGCTAGATCCACGTCAGTTTCACTGATTTCACCAGGAGCGGCATACAGCACTCGCACCTGCACTTCGTTCTGAGGGAGCTGCTTCAGCGCACCGAGAAGCGCCTCTACAGAACCCTGCACGTCTGCCTTCAAGACCAGGTTCAGCTCCTTGAGGTCACCTTCTTGAGCGCGTGCAGAAATCGTGTTCAAGCTGACGCGGCGTGAAGACATTGCCTGTAGGAGTCGAGATTGGCGCTGCTCGTCGGTTTTGTCAGATGCAATCGAACGAGCTTCTTTTTCATCCTCAAAGACTTGGAAGTCGTCGCCTGCGGCTGGTACGTCGCCCAAACCAAGGACCTCAACCGCAAAGGAGGGATCGGCTTGCTTCACACGTTGACCGCGATCGTCTACCATTGCCCGTACTTTGCCCAGAGCCGAACCCGCAACAATCGTATCGCCCACCCGCAGCGTACCATTCTGAATCAGCAGAGTCGCTACAGGACCTTTCGCCTTGTCGAGGTGTGCCTCAATCACCGTTCCTCTTGCAGAGCGATCGGGGTTGGCGTAAAGGTCTTCTACTTCAGCGACCAGCAGAATCATTTCTAACAGCGTATCCAGGTTCTCACCTGAAATGGCGCTGACCGCCACCATTACAGTGTCGCCACCCCATTCTTCGGGTACTAGACCGTACTCGGTTAGCTCCTGCTTCACGCGATCGGGCTGTGCTTCTTCCTTATCCACCTTGTTGATGGCAACCACGATGGGCACTTCTGCCGCTTTGGCGTGGCTGATTGCTTCGATCGTCTGCGGACGCACGCCGTCGTCAGCGGCAACGACAAGCACCGCAATGTCTGTGACCCTTGCACCACGTGCCCGCATGGCAGTAAACGCTTCGTGACCAGGCGTGTCTAAGAAGACAACCTGCTGCATCTTGCCTTCGTGCTCGACATCGACGTGATAAGCGCCAATGTGCTGCGTGATGCCACCCGCTTCGCCTTGCGCCACCTTGGTTTTGCGAATCGAATCCAGCAAGGTTGTTTTGCCATGATCGACGTGCCCCATAATGGTGACGACTGGTGGACGGCGCTGGAGTTTTTCCAGATCACCCGCATCCAGCATTTCAGTGATTTTTTTCGCTTCGGCTTCTCGCTGTCCAGTCTCAACTTCGACTCCCAGTTCCTGCGCCACCATGGTTGCCGTGCCGATGTCAAGCGTCTGAGTGACCGTCGCCGCAATACCTTTCATAAACAAGGTGCGAATAATGTCGGTATCGGGAATCTCCATGATGGAAGACAGCTCTTGCACCGTCAGACCGCCATGTAGAGTAATCTTCTCTGGCTTTTCAATTTTGACTTCTTGTTCACGACGATCGCGGCGATCGCGTGGGCTAGAGGTCTTTTTCGCTCTTGGTGCTGCCGCGGGTGCTTTTACCTGAGTCGCACGCGCTGATTTCGGTTTTGCAGGGCGCACCAAAGAGAGGCTGATCGGCGTGGCTGCCTCACCATCTTTGTTCAAGAGGTTGTCGATATCGTCTTCATCTTCGTCGACCGCTACCTGAGTGCGGCGCTTCGTCTTGCCAGCAACCTTGGCTGCTTTTTCAGCTTCGCGCCCTTCCTCTTCCTCCTCCTGCCAACTTTTAGCCTTTTTAGTGCGAGGCAATGCGGGTCGTGCTTGGAGCTGCACATCTGGAGAAGCAACGCCTCCAGGGGCAGCAGCAGTAGGTGCTGACGGCGCACTTGGACGGTTGCCGCGTAGAACCACTCCCTCCACGCGTGAACCTTCAACAGCCGTGCCTTCACCAGGACGCACGGGGCGAGGCGGACGGCGCAATTCGACGATCGTTTGCGGTCGGGGAGCCGAGCGACCGTCGGCAGGTTTAACCGGTCCTGGGGCGCGGTTCACTGGAGCTGGTTTCGATGGTGCTTTAAAGGCTGCATCGTGTTCAGCTACAGGGCTAGCGTCTCTTGCTGGCTCTTCTGACTCGATAACGGTCTGTGGACCTTGATCTGCTCGAGAACGCTTTAAGAGGGGGCGGTTGGCAAGGTTAACCCGAGGTGTGTTGGCTGAGGTGCTTGGTCGCGCTGGCGGTACTGAAAGTTCAGGTTGGCTCTCTACTACAGCTAAAGGACGATCGCGCGCTTCAACATGAATCGCTGGCGCTGCAACCGTCTCCTCATGGAAGCTACTATCGGGTACTTGCGGCTGATCGTCGGGTAGTGATGCTGGGGTGTCAATTTCAGGACTGACTGGCAGTTCTACCTGCACACTTGCAGCGGCAGGATGGGCAGGACGGCTTGGTACCGACGGCTTCGTCGGTGCCGGGGTCGTTGGCGCTGGCTCAATTGCAGTGGGCTGAGGAGCACTGGGTTGAGGTGGGTTAGGAGGTTCTGGACTGGGCGCTTGACGAATAACGGGCTTGCGGATTTCAAGAATCTGCTGCTTCTTTTGCACTGGAGCTGCTGTTTTCGTTTTTGCCTCCGCCGTCTGAGAGTTAGCCCCATTGCGGGATGGGGCAGACTTGGCAGGAGAGGGGGGCTTGGCAGTGTACGTCTCGGCAGCCGTGCGAATCAACTCAGCTTCGGAGTCAGTAATGGTGCTGCTGTGGCTTTTTACTGAAATGTTCAACTGTTCGCAAACGGCTAATAAATCCTTATTGTCCAAATTCAATTCCCTTGATAACTCGTAAATTCTGACCTTGCCATTATTCATCCGCTCTGCCCTCGCTACCTATCCTGTTTTCACATAATTGCCTGCTGCTTTGACTAAAACGACATTGGATTCAAATTGAACTTATTCCCAAGGGGGAACTAAAGACCTACTGATTCCGGTCGGGGGTGACTCTAGCTTTTCATTACAACAGTCCCAAAAAGCGATGGGCGATGCCCAAGGCTGCAAAGAGTTCCTTCTTCTAATTTTGCACAAATCTGACGACACTGGCTTGATTTGGGTTTCTGGTTTTGATGCAACGGTTACAGCCAGTACTGGCTAACATCCTCACACTAACTTACCTTGGTCAAAACTGCCGCAAGGTGTGGTTCTAGGTTTGGCGCTTTGGGAACAACGACATTGGTTTTACGTCATGTCAATATCGTCTTTAGTCCCCTAGTTTCTCTGCGCCTCCACGGGTTGAGGAACGCCATCGATCTGGCATCAAGCAAGCGCTCGATCGTTCAACTAATCGATACAGCAGAGATCTATGAAACCGCTCACTAATACGGTATCTCGCTTGTAAAATACGTGTGCTCTGCTTGGGGAGCACCGCTGGCTTGCAACGAATCGCTGGCTTATAACAGATCAAAGTGTACAGTCGCCCTCTTAAAGTCTGGAACCGCAGCTATCAGTCTAGCCAATACCTGTCATTTTGAACGCAGTCACCGTGCAAAGTTAATTTTTCCCTACAAGGCGTTTATCTTACCCTGTTCCGGTAGCAAGAGACTGAAATTGGTTTTTGCGTTGCCGATCGTCACCCTCACGTTACTGAAGCGTTTGTTCCGGTTGATGCCTCGCCTGATCGCTAGACAAGCGCTGCCAGAGCGTATGGTACAACTGGTCAGCCACTGGCGCTTTGAGTGCCCGCCCCAGGCGATCTTTTTTTTGTGCCAGTTTTAAGCACGTTGCTTGGGGGCAGAGATACACCGATCGTCCCATACCCTGATCTAACTCTACCAAGGAAGAGGTGTGCGCTTGAGGAGATGAGAGTCGCACAATGCGCCAAAATTCCTCCTTGAGAGCGACTTTGCGGCAGCTAACACAGCGTCGATAGTTTGGCTTCATTCACACCCACCATGAGCAACCGCTTAGGGACGCTTTAGAGCGTCGTTCGATTCAACCCCAGAGCCGTCAGCCGCAGCACCTGTTGCCTGCTCGTCGTCTAAGAAATCGTCTTCAGTGGCAACCTCAGGAGCGACGTATGCCTCTTCAGCAGTCTCTGGTTCGTCTTCGTCTTCGTAGTCGTCGTACTCGTCAGACTCAACGGGTTGTAATCGACGACGCGACTCCAGTGCGGTTGCAATCTTCTGGTTCTCTGCTTCATAGTCATACTTCGCAGAGTCCTTAATGTCGATTTTCCAGCCTGTGAGACGGGCTGCCAGACGCACATTTTGCCCTTCTTTGCCGATCGCCAGACTGAGTTGATCGTCGGGTACCAACACATGTGTTTGCCGTCCTTCGGGATCAACTAGGCGGACTTCATCAACACGTGCTGGACTCAGCGCATTGGAAATGTAGGTTGAGGGATCAGGAGACCAGCGAATGACATCAATTTTTTCACCGCGTAGCTCGTTAACGACCACCTGAATTCGTGAGCCTCTCGCTCCAATGCAAGCCCCCACGGGATCAACATCACGTTCTACTGTATCGACCGCAATTTTGGTCCGCGGACCCACGAAGCGAGACGGTGGATTGGCTTCTCTAGCAACTGCGACAATACGGACAATCTCATCCTCGATTTCGGGGACTTCGTTGGCAAACAGGTAGACCACCAAACCAGCATCCGCTCGTGATACCAGCAGTTGGGGTCCTCGATGTGCGCCTTCAGAAACCTTTTTCAGGTAGACCTTAAATGTTGCGTTTGCCCGGTAGTTGTCGTTAGGAAGCTGATCACGCTTTAGTAGTTCAGCTTCGACCTCTGGTTGTCCAAAGCCGCTATTCACCGCCATAATGACGGACTGCCGCTCAAAACGTAGCACCCGCGCTTGCAAAACAGTGCCTTCGAGATCCTGAAACTCTTCTTGCACCAGTTTGCGCTGCTGGTCGCGTAATTTCTGTGCAAGGACTTGCTTGGTTTGAATCGCCGCCATGCGCCCAAAGTCACCCTGATCAGGCGTTACGTCTAGCACAACGGTATCGCCAGGTTGTGCCTCAGCAGCAACTTCCTGGACTTCCTGAAGTGCAATCTGGTGGTCAGGATTTTCAACGTCCTCCACGATCGTCTTCGCTGCCAGCACCCGAAAGCCTTCTTCTTCCACATCCAGCTCCACTTCAAAGTTGGCGAAGTACTCTTCGTCAAAGTTGGGGTTATCGATTCGCTGAGTGCGACGATACCGCTCGTAGCCTTTGAGCAATGCCTCGCGCAGCGCTGCCTGTACCGCCAGTTTGGGCAGGTTTCGCTCCCGGCTGATGCTATCAATCATGTCTCTGAGTCCGGGTAGGGTGACCATTGACATTGGGAAGTCTCCGTAAGTGTGAGGGAATTGGGAAAAAGGGGTGAGGAGATGAAGAGATGGGGGGATGAAGAGATGGGGAGTTAAGGGAAGAGTTCTGAGTTAAATCTTCTGGCTCCTGAGTTCTGATTTCTGAACTACCGCCGTTCGTCTAGTTGAACCTTGGTGACCAGTGCACGTGGGATGGCGATCGCTCGTCCTTTTTGGTTAATGTGAACGGTGCTCTCATCCCGTCGAATTAGCTGTCCCGTCCATTCTTGCTGTCCGGCGTAGGGTTCAGCCGTTGTCAGGATAATGGCAAAGCCCTTAAACGAAATAAACTCGCGATCGGTTGTCAGCAGGCGAGAAATACCAGGGCTGGAAACCTCTAGCACATAAGCCTCTGGCAGAATTTCTGTGGCATCCAGCGTTGACTCCAAGGCGCGGCTCAACTGTTCACAGTCCTCCAGGCTTGTATCGCGCTCAGGATGGCAAATATCGATACGTAAGATGGGAGGCTGTTGGTTGGTGTGAAAAACTGCCCCAACGACCTGCAAGCCAAGAGAGTCTGCCAGTGGATGAGCCAGATCAATGATTTGTGGAATCAGCGGATGAGCCATGAGTACCAATAAAAAAAGTGGGCGTAACCCACTTCTCACGAAGTTAAAACTTCACGAAGCCAGAAGAGACCACAAGAGTTCCCTGTGGCGCTCTTACTCATAGTAGCTCATGAAGCTAGAGTTGAAGCAGTGCTACTCCAATCTGGTCTATCGGTACTACATTACTGAACCAGAGGGCGGTACACACGAATCTCTTGGGGTAATGAATCGTTTGAAGTGATTGGCAAAAGCTCAAGTGTATGCTTAGCATTGCTGAGATTTTGAGCAGCGAGCGTCACGGATTCGTGGGATGGATCTATCGCATCTGGTACAGCATAGGTATCCGAGAACAATGGTTCGACACGCCACTTAATCTGAAAGCCAACGGGTACCATTTGATTAGAGAGTTGATACGCATGCTTTAGCCACCAATCTTGCGGCTCGATCACAACTCGCCCAGAGTCGGACACAAAGGTTTGGTCACTGTCGCCACGACCGTCAAACCCGGTTTTAGAGCCAAACGCATCGAACTTAACTTTTTGGGTCTCTGTATCGACTGCTGTCACCACCAATAGCCGATCTTCTGCGACCAGAGGCTGTTTGGCTGTCACATGCAGAATGGAGGGCCACTCAACACCGATCGCATTACTGGGGCGACCGATGGTGTAAAGGTCAGGTAGCGTTGAGGGACTCTTACCATCAATCAGAATCTGGGCAAACCCAGGATTTTTGTCAGCCTTGGTGTTTCGCACTAGATCAACGCGGTTGCCATCAAACTCTAGTGCAAGCTTGCCGTCTTTAATTTGAATATCGCTGCCAACAACGTAGCGCTTCACAGTCTCTTTGGATGGATTGAAAGTTAGTTGGGGTACGTTGCGTAAATGGTTTCCCACCAGATCTGCCATCAAACTATCGCCACGAGCGTTCAGATGAATGCCATCTCTTAATAACGACTGAGCTTGAAGCTTGTTATCCCTAAGGTAGCGCTCCCACGGTTTACGAATCTCGATTAGTTCACAGCCATACTTTTGAGCGAGTGCAGGCAGCCACTCATTGGAGTGCTTGTTATGCCATTTGTACCGTTTGACCGCATCTGAATCATCGGCGTTTGTGCCCGTTGCCAGCCAGTCAACATGGTCTGAAACCAGTACAACCTCAGCCGTGGTACGACGGCGAATATTGGCAATAATTTTTTCATAATCGCCATGCCCACCATAGGCGTGGAAGATGACCAAATCTGGGTAAAACGGATACAGATCATGCTCAGCAGTGCGGACGAGCAGTGAGCTAGAAAAGCCCCCGATCGCGCGATTGTCAAAAATAATGTCAGCATTGGGGAAGCGTTGCCTGAAGTCATCGGCAATCTCTAGCCACCAATTTTGCTTCGTAATGGACTGACCATAAAAAAGGATCTTAACCGTATTGCGATGTTCAGGAGTGCTAGTACGCAGCAGGTTCATTGTGCGTTGCAGACCAATGCCATAGCGAACCGGATCACTCACAGTCGCAGGTAGTAGACTTGTCCCTGATTTTTGTACAGTGGGCTTGGTTATCGAACAAAGTAATGACTGAACATGACCAAAGGTCAGTACAGCCACAACGACAAGCGCAAGACCAAAACCAATAACGGCAAAACGGCTAAAGCGAGTCCTACCCAAGCGGAGCCTACCAAATTTAAGATTGGACATTATAGATGTGGGATCACCTTTACATGTGGTCTCTGGTTAGGTTGAAAAAGCTAAAACCTAAGCAGCTAGTGCACAGCAAAGCTCAGAGGATGTTTTAAAAGTCCAGATGCGTGTAGCTCTGGCGACTGAAGTCGCGGCTACACACACAAAACCTGCCTACGCAGGTTCCAAAACCCTCGTGCTGAGGTAGTCCGCGCAGGCGGACTTTGTTAATGTAGTCGCGGTTTTAACCGCCAGACACTTTTCAAACAGCCTCTCAGCAAGCACTCTTACTTGTAGCGACGCGGTAGAGCAAAAGTTGGTTTCTTTGCTAATTGCAAGCAGGGAAGCTTGATGACACCCATCAATCACAGTGGTTACTGGTTGGGCGCGCTACAACTTTTCGCAGACAGGCGTAAAGTTGAGGCTCAGGTATGGTGAGTGAAACTGAGACGGCTGCACATGAAGGGTACAAAACCTAACAGCTTAAGTCAGTTGAAAAGCGCGATCGCAGGGTTCAACCAGCGCGTTCTCGCCGCGATTAAAATTACACTCAATTAACGCGAGGTATCGGAAAGATGCGATCGATCGCCCTTCAAGCACCGCTGTTGCAGCAAGATAAAGATGAGTTCTGGTACCAGCACACGAGAGTTCAAGTAGTTGGGCAGAGTAGTCGCGTTCCAGCATTCACCTCAGTGAGAGACTATTCTCTACGTGAGCCATTGCACGCTCTGGAGAACAGGGGTTACATCAAACCTTAATTTTTAGTACAGTCAGCGATCGCAAGAGCAGACTCCATACACTTAAACAATATACAGAGATGACTGGCTTTGTATGAAGTTATGACTGAGTAAAGGTAAAGCTTCTGCGAACTAAACGAACAGGGTTAATCAATTCTGAAATTGAAGGGAAGGCGGACATAAACCCCTAGCGGATCGTTCATCGCTTTGAGTGCGTTTAAATCTGCCTGAAGTTTTTCGACCTGGATTGTAAGCGGATCGCGAGGCGAGGCACTCTGAGCCGCTGCGTCGTTCCCCAGTTGCTCAAAGAACCGTTCTAGACCACGTGTTTTGGGATATTCTTCAACTTGCCAATCATTGCCCAGTTTGGCGCGTTTGGCAGCATCCTGAATGGCTGCCTCAATGCCGCCCAGTTCATCGACCAAGCCAAGCTGTTTGGCTTTTAGCCCTGACCACACTCGTCCCTGAGCGATTTCGGCAACTTTAGCCTTAGGCAGTTTGCGGGAATCGGCGACTTTGGTGAGGAACTGGTCATAGATTTGATCGACCGATTTTTGCAGGATTGCCAGTTCTTGCGGATTTTTGGGACGGGAAGTGGTTTGGCTATCGGCGTAGCGTCCCGTTTTGACGGCATCCCAGGTGATGCCGTTGGCGTTGGCGATCGCCTGAAAATTAGGCTGCACACCGAATACCCCGATCGAGCCTGTAATAGTGTTAGGTTCAGCAAAAATGCGATCGCTGTAGGTCGAAATCCAGTAGCCACCCGATGCGGCGACAGAACCCATTGAAACGACCAGCGGCTTTGCCTTACGAGTAAGGATGACTTCCCGTTGAATCACTTCTGAAGCCGTCACGCTGCCACCAGGGCTATTGACCCGCAGCACCACTGCTTTCACGTCGTTATCTTGACGGAGTTGGCGGAGTTGTTTAGCAAGGCGATCGCCCCCGACATCCCCTGTTCCACCCTGACCGCTGACGATATTGCCTTCTGCATAAACAACAGCAACCTGATTTTTAGCGCCTTTGTCAACTTTGTCTTCAGCAACTTTGGCGTAGGCTTTCAGGCTAATTTGCCGAAACGATTTGTTTTTTTCATCGCTACCAGCCACTTGCTTCCAGTCGGCGACGACTTCATCTAGATACGCTAGTTTGTCCACTAAGCGACTTTTGAGAGCATCGGTTGCCATCAAAGTGCCCTGGGTGTCAGCGATGGTTTGCAGTTGCGCCACAGTGAGTTTGCGGTCTTTGCCTGCTGTTGTCAGCAACTCAGTCCACAGATCGTTGAGCAATTGCTGGGTTTGCTCACGGTTTTCGGGGCTGCGCTTTGTGAGCAAAAACGGCTCGACCGCTGATTTGTACTTGCCAACACGCGTTACCTGTACGCCAATGCCAAACTTTTTCAGTGCGCCCGCGTAGAACATCGATTCGGAACTCAGTCCGTTGAGATCAAAGGAGCCAATGGGGTTGAGGACGATCGTGTTTGCCACCGATGCAAGGTAGTACTCCCGTTCCTGCCATGAGATATCGTACGCAATAATTTTTTTGCCGGAAGCGCGGAAGCGCTGCAACGCCTCTCGCACTTCTTTAAGCGTGGCAAACCCGGCACCACCAGCGCTCTCTTGGTCTCCATACAGGTAAATGCCAACGATTTTAGGATCGCGGGTTGCCTCGTTGATGGCATCTAGCACGGCGCGGAGGCTGATCGTGTCGTTGGTGGCACTGCCTGAGAGCGCGTCCCCTAATGCCTGACTGGAGCTAGTGCTGCGCTTCGCATCGGTAATGTTGGTTCCCAAGTCAAACACCAATACGGACTTGTCTTTGACTTGAGGACCTGTATCACGGGCTGCGATCGCAATCATAATCGCTAAAAGCCCACCGATGCTCAGACCCAAAAAGATCAATAAGCCCAATACAGTAGCGAGGGTATTTTTCAGAAAGTCGCGCATTCAAGCTTCCAGGGTGCAATTGCCGTTTTGATCCGATTTGCCTCTATCCTACTCACTCTTTTAGCTTAATTACTGGGTTTGCAGTTTGGCATCCAGGGTTTTCGCAATGCGATCGCGCGTTTCCTCTAGATGTGCCTTTGTCTGCGTGTCTGCATCTTTTCCTTCCCGCTTGAGGACGCGATCGAGCGCGCTGGCAAGCTGCTTCAATTCATACCATGCCAACGTGCGGGCATCGTCAGGGACATCAGCGGTGCGTAGCACCATTGCGGTCAATGCTTTCAAATATTCACGCTGTAACCCTCGACGCAGACTAGAGAGCTTGAGCGTCCCTTCCGGTTTCAGCACTTCCTGCCAGATGGATGTTTGCAGAGTATCAAATAATTCTGGGAGAGCGAATGCTTGTCCGGCTTGCGTTTTGAGGTCTGCATCGCGTAGCCGTGACAGGCGATCGCTGTCCAGCAGGTTATACAGCACGATGGCTTGGAGAAGGAGGATGCGATCGTGAATCGGGTAGTCGAGCGAGAAGAACTGTGCTTCTTCGCCCCAGTGCTCCCAGCGTGAGGGCGCGAGTTTATTTAAAAAGGCGGGGGAGAACTGGAATTTGTTGGCATCAAAGACGTGGGTTTGCAGCAATGCCAGTGCCTGACGCTGTTTCTCGGCGGGCACTGGCTCAAACGGCGATCGTCCCGCCACGTCGCCACCTTTGAAGCGGTTAAAGGATTGTCCACCAACATACGTTGTGAGAAGGTTGGAATAGCGGAGGTAGTAGTAGAAAATGTCATCGAACTTCGCTCGCACGTCACTGAAGCTTTCGCCCCTTACAGGAGTGCTCTGGTCAAGTTTTTGCCACAGTTTCTGGGCGTTCTCCAGTTGCCACGGTGCATAGGTTAGCAGATCACCACTGAGGTCGAAGCGATTTGTCAGTGGGTCGAGTTCCGCGTCAACGTCTTCATCAGTGGCATAGGCAAGCGCAGGTTCGGGGGCACGTTCAGCAATCTTGCTTAGAAGGCGGGTTTCAGCTTGTGGAACAAGGGCATTGGTGGGAGTGTAACCATAGGCGATCGCCCACTCGTCGTAGGGTCCAACTGTCTGCGTAAAATAATCACCCTGAGTGGTTCCTGTTGGTGCCAGATTGACAGGAGTGTAGTCCATCACTGAACTGACCAAACCTTTCTGATGCGTGATTTCGGTGTTGTTTAGCTCGGCTGGCAACAGCATGGCACTGGCTCGAAAGTTGTGGCGCAATCCCAGCGTGTGACCCACTTCATGGGCAATGAGTTCTCGTAAGTAGGACTGTACAAACCGCTTCATCGGTTCGCTACCGGGTCTGACGTTGTGCAACATCGAGAGAGACATGGCACCGATCGACAGTTGTCGTGCCGCTTCCCTGCCATAGCACAAGTCATAGTTGCCCAGTCGTTGGAGCGTTCGCTTGGGCTGCAACGCTGGTTTTGCGATCGTCGATTGCTTCATGAAATTGGCTGCCACGCCATAGCCACAAAGTTTGGAATTACCCGTAAGCTGCGTGATCGCTGACATCGATCGCTCCTGGCGCGGCTGTTCCAGGTTGCGATATTGCTGTTTTGCATACCGTGCAAAACTGGCATCAATCAAAATGTCTGCATCTAATGTTTCACCTGTAAGTGGATTGACCCGCGCTTGCCCCCAGCCAGCAAAGCTGGCATCAAACGAACTGAGCCAGCGAATGGTGTTGTAGCGTACATCCGCAGGATCCCACTTAGCGTTGTCGGGCATTTGGCGGACTTCGATCGCATTTTTAAACCCCGCCTGCTCAAACGCTTTATTCCACATCAGCGTCCCGTCTCGCACAGCGTCTCGGTATTCAAGTGGGACGGTGTTTTCAATCCAGAACACGATCGGGTTTTCAGGCAACGAGAGCGGTGCATCGGGATCTTTTTTCTTCAAATGCCAGCGCTGGATGTAGCGTACAAACGGCTCTCTTGGCGAGTCATCAGAAAAATCTTGATAGGCTGTGATGAAATAACCGATGCGATCGTCGGCTAAGCGAGGACGATAATTGTGTTTAACCGGGAGGCGCGACAGGCTATAGCGCACTCGTAAGTTAAACGTTTTGCTGTCCGGTAACGTCGATAGAGCGGGTGGGGCACTCTCCGTTCCACTCGAAAAGCCATAGTTCGACTCCAGTTCCACATTTAGCGGAAAGCTTTGCACGGGACCAAACGACGATTTGCCCGCATCCAGGCTATACGTCGAGTCGAACGTACTGGATAACGACTGACTCAAACCGGGCAAATCACTGAGAAAGAGTGGACTGAGATCGACGAGAAAACTTTTGCGCTTGGGATGCGTACTGCGAATGGGGAGCGCCTGCAACACCGAGTCACTAAACGATCGTTTGACCGATCGCTGAAGCGGATCACCCGGACGAGTCCGAAAAAATACATTGGGCACCACAAACTGAAGCTTATTACCGACGCGACGAAAATTAAACAGAAAATCGTTTAATGGCATCCCACTATAAAAGCCATCTTGCCCAATGCCCGATTCCATCGTGACCGTACACAGGTAGTTGACGTTCAGTTGTTCGGGCTGAATTTCAGCGTAAAGCTTGCCAGCAGCCTCATCCCGATAAAGCGTAAACAGCCCGTTTAGCCGCTTTGTCCCTTTGACGATCTGCTCAAACGAGGGCTTGTCTGACTCTTCCTCAGGCTCCTCTGCCATCAGCGGCGGCGGCTTGATCGTACCTGCCCCGATCGCTGGTTTCACGTCGCTTGGAGGGACATCTGAAGGCAACGTCAACGGTTGAGCGATCGTCGAGGGCGATCGCACCTCGCTTCGCACATAAGCTGGCACCAACACCAGGAACAACCCGATCACAAATGCAGCCACCAGCGAGATTCGTTTCATGCTTCAGCGGTGTGTTGGGATTAAGCAAAGCGACACAAAGCGTCAGCTAACGCCACTGCCAAAGGACGTAGTTCTGAAGTTCGCTCTGAGGATCTTAGCCCAAGTTGGCGAAAAGCCTGTCTGTCTGTATAAAACTGTATAGAAAAGGAGACATTCAGCCGATCGCGATCCTACTCCCGACTCCCGACTCCCCACTCCCGTATTTACAAAAGTGTGACTTCCACAACGAGTAACCGCTCTAACTACCGGATCGTCGTCAGGTTGATGTTCAATTTATTGGTCACAGTGGCAAGCACCGCTGCTTCTGCTGGCGTAATTATTCCGTCTTGCCGCGCGATTTTTTGGCATTGAGCCAGCAACGGTACAGCAAACTCACTATTAATTTGGTTGAGCAGTTTCTCTAACGTCGGTGGAGCTTTCGCGTTAGTAGCGATCGCCTCTAGTGACGCAGGACTAAAGTTAAACATCTGTAATTCTGGCAAAATCCCCGCCCAGGTTTTGCCAGGATTGCCTGCTAGAACCACGTGAACCAGGATTTGATCCATAATGACTTGCTGCACGATCGCGCCCTGCAAATACTTTTCGCTCTCTAGTTGAGAGGCTTTGAGGGCAGTTTGAGACGCTAAAGGAGTCAACTTTGCTTCGTAAAATTGGCAGGCGGCGTGTCCTAGTGCATACAGCATGACGGCGTTACTACCCGCACCAATCACGGCTCCTGCAACGGGAATATTTCTTGCAGCCCCTAAACCTGCTTTGAGTGCAGCACTGCCACCCAGCGCCAAACCAAAAATTGCCATGACTTCACCTTTTCTGGCGGGTTCGTGCAGGTTTAGCCCGTAAGCAGCGGCAATCTGATACACCATTTCTGCCTGTATCGCGGTTGTGGCTGCCAAATCCATCGCAACCATCGCCGCCGCAAAGCCCGGTAGTAAGCTGCTAGCAAACCCCGTACCGCCTACGTAGAGTGCCTTTTCTTGCATCACCCGATGAGCGATATCACCAGGTTTTTCATTGGGATATTTTCGCTTTAAATTCTTGACGTGCGTTTCAGCTTGAACAATGTCTACCTGATCAGCAATTTTGAGTAGCCAGTCTACGTTAAGCGCTTTGGTCAAAACTTGTAGCTGGGGACTGCTGTTAATCATGTCAAACACGTAGCCAGCGCCATCGGTTGCTTGTAATGCCGCGTTACCCAAAGCACCAGCCGCTCCAAAGGCAGTACCAGCGATCGCGCCACCTGCCTGTGCTGCTGCATTGCCTACTGAGCCAGCCGCTCCAAAAGCAGTGCCTGCAACTGCGCTACCCGCATAGGCGGCTGTACCACCCACGGCTCCTGCAACTGCCCCAAACATGGAACCCCAAAAAGAAACCTCTTCCGTTGGCGGCTTGCTAAAACTCAGTTCTTGGCTCCAAGCAGGAAGGATCGCCTCTTTAGATCGTCCGTAAACTTTAACTTGCTTGATAAAACTGAACTCTAGTTTGTCAAGCATTTTGTGAATGTATGCAACCGTTTGAGCTTGATCAGGTGTTTGCTCAGCAAGCAAGGTAATGGATAAGCATTCACTTTTCAGGTCAACCGTTGTTGTAACACCTTGGGGCTGAAGGTAGTTCACGACATCGTGAATGGCTTGTAAATTACCTTGTCTTGCAAGTTCTAACCGACCTGGCTGTGCTTGTATTTCACTTGATAATTTTGAGACGACTAACGCTGAGATCTGCGTTTCAGAAGTAGACTCAGTTAGCAACATTGAGACAACTTCCCGACTCTCAAGTTCAAGATCTTGTTGCCAGTCTGGAAAGTCATCACCGGGTTCGCGTCCGCTAATTTTCAGCGTTGTGCAGTCTTGAATGCCTAATTTTCTTAAGTTGTCGAGCAGCAGAGGCGCGATCGCGTGTTGATTGGGCACTCCGATCGCTTCTAGCATGATCCGCAAGCAGTCATCCTTTAAGCTGACTTTTGCAGTCACGTTTTGAGCGTCTAACCACTGAGCCACAAGTATTCCAATAGCATTAACATCTCGCTGTTTCGCAAGCTCAGTAAAATTCGGCGCAACTTGTACAGCTAGTTCAAACTCCTCTTGCCAACCTGGAAAATCTTCCCCTAATTCTCGACCGTAAACCTTGACGTGTTTGATGGCCTCAGCTCTTAAACCAGTGATGCCCTTACGAATAAATTCGACGGAGGGTTGCTGTTCTGGCACTTCGAGTGCTTCCAGCATGATTTTTAAGCAATGCTCTTTGAGGCTCACTTTCGCCGTAATACCTTTCGGTTGCAGGGATCGATTCATCAGGGCTGCAATGGCTTCGGTATCAGCTTTTTGGGCACGTTCCAAAAGGTCAGGTGGAGAGACTGTCATGGCGTTAAGGCGGCGAAGGCGTGGGTAGGTAGTTCTCTGGTTAGAGTGCCCAGCCAAATCCGATCGAGAACAGGCATGGTAGAGGTTCTATATGGAGGGGCGATCGAGCTAAGGAGACTCAACTCAACGTAGGATGGATCTGAGTAAGCAGACGCGATCGCCTCAGTACTAAACCGTAAGCTCCAAGCCTATGATCTGGAATCCTGGTGAGCCTTTACCGCTTGCTCAGGTTGCCGAGATTGATCCTCGAAAGTTTGAGGTCTATTCCATGAATCCGGCTAATCCTGCAAATCAGGGAAAATGGGTAGCGTTTGAAGCGATCGGCTATGATGTGCAGAATGCCTCTAGCCGTAGCCTTGCAGCCCAGAATGTGATTAGTCAACTAAAGCAGCAGTTGATCGATGCACCAGCCATTCCAGGTCAAACCAGCACTTATGGGTTGAGGTTTAAGGTTGAGGTGATGCTTCGCGGTGTGAATGGTAGACAGGGATGTCTCATAACGGTGTGGCAGATCGATAATGGATCAGAGATTCCAAGATTGATTACGAATTGGCTAGAAGTGTATCGCTGATGGAGGACGGGCAATGAAAGCTAGAATCTACAGCCAAATTAAGACGTTAGTTGACATTCGGGTCGATTTTAGCGATCGTATCATTCCAATAGGAACAGTAGGAACCATCGTGGAATGCTACAGACAACCAGAAGGATACGCTGTAGATATAGCAATGCCCAACCATCAGCTTATTGGTGGTTATGAGTATGACAATGTTATTCTCCAGCCAGATCAATTTTCTGTGATGCAGGAAACCGAAAGCTCCGAGGCAACGATGCAGGTAGAATCACGCTCCTGATAAGCGAGGATGGCAATTAGGAGTTTATGCCAGCCGCAGGCTTGTAGGCAAAGGCGTAGGTTATCCGAATAGGTAGGCGTAAAGCAGGCGGCATTGTGGCACAGGTTGTTCTTGAAAACATTTACAAAAGCTTTTCTGGTCGCGGAGGTGAACCAGCACCCACGACGATCGCAGCAGAACCGTTGATTGCACCGATCGGCAAAAGCGATGGAGCCGTCAAAGACTCTGCCCGTCGATCGCACGCCACCAGCGTTCTCCGCGCCATCAATTTGACCATTGCAGACGGCGAATTTATGGTGCTGGTGGGTCCCTCTGGCTGCGGTAAAAGTACCTTACTGCGCCTGATTGCGGGTCTTGAGGAACTGACGGGGGGAAATGTGTATGTGGGCGATCGCCTTGTTAATGACCTTCCCCCCAAAGAGCGCGACATTGCAATGGTGTTTCAAAACTACGCGCTGTATCCGCACATGACGGTGTATGAGAATCTGGCGTTTGGGTTGAGACGGACGAAAGTGGGGAGTCGGGAGTCGGGAGTCGGGAGTCGGGAGTCGGGGGTTAGCGGTCAGCCGTCAGCGGTCAGCGGTCAGCGGTCGAAACCAGCTCAAGACGCTTCCCTTGCTTCCTCTGCTCCCCTTGCCTACTCTTCTCACCCCTCACTCCCCATCTGGGCTGAAAATCTTTTGATTGAGACAACGCGAAAGTTGCCGAAGGGGTTGCGGTTTCGATCGGCGCGAGAACGATCGATTGACCAGCAAGTCCGCTCGGTCGCGCAGATTTTGCAAATTGAGCCGTTGCTGCATCGGTTGCCCAAGCAGTTGTCGGGTGGGCAGAAGCAGCGGGTTGCTCTGGGGCGAGCGATGGCGCGAAAGCCGCAAGTGTTTTTGATGGATGAGCCGCTGTCGAATCTGGATGCCAAACTGCGGGCAGAAACGCGATCGCAAATCGTCAAACTTCAGCGACAGTTGGGCACGACTACGATCTATGTGACGCATGACCAAACCGAAGCGATGACAATGGGCGATCGCATTGCGGTGATGAACGCCGGACAAATTCAGCAAATTGCCTCGCCGCTAGAGCTATACAACCATCCTGCCAATCGCTTTGTAGCGGAATTTATTGGCTCACCACCGATGAACTTTCTATCAGTGCAGTTCAAAGCACCGCTGCTCCTTACCCATGCTCAATTTCGCCTGACGCTGCCAGAAGTTTGGGCAGCGGTACTCAAATCCTATGATGGTCAGATGCTCACGTTGGGCATTCGTCCAGAGCATTTAAACGTGAGCGCGGCTGCACCCAAAAATTTGCCAGTGCAGGTGGAACTGGTCGAGGCACTTGGCAGCGAAACTTACCTAGCAGTCAGTCTCATCGGTGCCAGTGATGATGCCTCATTGCTACAGGCGCGCATTGAACCCGATCGCCCCGTTCGCCTCAGTGAACAACTCTGGCTCTCCATGTCTCCTGATAAAATCCATCTTTTTGATCACGACGGACGGGCGATCGTGCCAACGAATCTTACGTAAGAAACCGGGTTTCTTACGAGAAGCTATAGTCTGAAGCGTTATATTACACCCAGAAACCCGGTTTCTCTCAAGCAACATTCAGGCGTTTGCAGACGGTGTTAAAGAGAGGACGCTTGGAGGGAATCGAGTTCATACAGTCTTGCTGTAAGGCGCGCAGTCGATCGATGATTTCTTCTTGAGCAATCGCATTCTCACGATCACAGCGGTTTAACAAATCCTCAAGCAGACAGCCAAAGGCTCTCACCTCTAACCGCTCCATTGCTTGACCTGTGAACGAATCAGTCGAGTCATAAAAAGAGGCGGCTCCAAAGTCTCCCAGTAAACTCGCTCCTGTTTCATCGACCAAAATATTGTGAGCGTAGAGATCGCCATGCATGATGCCGCGATCGTGGAGATGTGCAGCAGCGGCGGCAATACCCTGAGCAATGCGTAAAATGACTGCTAAAGAGAACGTCTTGTCCGACGGGTAAGTATCTCTTGTGCAAGTATCCAGATCGGGCGGATTACCCAAATTTTTGTAGTGAGGCGGGATGAATGAAAGCAGCAGTCCTGATTGCTCTTCTGGGTTGTGGGCTAGCTTACCAAGCACATTCACTAGATTGTTGTGAACTCCAGCCGCGATACAGGCTCGCATCTCATCCGTTGGTAGACCGTCGCTCGTGATCTCCCCTTTGAAGATCTTAATCGCCACGTCTGTTGGTCGAGAGTCCGGTTGAGTTTTGGAATGCCAAACGCCCTTAGAAATAATGCCGGAAGCCCCTTGACCCAGAATGTCGCCGATCGCTAACTCACTCCAACTGATTTCTGGGAGCGATCGCTCAGTCGAGGGCGCAGCCATGCAGCAAGGGTTTCCCGCATACGCCAGCCATGCCAGACGAGGCAGCGTGAACAGCCAGTCGGGCAGTACCGTGAGACGGTTTGCCGCCAGCCGGATCAGTTCCAGATTTTGACAGGCAGCCATTTCATCAGGGAGCGATCGCAAGCGGTTGCCCGCCAGCATGAGCTTTTGTAAATGACTTAACTTGCCGATTGAAGTCGGTAGCTGCTCCAGCCTGTTCGCAGTGAGAATGAGCCAGCGGGTAGTTTTCGGTAAAGCATTCTCGCCGCAACGCGTGATTTTATTCGACTTAAAGCCAATCATGGAAAGCGCTGGACATTGCGACAGCACCTCTGGAATGGCTTCAAACTCATTGTTATTGAAGAATACAATTTTGAGCTTCTGCAATTGCCCAAACTTATCTGGCAACGAACTGAAGTGATTGTTTGAGAGTTCCAGGACTTCCAAAGACTCTGCCAACGCCAGAATTTCAGATGGAAATTGCGTTAAGCCACAGGAAAGAGTGAGTTTTTTAGTGCCCTCAAGCTGACCCGATCGAAGCAAGTCAAGCGTTTCCATAGATTCGTTCAAAATAGGTTCGCATGTTGGTTGGCACCAGAATTTCCTTCTACAGAACCGTTGCATTTAACAGTTCTATAGAAGGAAGCAGTAGATTTGGACACACCACCAATGATTGAGACAGAAATCAGAACCCACGATCGTACGCTATCGAAACCGCGATCGACCCACTGAATCAGACAATGCTACCCTTACGTTGAGAAAACTTTAAGCTTGGTGAACCTACATCTTGCTAATGATGCGCTGCACAATTTGAACCCCAGTCAGTGCCTGCCAGCCAAACAATCCCAAGAGTGCCATATTCAAAACGATGTGCGTGTAGCGTGCCCAATCTGCACCCTTCTGCATCAAAGGAGAGAGCGAAGCTGAAACGGCAATCATCCCCGTCATGCCCAGCCCGGCTAATAGATGAGAACCCACAAACAGCTTTCCGTTATTGATGTAGGTGACTGCCATCCCGCCGATCGAACCAACTACCATCAGCGCCAAAACTAGCGAACCAATCTGGAAATGTTTGACGTTAAACTTGCCTTTAATTAGCTCTTTTTTCTCTTCCCCTTCAGCAGAGCGAACGCGGCGAACCTTGATGCCAAGATACAAAGCGTACAGCGTCAGCGCCAATAAAACCCACATGAGGACTGGGTGAAAGAACTGGCTCCAAACTTTAACAGATTCAGGAATTGCAAAACTCATAAAACTAAAGAATCGAGGGGTACTTCATAAAAGTTAGCATGAAGAAGGAGGGGGAGCAGGGGAGAGTGAGGGGAAGTAGGGGGGCAGAGGGAGGAGAGGGGCAGAGGGAAGAGGGAGCAGGGGGGCAGAGGGAGCAGAGGGAGTTTAAAGCTCATTAGGTGTACAAAAAAGGTTTTTAAGCTTTAACTGTTGGAAGAAAGCTGACGGCTGACGGCTGACGGCTCAATCGACTCAAAAGGCTTCCCCGGCTTCCCCACCTTCCCTAGCTCCTTACTACCCTCACCCCTCACTCCTCACCTCCTCCTGAGACTTCTGCATCATCTGTTCAACAAAGTTTGTATAGACATCGCCGCGCTGAAAGTCTGGATTGTCTAGAATTTTTTGGTGAAACGCGATCGTCGTGGGTAAGCCAGTCACAGCGCACTCGCGTAAGGCACGGCGCATACGTCTGATGGCAGCCGGGCGATCGTGCCCCCACACAATGAGTTTGCCAATCAAGGAGTCGTAATAGGGTGGAATTTCATAGTCGGTATAAACGTGAGAATCCATCCGGACACCAGGACCGCTGGGAGGCAAGTAACCGCTGATGCGTCCAGGGTGCGGGCGAAAGTTGTGCTCAGGATCTTCGGCATTGATGCGACATTCGATCGCGTGTCCTCGCAGCAGCACCTGGTCTTGAGTCAAGCCCAACGGTTCGCCCTGGGCAATGCGAATTTGCTCAGCGATTAAGTCCAGCCCTGTAATCATCTCTGTGACGGGATGCTCTACCTGAATGCGGGTATTCATCTCCATGAAGTAAAATTCGCCAGAGAGATCAAGCAAAAATTCGACGGTTCCAGCACCCACATAGTTGATTGATTTGGCTGCCATCACCGCAGCCGTACCCATTTTTTCGCGCAGTAAGGGGGTTAGCGCAGGACTGGGAGCTTCTTCTAGCAGTTTCTGGTGACGACGTTGAATAGAGCATTCTCGCTCACCCAGGTGAATCACGTTGCCAAACGTATCTGCAAGAATTTGAAACTCAATGTGGCGCGGTTTCTCCACAAACTTTTCTAGATAAACGCCGGGATTGCCAAATGCGGCTTCGGCTTCCCCCTGTGCGGCGGCAAAGAGTTTACCCAAATCGCTCTCGTCTCGCACCAGTCGCATTCCCCGTCCACCGCCGCCTGCTGTGGCTTTGATGATAATGGGGTAGCCAATTTTGCTGGCGATCGCCCGTGCCTCTGCTTCATCGGTCAACAAGCCCTCGCTACCTGGCACCGTGGGTACACCGACTCGCTGCATCGTCTTTTTTGCCGTTGACTTATCGCCCATCGATCGAATCGAATCCGGAGACGGACCGATGAAGACGATCTGATGATCCGCACAAATTTCGGCGAAGCGAGCGTTTTCTGCCAGAAACCCATAACCAGGATGAATGGCTGTAGCATTGCGGGTTAACGCCGCTGCAATGATGTTAGGAATATTTAAATAACTTTTGCTGCTAGGCGGTTCGCCGATGCAAACAGCCTCATCCGCAAGCTGTACATGAAGCGAGTGGCGATCGACCGTTGAGTGAACGGCGACAGTAGCAATCCCCATTTCCTCACAGGTACGAAGAATGCGGAGGGCAATCTCGCCCCGATTGGCAATTAAAACTTTTGAAAACTGCATCTCTTAATTTTGGGTTCTGTATTGAGTAGAATAAACGCTTCTGTGAGGTACTGGAAGAGGATGAGGAGATGAGGGAGGAGGAAGAGAGGAAAGGAGAGAGGGGTAAGGGGTGAAGGGTGAGTTGAACCAGTTGTTAGTTGTTGGTTGCTAGTTGTTGGTTGCTAGTTGTTGGTTGCTAGTTATTGGTTGCTAGTTGTTAGTGAATGGGCATTTCCTAGATCCTTCTAAAAACTAAAAACCTTTCTGGTATGCCCGAAGGGCTGTACAACTCCCTACTCCCCATTCCCTACTCCCTACTCCCTCCCTCCCCACACCCACACGTATCCTTCAGTTGACGCAAGACGGCGGGGGCAAGTCCGCCCCAGACGGGTGTATTCACATCAGCGGTGCGTAAACCGTCCGCTGTCCAGGAGTTGCAGGTTCTGAGGAGGGAGTAGTAACCTGTGGCGTTGTAGAAACTGCTGTCACCGTCTTGTCCAGAGCTGATGCGCTGTACGTTACCCTGTTGATCGGTTTGAAACGAGGCTTTGAGGAAGTGCATGAGCTTCACATAATTGCCCTCACTCAAGCTGACACATCTGAGCGCTTCGTTAGGGGAGTGAGGAAGCGTTGTCTGTCCTTTGACAAACAGTGCAGCCGGGTTTTGTAGCACTAGCGATCGCACTGCACTAGCAAAACTGACGTGTTCCCAGGAAGGCGTTTCGACATAAAAGATGCGATCGCCCCAACCAAACTGAAGATAACGATAGTCAGCCGGAGCCTGTTTGCCGATCGCGGCTAGATCGAGATGTTGACTCCAGTCAAACGCCTCAGTGCGTACGGGGACAAAAAAGTTGGTGTGCATGAGATCCCCAGAGACGTAGACTCTAAATTTGCAGTCTGCCTGCTGGGACGATGCGTACCATTGGCGTGGGGTCAGCGCCGCGATCGTCAGAAGCGCTACGGTTCCCAATCCCAAGCACATCCCATAAAGCCCGACTCGTTGCCAAACCGCCCTATCGTTCATTAATGCATCAAATGTCTTGAGTTAACCTACCATTGAGCAAAAGAGGGCTTAGCATTGAGCGATTTCAACTACAGGCTTTCCTGTGGGCAACGCTCTATGATGATCGCCATTCGTGAGCCGCTGCGGGTAGACGCAGTAACCACTCATACCTGCCTCCATTCCATCCTACGCTCATTCGCTGGCTGACAGTTGAACGCTTTGTCGATGGGTTGGTTTTTCTAGCCCGTTATCTTTTGTGACCTGACTATGGTGAAACAGCGACTTTTTCTTGGATCTGTTGCCTTTGGCATCAGTTTTGGCATTAGTTTTCTGACGGGTCGCCATCTTGGCAACGCGATCGCGTCGGGTATGACGACCACAGTCGCTGCGGTAGCTGCTTCAGCGGTGGTCGATCGACAACAGCATCGGCACGCACACGCCCGCATCGCCGATCTCAAGAACCATATTCAGGCATTGCAACAACGGCGTGCAGAAGCCTACCACGCTTATAAGCAACTAGAAGCAGAGCAAGAGCAGTTAGCAGCTAACCTCAACTCGTTGGCGTTACCGCCCGGTCAGCCACAGCTTATGAATTCGCCTACCAGAAGCCTGCCTGCATCCCTCAGAGCGCTGAGTTGGGATCTGTCGGCTCCAGCGCAGACGAATCCTCCGATTGACGTAAGACCGCATGAATTGCCCACTGAGATTCCAGCAGCAGGCAGTCCACCGTGGGTTAGCCCTCATACAAGTGCTTCAGATGTAGCGCCATCCAGTGATCTCAAGCCAGACATACTTGCAGAGGCTACTGCTGCCAAGCGCACCATCGAAACCAACCTCGCCGCGCTACAGGTAGAACTGAACCAAATTAAAGGACACATTACTGACCATCGCCAAACGAGAGAAAAACTATCGCGGGAGCTGGCAAATCTCAGAGAGGAAAAGCGGCAACTTGAAGCCACCGCTAAAACGCTCAAGGGCGAAGTGCAAGATTTAGAAACGTGTCGGGTTGAGCTAGAGCAGTTTTTAGCCTACGCAGAGACAAAGAAGCACGAATTAGAAACGGGTTCAAATCCTCTTCAAGCAGCGCTCAAACAGCTACAAGCGCAAGTCAGCTCACTGCAAGACGAACTCCGCGTTCTTGAAGCTCAGATTCTCGATCGCCGCAGCCAAAAAGAAGCACTAGAACAACAGTTGAAAGCGCTGGAGGCTGCTCTGCCAATTGCTAAAACGCCAGCCAAAGCACCCGGACTGCCTGAACTAAAAAGCAAAAAAGGCAGTTCAAACGGCAGTAACGGCAATGGTGATGCTTACTCTGAGCCAGCGATCGTTCTTGATACATCGGTTAAGCAACCCGTTATGACGACCCGCACCACTCAGCCAATACAAAGCGGCTCAACTCAAGCGACTGTAACAGTACCGGAGCCGATCGCGCTTGACAAGCCCTCATCCGACTTGCCGCATGAATGGACTGAATTTATGGTGCAGCTTCCAGAGTATGAGCTACAGGTCATTAAAGTAATCGTCGAGCAGAACCGTCCGGCAGCCGTGCTGAAGCATATTGCCGAGGAAAATTTGACCATGCCTGAACTGCTGATCGACTCCATCAATGAGCGGGCGCTGGAGACGATCGGGGATTTGCTGATTGACGCGGGATCAGGAGCAGGATCAGCCACGATCGTGCGTGACCATCTCAAAACGGTCAAAAAGCTGCTGAAGACTTACGAATACTTGGCGAACTGAGTCTATCAACTAAAGCGGGTGAACAGACGTTGCCAGCGATCGGGCAACCGCAACCGTCACCACTCCTGGTTGCCCCACATGGCGAACAATTTGCTTGGGGACGCAAAGCTGGGGTATGGCGTGTAGGGAACACGCTAGAAGAGCGGCTGCTTCAGCCACGCTGGATGTGCCGACATATTTGTCGATCGCGCTCGACGGATTGGGGATCGTGACTGAGCGCAACACATCAGCGGAAAAGTAGCGCAAAGGTAAATGGCGATCGCGGCAAAAGGCGACTAATCCCACTTCATCCGCCTTGGTATTAACAGTAGCAATGCCTGCGATCGCCTCTTCTGCTAAACCATGTGCTTGAAAGACCGCCTGGATCGCTTGCTCAATGACGATCGCTGACGTTCCTCGCTTACAACCAATGCCCACCCAGAGTTCTCTGAATGAGCATTGGTCGCCCAACGTTTCAGCCTTAAAATGGGCACTCAGCATTCAGCTATCGCAGAACGATCGGCTGACCGCTGCCTGCTGACCGCTGAGCCACTGGAGTTGCCACAGCCTCCTTGCCAGCCGTCAGAGTGGCTTGCAACAGCGGTGTTTGCAGGACAGCGTTGTTTGCCAGCGTAAACAACGGGTTAGAGAGAATGCCAGCCAGCGACGTGACAATGACCGTCAGCACAAGCCCTACTTGGAGCGATCGCATCCCCGGCAGTTCCCAGCTAATAGCGGGATAGTTCTTCACGGAGTCAGACATTTCCTGCGGTTCCTTGACCACCATCATCTTGACCACGCGGATGTAGTAGTAAATGGAGATCACGCTAGTAACCAACCCCAGCAACACCAGTCCATAGGCACCTGCTTGCCAGCCAGCCCAAAACAGGTAAATCTTACCGAAGAAACCAACCAGAGGCGGAATCCCACCCAACGAGAGTAGGCAAAGACTCAGGCAAAGGGTCAAGAGTGGGTCTTTTTGGTACAACCCTGCGTACTCGCTGATCTGGTCGGTGCCTGTTCGCAGCGAGAAGAGAATCACACCTGTAAACGCGCCCAGGTTCATGAACAGATACGAAATCAGATAAAAGAGTAGACTGGCGTACCCGGCATTGCTATCGATGACCAAACCGATCATGACAAAGCCAGCCTGCCCAATCGAGGAATATGCCAGCAGTCGCTTCATGCTAGTTTGCGCCAGCGCCACTACATTGCCCAAAATAAGGCTAAGAACCGCCAGCGCTGTCATGACGAGATGCCATTCTTCCGTCAGCAATGGGAACGCCGTTACCAGCAAGCGGATTGCCAGGGCAAACCCAGCCGCCTTGGAGCCAACCGAGAGAAAGGCAACAACAGGCGTAGGCGCACCTTCGTACACATCTGGAGTCCACTGATGGAAGGGAACAGCGGCGATTTTGAAGGCAATACCCGCGATCGCAAACACCAGCGCGATCGCCAGACCCAGCGACTGTGTTGATCCCGTCTCGGCAATCTGAGCAGCAATGCTACTCAGCGTCGTTTTGCCACCAGACAAGCCATACAGTAGCGACAGACCGTAGAGGAAAATAGCGGAACTGGATGCTCCAATGAGCAAATATTTCAACGACGCTTCATTCGAGCGGGGGTCACGCTTGGTATAACCCGTCAGGAGATACGAGGAGATACTAAGCGTTTCCAGCGAGACGAAAATCATGACCAGTTCGTCTGCACCTGACAAGAACATCCCGCCGATCGTCGCAGTGAGCAAAATCGACAGAAATTCTGCCAGCGATGTACCAGACTGATCGATATAGCTCACCGACATCAGAATTGTCATCACTGCCGACAGCGCAATGATGCCCCGGAAAAGTACGCTCAGCGAATCGCCGTTGAAGCTTCCCAGGAAGGCGATCGGGTTTGACGTCTCCCACTGGTAATACAGGGCGACCACAGCAGCGAGGAGTCCTGCGATCGAAACATAGGGTGTCCATCGAGCGGAGGCAGTGCGCCCCACAATCAAATCACCCACAATGACGATCAAGAGGGTAGTAATCACAATGCCTTCCGGCAGAATCGTCCCAGTGTTGAGCTGGGCAGCAAGCGTGGCGAAATCCATGAGGTTTAGCTCTATGAATAAGATACGTTAGGGTTACGTGAGGGAAAGGAACGATCGACTCTCTGAGTCATCAGGGAGGCGGGCGAGTCAGAAATCCTCTACAGTGGATTCTACATCGCAATTTACTGTAGCGCTGTATTCCGTAGCATTGGGATTAAGGTTAGTTGCAGTTGCGATCGTCTCTATGCCATCTTGTTGAAACCCTTTCTCAATGTGACGATGCAACTCTGTGATGATGCAACTCTGTGATGAAGCAACTTTAGTGATGAAACCAACTCTCCCCCTCGCATGTAGCCAAGCATCAGGCTAACCGTCACGTTCATCAGCTCTAGAAACCACATTTCAGGAAACGCTCACTTCCCCTGGTAGTCAATGCAATATTGGTTACAAATAGGGAGCAACCTGATTGCCGCGATATCCTTCTCAGCGTTAACGATCCCCATGTCAAAGCTTGTCATTGTCGAGTCGCCCACTAAAGCACGTACCATTCGCAACTACCTTCCCGCAGGTTATCGGGTAGAAGCGTCAATGGGGCACGTGCGTGATTTGCCTCAGTCTGCGAGTGAGATTCCGGCAAGCGTCAAGGGTGAAAAGTGGGCACCGCTGGGTGTCAACGTAGAGGCTAACTTTGAGCCTTTGTATGTCGTTCCACAAGATAAAAAGAAAATTGTTAAGGAACTGAAAGAGGCACTCAAAGGCGTTGACGAACTCTTTCTGGCAACTGACGAAGACCGCGAAGGCGAAAGCATTAGTTGGCACCTGCTGCAAATCCTCAAGCCGACCGTGCCCATCAAGCGCATGGTGTTTCATGAAATCACTGAGGATGCGATTCGCCAAGCCATTCTCAATTGCCGCGATGTGGATGAACGTCTGGTGCGCGCTCAGGAAACGCGTCGCATTCTCGATCGACTCGTTGGCTACACCCTTTCGCCCCTGCTGTGGAAAAAAATCGCGTTTGGACTCTCCGCTGGACGGGTGCAGTCTGTCTCTGTTCGTCTGCTGGTCAGACGCGAACGTGAGCGACGAGCGTTCCGTCAGGGTAGCTACTGGGATTTGAAGGCAATGTTGGAGGTGAGGGACGAGGAGAGAGGAGAGAGGAGTGATCGAAATACACCTCACTTTGAAGCCCGTCTCGTCACTCTGGCAGGTGTGCGAGTTGCCAACGGTAGCGACTTTGATGAGGCAACCGGGCAGGTGATTGCTGGACGTAATGTAGTGCTGCTGAATGAGGCAGAAGCGCAGACGCTACAGGATCGAGTCCGCGATCGCCCGTGGACAGTCACCAACCTCGAAGAGCGTCCCGTCAACCGGAAGCCCTCGCCACCCTTTACAACCTCTACGCTGCAACAGGAAGCAAACCGCAAACTGGGGCTTTCGGCACGAGACACTATGCGAACCGCGCAAAGCCTTTACGAGCAAGGCTACATCACCTATATGCGGACAGACTCCGTGAGCCTGTCTCAGCAAGCCATTACCGCAGCGCGCGATTGCGTTCAGTCGATGTATGGTGCCGAGTACCTCAGCCCTGAGCCGCGCAAATATGCCACGAAGAGCAAAGGTGCTCAAGAGGCACACGAAGCCATTCGTCCCTCTGGCAGCAGCTTCCGTACACCACAGCAAACGGGGCTGAAAGACCGCGAATTTCGCCTCTATGACCTGATCTGGAAACGCACGGTGGCGACCCAAATGGCAGAAGTGCGTCAAACTCACATTACTGTGCAGATTCAGGTTGAGGATGCAGGCTTTCGTGCCAGCGGTAAGCGCATTGATTTTGCGGGCTTTTTCCGCGCCTATGTGGAAGGGTCAGATGATCCCAATGCGGCGATCGAAGACCAGGAAGTGATTCTACCCGCACTACAGGTTGGTGACACACCCAACTGCACGGATCTGGATGCGATCGGTCACGAAACGCAACCCCCCGCCCGCTTTACCGAAGCCTCTCTCGTCAAAACTCTAGAAAGTGAAGGCATCGGTCGCCCCAGTACCTACGCCAGCATTATTGGCACAATCATCGATCGGGGCTATGCCAACATGGTCGGCAATGCGTTAATACCCACCTTTACAGCCTTTGCTGTTACTGCCCTGCTGGAGAAACATTTCCCCAACCTCGTAGACACCAGCTTTACCGCCCGGATGGAACACGACCTGGACGAAATTTCAACAGGCGCACTGGAATGGCTCCCATACCTCAAAGCCTTTTATCTGGGTGAAACCGGACTGGAAACCCAGGTCAAAGACCGTGAAAGTGAAATTGATCCCACTGAGGCACGAACTGTCAATCTGGAAAATCTGGCAGCGAAAGTTCGCATTGGTCGTTTTGGTGCCTATATTGAAGCCGAAGACAGCGACGGGACAGTAAAAGCCTCGATCCCTAAAGATTTGACTCCAGCGGATCTCGATCCAGCACAGGTAGAAACCCTGCTGCGTCAAAAAACTGAAGGACCCGATAAAGTCGGTCTACATCCCGAAACGGGCGAACCGATCTACCTCAAAATTGGTGCTTACGGTCCGTATGTGCAGCTCGGTGACGAATCGGAAGCCAACCCGAAGCCCAAACGCGCCTCGCTACCCAAAGGTGTCACATCCGATACGCTCACCCTGGAGCAAGCAGTAGGGCTACTTATGCTGCCGCGACTGCTGGGCGTACATCCCGAACTGGGCGGCAAAATTCAAGCTAGCTTGGGTCGCTTTGGTCCTTACGTCGTGTTGGATCAGGGCAAGGGCGTGAAGGAGTATCGCTCGATCAAAGCAGGCGACGATGTGCTAACCATTACGCTCGATCGCGCCCTCGAAATGCTGGCAGAACCCAAAGCTGGACGCGGTAAACGTGGCGCAGCCAAGCCACTTCGAGAACTGGGTGCCCATCCTGAAGACAGCGAACCTGTTAATATCTATGACGGTCCTTACGGTCCTTACATCAAACATGGCAAGGTCAACGCCTCGCTACCAGAAGGCGAAACGGTTGAGGCGATCGCCATGACAACGGCTGTGGAAGCGCTCAACGCCAAAGCAGGTACCAAGAAAACCGGACGATCGCGCAAAGCCAGTGCCGCCTCAACGGCTGAAACCACCAAAACCAGCACGACTAAAAAGACAGCCGCTAAAAAAACTGCCGCAGCAAAGACCACGACGGCTAAAAAAGCAGCGACCAAAACGAGCACGAAGAAGAAAGCGTCACCCGCTTGAATGTTCCTCTAATACTGAGAAGTCTTGCGATTGACGATCAGCGATCAACAGTCAGCGATGAATTCAACGGTGTTTCACCCTTGCACCCCGTCCTAACCCAGGTGACTATGGCTGTATGTCAATCTGATATGCCAAAGACCGTAGCAGCTTGATCGTTGCAGCACACTGTTTCAAGAAGTTTTCATCTTGAGGCGTTCGCTTACGAGCGATCGTGTCTTTCCAGCACTGACGCAGATGTTTTTAGCCCGATCGCTCGTTATCCCTGAGAACGATTGGAGATGACTCTTGCTCTGGGCTGTTCGGCATACATCGCGCGCAGTACCAATGCCGGATCAACCCATTTCCCGGTATATTTCAGCCCCCAATGCAAGTGCGGACCTGTGGTGCGTCCAGTCATGCCGACACGACCAATCCGCACACCTGCTGGGATAACTTGTCCTTCCCAAAGTTGAATGCCACCGCTGCGATCGCTGAGATAACGTCCACCATTCGCCGTCTCAACTCGCCCTTTCATGTGGCAATAAACGTGTTCCCATTCACCGGATTGAACCACAACAGACGTACCACAGGCAGAATTATCTGACACTTCAACCACCTTGCCTGCCCACCAGTTGCGAATATAGCTGCCTTCTGGCGCTGCCAGATCAAGTCCCCGATGAAACTCCTGCCCAGCGGCACCATCGACAGAACCACGGTAGCCAAAGGGTGAGGTGTATGCCTGAAAATTTTCAACTGGAAACGATGCGCCGCGCCAGGTGCCCCCAGATGTGGCAACTTGGCTAGAGCTAGTTTCTGAGGCTCTCACAGTTGCTTGTTCGTTGCTGAGCGAAAATACACTTGCCAGTCCAAGACCTGCCAGCAACAAAATCTGACTAGCTAACGTCAATCTACAACGTAGTGAAGGGGTTGACCGTTGTGTCATTGCTTGCTCCTCAACTGCCTGATGCGTCTGTAAAAGGTTTCTGGATGCTGTACATGATTCAGTGAATGGGTCTGCTACATTGACGGACTACACCAACAGCCATCCGGATAAAATCGTCTTTGACTGCCATAAATCAGCTTAGACATCTGCACAACAGTGCCCGATGTATCTTACTGCACGACATCGATCGATGACCGTATTTTTTTGGTAAACCTTTACCGTCGCATCAATCTCGCTTCTTCGATCGCGCGGTTCAATGCTGCCATCGCTGCATCGTCGCTGTTTTGCGCCAGGTCGCTATGCACAATTCTGGCTAAACCTTTGTACGCCGCTTCTATAACCGCTAAGGGTGCATCCGGTGAGACATACAATACTTTCCACCAGGGTTTACGACGCGGTGAGGCTTCGACAGGCATGACCGCTGCTTTGTAGCCTGCAAATTCACGCTCGATCGACGCGCATTGGTGAAGTTGACTCAGCATCCGTTTTTCGCGCAGCAGTTGTCCAATGTCTCGCATATTACCCTGCACGGCTTCAAAGTCATCGCACGCAAAAATGTAGGGGATGCCATCCACGGTGAAATAAACAGCAACCCCAGGATCGTCGGGCAGTTCAAAGCGTTCGGGATAGCCGGGAAACTGCTTTAATGGCTCCACATTGCAACTGATGACAATCTCCACAGCATCAAGCAGTTGAAGCTCATACAACAGATCATCTGTGGCGCGTGCAAGAGAGACGTGCGATCGTACCGCTTGCCGCTGGTCAGTCCGCTGCCGTCCCATCGCCCACAGTAGCGGGTATGCCATTTTGGGCGTATCACTTAGCATGGTGTTCTCCTGTTGCCCAATCCACGCCATTCGTTGGGTCTCTCTGGTTTAGTCCCTGTGGTACAAAACCAGACCAATATGATGGCGGTAATGAGCAAGATTTTCCAGCCTAACGTCTCAGTTCAGCTAAACCCAGGTAGCGAATGCCGAGCGGAGAAATATCGAAACGGCAGGGTAGAACCTGTAAGCCGAGGGCGATCGCCTCCCGCAACAAGTTTCCATAAGCTGGATCAGCACTATCGCCTGAGGCAAAATAAGGGCAGTCATTGCGGTTAATGAAATACAGCATCACTGCGGTTGCATTGGGCAACAGTGCGGTTAATTCGCGCAAGTGCTTCTGTCCGCGTGTCGTCACCGTATCGGGAAACAGTGCCAGATTACCTTGCACCCAGGTTGTGTTCTTGACTTCGATGTAAATGGGGCGATCGCTCCCTTTCAGCAAAAAATCCACCCGACTCTTCTTGTCCTGACCATAGGGTACCTCCAACCGAATCTCGCTGTATGCACCCAACTCTGGGATCACCTGAGCCATCAGCGCTAGATTAACCACCCGATTCGGCAAACTGGTATTCACGCCGACACAGGTTGGTACGGTATCGCACACTTCAATGAGTTCCCACGTATACGCCAACTTGCGGTTTGGGTTATCGCTGGCAGAGACGTAAACCTTGCTGCCCACTGTGCAAACGCCCGTCATCGGTCCCGTATTCGGACAATGTGCCGTAATGATTTCGCCTGTTGCTAACTCAATATCGGCAAAAAACCGCTTGTACCGTTTCAGCAAAATGCCAGGATAAAGCGTGGGATATTGATACAGAAAGTCGGTCATTACTAGAAACTAGATGTGGATACAGAAAGGTGATCGATCGAACGCGATCGATGTGAGCAATAAACAGAAAACACAGGCAGAATGTGCGCGAAGCGATTGCAATCACGAGCCAACGGCTAATCCACTTCAACCTACTCGTATATCTTGCCAAGGTATAGAAATATTGCGAAAGCTCTCCACGACGGTTCTTCAGGAAGCCCTTGCGAGATACCCATGTTCGTTGCTTTTGCCCATGCTAAAGCTGCATCCAAGTAGCGTTCAATGGTCACTCACATTCTCCCACCCTCCTACGTTCGGACTGTACGAACAGCTTGGAGATAATTTTTCTTGTTCAATCGCCGCTTCCCGATCATCAATAAGCGCCTGCACGAAAGCAAAGAACGATTCACGGTTATTGACAAATTCAGGATCAGCTACTTTGGTTTCAGACATTTATAGCAGCAGTGTAAAAGACGTTTATGCCCAGTATGACTCTCTCGGTCAATGCCGTAGCCACTATCGCCTAACCGTTTCGCTTCTCTTCTAACGTCTTGATGTGGTTCTGGATAGCAGTTTCCATGATAGCGATGGTTTCAGGTGTCTCTGGTAGCGGGTAAAGCTCTGACTCGTCGGCACTTGATTCGAGGCGATCGGCAAGTTTGTAAAACGCCTTGTCGTCATTGCGATGTGAAAGCAGGTAAGCCCGTAGCTCTGGAAGACTCATAGCGTCAAAGTCTGGTTTCATCTAAACCTCCACTTGCCATCACGATAAATTACAACTTGCAGATCTTCGCCTCTAAAGATGTAGACGATGCCTGACCGCTCATCAAACCGCACAAGGTCTAAGGAACGATAGAAGTTCGTGAGATATTGACAAACCCGAATACACGCTTTTCCCTGCTCACCCGTCGGTAAAATGACTCTAGCCTCAACTATGTGCTTCTATTCTAGAGGACTCATGGAACGAAACCTCCACTGGCAAAGCCCTCTCCAAGGGTTACTTGTCCTTGCCTCAAGCCGCAGTCCTCAAGCCGCAGAGATTGTTACTGAACAGTGACGGTGGTGATGAGCAAGGAAACTCCTGTAATACAATAGATGCTTGACCTTCCCCAGTTTTCTTCCCTGCGTCTACGCTGGCAGCCATTCTTATGACATCTTCAATTCGCTTTCTCATGTGTGCGCCTGACCATTACGACGTGGATTATGTGATTAATCCGTGGATGGAGGGTAATGTTCACAAGTCGTCTCGCGATCGCGCCGTTGAGCAGTGGCAGCAACTGTTTCATCTGTTGAAAGATCACGCGATCGTGGATCTGGTCAAGCCCGAAAAAGGTGTACCAGATATGGTCTTTACAGCGAATGCAGGGTTGGTGCTCGGTAAGACAGCCGTACTCAGTCGCTTTTTCCATAAAGAGCGCCAGGGTGAAGAACCGTTCTTCAAGGCATGGCTGGAGGAGCATGACTTTACGGTGCATGAACTGCCAAAGGATCTGCCGTTTGAAGGTGCGGGCGATGCGCTATTTGACCGCGAAGGACGCTGGCTATGGGCTGGCTATGGCTTTCGATCGGAACTCGATTCCCACCCGTATCTAGCGCGTTGGTTAGATATTGAAGTGCTGTCGCTACGGTTGACGGATGAGCGGTTTTATCACCTGGATACCTGCTTTTGTCCGCTAGCGGATGGCTATTTACTGTACTATGCGCCTGCGTTTGATGCCTACTCTAATCGCCTGATTGAAATGCGAGTACCAGAAGCAAAGCGGATTGCGATCACGGAAGAAGATGCGGTCACCTTTGCGTGTAATGCTGTCAACATCGATCGCACGATCGTCCTCAACAAAGCCAGCGACAAGCTGAAGCAACGACTGGAATCGGTTGGCTTTCGAGTGTTGGAAACGCCCTTAACAGAATTCTTGAAGGCAGGCGGCGCGGCGAAATGTTTGACGCTAAGAGTCACAGAGCCAGTCCAGGTAGACGTTCATGCCAGTGCAACCGTCGAGAGCCGTGTGGTTCGCATGGATGGACATTTGCTGGACGCAGGATTGATCAACCAGGCGTTGGACTTGATTGTGGACGGTGGCGGCAGTTTCCAGGTGCTGAATTTTAATCTTGGTGAACAGCGCCAAAGCACCTCGTCTGCGGAAGTGAAAGTGACCGCGCCATCCCACGAGGTGATGGAAACGCTCATGTCTCAGTTGATTGACTTGGGCGCCTTGCCACCGCCAGAGGATGTCTGTGACAGCATTTTAGAAACGGTGACGCAGGCAGGCGTTTCACCCGATGACTTTTACGTCACAACCATCTACCCCACTGAAGTGAGGGTACAGTGCCAGTGGGTGAAGGTGCGTGGACAGCGGATGGATGCTGCGATCGTCGTCCGCGAAACCCCTGATGGTCTTGATGCGTATTGCAGCCTGCTACGCGATTTGCAGGTGGGCGATCGTGTCGTCGTTGGCATTGAAGGCATCCGTACCATTCGCAAAACCGAATCACGGGAACAGCGCAATACTCAGGAATTTAGTTTCATGGGTGCTGGCGTTTCTAGTGAGCGGCGCGTAGAACTGGTGGTCGAGCAAATCGCCTGGGAACTGCGCCAGATCCGCGATCAGGGCGGCAAAGTCGTCGTCAGCGCTGGTCCTGTGGTGATTCATACAGGTGGTGGCGAACATCTTGCACATCTGGTGCGCGAAGGCTATGTACAGGCGCTCTTGGGTGGAAACGCGATCGCCGTGCACGATATCGAGCAATCCATGATGGGCACATCATTGGGTGTGGATATGAAGCGAGGGGTTTCGGTACGTGGTGGGCATCGGCACCATTTGAAGGTGATTAACACGATTCGTCGCTACGGTAGCATTGCCAAAGCAGTCGAGCAAGGCATTGTTACCAGCGGCATTCTGTACGAATGTGTGCAGCACAACATCCCGTTCTCGTTGGCTGGTTCCATTCGTGATGATGGTCCGCTGCCGGATACGCAAATGGACTTGATCAAAGCGCAAACAGACTACGCCCGGTTGATTCAAGGTGCCGATCTGATTTTGATGCTGTCGTCCATGCTGCACTCGATCGGCGTGGGCAATATGACCCCCGCTGGCGTAAAAATGGTTTGCGTGGATATCAACCCCGCTGTCGTCACGAAGCTGAGCGATCGTGGCTCCGTTGAATCGGTGGGTGTAGTGACGGATGTTGGGTTATTCCTCAGCCTGCTCGTACAGCAACTCAACAAGCTCACCAGTCCATACCGCGTGGCTTAAATCGACCTCTGCCTGATTCCTTGCGATCGAAACTGTCGCTTTAGGAGACGTGTTTCATCATGTCTCCTTTAATTTTTGTAATAGAATAATTACCCAGTTTGTGTGATGCTTACTGATCTTGCATCAATGATGATGAATGAAGATGTCAGCCGATTTATCAGCACAATATGTAGCGCAGTCCTTATCTCTAGTAGATAAGCTCTCTGCATCATATTGTCTCTTCAGTCTTTGCTCTACCTCCAGATACAGATCACACGCGATCGTAGAACCGATCAAATCAACAGCTAGTCAGGTACTTCGTATGGCGGCGAATGAGCCTGTTAACTAACTGGTCTACTGGCTACGTAATCAGGGTTGATGCATTAGTTGAACTCTACGTTAGCAATGTTCAAAACCACACTCGGCTAAAAAGCTCCCTGGCTCCTATGGAAAATCTTGCCTACCTCTACATCCTGGCTGAAGAAGCCGAACTATCGGCACGCAAAAAACCGCGCAACACACAGATCTCAGATGAGAAGCAAGTTGCGTCCGATCGGTCAGTCTCCAAAACGGTCGATCAACCCATAGATAGTGGCAAAGCAGTACTGGATTGCGATCGCGCCAATCCGTCTTACCCAACCTTCTATCTTTGAGCTGAAGCTTATTCAACGCTTGCTACGCCAGTGTTTGAACAAAATCAAGCAACTGGTGCGCCATGTGGAGCTTACTGCATGGCTCAACCACCTGCTTTCGCCCTCGAGCATCCAGCAGCACAGCCTGGTTAAAATCGCTGCCAAACCCGCTATCTGGTTGGTCGATCGGGTTAGCCGCGATCGCATCCAGTTTTTTCTGCTTCAGTTTCTCTAGAGCAGGTGTCACAATATCGCCACTCTGCGCTGCAAAGCCAATGAGCTTTTGGTGCGGCTGTTTCAAGGTGGCGAGTGTCGCCACTATATCGGTGACGGGTTCTAAAGGAAGCGCTGCGGGGAGCGATCGCTTTGGCAACTTTTCTGGGCTGTAGCTGGCAGGTTTCACATCGGCTACCGCTGCCGCCATAATTGTCCAGTCTGCATCAGAGAAACAGTCAAACAGTGCTTTCTGCATCTCATCAGCACTGGTAACGGCAAGCGTTCTCACGCCATCCAAAGCGGCGATCGACACGTCTAGACCATGTACTAGCGTGACCGTAGCGCCACGATGCAGTGCTGCCTGTGCCAACGCAATGCCCATTTTCCCAGTTGACGGATTGCCCAGAAAGCGAACGGGATCAAAAAATTCACGGGTACCGCCAGCGCTGATAAGCACCTGCTTGCCGACCAGATAGCGGTGCCCATTGGTGTATAGTAACGATTCGATATGAGCCAGCATTGAGACTGGTTCAGCCATGCGTCCTGTGCCGACACGATCGCACGCCAAAATTCCCTCACCAGGGTCAAGGGTATGCATCCGTGCCTGGGTTTGCACTGCCTGCCAGTTTTGCTGCACGGGCGCTTGCTCCCACATATCGGTGTTCATGGCAGGCGCAAGCAGCACGGGGCAGGTGGAAGCCAGCACTGTATTTGTGAGCAGGTTATCTGCCATGCCGTAGACCAGCTTTGCCAGCGTGTTTGCCGTCAACGGTGCGAGTACGAATACGTCTGCCCATTCACCGAGTTCAATATGCAAGGGGCGATCGTGGGTTGCCTGCCAGAACGCCTCATCGGTATAGGCAGGGTGGCGGCACAGGGTTGCAATGGTTAACGGTGTAATAAACGCTTGTGCCGAGTTGGTTAAAATCGCGCGTACCGCAACTCCCTGCTTTGCCAGAGTGGATATGACTTCGCAAACCTTGTATGCTGCAATGCCGCCACTAATGCCAATGAGAACACGTTTGCCTTGCATAGATTAAGACTAAAGAGGCAGAATTGAAGAGGCTAACTTCTTTACTTTAGGAGTTGTACAGAAATAACAGCATGGTCTGTAGCTGTCAGCCGTCAGCGAAAAGCTGATCGCTGATCCAAAAGTGTGCCGTTATTTTTTAGCAAGCTCTTAGTCTGCATCCTCCACTTCTAGCGTCTAATCCTGCATTCTTTCAGGCTTCGTCGTAGGCTTCCATGTCAAGCAGATAGAGGTAAGACTCGACCAATTCTGGACGATGGAAGGCAATTTTCCGCAGAAGATGCCAGTCACTCAGCCCTTCAAAAGCATTGACATAATCATCCTTTTCCAGACGAATAGCGAGTTCTGCCACGTCTGTAGTGGTCAACTTGGTCACATCCAATTGCTCAACGCTTAGAGTCGCCATCATTATCACCTCTTTCGTAAACGCCCAGGTCACTCAACTGACTCTAGGTATAAGCCCGTACTACATACTACCCCACACAATTCATCCAAGTGCAGCCTTAACAGTTTACTTATTGTTAGGCAATAACTCTTTAACAAAACTTTGTACTTGCTCCAGCACGATCGGCTGAATCTCGTGTCCCATCTCAAATTCTCGATAGCGCACAGAGATTTTTAGAGCCTGTAGGCTTCTCAGTGCTTGCTGTGCTGCTGACAGGGGTACAACCTGATCCTGCTTACCATGCACCATAAGCAGAGGCGGAAAGGTCGTTTTTTGAGGGGCGATCGGCGCGTGTAGATAGCCACTCAGCACCAGCAAGCCTGCTAACGGTAGCCCCAAGCCAACATCTAGCGTCATGGCACCACCCTGAGAAAATCCACCCAGAATGGTTTGCGAGAGCGGCACTCCAGTTGTTTTGGGCAACGCCTTGAGAAAGTCAGTCAACAACCGACGGCTGGTAGACAGATCAGCACGAGAGCGAAACTCAGGCGTACTTTGAAAGCTAAAGTTTTTGGGGAAGTCGTACCACATTCTGCCGCCCGCTGCATATGGATATGAGAAGGGTGCATCAGGAAAAACCAACTGGTAAGCGGGTAAGCGGATGATTGGCGCTAAAGAAAACACATCCTGAGCACTAGCACCCCAACCGTGCAAAATGACGATCGTGCCTTGGGGTGGCTTGCCTGTAGCGGGTGAAATGGTGAGCGCTTGCAGGGTCACAGGGCTTTTCCTTATCGATACTGCAACGCTCATCGTAACGTGGGATCGGCTTACTGGTGGTATTTCCGCAAAAATTTTGCAGCCAAAAACGTGAGCTTGCTTGAGCGTGACTGGCGCAAGTTTGGGAGCGTTCTGTTCCCTGACGCATCCTCCAGTACACTAATCTAGGGTTTTACGGGAGTTGAGGCGCATGGCACGGCTGGCACTGCTCAGTGTATCTGACAAAACAGGGCTGATTGAACTGGCACAGAACCTGGTAACCGAGTTTGGCTTTGACCTGATTAGCAGCGGTGGTACGGCTCAAACGCTGAAGGCTGCTGGACTGCCTGTCACCAAAGTCTCGGATTACACCGGATCGCCTGAAATTCTGGGAGGGCGAGTAAAAACGCTGCATCCCCGCATTCATGGTGGCATCCTGGCGCAGCGCGATGTGCCGCAAGATCTAGCCGATTTGGACGCACAGCAAATACGCCCGATCGAGCTAGTCGTCGTGAACCTGTACCCGTTTGAGCAGACGATCGCCAAACCAAACGTCTCTCTGACAGAAGCGATCGAGCAAATTGACATTGGCGGTCCTGCCATGATTCGTGCGTCTGCCAAAAATCATGCTCACGTTACCATTTTGTGTAGCCCCACTCAGTACAGCGACTATCTAAAGGAATTGCAGCAAAACAACGGCAGTGCGTCACCAGCCTTTCGACAAACGGCTGCTTTACGGGCATTTCAGCATACGGCGAGTTATGATCGGGCGATCACGGTGTATTTAGAAGAGCGGTCAGCGGTCAGCGGTCAGCAGTCAGCAGAGGCGCATTTAGAAGAGAAGTTAGAAGAGCGGTCAGCGGTCAGCGGTCAGCAGTCAACAGAGGTGTTACCGAAAACCTTTGAGCTGGTGGGAGCGCGACTTCAGGCATTGCGGTATGGCGAAAATCCGCATCAGCCCGCAGCGTGGTATCAAACGGGTACGATCGCAACGGGATGGGCAGCGGCAACACAACTTCAGGGAAAGGAGTTGAGCTACAACAATCTTGTCGATTTGGAGGGAGCACGGCAGATTATCGCTGAGTTTGCTGATCCTCAGAGCGATCCAGCAGTGGCGATCGTCAAACACACAAATCCCTGTGGTGCAGCGCTTGGTCAAACATTAGTAGACGCATACCAAAAAGCCTTTGATGCCGATTCTACTTCCGCGTTTGGCGGCATTGTGGCGCTCAATCGTCCCATTGATGCCGATACCGCAACAGCCATGACCAAGACCTTTTTAGAATGTGTCGTAGCCCCAGGCTGTGAACCGGAGGCAGCCACGATCCTCAGCGCCAAGAAGAACCTTAGAGTTCTGGTGCTCAAGGATTTGAGCCACGGTGCAAAGGAAACTGTGAAGGCGATCGCAGGTGGCTTTCTGACACAAACTTCAGACGATCGCCCTGTTGATCCAAACCAATGGAAGGTCGTCACCGAGAAACAGCCCACAGACACGCAGCTAGAAGAACTGCTGTTTGCCTGGAAGCTCTGCAAGCATGTAAAGTCTAATGCTATTGTCGTCACGCGCGATCGCGCCACATTAGGAGTCGGTGCGGGACAAATGAACCGTGTCGGCTCCGTTAAAATTGCCCTGGAGCAAGCAGGCGATCGCTCACAGGGGGCAGTCCTTGCCAGCGATGGCTTTTTCCCGTTTGATGACTCTGTGCGTACAGCAGCAGCGGCTGGGATTAGTGCGATCGTCCAACCCGGTGGCAGTCTCCGCGATCAAGACTCGATCGATGCTGCTAACGAATTGGGGCTTGTGATGGTGCTAACAGGCATGAGGCACTTCTTGCATTAGTGGAGGAGAGAGGGGGGTGAAAAGGAGATGAGGAGATGGGGAGGTAAAGGGAAGTTTTGAGTGAATCTGACTCCTGTCTCCTGGTTCCTCTCAACTAAAAGCCTCTCTGCATCATTGTTAAAAGCCCCTGCTGCCCCAGCAAGATTTCTCGTACAAGACTAAAAATACCAACCCAGAGGATCGGTGTGATATCGACTCCGCCAAGTGGTGGTACGATTTTCCGCGAGGGTGATAGGAATGGCTCAGTCGGCACTGCAATCACATTAAAGGGAAAGCGTGTCAGGTCAACTTGAGGATACCAAGTCAGCACAATACGGAAGATGAAGAGAAAGGTCATGGCACCGAGGAGCAGACCGAGAACCAGGGAGGCGATCGCGACAGAATCCATAACTCAGCAAATAAGTGTTAAGGCGTGCTACAGACGATTTTAACGCCATTCATCCCCCTGGCAGTCAGAAAACCCACTGTGTGATCAAAATCCTTTTGCTCAATCTGCTTCTCAAGTGCGTAACAGACCGTTAAACTGATGATCAAGACAGCGTTATTCAAGAGGCAACCTACTTATGACTCCTGCTTTAGTAAACTTTTTCATCAGCCTGTTGGCAGGTGGTGTGGTGGTCGGAGGCATTTTCGGCGCACTTCTTTTCATTAGCCAGAAAGATAAAATCCAACGGTCTTAGGCAAATGCTCTTAGGCAGATGCTAGTAGCAGTTATGGCTGCTTACATCGAATAGATGAAGCCCGCATTGATAAAAGGCAAATGGATCACAGACGAGTGAAACCCTTGGGCTAACGCAGAAACAAGCTTTAAGCTGCGTTTCTAAGGTGATCCCAGGGGTTACTCGGGTTGATGACGGTTAAATCGCAAGCCAGCCAGTGCGAGCCAGTCAGTGCGATCCAGCCGTTCGGATCTTTAGTTAGCCTATAGTTAGGGAATACTGAAGCAGCAGTGCTGTATCTCTCAAGCCGCTTGGCAACGTTTTTAAGCTTGCCGTCACAGGTTCTGTGATCTCTCTGAGCAGTTCAGGAGCGAGCGAGATTCTTGATTCTGTGGTGACAGCGCCCCCAAAACGAGCGTCATTTTTGGATGGGTTTGTTGGAGATTTCGGCATCAGTCGTTAACATAGGATGTACTTAGGAGAGGGATGCGATGGTCAACTTTGCGCTGAATCCGGCGAGTCTTGTAGGAATAGTGTTAGCACTCTCTGGCGCTGGTCTCTACGCTCTGCGATCGTACCGTCCTAGACTTGCCCGCGATCACGATATTTTCTTTGCAGCGATCGCGCTCCTTTGTGGCGGCATTCTTGTATTCCAGGGCTGGCGGCTAGACCCAATCTTGCAGTTCAACCAGTTTCTACTGGCGGGTGCAGCAATCTTCTTTGCTTACGAAAGCATCCGTCTACGCGGTGCTGCTACAGAGCAGGCAAAGCGAAACACACCCATTGTTGATGATGAGCGTCCGGTTAGTCGGGTCTATCGGGCAGATTTGGAAGAGTTGAATCCCTACGAAGAACGACCAGCCGCCAGACGCATCAGGGGGACTCGTGACGTTCGCTCTGAGCGAGATGAGTATGATGAGGAGCCGGGTCGTCGTTCCACCAGTCGTACCAGCGAAGCCCGACTTGGTACTGGCGATCGCACTCGCAAGCGTCGCCCTCGTCCTACTGAAGATGTAACCGATACGCCCAGCAGCAATCGTGAGAATACCGACCTTTGGGATGATAGACCTACTCGTAGTCGTGGCACGTCCCCCTCGCGCTCAAGTAACCAGTCGCCTGCATCCCGTCCACGACGTTCCCGTCCAGTGTCTGACGATGTAGCACCTTCGCGCGATCGACGCTCTGAGTCGAGAAATGGTGTGTCTTCAGAGTATGTTGACTATCGTCCGGTGGACACGGATGAAGACGACAATTGGGGAAATTACTAGAGACTTTCACAGCCTGTGTGAAGGTGAGGAACAGCCAGCTTGGGAACGCTTCTAGAGGCTATTGCAACGGTGAGCCAAAGCAAGCGTGGCAAAGCGTGAGATTATTGAAGGCAAGCGTTCGCTTCGGTTTACTGGCTGTTTTGACTATCGCTTGTAGTCAAGAACGTTTACCTACTGTTTCTGCTGAATTTGACAGCCGCCATCATGACGAACAGCCAGCCCTCAGCGGCGATGGTCACTTTCTAGCCTTTGTGTCAAACCGTAACGGCAATCGTGGCATTTTGCTTTATGACTTGAAGCAGCGGCAGGTCGTTGATTTGCCTCGCTTGAATCGGCTTGACGCGATCGCAGAATCGCCCAGCTTGAGCTATACGGGACGCTACATCGTCTATATTGCCAGCGATACTGTCCGTCCTGAAATCGAACTCTACGATCGGGTTCTCCAGCAACCGCAGATACTGACTGCTAACTACCGTGGCTGGTTTCGCAACCCTAGCATTAGCCCTGATGGACGCTATGTCGCTTTTGAAACAGGCATTCGAGGGCAGTGGGATATTGAAGTGATTGATCGCGGTCCGAATGTCGAATCAGATATGTCGGATGTGCGGCGATCGCAACCGTCAGCGTCTCCTTAGCAGTGGTTAGAAGGCTAAAGGCTGAATGAACTCAAAACTTTTTAATCCTTCATCCTTTGTTTGTGAAGTGCCGTCTCCCTGTCAGTCTCTTTTGCGCCAGCGTTTTGAGTGGCTGTGGTGCTCAGTTGGTCAATTTCCCGTTTGATCCCGGTGGACGGAGCCTCAATAGTGGTTTTGCCGACCTGCAACCGCGCGTTTCGGGTCGTTACATCGTCTTTGTGTCCGATCGCAGTGGCAGCCAAAACCTATATCTTTACGACACGGTGGTTCACAATTTGGTGGAATTGCCTGGGTTGAACGCGATCGACATGATTATCTCCAGTCCCGGCATTTCGGAAAATGGTCGCTTGCTGGTGTTTGCTGGCTCTCGTGAAGGGCGATCGGGCATTTATCTCTACGATCGCGAGACCCGACAGCTTCGCAACCTCACGGAAAATCTGAAGGCGGAGGTTCGTAACCCGACCATTACTGCTGATGGCAACACGATCGCGTTTGAGTCGAGTGCCAACGGACAGTGGGATATTTTGTTGTACAACCGCGATGGACAACCGTTGGAGACGTTGCCTCATTCCCGTTAGAGTTCACGCTCTAGCCACCAACAGGCTCTAGTGTTTAAGCAATTTTAGCCTTTAGCCTTGTCTTGCGCTAACCACCAACAGGTTCTGGTGTTTCGGCGAGAGTCTCAAGCTGAACGTTTGATGCTTCCAGGGTTTGTACAGATTCGATGAGCGATCGTACGGTCGCGGCTCCCTCAGATGGCTCAAAGCTGAGCGGAAACTTGCCCTTCACAGCCATCCGTAACCCTAACGGGCTGATGCTGGCTAAACCTTTGAGATCGCGGAAGGAGTTGCCCATGACCTTTAGACCGAACTGACGCTCGTCGATCCAGCCGCCTTGTTTTACCAGCTCAATCAGCGTTTTGCGGTGACGAATGGAGCGGCTCGACTGATCAGTTTTGCGGTCTAGGATCTCGCTTTTGATTTTGCTGATTTGATCCATCGGCGCGACTTCCATCGGGCAGACGGAATTGCAGAAATAACAGCGCGTACAGCCCCAAACGCCGTCTGTACCCTGGTTGTATTTTTCTAGCCGCGCTTCCGTTTCGTCATCGCGCGAGTCGGCAACCATACGATATGCCTTCGCTAGAGCATGTGGTCCCACAAAGTTGGGATTTACCTCATACGCATTGCACTCGGAATAGCAAGCGCCGCAAAGGATGCAATTGCCTGTCTGGTTAAGTTTGGCGCGTTCTTCTGGAGTCTGTAAAAATTCGCGCTCTGGAATTTGCCGTGCAGCCGTACTGACGTAAGGATCGATCGCCTTCAAATTCGACCAGAAGCTCTGCATATCTACCACTAAATCCTTAATCACGGGCATATTGCCCATTGGTGCCACTGTGATTGTGGGAATTGTTTCAGCGGTGTCTTGTGGTGTACCGTCTGTCGTATTGTCTACAAAATTAGGCATCGACTGATGCAGCCGTGCCAGTTCGCTGCCAACATTTTCTTTGCACGCCAGCGCCGATCGCCCGTTGATGCGAATAGAACAACTGCCGCAAATCGTGTTACGACAATTTTTACGGTATGCCAATGTGCCGTCCTGCTCCCATTTAATACGATTTAAGCAGTCCAAAATTGTGCTGCCGGGATCAACGTCGAGTGTGAAGGTTTCAACTCTCGGTGCAGTGGCTTGGTCTTGGCGGATGACTTTAAAGAGGACTTGCATTTTAGGCGTTCTTCAGTCGGAAGTATGCTGCTGTGCTTCTAGTTTAACGTGAGTTCGACGAACAGAAATTGACACAAGAAAAGCTGAGACTGGTTTTGAAGTAACGGTCTCAGCTATGGACACCATCGTATCGCGCCTCGACATCGCCCAAATCTTCTGTGAACTGGACG
>JAESFZ010000120.1_pt1 | contig 166365 bp, 153 predicted proteins | sample 9269561 | NCBI WGS metagenome assembly JAESFZ01 (sample SAMN14515552, study PRJNA621657) | algae metagenome | isolation source: Tildeniella nuda ZEHNDER 1965/U140 and co-occurring heterotrophs from wet... | place: Switzerland: Stansstaad, Zurih | collected 1965-01-01 | reverse complement strand
GCGCTTGCGGCCATCGAAAAGGCCAAAGACCGACTGAACTGACACCGGGACCGAGATGCCCGGCGCTGCACCCGCACCAGCCTGCGGCCCACCGGGGCGCAGCGCCACCTCGACGACCAGTGCGATCTGGTGATGCCTACAAGGAACCTGCTCACATGCATTCACATTCAAATCAACCCATGACACGGCGCGGATTCCTGGCGGCCGCGACTGCCTTTGCACTTGCGATCGCCAGCCAGCCGGGTTTCCCGCAAACCCGGCCCTTGACCGAAAAGGATCGCGCCCTGATTGCTGCCGCTGGCCGTGGCGAAACGGAAGTCGTGCAGCGTCTGCTCAAAGAGGGCGTCAGCGTCGAGGCCGCCGACGGCAATGGTGTCACTGCACTGATAGCCGCGGCATACAAGAACCACATCCCGGCGGCAAAGCTGCTGGTGCAGGCCGGCGCCGACGTCAACCGTCAGGACAACACCCGGCAAAGCGCCTATCTGATCGCCACATCCGAGGGTTACCTCGAACTGCTGCGCCTGACGCTGGCAGCTGGTGCCGACGTGCATCGCACCGACAGCTACAACGGCACCGGGCTGATACGTGCCGCAGACCGTGGCCACGTCGAGATCATCCGTGAGCTGCTCAAGACCGGCATCCGCATAGATCACGTCAACCGGCTTGGATGGACCGCGCTGCTTGAAGCCGTCATTCTTGGCAACGGTGGCGAACGACATACGGAAAGCGTGCGCCTGCTGGTGAGTGCCGGCGCCAATGTCAATCTCGCAGACCGCGATGGCATCACGCCACTCATGCATGCGCGCAGGCGCGGCTTCAGCGCCATGATCGAAATACTTGAGCGGGCCGGGGCGCGCTGATGCGTGGCGTTGCGCGCTTTTCCATGATCACATTGATTGCCTCACTGCCGCTGGCAGTTGTGGACGCGGCGTCCACCACCACAAATACGGACGTCCCGGACGTCCTGATCACAACCAACTCCAATGCGCGCCATATCTCCTTCATCACGCCGGCGCATGGCGTCACGGCAAAAATCGAAGTCGGCGCACTGCCCTGGGGCATGACACTTGCCGGCAACCGCGCCTATGTCGCCACCGCCGAAGGCGTGGCAGTCGTCGATCTCGCGCGAGGCGTGCGCACCACTCTCGTCCCCTACCTGAGCGCGGTCGGCACGCCGGGCGCACGCTTCAGCGATGACCGTCCCGGCGGCGAAGGCATTGCGGCCAGCCCCGACGGACGTTTTGTTTATGTCGGGGTCTTGAGCACGGACGGGGCCAGCCGGCTGGAAATTCTCGATACCGCGAGGCTGCGCATGACCGGCAGCGTGCCGGTCGGTCAACGGCCGTTCCAGGTGCTGGTGGCACACGACGGCAGCGCAGTTTACACGCTGGACCACGATTCGTTTTCGATGAGCGTGGTGGATCCGGTCAAGCGCACGGCACGGCGACTCGAGGTCGCGCCCATCGGCCACAGCGCGTTCGACAAGCCGCATTACGCGGCACTGCTGCCGGACGGGCGACTGCTGATGCCTTTCGCCGGGAAACGCCTGGTTTTTCTCGATCCGCGTTCAGGCGCGTCCGTCACGCGGCCGCTCAGCGCGGACACGCACCAGCACGGCATTGCCCTGACCCCCGATGGCAGGCAGGCGCTGATCGTCGGCACCGGCGCCTACGGCACCGCGCGCAGCGGACCCAGCCTGACCATTTACGATCTCCACAGCGGCAAGGAACGCATCCTGCCGCTCGCCCGCGCCCACGAGCATGTGGCCGTGGGGCGCAACGGCAGGCACGCCTACCTCAGCGGCGGATTCACCTTCCATGGCGGCTGGAGCGGCATCACCGTTGTCGACCTGGAAAAGCCCGCGGTCAGCGGCGAAATCGCCGTGCCCGATCTGCCGCTCGACATCTGGATCGCCCGCTGAGCGCGGTATAATCGGGGTTTTACTTCTGCAGCGGGATTATCCATGCCTTCCTTCGATATCGTTTCGGAAGTCAATCAGGTCGAAGTGCACAATGCGGTGGACCAGTGCAACAAGGAAGTCACCAACCGCTTCGACTTCAAGGGCTCGGACGCGCGGGTCGAGGTCAACGAGAAGGACAAGACGCTCACGGTTTTTGCCGACGACGATTTCAAGCTGGGCCAGGTGCGCGACGTGCTGACCGGCAAGCTTGCCAAGCGTGGCATCGACATCCGCTGCCTCAAGCTGGGTGATGCTGAAAAAATCAGCGGCAACAAGGTCAAGCAGCTCATCACCATACGCGTCGGCGTCGAACAGGAACTGGGGAAAAAAATCATCAAGCTGATCAAGGACAGCAAGATGAAGGTACAGGGCAGCATACAGGGCGATGTGGTGCGCGTATCGGGCGCGAAGAAGGATTTGCTGCAGGATGCGATTGCGCTGGTGCGCAAATCGATCACCGACTTCCCCCTGCAGTTCAAGAATTTCCGCGATTAGATAGGCCGTTGGATGCGCTGCTACTCGTAAGTTCCCTGCTTACCGCTCACTGTTTTCTCAGCCCCCGCACCCATTTGTCGTAAATCCGGTCGGCCACCGCATGCAGCGCCCCGACCCTGTCCTCCAGCCCGGCGGTCATTTCTTCCGGCGTCTGCACCGAAGGCAGGCGCGCTGCCAGTGACTGCACCTCCTTGCCCCAGTCGCGGCACCAGCTGTGTATCAGCTCTCCGGTCATCTCGACATGACACTGCATGCCGAAATGCCGGTCGAGGACAAATGCCTGATTCGCACAATGCGCGCTCGACAGCACGCGCGCCGCCCCGGGGGGAATACTGAAGGTCTCGCCATGCCAGTGAAAGCAGTCGAATGACCGCGGCAGCGTGCCCAGCCAGGCCTGCGCCTCGGCGTTGTCGGCAACATCCACCCTGCCCCAGCCAATTTCCTTCACCGGATTGCGCGTGACCACGCCACCCAACGCCCTGGACATCAGCTGTCCGCCAAGACAGTGTCCGATCACCGGTACTCCCGCCTGCGCGCCCGTGCGGATCAGCGCCAGTTCCCTGGCTATCCATGGCAAATCATCGTTGACGCTCATCGGCCCGCCCATGAACGCCAGGCCACTGAAGGCATGCACATCCCCGGGCACTGCCTCGCCGGCGTCGATCTTGAAGACCTGCCACGGAATGCCGTGGCGTGAAAGATATGTGGCAAAATAGCCCGGGCCTTCAGTCGGGGCATGGCGGAATATGGCGACAGGTTTCATGGTTTGCAGAACAGGAATTGTCCGGCGTTCACAATGTTTAATCTTAGGTTAATTGCGGCGGTTTTCCTATCATCGGCGGCATGCGCGCATGCCGCCGATGTGAACGTCATCGGATTGTTCAGCGGCAAGGCCGTGCTGGTGATCAACGGCGGCAAGCCGCGCACCCTGTCGGTCGGCCAGAGCACGCCCGAGGGCGTCAGGCTCATCAGCGCCAGCAGCGAATCCGCAGTGGTTGAAATCGGCGGCAAACGGCAGACCCTCGCGCCCGGGCAAAGCACGCATGTCGGCTCCATCGCTTCCGGCTCCGGCATGGCGCAGGTCAAGCTCACCGCCGACGGCAGCGGCCATTTTTTCACGATGGTCGCCATCAACGGCATTTCCCTGAGATTCCTGGTGGACACCGGCGCCTCGCTCATCACCCTGAGCAGCGCGCACGCCAAGAATGCGGGAATCAATTATCTGGCGGGACAAAAAGCGGCGCTGATGACCGCAAATGGCCTGGTGCCTGCTTACCGCGTCAAGCTGGATAGCGTGAGGCTGGGCGAGATCACGCTCAATAACGTCGACGGCGTGGTGGTTGAAGGTAATGCACTGGGCGGCATCGGCCTGCTCGGCATGAGCTTTCTCAACCGCGTCGAGATGCTGCGCGAGGGATCGCAGATGACGCTGACCCGTAGGTAGTGCGCATTGCAGTGCGACGAGCAGTAGAATCCACGCTTGATTTTATAAAAACATTAATAAAATCAAATAATTACATACCAACAATCCCTCAACCCCTTACTCCGGCTTGTCTGCCTGCCCCACCATCGACAGCAGGTGGCCGAACTTGCTGCGCTTGGTTTTCAGGTACTCGCGGTTGGCCGAGCGTGGCGGCACCTCGATCGCCACGCGCTCGGTAACGCTCAATCCGTACTCGCGCAACGCGGCAACCTTGTCGGGATTATTGGTCATCAGCCGCACCTTGCGCGCGCCGAGATCGAACAGGATGTGCGCGCCGGCGCGGTAGTCGCGCATGTCCGCGGCAAAACCCAGCGCGTGGTTGGCTTCGACCGTGTCGTGCCCCTGGTCCTGCAGGGCATAGGCGCGGATCTTGTTGAGCAGCCCGATGCCGCGGCCCTCGTCGAACATGTACACCAGCACGCCGCTGCCCGCCTTGTCGATCATTTCCAGCGCGCTGTCAAGCTGCTCGCCGCAGTCGCAGCGCTCGGACCCGAACACGTCCCCCGTCAGGCACTGCGAATGCAGCCGCACCAGCGTTGGCTCGTCCGGGCTGATCTCGCCCTTGACCAGCGCCACGTAGAGCGTGGTTTCCAGGCTGTCACTGTAAACCATCAGCTGGAAGTCGCCGGCCTTGCGCGTCGGCATGATGGTGGTGGCGCGGCGGGTGATCTGGCGCTCGTTTTCGCGATACGCGACCAGATCGGCGATTTTCAGGATCCGGATGCCGTGCTGCGCAGCGAAGCGCTCGAGCTCGGGCATGCGCGCCATGCTGCCGTCGTCGTTCATGATTTCGCAGATCACGCCGGCCGGCTTGAGTCCCGCCATGCGCGCGAGGTCGACCGCGGCCTCGGTATGGCCGCGGCGCGCAAGCACGCCGCCGTCCAGCGCGCGCAGCGTCTGCAGGCGGCCGGGACGTATGAGATCGGCGGGTTTGGCATTGTCGGCAATGGCCGCTGCAATCGTGCGCGCACGGTCGTGGACCGACATGCCCGATCCCACGCCCTCGCGCGCATCGATGGGCGTCGCGAAGGCGGTGCCGAACTTGGTCTGATTGCCGGTGTCGTCGGTTATCAGCGAAAGTCCCAGCATGCGCATGCGCTCTTCGGTGAGCGCCAGCGAGATCAGCCCGCGCCCGCGACTCGCCATGAAGTTGATCGCCTCCGGCGTGGCCTTTTCCGCGGCGACGAAAAGATCACCCTCGTTTTCGCGGCTTTCGTCGTCGACCAGGATCACCATCCTGCCCTTGCGTACTTCGGGCAGGATCTCCTCGACGATGAACTCGCATGTTTTGCGCAACTCGTTCATTTGGGAACCAAACCTTCAGCCACGGCAGACACCGAGAAAAACCCCGGTTTGCAACCGCCCCAGGCCCTCATGCGCCGCCTCAAAACCGGCTGGCAGGGAGTGCTGGTTTACTCTGCGGCCCTGTGTCCACTGTGGCAAATTTTCAGGAAATCAAACGCAGGAACTCGGCTCGCGTGCGTTCCTGCTCGAACTCGCCGGTAAACGCCGAGGTGGTGGCGACCGAATGCTGCTTCTGGATGCCGCGCATGATCATGCACATGTGCTGGGCCTCGATCACCACGGCAACGCCCGCCGGTTGCAGCGTGTCCTGTATGCAGTTGCGGATATCCACGGTGAGCCTCTCCTGCACCTGCAGCCGCCGCGCGTACGCATCGACCACGCGCGGAATCTTGGACAAGCCCACGATGCGGCCGTTCGGAATATAGGCGACATGCGCCTTGCCGAAGAATGGCAGCATGTGGTGCTCGCACAGCGAGTAGACCTCGATGTCCTTGACGATCACCATCTGCTGGTACTCCTCGCTGAACATCGCCGAGCGCAGGATGCCCGCCGGATCGAGATCATAGCCGTGGGTCAGAAACTGCAGCGCCTTGGCAACGCGCTCCGGCGTTTTCTGCAGGCCCTCGCGCTCGGGATCCTCGCCGATATCCTTGAGGATAATGCGGTACTTGTCGGCGATGCTGCGAATCGCCGCCGGGTTGTACTGGTCGTTTCTGGCGTAGCCGTCCATCTCGTTTTCTTCGCGCATCTGCCGCGTAATGGGTGTCATGGTGACTCCCCGTGAATTTTTAGGAGGAACAATAGACCGGGTTGACGGGATTTTTCAGGATCGACAAGGCGCAACCCGGTGCGGGAACGACGGCCTCGATTGGCGATTTGCCGAACAATCCTGTGAATCCTGCCCAATCCTGTAGATCCTGTCCATTAAGCTTTGATTCTACTCCGCCAGACGTGCGCGTATGGATTTGAGGATGCCGTCCTTGTTGAGCCCCGCCGCGGCAAGCTGCAGGGCCGGATCGCCCTGATCGATGAAAGTGTCGGGCAACCCTATCTGCAGCACGGGCACCTGCAGGCCCTTTCTTTGCAGCGCTTCCAGCACAGCGCTGCCGGCGCCGCCCATGATCACGTTTTCCTCGACCGTCACCAGCAGCTCGTGCTGCGCAGCAAGCTGCGCGACCAGTTCCTCGTCCAGCGGCTTGACGTAGCGCATGTTGGCGACCGTGGCGTCGAGTTCCTCCGCCGCATCCAGGCCGGGCCTGACCATGCTGCCGAAGGCAAGAATCGCGATCTTCCTGCCGCTGCGGCGGATCTCGCCCTTGCCCAGCGGCAGGGCCTGCATTTCCTTTTTGATTTCCGCGCCCGGCCCGGTGCCGCGCGGGTAGCGCACCGCCGCCGGGGTGTTCATCTGGAACGCGGTGTAGAGCATCTGCCGGCACTCGTTCTCGTCCGCGGGTGTCATCACTGTCATGTTGGGCAGGCAGCGCAGATACGAAAGATCGAAACTGCCGTTGTGTGTCGCGCCGTCGGCGCCGACCAGGCCGGCGCGGTCAATGGCGAACACGATGGGCAGGTTCTGGATCTGGATGTCGTGAATCAGCTGGTCGTAGGCGCGCTGCAGGAAAGTCGAATAAATCGCCACCACCGGCCTGGCGCCGTCGCAGGCGAGGCCCGCGGCGAATGTGAGCGCGTGCTGCTCGGCGATGCCCACGTCAAAATAGCGCTCGGGATACTGCTCTGCGAATTTCACCATGCCCGAGCCTTCGCGCATCGCCGGCGTGATGCCGACCAGGCGCTTGTCCTGTGCCGCCATGTCGCACAGCCAGTCGCCGAACACCTGTGTGTAGGAAAGCTTGCCGCCGGACTTGCCGCCGACGATGCCGTTGGCGGCATCGAACTTGGATACGCCGTGATAAAGCACGGGATCGGCCTCGGCGAGCTTGTAGCCCTGTCCCTTGCGTGTCACCACGTGCAGAAACTGCGGACCCCTGAGATGCTTGATGTTGTTGAGCGTGGGGATCAGCGCATCGAGATCGTGGCCGTCGATGGGACCGATGTAATTGAAGCCGAATTCCTCGAACATAGTGCCGGGGGTCACCATGCCTTTCATGTGCTCCTCCGCGCGCCGCGCCAGTTCGCCCAGCACTTTTTCGCCGGCGCGCTTGGCCGCGGTGTAAAAGCGCCCCGACATCAGCTTGGCCAGGTATTTGTTGAGCGCGCCCACCGGCGGCGAGATCGACATGTCGTTGTCGTTGAGGATCACCAGCAGGTCGACATCCATGTCGCCGGCATTGTTGAGCGCTTCGAAGGCCATGCCGGCGGTCATCGCGCCGTCGCCGATGATGGCCACCGCATGGCGCTTCTCGCCCTTGAGCTTGGACGCCACCGCCATGCCCAGCGCGGCGCTGATCGAAGTGCTGGAATGCGCGGTGCCGAAGGTGTCGTATTCGCTTTCCTGGCGCTGCGGAAAGCCTGACAGCCCCTGCCACATGCGCAGCTTCTTCATGCCCTCGCGCCGCCCGGTGAGTATCTTGTGGCCATAAGTCTGGTGGCCAACGTCCCACACCAGGCGGTCGTGGGGCGTCTCGAACACGTAATGCAGCGCGATCGTCAGCTCGACGGTACCCAGGTTGGACGACAGATGCCCGCCGGTCTGGCTTACCGACTCGACCAGGAACTGGCGCAGTTCGCCGGCAAGGCGCGGCAGCTGGCTTTTTTCGAGCTGGCGCAGTTCGTGGGGATAGTTGATCGACTTCAGCAATTCATACATGGGTGCTGCATCCTGCCGGCTTCGCAGGCCGGCGTGATCGCGTTGGGCGTCCTCGGATGTCCCAGAATAGGGCGGCGCGGCTTCCATAGTCAAAACTTTCGCAAAACGATGAAATCGGCGAGCTGCCGCAAACGCAGCCCGCGCGTGTCAAAACACGCCAGCGCCTTGAGGGCATCCTGCCGCAGCTCCTCGGCAAACTCTTTGGAGCGCGCCACGCCCATCGCGCTGACATAGGTCGGCTTGCCCTGCTGCGCGTCCTTGCCGGCGGTCTTGCCCAGCGTGGCGGTCGGCGCTTCGGCATCGAGCACGTCGTCGACCACCTGGAACGCCAGCCCCACGCACTTGGCGAAGTGATCGACCTGCGCCAGCTGCTTTTCGTCCAGCCCATTTCCGCAATGCGCGCCCAGCAGCGCCGCGGCACGGATGATGGCGCCGGTTTTGTGGATGTGCATGAATTCAAGCTCGGGCACGGTGAGGGTCTTGCCCACGGCTTCCAGATCGATGGCCTGCCCGCCTGCCATGCCGCGCGACCCGGCTGCGGCAGCGAGCAGCTTGACCATCTGCAGCTGGGTCGCCATGTCATCGGCAAGGCGGTACTCGCCCAGCAGCTGGAACGCCAGGCTTTGCAGGGCGTCTCCCACCAGCAGGGCAGTCGCCTCGTCGTATTCGACATGGCAGGTTGGTTTGCCCCGGCGCAGCACGTCGTCGTCCATGCACGGCAGGTCGTCGTGCACCAGCGAATAGGCATGAATCAGTTCCACCGCGGCGCCCGCGATTGCCACGCGCGCGGGATCGGCCTGCGACAATTCCCCGGCCGCGAATGCGAGCAGCGGCCGCACGCGCTTGCCTCCACCCAGGACGGCGTAGCGCATCGCCTGATGCAGCCGCTGCGGCGCGATATCGGGTGACGGCAGCAGGCTCTGCAGCTTTTCCTCGATGCGGGACTGCTGGGCCGCCGCCCAGCCCTGAAAATCGGCAGCGGGACTCACTGTTCGGCAACGCCGAAATTCTTGAGGACACCGTCCTCGAGTATCTTCACCTGCTGCTGCGCGTCGGCGAGCTGCGTCTGACAGAATTTGAGCAGCTCGGCGCCGCGCTTGTAGGCGGCGAGAGACTGTTCGAGCGGCATCTGGCCCTCCTCCATGCCGGCGACAATGTTCTCAAGCTCTGCCAGCGCGGATTCAAAGGTTTGGACGTTCTGGGATTTTGCAGGTTTGGACATGGGCGGAATGCCCTACAGGATAAACCGAAAGATTAACGCAATCAGGGGTTTGCGGTCAACGCACACGCCGACCCGGGCGGAGCACGCGCGGCAGCTTGCAGCCGACACGATCGCATGTCCTTGCCCTTACAGCCCTTTGTTCAGCAATGCGCTGCAGCAGTGGCAAAGGCGCCGCCTTCTGCCGGTTGAATTTCCCTTTGGCCCCACGAGGCGATCATGCTGCCAGGCGGCAGGAAAATGCCGCGGCCTGTAACTTTGCGACAGCCTGCTGCGAACTATCTTCCAGACCGGATGCAGTCATTGCGCAACGCTGACTTACGTCGGAGTTTCCGCAGGCGTCGCGGGAATCCGAAATGATACAGCGCACGTATGTATATGCCGGGAAATCCTGCCTTGGACAAAGCATTATCAGTTGCAAAAAAATTGTGGCCGCAGCACTATCATTCCGCCAGTATTCGCTATCCGTTGTGTCCTTCAGGATCGAAAAACAGCATGCGCATGGAGAACAGGTGAGATGCACGCAACCCTGCCGCTGATTGAAACCACCGATTTTCCAGCCATACGCCGCAGACGGCTGACCACCCTCCAGGTCAACCTCGGCTACAAATGCAACCAGAGCTGCGTGCATTGCCACGTCAATGCCGGGCCGAATCGTACTGAAATGATGAGCCGCGATACCGTGCTCGAGGTCATCGCCTTCCTCAAGGCCGCGGAAGCGGAAGTGCTGGACGTTACCGGCGGCGCGCCGGAACTGAACCCGCACTTCCGCGTACTCGTCACCGCTGCACGCGAGCTTGGCGTGCGCGTGATGGATCGCTGCAATCTCACCATACTCGAACAGCCGGGGCAGGAAGATCTGGCGCAGTTTCTCACCGATAACGAGGTGGAAGTCGTTGCCTCCCTGCCGTGCTACCTGGAGGACAACGTCGACCGCCAGCGCGGCAAGGGCGTGTTCGACACCAGCATCCGCTGCCTGCAGACGCTCAACCGCTACGGTTACGGCAGGCCCGGCTCGGGGCTGGCGCTCAATCTCGTCTATAACCCGCAGGGCCCCGTGCTGCCGCCGGCACAGGAACAGCTGGAACAGGATTACCGCCGGCACCTGGGCGAGCGCTACGGCATCGTATTCAACCAGCTGTTCGTGATGACCAACATGCCGATCCAGCGCTTCGGCAGCACGCTGATCTCCAAGGGCCAGTTCAGCCATTACATGAATCTGCTCAGGAATGCCTACCAGCCGCACAACCTCGACGCGGTGATGTGCCGCGACCTGGTCAGCGTCGACTGGCGCGGTTACGTCTACGACTGCGACTTCAACCAGATGCTGGATCTGCCGCTCGCCTGGAAGGGCAAATCGCGTCCACACCTGCGCGATCTGCTTGGCGCCAGGCTCGAAGGCAACAGCATTGTCGTCAAGGACCACTGCTACGGCTGCACTGCCGGGCAGGGCTCGAGCTGCGGCGGCGCGCTGGCGGCCTGAGCTTAGCGACGCCAGCACAGGGGAAGCAGCGTGCTCGAACCGGCATTTGCCATTTATTTCTGGAGTTTTCTGCTGCTGTACGGCACGGTGATGTACATGGTGTCGCCGCGTTCGCGCACGGTTTCCAGCTTTTTTGCCGGCACCGACGATGCCGGCAGGCCGGCCACCGAGTGGGCGCTGATGTGCAGCATTTTCATCAGCTGGATTTTCGCCAAGTCGGTCACCAATGCCGCCAACCTGGGCGCGGCGCACGGCGTTGTTGGCGGCCTGGCTTATGCCGCGTACTGGCTGTCGATTCCGGTCGCGGGTGTTGTCATCTACTGGCTGCGCACGCGCCATGGCGCAACCGGCCTGGTGCCGTTTCTGATCTCGAAGTACGGCCGCCTCGCCGCGCTCGCGTTCACTCTCGCCATCCTCATCCGGCTCTACAATGAAGTGTGGAGCAATACCGCCGTGGTCGGGACCTATTACGGCCAGTCCGGGGGCTTCAGCTTCATCGCCGCAGCGCTGCTGTTTACCGCGGTCACCCTGTTTTACAGCCTCAAGGGCGGCTTGCGCAGTTCCATCGTCACCGACGTGATCCAGGCGGTGCTGTTCGTGATTATCCTCGGCGTGGTGCTGTTCCTGGTGCTGCCGCATCACGGTTTGCCCAGACTGCTGTCAGTCGGCGATTTTCGCCTCGATGCGGGTATGGACCTGCTGCTGGTGGCGCTGCTGCAGGTGCTGTCCTATCCCTTTCATGACCCGGTACTGACCGATCGCGGCTTCATCACCCGCGAGAAAACCATGCTGCGCGCCTTCATCGTCGCAGGCGTGCTCGGCTTCGTGTGCATTTTCGCCTTCAGCCTGATCGGCGTGCACGCGCGACTCGAAGGCCTGCCGGCCGGCGACAACATGCCGGGGGCGGTCGCGCTGGCCTTCGGCACCCTGCCCTATCTGCTGATGACCTGCGTGATGATCATGGCCGCCGGCTCCACGCTCGACTCCACTTTTTCCTCGGTCGCCAAATCAGCGGGGCAGGAGCTGCCGCTGCTGGCAGGCCGCGCCCCGGGCAGCAATGCAGTCAGGATCGGCGTGTGGACCATGATCGCGTTTGCACTGCTCGGCAACCTGCCGATGATTGCCGGCACCGACATCCTCAAGGCCACCACCGTCAGCGGCACCATGGTGATGGGGCTGGCGCCGATCTTCCTGCTCGCGCCGCTGGTCAGGCACTCGCCGTGGAGTTTTCATCTCGCGTTCTGGCCCGGGGTGGTGCTCGGCGTCATGCTCGCCGCGGGTTCGATTCCCGCCTCCTGGGCAATCGGTACCGGCAAATACGCGCTGCTGCTTGGCACCAATCTCTACGGGCTCGCAATCTGCTGCGCCGGCTTCCTGCTGCCCGTGGCGTGGCAGCGGTTGCGGGCCGGCGCAAAAGTGTGAACCGTGGATACTCTGCCAGCCCATGCAGCACCCGGTCGCAGCTGCCCGCTGCACTACCGCTACACCCCGGCTGCGCTGGCGCGCGCGCCCGAGGTGCGCACCGAGACCCTGTATGTGGTCGGTGGGCTTTACGGCAACCGCACTGCGCTTGCCGCCCTGTTCGATCTTGCCGCGCGGGAGCCCGGGCCGGTAACGCTGGTGTTCAACGGCGACTTCAACTGGTTCAATGTCGATGCCGAAGGTTTTTTCACAATCAACCAGCAGGTATTGCAGCACATGGCCATACGCGGCAACGTCGAAACGGAAATCGCCGGCGATGACCGTGCCGCGGGTTGCGGCTGCGGCTATCCCGATTGGGTGAGCAACGCGGAAGTTTCCCGCTCCAATCAGATCATGATGCGGCTGCACGATGCAGCGCGCGCATTCCCGGTGCTGCGTGAACGGCTGTCCGCGCTGCCCATGCATCTGGTGGCCGAGGTCGGCGGCGTGCGCGCGGCCATTGTGCACGGCGACGCGCATTCGCTTGCAGGCTGGAATTTTGCGCAGGAAACGCTGGCTGATCCGGCGCACCGCGCACAGGTGGCGCAGCAGTTCGCGGCGGCAAACGCGCGCATCTTCGCCAGCAGCCACACCTGCCTGCCGGTCGCGCTTGAGTTCGTCACGTCCCAGGGCGAGTGCGCGCTCATCAACAACGGCGCCGCGGGCATGCCCAACTTTCATGGCACGCGCCATGGCGTCATCACCCGCATCGCCACCCGCTCCGCGCCTCATGTCGAGCCGCTGTATGCGCTGCGCGTGGGCGCAGTCCGCATCGAGGCACTGCCGCTGCACTACGATTACGCGCGCTGGCAGCAGGAATTTCTCGCCAACTGGCCGCCAGGCTCGCCGGCGCACGCCTCCTACTACCAGCGCATCCGGCAGGGCCCCGCTTACCATCCCGCGCAGGCGGTGCATCTGGCAGCGACAGCCTAGCAGCACCCATCCGGGGAGTATAAAATAATGAATAAAAACAAATACTTAACAATAATCATCCTGGCAACCGTCATCATCGCCTTTTTCGTTCTCGGTCTCGACCGCTATTTCACCCTGGATTTCTTCAAGTCGCGGCAAACGGCGATCGACGCCTATGTCAGCGCCCAGCCCGTCAAGTCCGCAGCGCTGTTCTTCCTCGCGTATGTCGCAGTGACCGGACTGTCGCTGCCGGGCGCTGCGCTGATGACCCTCGCCGCCGGCGCGGTGTTCGGCCTGCTGTGGGGCACCGTCATCGTGTCATTCGCCTCCTCGCTGGGCGCGACCCTGGCGTTTCTCGCCTCGCGTTTTCTGCTGCGCGATTCGATGCAGGCCAGGTTCGGCGACAGGCTGAAGACCATCAATGCCGGCATCGAAAAAGACGGCGCGTTCTATCTTTTCACGCTGCGGCTGGTGCCGGCGTTTCCGTTTTTCGTCATCAACCTGGTGATGGGACTGACGCCGCTGAAAACCCGGACTTTCTACTGGGTAAGCCAGCTCGGCATGCTCGCCGGCACGCTGGTCTACGTCAACGCCGGCACCGAGATCGCCAGGATCGAATCGCTCTCCGGCATCCTGTCGCCCGGACTGATCATTTCATTCACGCTGCTGGGCATTTTCCCGCTGCTTGCGAAGTGGGTCGTCAGCCGCGTCCGCGCGCGCAAGGTCTACGCCCGGTGGGCCAGGCCGCGATCCTTCGACCGCAACATGGTGGTGATCGGCGCCGGCTCGGCCGGACTGGTGTCGGCGTACATCGCCGCCGCGGTCAAATCAAAAGTAACGCTGATCGAGAAGCACAAGATGGGCGGCGACTGCCTGAACACCGGCTGCGTGCCGTCGAAAGCGCTGATCAAAACCGCCAAACTGCTCGCCACCATGAAACGCTCGCAAGCGCTGGGACTGAAAAGCGCCGCCGCGAATTTCGATTTCGCCGAGGTCATGGAGCGCGTGCAGCGCGTGGTGCGCACCGTGGAGCCGCACGATTCGGTCGGGCGCTACACCGCGCTCGGCGTCGAATGTATCGCCGGCGAGGCGAAAATCACCTCGCCGTGGTGCGTGGAAGTGAAAACGGCGCAGGGTACGCGCGCCCTGACCACGCGCGCCATCGTCATTGCCGCCGGCGCGCGCCCCCTCGTGCCGCCGATACCCGGCATCCATGAAGTCGGCTGTCTCACCTCCGACACCATATGGGATCTGCGTGAACTGCCAGGACGCCTGGTGGTGCTGGGCGGCGGCCCCATAGGCTGCGAACTCGCACAGTGCTTCGCGCGCCTCGGTTCGCAGGTGACGCAGGTGGAAATGCTGCCGCGCCTGATGACGCGCGAGGATCCGGAGATTTCCGCGATGGTGCTGCAGCGCTTCCGGGAAGAAGGCGTCAATGTGCTGCTCAGCCACAAGGCGAAACAGTTCCTGGTCGAAAACGGCGAGAAGGTCCTGCTCTGCGAGCACGACGGCCGCGAAGTGCGCGTCGCCTTCGACGCGCTGCTGTGCGCGGTCGGCCGCGTCGCCAACACCGCGGGCTACGGACTGGAAGAACTCGGCATACCGCTGGCGAAAACGCGCACCGTGGAAGTCAACGAATTCATGCAGACCATCTATCCAAACATCTATGCCTGCGGCGACGTTTCCGGGCCGTACCAGTTCACCCATACCGCGGCACACACTGCCTGGTACGCCGCGGTCAACGCCCTGTTCGGCGGCCTCAGGAAATTTCGCGCCGATTTTTCGGTCATACCCTGGGCGACCTTTACCGACCCGGAAGTGGCGCGCGTGGGACTCAATGAAACCGAGGCAAGGGAAAAAGGCATCGCATACGAAGTCACCACTTACGGCATCGATGATCTCGATCGCGCCATTGCCGACGAAGATGCGCACGGCGTGGTGAAAGTGCTGACTGTGCCCGGCAAGGACAGGATCCTCGGCGCCACCATCGCCGGCGAACACGCGGGCGATCTCATAGTCGAGTTCATCCTCGCCATGCGTCACGGCATAGGACTCAACAAGATACTCGGCACCATACACATTTATCCGACGCTGGCCGAAGCCAACAAGTACGTGGCCGGCAACTGGAAACGCGCGCACGCACCGCAGAAACTGCTGGCGTGGGTCGAGAAATACCATGCCTGGATGCGCGGCGGGAAAAGATCATAACGTATTGTTTAAAAATAACTTTCATGTTGCGCTTGATAGTAGCCATGCTGTTGACGGCCTTGTTCTGCGCCCAGGCGCAGGCTCAGTTCGACCACCAGCATCAGGCGTGGACCACGCTGCTCAAAAAGCATGTGGTGCTGATCGACGGCGGCAAGGCCTCGCAAATGCGCTATGCCGCCCTGCAGCAGGAACGCGCGGCTCTCAGGGCTTATCTCGACTCGCTGTCCGCGGTCACGCCGCAGGAGTTCGGCAACTGGAACAAGGCCCGGCAGATGGCTTTCCTGATCAATGCCTACAATGCGTTCACGGCCGAGAAAATCCTCACGCGCCACCCCAACATCAGGTCGATCTGGGATTTCGGCAAAATCTTCGGCAATCCGTTCAAGGACGAGTACTTCACGTTGCTGGGCCGCAAATTTCACCTTGACCGCATTGAGCACGAAACGCTGCGCAAGCCCGGCGCCTATGATGAGCCACGCGTGCACTTCGCGGTGAACTGCGCCTCCATCGGCTGCCCCATGCTGCGCGAGGAGGCCTATGTCGCCGAGCGCCTCGACGCGCAGCTCGAAGAGCAGACGCGGCGCTTCCTGTCCGACCGCACGCGCAACCGCTATGCCGACGGCAGGCTGGAAGTATCGATGATTTTCAACTGGTTCAAGGAAGACTGGACCAGCGGCTACCGTGGATACGACGGCAAGGCTGTGCCCGTCGCATCGCGCGAGCAATGGTTCGGCCGCTATGCCCACCTGCTCGCAGACAATCCCGAGCATCACAAGATCATTCGCGAAGGCAAGGCGGAACTGCGCTTTCTGGAATATGATTGGAGCCTCAACGACGCAAGAAAATGATATGCAAATGGACAGGACTTGCAGGATTTTTCAGGATTGGCAGAACTGAGGCCGAAAACTGGAATCAGATGACCTGCTGTTCCTGTAAATCCTGTCTTTGAACTTGTAAATCCTGTCCGTTGCTGCCATGTCGCTGTCTATCATCATTCCCTGCCTCGATGAAGCCGAAGGCATCGCCGCGACGCTGGCAGCGCTGCAGTCGCTGCGCGGGCGCGGCGCCGAGGTGATCGTGGTCGATGGCGGCAGCCACGATGACACCGTCGCGCTTGCGCGCCCTCTGGCCGATGCGGTGGTGGAAGCGCCGTGCGGACGCGCACTGCAGATGAATGCCGGTGCAGCACGGGCGCGCGGCGAAATTCTGCTGTTCCTGCACGCCGACTGCCGGCTGCCCGATGCCGCCGACGGGCTGATCATCGATGGCCTGCGACGCGAGCGCAAGAACTGGGGCCGCTTCGATGTCGTCATCGCCGGCCGCCATCCCCTGCTGAAAATGGTGGCCGCTAGCATGAACCTGCGCTCGCGTCTAACCGGCATTGCCACCGGTGACCAGGGCATCTTCGTCACACGCACGCTGTTCGAGGCAGCGGGCCGTTTTCCCGAGATCGCGCTGATGGAGGACATCGCCCTGTGCAGTCGCCTCAGGCAGTTCGGCGCGCCGCTGTGCCTGCGGCACCGCCTCAGCACGTCCGGCCGGCGCTGGGAAAAACACGGCGTGTTGCGCACCATATTTCTGATGTGGCGCCTGCGCCTTGCCTACTGGCTGGGCGCCGACCCGCACAAGCTCGCGTTGCGCTATGCCGCACCCAGAAGGTAAAGAGCGGGCGCTGGTTTTCGCCAAGGCACCGCAGCCGGGCGCAGTCAAGACGCGGCTGATTCCCGCGCTCGGCGCGCAGGGCGCGGCCGAACTGCACGCCCGGCTGGTCGAGCACACCCTGGCAACCGCTTGCGCGGCCTACGCGGGCACGCTCGAACTGCATTGCGCGCCCGATGCCGCCGATCCGTTTTTCCAGCATTGCGGCGGCAAGTACGGGGTTGCGCTGGCAACGCAGCACGGCAGTGATCTCGGCGAGCGCATGCATTGCGCATTTGCGAGCACACTCGCAACCGCAGCCCGGGTCATCCTCATCGGCACCGACTGTCCGGCGCTGACAGCACGGCACCTGCGCCAGGCGCAGCTGGCGCTGGCGGATGGCAATGACGCGGTGTTCGTGCCCGCGGAAGACGGCGGCTATGCGCTGATCGGCCTTGCGCGCAACGATGCCCGACTGTTCCAAAACATCCCGTGGGGCGGCGCGCAGGTGATGGCGCAGACCCGCGAGCGCCTGCGCAGTCTGCATTGGCGCTGGCACGAGCTCGATACCCTGTGGGACGTCGACCGCCCCGCAGATTATCGACGCCTCGTGCAATCCGGGCTGCTCGCCGCGGGGAGTGCGCATGCATAAGGCACTGCTGTGCGCGGTACCGGCTTTCGCGTTGTGCGCGGTGATGGCTTTCGCAGCGGTGGATGCCATCATGGTCGGCGCGTTCTCGGCAGCCCGTCCCGGCAGCGCGCTTCCCGATGGCTGGGCGCCGCTGGGTCTGCAGAACGCCAGGAACCGCACCCAGTATGCGCTGGTCGACGAAGATGGCTCGACCGTGCTGCGTGCCGAGTCCAATGCCGCAGCTTCCGGATTGTCGCGCAGGCTGCGTGCCGATCCCGCCGAACATCCCCTGCTCAGGTGGCGCTGGAAGGTCAGCAACACGCTCAAGGGCGGCGACGTCTACAGAAAAGAAGGCGACGATTATCCGGCGCGCATTTACGTGATGTTCGACTACCCGGTCGAGAAGCTGCCCTTAGGCGAACGCATGAAGCTGCGCATGGCCCGCGCCCTCCACGACCCCGATCTGCCCGCCGCCACCCTGTGCTATGTATGGGACAGCAAGGCGCCACCCGGCACCATTACGCCCAGCACCTATACCGACCGCGTGCGCATGGTGGTCGTCGAAAGCGGCACCGCGCGCGTTAAGCGCTGGGTGGATATGGAGCGCGACGTTTACCGGGATTTCCGGGCAGCCTTCGGGGAAGACCCCCCGATGATTTCGGCGATCGCCGTGGCGACCGACACCGACAACACCGGCGAAGCCGTCACGGCCTGGTATGGCGATATTTCGCTGCATAAACGGGCAGTTAGCACCAGCCCACCATGGCAGAAACCCGCCGACGGCCAATAATTCATTGCCTTTTCAAGGTACTTAGGGAAGAATAGCGCCTCTTTTTGCGGCACACGCTCCGGGGAAAACAGCTTTAAATACACTGCCTGAAACCGGCAACTTTTTAGACTACGACCATACTGCATGTCTGACCTCTCCAGCGTCGCTGTCCTCGGCAAGACCTCGCCACAACTGCCCGTCCACTGGTATTTCGACCCCCGGGTCTACGAACTCGAAAAACGGCTGCTGTTCGACAACGGTCCGGGCTATGTCGGCCACGAACTGATGGTGCCCAACCCGGGCGACTACCAGTCGCTCGAATGGCTGGGGAACGCCAAGGCGCTGGTGCGCAACGCTGGCGGCGTGGAACTGCTGTCCAATATCTGCCGGCATCGTCAGGCCATCATCCTCAAGGGACGCGGCAGCGCAAAGAGCATCGTGTGCCCGCTGCATCGCTGGACTTATGCGCTTGACGGCAAGCTGCTGGGCGCCCCGCATTTTCCGGGCAATCCCTGCCTGGATCTCGCCAAGTCACCGCTCAATGCCTGGAACGGGCTGCTGTTCGCGGGCAGGCGCGACATCGCGCGCGACCTGTCCGGCCTTGGGGCCATGCAGGATCTCGACTTCACGGGCTACATGCTGGACCGCATCGAGGTCGATGAATACGCCTGTAACTGGAAGACCTTCATCGAGGTCTATCTCGAAGACTATCATGTCGAGCCCTTCCATCCCGGGCTCGGCCACTTCGTCAACGTTTCCGACCTGCGCTGGCAGTTCGGCGACTGGTACAGCGTGCAGACCTGCGGGGTCAAGCAGGGGCTGGCAAAGCCGGGCAGCGAGGTCTACCGCCGCTGGCACGAGCAGGTGCTGCGCTACGGCGAAGGCGGCGTGCCCAGGCACGGCGCCATCTGGCTCACCTATTTCCCCAATATCATGGTCGAGTGGTACCCGCATGTGCTGGTAGTCAGCACCATCGTGCCGCGAGGCCCCGAAGCCTGCACCAACATCGTCGAGTTTTACTATCCCGAAGACATCGCGCTTTTCGAGCGCGAGTTCGTGGAGGCGGAGCAGGCCGCCTACCGTGAAACCGCCATCGAGGATGCTGAAATCTGTGCACGCATGACCGAAGGCCGGCGCGCGCTGCACCTTCAGGGCCTGAACGAAACCGGCCCCTATCAATCGCCGCTGGAAGACGGCATGCTGCATTTTCATGAATTCATCAGGCGGCAGCTGGGACCCGCAATGCATGCGGCATGATGGACGCCGTGCGCGAACTGCGCGGCCGGCCCATCGCCTGCCATCGACAGTTCATCGCTTGCCATGAACCATACAACCCTGGTTTCCGCAACCGATCTCGCCGCCCGCCTCGGCGACGCAAGCTGGATTGTATGCGACTGCCGTCATGACCTGCTGAACTACGAAGCCGGCCGCAAGGCTTACGCCAATGGGCATATCCCCGGCGCGCGCTTCCTGCACCTGGACGAAGACCTCTCCGGCCCCAAGACCGGCCGCAACGGCAGACATCCCCTGCCCCATCCGATCACCTTCACCCTGCGCCTGGGCGCGCTCGGTATCGACAACACCAGGCAGATCGTCGCTTACGACGCGAGCGGCGGCTATTATGCAGCACGACTGTGGTGGATGTTGCGCTGGGTGGGGCACACGCGCGCTGCAGTGCTCGATGGCGGCTGGGAGGCATGGGTTCAGGCGGGCCATCCCGTCAGCGACAAGCCGCCCGCGGTGCAGCCCACGACCTACAATCCCGGACTGCAGGCGCAACACGCCGTGGATGCCGCATTCGTGGCGTCCCGGCTCAACCGTCGGGAAATCTGCGTGCTCGATGCGCGCAGCGCTGACCGGTTTCGCGGCGAGAACGAAACCCTGGACCCTGTCGGCGGCCACATACCGGGAGCGATCAACCGCTTTTTCAAGCATAACCTGGACGCGACGGGCCGCTTCAAGCCGGCCGCCGAACTGCGGCGCGAGTTCACCGGTTTGCTGGGGGCGCACAAGGCAGACAGCGTGGTTCACCAGTGCGGCTCGGGCGTCACCGCCTGTCATAACCTGCTGGCAATGGAAATCGCAGGCCTGCCGGGTTCCCGGCTCTATCCCGGTTCGTGGAGCGAATGGTGCAGCGATCGCGCGCGTCCGGTCGCGCGTGGCGCCGCCTAGTACGCGCGAGACCGAAAGCCGGCACCGGGATCGCGGCGTAGCAGGCGAGACCCGCCGGAAAGTTTGCGCTGAATGCAGATTCTGCTCGCCGACCTGATCCTCATCGTTCACTTCGCCTTCGTGCTGTTCGTCGTCGGCGGGCTGCCAGCCATCTGGATCGGCGCCGCATTGCGCTGGCGCTGGGTGCGCAGCCGGCGTTTCCGCATCGCGCATCTGGCCGCGATCGTCTTTGTCACCGGAGAGGCGCTGGCCGGCGTCTGGTGCCCGCTCACGCTCTGGGAGGACGCGCTGCGCGGCAGCGGCGGCGACAAAAGTTTCATCGCGCGCTGGCTGCATCGCATGCTTTTTTACGACTTTCCCGACTGGGTGTTTACCGTTGCTTATGTGCTTTTTGCATTGGCGGTGGCAGCGACCTACTGCCTGATCCGCCCGGAGGCGGCGCACAAAAAATAAGGGGCGCAACCGCGCCCCTTGCAGGCCGGAAACGGCGCGATATCAGGCAACAGCCTCGGCCCAGATGTTTCTGGCCCAGCCCCAGGCGTAAGCGGCCTCCTGGTCGCTCGCCGCAGAAGATACGCCGCCCGCACCCTTTACCGGCACAATGGTCTTCTGCGCAGGATCGTAGCGGTGCACCGAGGCGACGTGCATGGCGCTGCTGCCGCTGACAAAGCTGTAGCACGTATTCATCATCATCGTATCCTGGTTTACCGGCTGCCCCTTGATCAGCGCAATGACTCCCGCGGCGCAGACCTTGGCATGCTGGTTGGCCATGCTTGCCGACTTGGGCATGGCCGGCGCCGACAGCGTGGCGTCCCCCAGTACGTGCACACCCTTGACCGCAGTCGATTCGCAGGTCGTCCAGTCCACTCCGCACCAGCGGTTGTTGGCGGTAATCAACCCGCTGCGCTCGGCGATGGCGCCGGCTTTCTGCGGCGGCACGACGTTGAGCACATCGCCCTTGACGCTGCCAAACTGCAGCTTCACCGTCATGCCCTTGACATCCACGTCGTCCAGCTCGCTGGCCGGGCGGTAATCGATCATGCCTTTGTACATCCCGTTCCAGGCAGCGAGGAACAGCCCCTTCTTGGAAACGATGTCCGGATTGGCATCGAGCACGATGATCTTGGACTTGGGCTTGGCCTTCTTGAAATAGTCCGCGACCTGGCACACGCGCTCGTAAGGCCCGGGCGGGCAGCGGTAGGGCGCCATCGGCACGTGGAACACGAACACGCCACCATCGCGCATCGCCTCCAGCTGCTTTCTCAGCAGGGTCGTTTGCGGACCTGCCTTCCAGGCATGCGGCACCCGGTTCTGTGCCTCGGTGCTGCGCAGGCCGGGGATCTGTTCGTACATGAAATCTATGCCCGGCGAAACGATCAGCCTGTCATAGCCCAGGGTCTGGCCGCCGGCAAGCCGTACTTCGCGCTTGGCAGGATCTATCGCAACCGCCTCGTCGCGCAGCATGCGCACGCCGTGACCACTCAGGCCGCCATATCCCATGGTGATGTCCTGCATGCGGGCGTTGCCGCCCAGCACCAGATTGCTGATCGGGCAGGAAATGAACTGGGCTTCGCGCTCGACCACGGTCACGTCGATGTCGGGCGACCACAGCTTGATGTACTTCGCGGCCGTTGCCCCGCCGTAGCCGCCACCGATCACGACAACCCGTCCTGCGCCCGCGCCGCCGGTGGTCGCGCAGCCGCTTACCGCCGCGATCCCCGCGGTGGCGGAGGCCCATTTGATGAACTCGCGTCTTGTGAGTGCCATGTTCCTCTCCTAGTAACGCGTCTGGGCCGGCGCTGCGGGTCCCGGTTTGACGGACGCAAAGTAGCCGGCGATCAGGTCAAGCTGCGCATCGGTGTAACCCTTGGCGTGCTGGTGCATGATGGTTGCCGGGCGCTTGCCATCGCGGAAATCCTTCATCTGCTGCAGCAGGTAATTTTTGTTCTGCCCGGCCAGGCTGGGCGGCACGCCGCCCACGCTGCGGCCGTCGGTACCGTGGCAGGTGAAACAAGTGGCAGCGAGATTGCGCGCGGCATTGGGATCCTGGGCCAGTGCGGAACCGGCTGTGGCCGCCAGTACCAGAACCAGCGTCAGCGAACGCGGCAAGGACCAACGCGGTAATGAGAAAACGGGCTGCATAAGGCGCCTCCTGAAACGGAACGGATGATTATGGTTATTTTAGTTTGCCTGCCCGGCCCGGTTCGGACCGAATGGCAATATCGTTATGCTCGCATCATTCCAGATGGCATGCTGTCAGCCTGGAAGGCAGATACTGCCGCAATCAGGCTACGCTGGCGGCTTCCTCAGTGAAAACCAGGCGCACCTTGCCGCTGTCGTCGACATCAACCGTCACCTTGCCGCCGCTCGCAAGCCGCCCGAACAGCAGTTCGTCGGCAAGTGCGCTGCGGATGGTGTCCTGAATCAGACGTGCCATCGGCCTTGCACCCATCAGCGGATCGAAACCCTTCGCCGCCAGGTAGTCCCGGAGCGCAGCCGAGAAGGTGATTTCCACTTTTTTCTCGTGCAGCTGCTCTTCGAGTTGCATCAGGAACTTGTCGACCACGCGCATGATGACTTCGCGGTCCAGTGCGGCAAACGAGATGATGGCGTCGAGACGATTGCGGAATTCAGGCGTGAACTGCCGCTTGATCTCGCCCATTTCGTCGCCGCTCTGCTTGCTCGTGGTGAAGCCCATCGAGGTCTTCGACAGCTCGGAAGCGCCGGCGTTGGTGGTCATGATGATCACCACGTTGCGGAAATCCGCCTTGCGCCCGTTATTGTCGGTGAGCGTACCGTGGTCCATCACCTGCAGCAGGATATTGAAGATGTCAGGATGCGCCTTCTCGATTTCGTCGAGCAGCAGCACCGAATACGGATGCTTGGTAATGGCCTCGGTGAGCAGACCGCCCTGGTCGAAGCCGACGTAACCCGGCGGAGCGCCGATCAGACGCGACACCGCATGCCGCTCCATGTATTCCGACATGTCGAAGCGGACCAGTTCCACGCCCATGGTATAGGCAAGCTGGCGCGCCACCTCGGTTTTGCCGACGCCGGTCGGTCCCGAAAACAGGAAGCAGCCTATCGGCTTCTGCGGATTGCCCAGTCCGCTTCTCGCCATCTTGATCGCGGCGGAGAGCGCATCTATGGCGCGGTCCTGGCCGAACACCGTGGTCTTGAGGTCGCGGTCGAGGTTTTTCAGCGAGTTGCGATCGTCGGCCGATACGGTCTGAGCAGGTATGCGCGTGATCTTGGCAATGATGTCCTCGATCTCATGCTTGCCGATAATTTTCTTCTGGCGCGACTTGGGCTGTATGCGCTGCGCTGCACCGGCCTCGTCGATGACATCTATCGCCTTGTCGGGCAGATGCCTGTCATTGATGAAGCGCGCCGACAGCTCGGCGGCGGCAGTCAGCGCCGCCGGCTGGTATTTGACCCCGTGGTGTTCCTCAAAGCGCGACTTGAGACCCTTGAGAATCTGCACCGTCTCCGCGACGGTCGGCTCGACCACGTCGATTTTCTGGAAACGACGCGACAGCGCATGGTCCTTCTCGAACACGCCGCGGTATTCGTTGTAGGTGGTGGCGCCGATGCACTTCAGCTGCCCGCTCGACAGCGCGGGCTTCAGCAGATTGGAGGCATCCAGGGTTCCGCCCGAGGCGGCGCCCGCGCCGATCAGGGTGTGGATTTCGTCGATGAACAGGATCGCATGCGGGTTGTCGACGAGTTGCTTGAGCACCGCCTTAAGACGCTGCTCGAAATCGCCGCGATACTTGGTTCCGGCCAGCAGGGCTCCCATGTCCAGCGCGTAGACATTGCAGCGCTTGAGGATTTCGGGCACCTCGCCCTCGACGATGCGCCTTGCCAGGCCTTCGGCAATCGCCGTCTTGCCCACGCCGGCTTCGCCTACCAGCAACGGGTTGTTCTTGCGGCGCCGGCACAGGGTCTGCACCACGCGCTCGAGCTCGCGGTCACGGCCGATCAGGGGGTCGATCTTGCCGGACAGCGCCAGAGCGTTGAGATTGAGCGTGAAATTTTCTAGCGCGCCGCCGGGCTGGGCCTCATGCTCGGCTTCGCCCTCGGCATCGTTCTTGGCGGGCGCGGCCTGCGGCACCTTGCTGATGCCGTGGGAAATGAAATTCACGATATCGAGCCGGGTCACGCCTTTCTGATGCAGAAAATACACGGCGTGGGAATCCTTTTCCCCGAAAATCGCCACCAGCACGTTGGCGCCGGTCACTTCTTTCTTGCCCGAGGACTGCACGTGCAGGATGGCGCGCTGGATCACCCTCTGGAATCCGAGCGTGGGCTGGGTGTCGACCTCGTCGCCGGCCAGGATCGGAGTATGCTCGGTCACGAAATCGACCAGCAGTTTCCTGAGATCGTCAATGTCGGCAGCGCAGGCGCGCAGCACCTCCGAGGCGGACGGATTGTCGAGCAGCGCCAGCAACAGATGCTCCACCGTGATGAATTCATGGCGCTTCTGGCGTGCCTCCATGAAGGCCATGTGCAAGCTGACTTCGAGTTCCTGTGCAATCATCTAAGTCCAATCACCCCGGTTCTGCTTCAGTTTTCCTCCATTACACACTGTAACGGATGTTGGTGCTGTTTGGCATACGTCCTGACCTGTTCTACTTTCGTCGCCGCAACATCCCGCGGGTAAACCCCGCATACCCCGGCTCCTTCGCGGTGCACCTTGAGCATGACCTGGGTCGCTTTTTCCCGGCTCAGGGCAAAAAACTTCTGCAGCACGGCGACGACGAAATCCATGGGCGTGTAATCGTCGTTGAGCAACATCACCTTGAACATCGGAGGCGACTTGACCTTGCTTTTCTTCGCCTCGAGAACCGTGTCTTCGCGATGCCTTGTTGCCATGCCGAAACCGCTCTTAATCCCGCGTATCAACTGCTATTTTCAACATAATCCGCAAATTTTCAAGTAGCTTTTCGCGGCGCTTTCTGGAGTATACTTGACTTCCTCCCCCAAATAGCCTAGAAAGCGAATCGGGTGTTTGGCTTCAAGCTTTTCGCAGCACCGGTTTGCCCGTATGCGATCCTTGAAACTCAAACAGTTTGCGGGGATCACCGCCCGCTTTTTTGACGAAGGTAGGTTTATGGCAACTGGCACTGTGAAATGGTTCAATGACGCGAAGGGCTACGGCTTCATTACTCCGGACGACGGTAGCGAAGATCTGTTCGCGCACTTTTCGGCAATCCAGATGGGCGGATTCAAGACCCTCAAAGAAGGCCAAAAAGTAACGTTCGAAGTTACCCAGGGCCCCAAAGGCAAGCAGGCGTCAAACATCCAGGCCGCTTCCTGAGTTACTCGCCGGGTCAAACCGGTGAACGCAACCCCGAATTGAAAAAGCCCGCATGACCTTGACGGTCAGGCGGGCTTTTTGTCGTCAGCGCCCGCCTCCCCCTGCAGCGCTGGGTTGACCGTCGGGAGCATGCCGGGGTCTCGATCTCCCCCCATTGCCGGGAGCGTGTGTGGTATTGTTGCGCGCTTCGCGCTTTCTTAATTAACGCCCGCCCAGAACTGATTGCGGGCGAATCCCGCTCCGCGCACCCGCAAACCCGCTACCGGTGATTCAAACGACAACGCCCGTGATCACGGGCGTTGTCGTCATTGCAGGCGTCCAAGCGCTTGAGGCAGGCGCTTACTTGCCCCAGGGCTTGATGGCATCTTTCAGCTTGTTATATCCGTCGATGTAGCGCGGCCGTTTGCCGCCGTAGATCCTGTCGAAGGTTGCCAGCTGCGCATCCAGCCACTTGGCCAGCTCGGTATTGCCCGGATTCGCGGCCTTGTACGCCTCGTTGATCAGCACAAAGTGGATGCGCGGGTCGTAAGGCTGCTTCTCGCCGCCGACCGTCTCATCGCCAGCCAGCAGGCGCAGCAGCATGGCATCGGCAGACCCCAGGGTCTGCTCGAAAATCGGCGCGCCGTGGATGCGGTACATGACGCTGGTCATGTCCTTGCCATTGGTCATGGTAAAGCCCATGTCCTTCCAGACATTCTGCATCTTCATGCCGGTTTTGGCGTGGTCCAGCACCATCTGCCCCCAGTCGCGCAGCACATCGGGCGCATCCGCCATCAGGTCGGTCAGGCGGTCGCCGTCAAGGTCGGTTGCATAAACGATGCACTTGCGCTGGCGGATCATGTCATGCAGCAGCAGGCCGAAGTTGGTATCGGAAATATGTTCGTAGATTTCCCCGCCCCAGTTCTCCATTCCCGCCTTGAAATCCTTGGGCAGCAGCGCGACGATGGCATCGACATTGGCCTTGTGCTCCTCATAGGCATCGACGGTGTATTGGCGCTTGAGCTGGAATTTGGTGCCCTGAAGCAGCCAGCGGATGATGCCGGCGTTGATGGCATCTTCCTGCGCCTGGGTGGGCTTGGTGGCCACGCGGCCGATCTGTCCGGTCTCGTGCACCATTTTCAGGAACAGGCGTGCCGCATACGCCATGCGGATGCCCGGGGTGTTCATTTCGGAGTGGATGTTGCCGGTACCGCGGTCGACGCTGAACTTTTTCTTGTCCTGGGAGTAAGGCAGGCCGGGCATGAAACGCACGCTGGTGATCGTGCCGTAAGGCCGCACGTTGCAGTAGACGCCGGCAGCAGTGCGCAGCGGCGCGTTGGCGGACTTGCCGGCAACCACCACCTTTTTGCCGTTGTCGTTGACCATGAAATCACCGGCGGTCGACCATTTCAGCGCGGTGTAATCCAGCTTACCGAACCACTCGAGGGAAACCAGCTTGGTGTCGTGACGGAACTGCGCCATCATCGGCACGCCAAGGAAAGGCAAACCCAGCACGTCCAGCGCCATCAGGGTGCCGTTCAGCGCGAACATGTCGGTGAACGCATGCGCAACCGGCTTTACGCCGCCGGCCGGATTGCCGCCTTCCCAGATAATCGCGTCGGAGAAACCGGTTGGCTGAACTTTGGACCGCTTGTAGATGCTGTCCAGGTATTTGAATAGGTCGCCGCTCTGTTCTTCCTGTGCGATTTTGAGCAGGTCGAGTCGTTCAGTCATGGGGTCTCTTCTCCATTCGAATGTTCAATTTCAATTAAATATATCGGGATGTTTGGCGGTGATCTGCCGTCGCTTCCTGGAATCCCGCACGCTGCGAAAAACCATGGATTATAACAGAGGGACATCGTGCTTTTGCCGCGGACCGCGTGATCAAAACAGCAGGGCCGCGCAGCCACCCGCACTGTTCCCGACCTGAATTTCCGGAATCTTCCCCACTCAGCCGGGTGACAGCAGCATCACTTAAGCGCAGGCAAAACAACGGCTTGCTCATGGTGCGCGCAGCCTTGGTCGGCGCGATTTTGAAAGTTAGCGCATACTGACTTATACGGCCTCTGGCATTGCTTATCCCGCCATAATTTGTGCTAATGCACCTGACAAAAAATATATGTCCCCAAGGTCTTGGACAAAACGTTAAATTAAGTATAATGCATTGCAGCATCTTCGCGAGATTGATTTTCATAATATGAAATATGAAGATTGCCTATCTACCCGGTGCTGCCGCCTACTGAAGAGGAGTGCATATGAACAACCTGCCCCGCCTGCCCGAAGGCATAGAAATCCTGGGCGAATTGACGCCGCGATTTGCTGAAATACTGACGCCTCAGGCGCTCGCTTTTGTCGCCAAACTGGCGCGCAAATTCGAAGCACGTCGTCGCGAACTCATGCTCATGCGCACCAAGCGCCAAGCCGAATTTGACGCCGGCAAACTGCCCGACTTTCTGCCGGAAACCAGGACCATCCGCGAAAGCGACTGGACAGTATCTTCGGTTCCGCACGACCTGCAGGACCGCCGGGTCGAGATTACCGGTCCGACAGATCGCAAAATGGTAATCAATGCCCTGAACTGCGGCGCCAACGTGTTCATGGCCGATTTCGAGGACTCAAACACGCCGACGTGGGAAAACATGATCGATGGACAGATCAACCTGCGCGATGCAATAGCCCGCACGATCAGCTTCACCAGCCCCGAGGGCAAAAGCTACAGGCTGAACGACAAGCCCGCGACCTTGCTGGTGCGCCCGCGCGGCTGGCATCTGCCCGAGAAACACCTGCTGATCGACGGCGAACCGGTATCTGGCGCAATTTTTGACTTTGCGCTCTATTTTTTCCACAACGCCAAGGCATCGCTGGCCCACAACACCGGCCCCTATTTCTACCTGCCTAAAATGGAAAGCTATCTTGAGGCGCGGCTGTGGAACGATATTTTCGTCGCGGCGCAACGTGAGGCCGGCGTCCCGCTGGGCACCATCAAGGCCACTGTCCTGATCGAAACCGTGCTTGCCGCCTTTGAAATGGACGAAATCCTGTATGAGCTGCGCGAGCATTCCGCCGGCCTCAACATCGGGCGCTGGGATTACATTTTCAGCTGCATCAAGAAATTCCGCTCCAACAAGGATTTCTGCCTTGCCGACCGCTCGCAGGTGACCATGACCGCTCCGTTCATGCGCGCCTACGCCCTGCTGCTGGTCAAGACCTGCCACAAACGCAACGCGTTCGCGATGGGCGGCATGGCAGCGCAGATACCCATCAAAAACGATGCGGCAGCAAACGCCGCAGCACTTGAAAAAGTGCGTGCCGACAAGCTGCGCGAAGCGACCGACGGTTGCGACGGCACCTGGGTTGCGCATCCCGGCCTGGTCAGCATCGCCAAGGCGGTATTCGACGAACACATGCCCACCGCCAACCAGGTCCATAAAAAACGCGACGATGTGCAGGTAAGCGCCAAGGACCTGCTCGACTTTCAGCCCGAAAAACCCATTACCGAAGCGGGGCTGCGCAACAACATCAGCGTCGGCATCCAGTATATTGGCGCCTGGTTGGCCGGCAACGGCTGCGTGCCGGTCTATAACCTGATGGAAGACGCTGCGACCGCGGAAATTTCACGCTCGCAAATCTGGCAGTGGATCAGGAGCCCCAAGGGCGTTCTGGACGACGGCCGCAAGGTCACCAGGGAGCTCATCCGCCAGCTGCTGCCCGAAGAGCTGGCAAAAATCAAACCGCTGCTGGGCGAAGCGGCCTGGAATGCGGGCCAGTACGAAGCAGCGGCGAAACTGTTTGATGAGATCACCACCAGCAACGATTACGTCGAGTTTCTCACGCTGCCCGGCTACGACCGGCTGACGCGTAATCTGCGCGTGCCGGCGGAAGTCTGACCGTCCAGCCTGTCCGCGCGGAAGCGAACGCCCCCCACAGGGGGCGTTTTTTTGCGCGTAAGATGCCCGCATGCCCAGCGTCGTTCTTTTCAACAAGCCTTATGGAGTGATCTGCCAGTTCAGCCCGGCGCCGCACTCAACGGAAGGTGGCCGCAACTGCCTCAGGGATTATCTGCCGCAGCGCGACGTCTACCCCGCGGGCCGGCTTGACGCAGACAGCGAGGGATTGGTGGTGCTGACTGCCGATGGCGCTCTACAGCATCGCATCAGCGACCCGCGCCACAAGCTTGAAAAAACCTACCTGGCTGAAGTCGAAGGCGTGCCTGCAGACGCTGCCCTGCAAAGGCTGCGCGCCGGCGGCATCGATCTCGGCGACTTCGCCACCCTGCCCGCGCAGGCGCGCAGCGTTGCGCCGCCGGACTGGCTGTGGCCGCGCGTGCCCCCGGTGCGCTTCCGTAAAAATATTCCCACGGCGTGGATTGAAATCACGCTCAAGGAAGGCAAAAACCGCCAGGTCAGGCGCATGACGGCGGCGATCGGGCACCCCACCTTGCGACTGATCCGTTACCGGGTCGGCGAATGGACGATTGCCGGCCTCGATCCGGGCAGCTGGCGTGAACTGATGGTGGACGCGCCAGTCAGGCACGCGCAAAAATCCGCGCTTCGGCACCCGCCAGCGTCGCGACTGTCAACCCGGCGACAACGCGGGCGTTAGTCATGCAGACACTTTATTGCCGTGTCGGCGACCTTCATCTCTCTGAAAGGAAATACCATGAGCAAGCTGCTCTCCGTCCTGATCGCAGCGGCGTTTGCCGCAACCACGTTTGGCGCCGCTGCCCAGGCACCGGCTCCCGCTGACGCCCCCAAAGCCGAAGCGCCGAAAGCCGAGAAGAAAGCCAAGAAGACAAGCAAGTCCAAGAAAACCACCAAGCAGAAAAAAGCCAAGAAAGCGCCCAAGGCTGACGTCGCAGCCGACAAGAAGTAAGCTGACTTCCATGTGTGGCCAGGGCGGGAATTCCCGCCCTTTTTATTTAATATCATGTTTTTATTGATGTTTTTGCATAAGCCGCAGGCGGTGTCCGCAATGTCAACCGAATCTCATGGCATTCGTTACTCGGCGTTGACCGGTAAATGCGGTCTAAGTGCAGTTAAATCTAATTATCAATTCACCAAAAGGAAAATCATGAGCAAATTCCTGTCTGCCCTGCTGGCTGGCGTGTTCGCCGTTGTGACCCTGAGCCCGGTTGCTTTCGCGCAAGAGAAGAAAGACGAGAAAGCCAAGGCCGAAGCCAAGAAAACCGACGGCAAGAAGAAAGCCGAAGAGAAGAAAGCCGAAAAGAAGTAAGCCTTCTTTTCCCGAAAAAGGCAGGGTTTCGACCCTGCCTTTTTCTTTTGTGCCCTGACTCCGGGCGTTCCGGCGGGTCCAACAAGCGGACTCCCAGGGTGCGCGCAACTGGCAAGCCAGCGCCCGCCGTTGCGCGCCTGGTCAGGGCTGCAGCCCGGCCATGCAAGTGGATGCCGGCACAATAACCGGCCGAGGTTCCCGGGCAAAATTGCAAATGTCATACTTTTGAGATACGCTTCCAGCGCTCGTTTCGAGCTTCCGGCGACCATGGTCGTCGGGAACGATCGCAAATTCATCCAGTGGAGGAGATAAAATGAAAAAGCTGCTAGCTGCAATTTTTGCCGGTATGTTCGCGCTGACCACGGCGTCGGCCGTCATTGCCGCCGACAAAAAAGAAGACACGAAGAAAGACAGCAAAAAGAAGGACAGCAAGAAGAAAGACGACAAGAAGTAAACGTCTCGCTTCAGCTTCATCCAAGGGCAGGGCCACATCCCCTGCCCTTTTTGTTTGCGCTGCCTCCCGACGCAGCCGATGCTGTGCAATTGCAGAATAAGTGCCGGAGCAAATGGCAGGGCAGTTTCAATTCGCGCCCTGCATAGGGATAAAATACCGGCATGACGCAAGACATCATCTGGAAACCCAACGTCACGGTCGCCGCGGTGGTCCGGCACGACAGCAAATTCCTGCTGGTGGAAGAGCACACTGAGCGCGGCGCGCTCTTCAACCAGCCGGCCGGTCATCTCGACCCGGGCGAATCGCTGCTCGAAGCCGTGGTGCGCGAGACGCTGGAAGAAACCGCGTATGCGTTCAAGCCCTCGGCGCTGATCGGCATCTATCACTATCATCACGCCGCCAGGAACACTACCTACCTGCGCTTCGCCTTCGCCGGAGAAGTAAACGGCCATGACGCAGAACGCAAACTCGACACCGGGATCATCCGTGCAGTATGGCTGACGCCGGAAGAGATCCGCGGCAGCAGCGAACGCCATCGCACGCCGCTCGTCATACGCTGCATGGACGACTTTCTCGCCGGCAAGCGCTATCCGCTGGAACTTCTGACGCATTATCCTGCCTGACTGCCCTATGAAAAAGCGCGTAGTGGTCGGCATGTCGGGAGGCGTTGATTCGTCCGTTGCAGCCCTGCTGCTCAAGCAGCAGGGCTTCGAAGTCGTGGGTCTTTTCATGAAAAACTGGGAGGACGACGATACCGACGAGTACTGCACCTCGCGCCAGGACCTGATCGATGCGGTGGCAGTCGCGGACCGCATCGGCATCGACATGGAAGCGGTCAATTTCTCCGCCGAGTACAAGGATCGCGTCTTCAGCGAATTCCTGCGCGAATACCAGGCCGGGCGCACGCCGAATCCCGATGTGCTGTGCAATGCCGAAATCAAGTTCAAGGCGTTTCTCGACCATGCGCTGGCTCTGGGCGCAGACTGTATCGCCACCGGCCACTACGCACAGGTGCGGGAATTCGACGGTTTGTACCAGCTGCTCAAGGCCGAGGACGGCACCAAGGACCAGAGCTACTTCCTGTACCGCCTCAACCAGCAGCAGCTTTCAAAAACGCTGTTTCCCCTGGGAAAGCTCTACAAGCGGGAGGTGCGGGAAATCGCGCGCAGGGAAGGGCTGCCGAATCACGACAAAAAGGACTCGACCGGGATCTGCTTCATCGGCGAACGGCCGTTTCGTGAATTTCTCAACCGCTATCTGCCGAGAAACCCCGGCGAGATCTGCACGCCCGAGGGCGAAGTGGTGGGACACCACATGGGACTGATGTACTACACGCTGGGCCAGCGCCAGGGGCTGGGCATAGGCGGCCGTCGCCGCCGGCCGCAAAGCCAGGCGGAGAATAACGACTGCCGCAGCGACAACGATCCCTGGTACGTCGCGGGCAAGGAAATCGCGCAGAACCGGCTGATTGTGGTGCAGGGACATGACCACCCGGCACTGCTTTCCGACCGGCTGCGCGCGATCGACCTGAGCTGGGTCAGCGGCATCGCGCCGCATTGTCACTGGGTCTACGGCGCCAAAACCCGCTACCGCCAGAAAGATGCCGCCTGCACCATCGCACAGGTCGATGCCGAGCAATGCACCGTCGATTTCGCCGAGCCGCAATGGGCTGTCACGCCCGGGCAATCCGTAGTGGTCTATGAAAGCCGGGTATGCCTGGGCGGAGGGATCATCGCCTAGCAACGATCGTCCGGCAGCGGAGTGCGTGGAGAAAATGCCCTCTGCCCACGCTGCGCCAACAGTGCCGGCAATCAGGCCGTCGGCGGCGCCGTGTCCTTGAACGAGGGCCTGCTGCCGAGCTTGTCGGTAAGCCTGGCAAGATTGGGGTAGGTTTTGCGCCAGCTGATGTGGGGCAGCCTGAGGTCGAGAAAACCAAGGCAGCAGCCCACTGCGACGTCGGACAGATTGAAAAAATCACCGCTGCACCAGTTCCTGGCGCCCAGATCCTCGGACATGGCCGTCAATGCGCGATCAATCTTGCTCTGCTGGCGCGCGAGCCAGTCCGCCGATTGCAGCTCGGCCTTGCGGCGCTTCTCCATCACCACAGCGACCGCGGCATCGGTGCAACCGTCGGCCAGCGCCTCCCAGCGCCTGACCTGGATGCGCTGGCGCGTATCCTCGGGGATGAGCTTGGCCACCGGGCTCGCGTTGTCCAGATATTCGACGATGACCCGCGAGTCGAAGATGGTGGTATCGTCATCCAGAACCAGAACCGGCACTTTGCCCAGCGGGTTGTACGCCGGAACGCGGGTGCCCGCTTCATTGGGGCCGTCGATGACAAACTCGTACTCCATGCGTTTTTCGGCAAGCACCACGCGCGCCTTGCGGGTAAACGGACTGGTAGGCGTTCCGACCAACTTCATCATCTGCAAAATCTCGTGATCCGGGCAAAATGGCGCGCCATTATAGCACCAGAAAAACCGCGTTTCGGCAGGGCGAAAACCACGGCGGAGAATGAAATCTCAGGTATGTCTTGACGGTAAATTAACGCGCGGGGTAGTCTAGCGATGACTTCCCCCCTCACACACATCCACATAGCGGAATCATGAACACAGTCGCCGACAAATTCATTCTCTACACCCAGCCTGGGTGAAGCAGCTGCCTCAGAGCGAAAGAGTTTCTTTCGAAAAAAAACGTAGACTTCGTTGCAGTCGACGTGCTCAACGATCCGCAGGGGCGCGAGCGCCTGCTCAAGCTCGGGGTACGTAATGTTCCGGTCGTTGCCAAGGGCGAGCAGTTCGTCTTCGGCCAGAACCTTGAAGACGTCGCGGAATTCGTCGGCCTGCAGGGCACCGGCCACACACCCTTGCCGCCGGCAGAACTCATCCGCAAATGGGTCCTCGTGCTGCGCGCGGCGCAGCGCTACATGCGCCAGATGCCCGCGGACCGCCTCAACGAACGGGTGATCGACAATCGCGACCGCTCGATACGGCTCATGGGACATCACGTCTTCCGCATCGGCGAAGCGTACCTGGAAACGGTGATCGACGGCGTCGAATACTGGATACAGCACGCCAACGTTCCGCCCAAGGACGGCACCTTCACCACTGGCGATGAATTCGTGCGCTACGGCGACGACGTGATCGCGCGTCTGCAGAAATGGTGGGACGGCCTCGCCGACAAATCCTGCCGGCAAAGCCTCAAGACCTACTACGGCATGCAGCCCATGCACCAGCTGTTTGAGCGCTCGACCTGGCATTCGGCGCAGCATGCACGCCAGCTGCTTGCCGTGCTGGACCGCCTGGGCATAGAGCCCGATGGCCGCCTCACCAAGGAAGACCTGGCCGGATTGCCGCTGCCCGAACGGCTGTGGGAGTGAACCGGGCTTCAGGGCAATAAAAAAGCCGCGGCGACCGCGGCTTTTTTATTTCAGGCGCGTCTACTGCGCCTGGATGCCCGCGGCCTTGACGATCCTGGCGAATTTTTCCAGATCGCTCTTGATCACCTGCGCAAACTGTTCCGGCGTGTTGCCCACCAGCTCGTTGCCACCCTGTGTCGCGAGACGGTCGATGACATCAGGCATCTTGAGTGCGCGCACCACTTCACGATTGAGCTTGTCGATGATCGCCCTGGGCGTGCCGCCCGGCGCCACCACCGCCTGCCACTGGGTCAGTTCATAGCCCTTGAGGCCGAGCTCGTTGAGCGTCGGCACGTCGGGCAGCGCAGAAGCGCGTCTGGCGCCGGTGACACCGACTGCCTTGAGCTTGCCGGCCTTGATCTGCGGCACTGCGGTGATCACGGTATCGAACATGTAATTGATCTGGCCGCCGAGCAGCGCCGCCAACGCCAGCGCGCTGCCGGTGTACGGCACATGGATGGCCTTGGTATTGGTCATCAGGTTGAACAGCTCGCCCGAAAGATGATTGCCGCCGCCGATGCCAGTCGAACCGTAGGTGAGCTGCCCCGGCTTGGATTTGAGAATGCCGGTGAAATCGCCGAGCGTCTTGACCGGCATGGAGGGCGGCACCACCAGCACGTACATATAGGAAGTGCCCTGGGTGATGGGCGCGAAATCCCTGACCGGGTCGTACGGCACTTTTTTGTAGAGCACCGGGTTGACGGTCATCGGGCCGCTGTTGCCCATCAGCAGGGTGTAGCCGTCGGGAGCCGCTTTGGCCACGATGTCGGTGCCGATGCCGCCATTGGCGCCGGCACGGTTGTCCACCACCACGCTCTGTCCCAGGGCTTCGGACAGTTTCTGGGCAATGGTGCGCGTGAAGATGTCGCCGGCACCACCCGGGGCATAGGGGCAGATGAAGCGGATGGGCTTGGTCGGGTAATTCGGCTCGGCGGCGTGGACGACCGAAACCGCCGTCAGCGCCATCGCCGCAAATGCCGTGACCGTCGTTACGGGTTTGCGCATCATGCCTGCTCCTCGCTCCTCAATTTTCGACTGTGCTTCATGCTGCCGCGTGCCACGGGCCTGCAGCGCGGTCGAGAATAGCATAACAGCACCCGAATGCGCTAAACTGGACGTTCCAGTCGGCCTGCTGTTATCAGCCCTCGCGCCGCCCCCGGATTACTGTCACGACACTGCCAAGAATGACACCGTTTTGCAGCACGCCTGAACCGGCCATCCGCCGCGCAGCATCGGGATCAGCCCCACCATGCTGAATCCCGCCGCAGCCGCGCGTCGCGCGCTACCCTCGGTCGACAGACTGCTGCAAACGCAGGCGGTCGGCGAACTCATCGCCCGCTACGGCAGACCCCTCGTAACTGAAACCGTGCGCGCGCTGCTCGACGCGCAGCGCACGGCGCTGGCAGCAGGCAGCGCCGGCACATTCGAGGAGGACGCGTTCATCGCCGGCTGTGCCGCACGGCTTGCCGCCGACACCAACCTGTCGCTCAAGCCGGTTTTCAATCTCACCGGCACCGTGCTGCATACCAATCTCGGACGGGCGCTGATGCCGCAGAGCGTGGCCGAGGCGGTCATGCAGGCGATGACCCGGCCCGTCAATCTCGAATTCGACCTTGGCGGCGGCGAGCGCGGCGAGCGCGACAGCCATGTCGAGCGCTGGCTCACGCGGCTCACCGGGGCCGAGGCTGCGGTGGTGGTCAACAACAATGCCGCCGCGGTGTATCTCGTGCTCAATACGCTGGCGCCGAAAAAGGAAGTGCTGGTGTCGCGCGGCGAGCTGATCGAAATCGGCGGCTCGTTCCGCATACCCGACATCATGGCGCGCGCCGGCTGCAAGCTGCACGAGCTCGGCACCACCAACCGCACCCATCTCAAGGATTACGCCGCCGCGATTTCCGCGCGCAGCGCGGCAATCATGAAGGTGCATACCAGCAATTACACCGTGCAGGGCTTCACCGCGGCAGTTGCCGAAGCCGAACTCGCCGCGCTGGCGCACGAACATGCCCTGCCGTTCATTGTCGACCTGGGCAGCGGCACCCTGATTGATCTCGAGAACTACGGCCTGCCCCACGAACCCACGCCGCGCGAAGCGCTGGCCCAGGGCGCGGACATCGTGACGTTCAGCGGCGACAAGCTGCTGGGCGGGCCACAGGCGGGGCTGATTGTGGGCAAGAAGGAGCTGGTCGCGCGCATCCGCAAAAACCCCATGAAGCGCGCACTGCGCGCCGACAAGATGACGCTTGCCGCACTCGATGCCGTGCTCAGGCTTTACACCAACCCGGAGCGCTTGCGGCAGGAACTGCCGACGCTGGCGCGGCTCACACGGCCGCCTGCCGAGATCGAAGCGCAGGCGCGGCGCGTGCTGCCCGCGCTTGCCTCGGCACTGGGCCCGCAGTTGCAGGCAGATGTCATTGCGTGCAGCAGCCAGATCGGCAGTGGCGCCCTGCCGGTGGATGCACTGCCGAGCGCTGGAATTGCAATCAACTTTTGCACCAAGGCAAAGAAATCTTCTGCCGGCCGCATCGCCAGAGCATTTCGCGCCCTGCCCGTGCCGGTCATCGGCCGCATCCGCGACGACGCTTTCATCCTCGATCTGCGCTGCCTCGATCACGAAGCGGAATTCACCGCGCAACTCGCCAAGTTGAAGGTTGAAAAAACATGAACTGCAAAGGCGCAAAGGCGCACAGCATTCTAAAAGAAATAATAATAAAATCAAATACTTATATTGAATTTACCGACGCCGCCCCGATTCTCGCCATCAACCACCTTGCGCATTCTCCGCGCCTTTGCGCCTCGGCGGTGAGGTTTGCACGCTTGCGCGGCGAGGCGCTGCAATGATCGTCGCAACTGCCGGCCATATCGACCATGGCAAGACGCTGCTGGTAAAGACGCTGACCGGCGTCGACACCGATCGTCTGCCGGAAGAGAAGGCGCGCGGCATTTCCATCGACCTGGGGTTTGCCTATCTGCCGCTCGCCGACGGGCGCCTGATCGGCTTCGTCGACGTTCCCGGCCACGAGCGCTTCATCCGCAACATGCTCGCCGGCGTGTGCGGCATCGATTTCGCGCTGCTGGTGGTGGCCGCCGACGACGGCGTCATGCCGCAAACCCTGGAACACCTGCATATTCTCGACCTGCTCAACGTCGCGCGCGGCGCCGCGGTCATCACCAAAACCGACCGCGTCGATGCTGCGCGCAGCGCGCAGGTCGCCGACAACGTGCGCGCGCTGCTTGCCGCGACACGGCTTGCCGGCGCGCCCGTGCTGGCGGTGTCCGCCGTCAGCGGCGCGGGCATGGCCGGACTGCGCGAGCTGCTTGCGCGCGAAGCCGCGGTGCTGGCGCAGCGGCAGTCCGCCGGCCAGCATTTCCGCTATGCCATAGACCGTGTCTTCAGCGTGGCCGGCAGCGGCACGGTGGTCACCGGAACGGTGTTCAACGGCACGGTGCAAACCGGCGACAAACTCGTGCTTTCTCCCGCCGGGCTGGAAGTACGCGTGCGCGGCATCCAGATCCGGGGCAACGCCGCGGACCGGGCCGCCGCCGGACAGCGCTGCGCGCTCAATCTCACCGGCGCCGAACTGACGTCGGTCAGCCGCGGTGACTGGGTGCTCGCCGCGGCGATCCATCGCCCGACGCAGCGCATCGACGCGCGCATCACCGCACTTGCAGCAGAACAGCAGGCGCTCAAGCACTGGACACCGGTGCATCTGCACCTGGCGACCGCCGACGTCACCGCGCGCATTGCGATCCGCCGCGGCGCGGCCATCGCGCCCGGCAGCACGGCCATCATCCAGATCGTGCTCGACAAGCCGCTGGTCGCCCTGCACGGCGACCGCTTCATCCTGCGCGACCAGTCGGCGAGCCGCACCCTGGGCGGCGGCGTGGTGCTCGATCCCTTTGCGCCGGCCGCACGGCGCGGCAGCGCCGCGCGGCTTGCCATGCTGGCAGCACTCGAACAGCCGTTGCCGCAGGACGCGCTGGCGGCGCTCGCCGCGCAGACCGGGCGCGGCATCGATCTCGCGCATTTCGAAACCGTGTTCAACCTGCTGCCCGAGCGCGCCGCGCAGATGTACGCCCAGGCCGGCATTGTCCAGCTGGGCCGTGACAACCGCATCGGCATCACTGCAACGCGGCACGCGGCGCTGCGCGAAGCGACGCTCGCCCACCTGCAGGATTTCCATCGCGTGCATCCGCAGGCGGCCGGCTGCGACATCGAGGTCATGCGCGACGCGCTGGCCGCCGACCTTAACGCCGATGCCTACACCTCGCTGCTGCGCGGGCTGGCCGACGAACGCAAGCTCGAACTGAGCAGCTCCAGCGCGCGCCTGCCCGGGCACAACCTGACCGCAAACAGCGCCGACGAAAAACTGTGGCAGACCATACTCCCGGTGCTGCAGGCGGCGGGCTTCAACGCGCCGCCGCTGCGCGATCTTGCGCTCCAGCTCAAGCTCAAGGAAGCCATCGTCAAGGATTTTCTGCACCGCAAGGCCAAGGGCGGCGAAGTCCTGAAAGTCACCGCCGACCGCTTCTACCCGCGCACCACGCTGGCCACGCTCGCCGCCATTGCCCAGGCAACCGCGCAGGCGCAGGCCGGCGGCCAGTTCACCGCGGCGCAGTACCGCGACGCCACCGGCATCGGGCGCGGCCTCGCCATCGAAATCCTCGAGTTTCTCGACTCCCTGGGCATCACCCAGCGGGTGGGCGATGCGCGCAAGATGCGCAAGGACTTCGTGCCGATACTGGGCGCGGCAAGCGTTCCGCCCAGACCGCCCGCGCCCAAGCCGGCGGCAAAACCCGCGCCGCCACGCCGGCCCACGCAACACTTCAGACGATAGCAAGGAACACTCATGACGCAAGCAAGCTACGACGTGCTGGTCATCGGCGAAGGCATTTCCGGCCTTACTGCCGCCAGCGAACTGGCCAAAGCCGGCCTGAAAACGGCGACCCTTGAGGCTCAGCTCTTTGGTGGGCTGGTCATCAATGTCAACGAGCTCGAACCCGGTCCCGATGGGCGCCAGGTGTCAGGTGCCGAATACGCCGCGGAATTGATGCAGGCCAACGCCGAGCTCGGCGTAACCAGCGTGCAGGAAGCAGTCACCGCCATCGTCATCCGCGACGGTCTGCTGCACGCGACCACCGCAGGCGCTGTTTATGCGGCGCGCCAGATTGTCGCGGCGTCGGGCGCCCGCCTCAGAAAGCTCGGCGTGCCGGGCGAGGACGAATTCGAAGGACGCGGCGTGTCGCAGTGCGCCGACTGCGACGGCCCGATGTACCAGAACGAGCAGGTGGTGGTGGCCGGCGGCGGTGATTCCGCCCTGCAGGAGGCGCTGGTGCTGGCCAACTACTGCAGCGCGGTGCGCATCGTTCATCGCGGCGGCAAATTCCGCGCACAGCCGCACTACGTCGAAGCCGTTGCGGCAAACCCCAAAATTGCCACCACCTGGAACGCAACGATCGAAGCGATCAGCGGCGGCAAAATGGTCGAGCGCGTGCGCATCAGGCATGCCGATGGCCGCAGCGAGGAAATCCCCTGCGCCGGCGTGTTCGCCTATATCGGGCTGGTTCCCAACGCGGATTACCTGCCGCGCGAAGTGGCGCGTGACGCGACAGGTTGCGCAATCACCGATGGCCATCTGGAAACCGCGCTGCCCGGATTATGGGCGATCGGTGCGATGCGCAGCGGCCATGGCGGCACGCTGCCCGACGCGATGGACGAGGCGCGGCGCGTCGCCGCAGCCATACGCGCGCGGCTCACATAGTGGAACTGGCCACACGGCGCAGCTGCGGCGATTTACAATAAGCGGCGTGCCGCGTTGCGCCGGGCAATCGAACCAGAACAACAGAACCAGAAGACTTTGCAGAAAACGCGGCGCCGGCGCAACTCCGGCATCGCACCAGCAACAAGGAAGGGAATCGCTCCCGGTGGGGCGGCCGGACTTCAAACCCGGTAGGGGCCGCTGGCGGTCCTGTGTGGGTTCGACTCCCACTCTCTTCCGCCATTTTCGGCGCTTGCGCATGGCAAACCGCAAGGCGCCCCGCACGACAACGGCGGCAGCACCGTCAGCGTAAAATGGGCGGCAAGCCGACAAGACCGGAGGAGACCATGCAGCGACTCATGCGCGCGCCGCATTGGCGGCAGATGGCAGCCGCGGCAATTGGCACGCTGGCGGCAACGGGCTGCCTTGCGCAAAGCGGCGCATCGGACTACCCCGTCAAGCCCATACGCCTCATCGTGCCGTTCGCACCCGGCGGCGGTACCGACATCACTGCCCGCACCATCGCGCAGAAACTGACGGAGCGCTGGGGCCAGCAGGTGATCGCCGACAACCGGCCCGGCGCCAACGGCACCATAGGCGCCGATCTCATCGCCAAGGCGGCGCCCGACGGCTATACCTTCGGCATGATTTCCTCCAGCCACTCGGTCAACCCCAGCCTGATGAAAAAGCTCACCTACGACCTGGTGCAGGATCTTGCCCCCATCACCCAGGCGACCTCGCAGCCCTATGCGCTGGTGGTGCATCCCTCGCTGCCCGCAAGATCGATGAAGGAACTCATCGCACTCGCCCGCGCCAGGCCGGGCGCGCTCAACTACGGCTCTTCCGGCACTGGCGGGCTGAGCCATCTTTCCGGCGCCCTGCTTGGATCGCTGGCTAAAGTCAACATCGTGCATGTGCCCTACAAAGGCGGCAATCCCGCGATGATCGACGTGATCGCAGGCCAGATCCAGATGCTGTACTCGACCCTGCTGCAGGCGCAAAGCCACATCAAGAGCGGTAAGCTGCGCGCGCTGGGCGTCACCACCGCGCAGCGCTCCCCCGCAGCGCCGCAACTGCCCACCATGCAGGAAGCAGGCATCGCCGGCTATGAAGTCGCCGGCTGGTACGGCGTGGTCGCGCCGGCAAAAATGCCGCCGGCCATCGTCGCCAGGCTCAGCCAGGAAATCGTCCGCATCCTGCAGGCGCCGGAGGTCCGGGACCGCATGTCGGCCGACGGCTCGGAGCCGGTGGGCTCCACGCCGGAGCAGTTCGGCGCGCACATCAAAAGCGAAGTCGCCAAGTGGCGCAAGCTGATACAGGAAGCCGGCATCCGCGCCGAATGAACAGCCGCACGGGAGAAGCCCATGTCACTCGCCCTTGAACTCGCCCGCCGTATCAACGCGCTCGACTACGCGACCCTGCCGCCCCAGGCGGCGCACTGGGCCAAGGTCGGCATACTCGACACCGTGGGCGTCACGCTTGCCGGCAGCACCGATCCTTCGGCGACCATCGTCGCCGGCGTGCTGGCTGCAGGCGGTGGCCGCAGCCTGGTGTTCGGCACCAGCCGCCGCGCAAGCGCGCTCGACGCGGCGCTGGTCAACGGCACCGCCTCCCACGCGCTCGACTTCGACGACTGCAACAACACCCTGGGCGGCCATCCTTCGGCGCCCATCCTGCCGGCGCTGTTCGCGCTGGCGGACGACATCGGCGCCAGCGGCCGCGATTTCATCGCCGCCTATGTCGCAGGCTTTGAAACCGAGTGCAAAATTTCGATGGGCGTCAATTTCTTCCAGTACACCCGCGGCTGGCACCCCACCACCACCATAGGCGTGTTCGGCGCCGCGGCGGCCTGCGCGCGCCTGCTGCGCCTTTCCGACGCGCAGACCGCCACCGCGCTGTCGATCGCCGCATCGCTCGCCGCGGGCATCAAGTCCAATTTCGGCACCATGGTCAAGCCTCTGCATGTCGGGCATTGCGCGCGCAGCGGCCTGTTCGCCGCGCTGCTTGCGCGCGACGGCTATAGCGCCGGCGCGCTGGCCTTCGAGCACAAGCAGGGCTACTTCGAAGTCTTCAATGGCGCGGGCAACTACGATGCGGCGAAAATCCTGCCGGCGTGGGGCCAGCCCTTCGACATCGTCAGCCCCGGCATCGCCATCAAGCAGTATCCGTGCTGCGGCAGTACCCATCCGGCGATCGACGCCATGCTGAAGCTCGCGCGCGAGCACGACCTCAAGCCCGACCAGGTCGAGCGCATCGATGCCTGGACCCACGCGCGCCGCCTGGAGCATACCAACCGCCCCGATCCGCAGAGCACCAAGGATGCCAAGTTCAGCGTGCAATACTGCCTGGCGCGCGCGCTCACCGACCGCAAGGTGGCGATCGAGCATTTCGAGGGCGAGGCCTATCGCGATCCCGCGGTGCGGGCGGTCACGGCGCTCGTGCGCGCCGCGCCCTACACCACCGCACAGTTCCCGGCCGAAAATCATTTCGGCGCCGAAGTAAAAGTCACGCTAAAGGGCGGCACAACGCTGTCGGCGAGGGTTGACCAGCCGTTCGGGCGCACTTCGGACAACCCGCTGCCGCCACAGCTGCTGCAGCAGAAATTCGAGAACTGCGCATCGCGCGTGCTCCCGCGCGACGCGGTGGCGACCGTTTATGCCGCAATTCAGGATTTCGAAAACCTGCTGGACGTGAACGCACTCACCCAGGCCATGGACAGCGCCGCGTTCGCGCGCCGCGCCGCCGCCTGAACCGCATTTCCGCATCGTGGCCTGCACGCCGCAAGCAGTCCGCGGCGTTGCGGTAAAATGCGCGTCTTCATCCATGGTCCGCGCTGCCGTGCGCATCCCGCCGGCCCGGACGTCCACCTGAGGAATTGATGCAAATGCTGGAATACGATGTTGTCGTCGTCGGCAAGGGTAATGCCGCGCTGTGCGCCGCACTATCCGCCCATGACCAGGGCGCGCGCGTCGCCGTGCTCGAAGCCGCCAGCGAGGATGAGTCCGGCGGCAACAGCCGATTCGCCGGCGGCGTGATGCGCTTCGCGTACTCGACGGTGGACGATCTCAGGCGCGTCACCGACATCACCGACGAGGAAGTCGCCAACAGCGATTTCGGCACCAATACCCGCGAGGAATTCCTCGACAAGATTTACCAGCTGACCAGCTACCGCACCGATCCCGACCTGTCGGAGTACCTGGTCAACGAGAGCCTGGAGACCATGGTGTGGCTGCGCGCCAAGGGCGTGCGCTTCGTACCCAACTGGGGCCGCCAGTCTGCGGTGGTCGACGGCAAGCGCAGGTTTTTCGGCAACATGCCGATCGAGGTATCGGGCGGCGGCGCCGGCCTGGTGCAGTTCCTCGACAAGGCCGCGCAAAAAGCCGGCATTGAAGTGTTCTACGAGACCCGCGCCATACAGCTGATTTACGACGGCGCCACAGTGAGCGGCGTGCGCGTGCGCCAGAAGGGCAGGGCCTTCGACATCAAAGCGAAGTCCGTGGTGCTCGCATGCGGCGGCTTCGAGGCCAACCCCGAAATGCGCGCGCGTTACCTCGGCCCGGGCTGGGAACTGGCGAAGGTGCGCGGCACGCGCTTCAACGTCGGCGACGGCATCAAGATGGCGCTGGACATCGGCGCCGCGCCCTACGGCAACTGGTCCGGCTGCCACGCCACCGGCTGGGACCGCTATGCGCCGGAGTACGGCGACGTCAACGTCGGCGACCAGTTCCAGAAGCACAGCTACATCTTCGGCCTGCTGATCAACGCCGACGGCAAGCGCTTTGTCGACGAGGGCGTAGATTTCCATTCCTTCACCTATGCCAGGTACGGCGGCGAGGTGCTCAGGCAGCCGGGGCAGTTCGCGTGGCAGGTGTTCGATTCCAAGGTCACCAAGCTGCTGCGTTCCGAGTACCGCATCAAGTTCGTGACCAAGGTCAGCGCCAACTCGCTGGAGGAACTCGCGCCCAAGCTGGAAGGCGTCAACGCCGGGCAGTTCCTCAAGACGGTGCGCGAATACAATGCCGCGGTGAAGAAGGACGTGCCGTTCAACCACGTGATCAAGGATGGCAAGGGCACGGTCGGCATAGAACCGCCGAAATCCAACTGGGCGCAGGCGCTCGACACCCCGCCCTTCGATGCCTATGCCACCACCTGCGGCATCACCTTCACCTTTGGCGGCCTGCGCATAGACAAGGACAGCGGCCAGGTGCTCGATTCCAACCACCACCCGATTCCCGGCCTGTACTGCGCCGGCGAGATGGTGGGCGGGCTGTTCTATTTCAATTACCCCAGCGGCACCGGCCTGGTGTCGGGCGCAGTGTTCGGGCGCCTGGCAGGAGCGTCCGCCGGCGTGGCCGCCAAAACATGATGAATGCGGAATGATGAGTGCGGAATAAACCCCCATTCATCAATGCCTGTTTTTTCATTCATCATTCACAATTCATCATTAATATTACATGAGCCATCAATCCACCACCGACAACCCCTACACCCGCGGCATCGCGCAGTTCGTGTCCGGCCTGCGCTACGACGTCATCCCCGACGAGGTGAAGCACCGCATCAAACTGCTGATGCTCGACTCGCTGGGCTGCGCACTGTACGGCGCCGACCTCGAATGGAGCCGCATCCTGCAGGACAGGCTCAGCACCATCGATGCCACGCGCGCCTGCGCGGTGTGGGGAACCGCGAAAAAACTCTCCGCGCCGCATGCCGCACTGGTCAACGGCACCCAGGTGCAGGGTTTTGAGCTCGACGATGTGCATCGCGCCGGCGTGCTGCACGTCGGCGCCGTGGTGCTGCCGGCGCTGATACCCCTCGCCGAACTCAAATCCGGCATGAGCGGAAAAGAGTTCCTCGCCGCGGCAGTTGCAGGCTACGAAATCGGCCCGCGCGTGGGCCTGTGCATGGGGCCCGCGCATATCGGCTCCGGCTGGCATTCGGGCGCGACGCTGGGCGTGTTTTCCGCCGCCGCGGGCGCTGCACGCGGTCTCGGCCTGGACACCGAAAAAACCGTGCATGCGCTGGGCATCGCCGGCACCCAGGCTGCGGGATTGATGGCTGCGCAGTTCGGCGCCATGGTGAAGCGCATGCACGCCGGCCGCTCCTCGCAGTCAGGACTCTACGGCGCCCTGTTTGCGGAATCCGGCTTCACCGGCATCATCAACGTGCTGGAAAGCGAATACGGCGGCTTCTGCACCACGATGTCGCAGTCGAAGGACAAGTTCGACCTGAAGGAACTCACCGCCGGGCTCGGCGACACCTGGCAGACCATGGGCGTCGCGCTCAAGTTTTACGCCTGCGTCGGCAGCAACCACACCACGCTCGACGCAATCCGCGACATGCAGTCCGAGCGGCCGTTCGGCGCGAAGGACGTCAGCAAAGTGGTGGTCCACGGCTCGCAGGTCACCATGGAACACGTCGGCTGGAAATATGTGCCGCAGGGACTCACCTCGGCGCAACTGAACCTCCCCTACTGCATCGCCACCTGGCTCATCGAGGGCGACTGTTTCGTCGACCAGTTCACCGAAGACAAGGTTGCCGACCCGGCGCGCATGGCGCTGGCGCAGAAGGTGGAAGTGCGCGAAGACAGGGACATCACTGCGAAGGGTGCGAAATTCCGCCACATGGTGCACGTCGAAGTGCATCTGAGTGACGGCACGGTAATGAAGCGCACCGTGGAAGCCGCGCGCGGCAGCGAGAACAAGTTCGCCTCCGACGCCGACATCGTGCAGAAGTTTGAGAAGCTGGCAGTCAAGGCCCTGCCCAAATCCCAGGTCGAGCGGCTACGCGACGCCATGCTGGGTCTGGAGAAGCTGGACGACGCGGCGCAGCTTGCGCGCCTGCTGGCAAAGCAATAGCATCGTTCCGCCCGCAAGCGCGGCAACGGATGAATTAAGCGAGGAGGAAGCCATGACAGCGGCTCGACTGACATGCGGATTGCTGATGCTGCTTGCGCTGACGGCGCAGGCGCAGCAGACCTACCCCGGCAGGCCGATCCGCTTCATCGTGCCGCTCGCCGCGGGCGGCGGGATGGACACCGTGACGCGCGCGCTCGCGCTCAGGCTGTCGGAACAGCTGGGGCAAAGCCTGGTGGTGGACAACCGCGGCGGCGGCGGGGGCAGCGTGGGCGCCGATCTGGCGATGCAGTCCGCACCCGACGGGCACACCATCATCATGATGAGCGCGACCGCGGTGATCCACCCCCTGATGTACCGCTCGCGCTACGAGCTGCAGCGCGACTTCATCCCCGTCTCCCAGGTCACCACCCAGCCCTATGTGCTGGTGGTACATCCCGCGGTGCCGGCGAAATCCGTGCAGGAGCTCGTCGCTTATGCCGGGGCCAACCCCGGCAAGCTCAACTACGCCTCCGCCGGCCAGGGCAGCCTGATACACCTCGCGTCCGAGCTGTTCAATATCGCCGCCGGCATCAAGACCGTGCATGTGCCGTACAAGGGCATAGGCGCAGCCTATCCCGATGCGCTTGCCGGCAATGTGCAGATGATTTTCGCGAGCATCGTCTCGGCGCAGCCGCATGTCCGCGCCCAGCGCCTGCGCGCGCTGGGCGTGAGCGGCGCGGCGCGCGCCAAAACCCAGCCCGACTTGCCGACCATCGCCGAGTCCGGCGTCAAGGGCTATGCAGTGACGCAGTGGTACGGGGTATTCGCGCCGGCGAGAACCCCGCGCGCCATTGTCGACCGCCTGAATCGCGAAATCGTCGGCGCTACGCAGCACCCTGATCTCGCCAGGCGCTTTGCTTCCGACGGCGCCGAGGCGGTGGGCAGCAGCCGTGAGCAGTTCGCTGCCCATGTCAAGGCCGAGACCGACAAATGGACCACGGTCATCAAGCAGACCGGCATACGCGGCGATTGAATCGCGCACCAGCAGCGCGCGGCACGCACTTTTTTGGGTCGGCTGTGGCGGGCGCCCCGGGCTGGTAGTATGTTGTCATCTCCCTGAACTTGAACCCCGAACCTGAACCCTTGAGCCCGAATTCCGAATTTCAGCCTAATGGAGGCACCATGAACAACAGATCCGCCTGCGCCCTCGCGGCGTGCTGCGCCCTGCTCTGCCTGGGCGCCCTCAATGCCGCCGCCCAGAACTACCCGGTCAAACCGATCCGCGTGGTCGTGCCCTTCCCGCCCTCGGGGGCGGCCGACCTGCTCACCCGCACCATCGGCCAGAAGCTGGGCGAAACCGTGGGCCAGCAGTTCGTCGTCGACAACCGCCCCGGTGCCGGCGGCAATCTCGGGCTGGAGATCGTCGCCAAGGCGCCTGCCGACGGCTACACCGCGGTGATGGCGGCAGTCACCACCAATGCCATCGGCATGAGCACCTACGCCAAGCTCAATTACAACCTCGAAAAAGACCTGCTGCCGGTCACACTGGTGGGCAACGTGCCGCACATCCTGGTGTCACATCCCACGCTGCCGGCCAAGAACGTGAGGGAACTCATCGCGCTGGGCAAGGCGCGGCCAGGCGAGCTCATTTTCGCTTCGCAAGGCAACGGCACGCTGTCCCACCTCGAGCAGGAATTGCTCAAGATGATGGGCGGCTTCACCGCGCTGCACGTGCCTTACAAGGGCAGCGCGCCGGGCCTGGGCGACCTGATCCCGGGCAATGTGCAGTTGTTCTTCGACAGCATCCCCTCCTCGCTGCCGCACGTGAAGTCCGGGCGCATACGCGCGCTGGGCGTGGCCTCCAGCCAGCGCTCGCCGGCGCTGCCGGAGGTACCCACCATAGGCGAATCGCTCAAGGGTTTCGAGGCTGATTCCTGGTTCGGCATCATGGTGCCGGCCGGCACGCCGCGCGACATCATCGCCAAGCTCAACGCCGAGGTCCAGAAAACACTGGCCTCGCAGGAAGTGAAGGACCGCCTGCTCGCCGTCGGCGGTTTCGTGCAGGCCGGCGGCCCCGAGCAGTTCGCCACCCGGCTCAAGAGCGACATCGAGAAATGGGGCAAGGTCGCGCGCGCTGCCAAAGTGAGGATCGAATGAGGGAAGCGCACCAGGACGCGGTTGCCCGCGTCGACCAGCAGCGTCTGTGGCAGCGTCACATGCAAATGGCGCAGATCGGCGCCATCCCCGGCAACGGCGTGAACCGCGCCGCGCTGTCCGCCGAAGACATTGTCGCGCGCAAACTGTTCATCAGCTGGGCACAGGCGCGCAACTTCACCATCGCCACCGATGACATCGGCAACCTGTTCGTGCGCCGCGAGGGGCTGGATCCGACGCTGCCGCCGGTGATGACCGGCAGCCACATGGACAGCCAGCCGCGCGGCGGGCGCTTCGACGGCATCTACGGCGTGCTCGCCGGATTCGAGGCGCTTGAGGCCATAGACGAGTCCGGCGTGAAAACCCGGCGCGCCATCGAGGTGGTGGCGTGGACCAACGAGGAAGGCGGCCGTTTCCCGCCCTGCACCATGGGCTCGGCGGTGTACACCCGCGCGCGGCCGCTCGCAGACTTTCTCGACGTCAGGGACAACGAGGGCATCCTGCTGCGCGACGCGCTCGCCTCCACCCTTGCCGCCACGCCGCAGGCGGCAAGGCGCGAATTCAACTCGCCGGCCGCCGCCTACGTCGAGGCCCACATCGAGCAGGGGCCGCTGCTTGAAAACGCCGGCAAGACCATAGGCGTGGTCACCGGCATTCAGGGCCTGCGCTGGTTCAACGTCGAGGTCTCCGGCAAGACCGACCATGCCGGCACCACGCCGCTGGCGCTGCGCCAGGACGCGGTGCGCGACGCCGTGGCCATCATCAACGCGCTGCACGAACTCACGCGCGATCCCGCCGACGTGCTGCGCTTCACCGTCGGCCGCATGCTGGTGACGCCCAACTCGACCAACTCGGTGGCAAGCCACGTGCTGTTTTCCATCGACATGCGCCATCCCGATCCCGCCACCATAGACCGTCTGGGCAAGGCCGTGGAGCCGCTGGCGGTCAAGGCCGCAAGACAATGCAAGGTCAAGGTGACGCCGACGCTGCACGACGATCCCTGCGTGTTCGATCCGCAAATCGTCGGCGCGGTGGAAAATGCGGCGCATGAACTCGGGCTGCCCAATATGCGCATTGCATCGGGCGCCAGCCACGACGCGATGTACATGGCGCGCATCTGCCCCACCGGCATGATCTTCGTGCCGTGCGAGAAAGGCGTGAGCCACAACGAAGCCGAGAACGCCAAGCCCGAGGATCTCGCCGCCGGCGCCAAGGTGCTGGCCGCGACAATGCTCGAACTGGCGAATCGCTGAACCCATACAGCCATAGAGAACACAGAGGGCACAGAGAGATGATCCCAAGTCATTCGGTCGCGCCACACACCCCAGATCACGTAAAAATATTTAAAAAAACAAATACTTATAGAAAACAGCATTTCCTGCTGCACTGAAGTCCCTTCCCGATATGTTCCTCTGTGATCTCTGAGTCCTCTGTGGCTGATTTTTTCCGTGAAAAACTCGTGACTGACAACACCCTGGATATCGGTATCGACATCGGCGGCACCTTCACCGACGTGGTATGCCGCCACGCCGACGGTACGCTGCAGAGCTTCAAGATACCCACCACGCGCGCCAATCCCGCGGACGCGGTGCGCGACGCGCTGGCCTACATGGTGCAGCACTGGGGCGTACGTCCCGCTGACATCGCGCGCTTCGTGCACGGCACCACGGTCGCCACCAATGCGGTGCTCGAACGCAAGGGCGCGGCGATCGGCATCATCGCCACCGAAGGCTTCCGCGACGTGCTCGAAATCGGGCGCGGCGCGCGGCGCGAAATCTACGACACCGTGTTCAAACCGCAGACGCCGGTATTTCTGGCGGCGCGCGCGATGCGCCGCGGCGTGCCCGGACGGCTCGACGTCGACGGCAAGGTCATCACGCCGCTCGACGAGGACGCGCTGAAGCAGGCCGCAACCGAACTGCAGGCCGCGGGCGCCAGGGCGCTGGCGGTGAGCTTCCTGTTTTCCTATCTGAATCCCGCGCACGAGCAGCGCGCGCGCGAACTCATCACCGGTCTTTTTCCGGACCTGTACGTCTCGCTGTCATCCGAGGTCGATCCGGCGTTCCGCGAATACGAGCGCACCGCCGTCACTGCATTCGATGCCTACGTGAAACCGGTGCTCGACGCCTACCTTACCGGCATGGAAAAAAATCTCGCCGCCGACGGCGTGACCGCGCCACTGCAGATCATGCAGTCGCGCGGCGGCGTGTGTTCCGCGGCAGTGGCGCGCAAGCGGCCGGTGCGCCTGTTCCTGTCTGGCCCTGCCGCGGGCGCCATTGGCGGCGCCATGGTGGGCCAGCGCGTCGGCGCGGACAACCTGATCACCGTCGACATCGGCGGCACCAGCTGCGACATCGCGCTGATTTCAGGCGGCGCGCCCATGATACGCGCCGACGGCGTGATCGACCGCTACCCGGTGCGCGTGGCCATGGTCGACGTCAATGCCATCGGCTCGGGCGGCGGCAGCATCGCCTGGCTCGACGCCTCCGGCGCGCTGCGCGTCGGCCCGCAGTCGGCGGGCTCCGACCCCGGGCCGGCGTGCTATGGCCGCGGCGCGACCGACCCCACCGTCACCGACGCCTCGGTGGTGCTGGGTTATCTCAATCCGGATTATTTCGCCGGTGGCGCGCTCAAGCTCGACCCCGCGCTGGCGCAGCAGGCGATACGCGACAAGATCGCCATGCCGATGAAACTCACGGTGGAAGAAGCCGCGCTCGGCATCCACCGTGTGGTCAACGCTCAGATGGCGGAAGGCATACGCCTGATGTCCATCAATCGCGGCGTTGATCCGCGTGAGTACGCGCTGGTGGCGCTGGGCGGCGCCGGCCCGCTGCACGGCTGCGCGCTGGCGCAGGAGCTGTACATGACGCGCGTCATCATCCCCAGCCGCCCCGGCGTGCTTTCGGCCATCGGGCTGCTGGCAGCGCCGGTCGAGCACGAATCCTTCATCGCTTACACCCGCCGCTTCGACGAAGTACAGGCGCCGGACGTGCTGGCGCAGCTCAAGGCGCTCGATGCACAGTGCGGCGCACTGATGAAAACAGACGGCGTCGCGCCGCAGGACGTACGCATCGCCTACTCCGCCGACGTATGCTTCATCGGCCAGTCGTACTATCTGGAAGTGGCAATAGACACCGCCGATCCCGAGGCCATGCTGGGCAAACTCTACCGCGATTTCGTGGTGGCGCACGAGCGCATCTACGGCCATGCCGCGGAAAGCCCGGCGCGCATCGTCAACCTGCGCGCGGTGCACCGCGCGGGCGGCGGCATCACGCTGCAGGAAAACGCCGCGGTGGGCGGCAGCGCGCGCGCCAGGGCCAGCCGCCAGGTGCTGCTGCCGGGCATCTCCGGCCATGTCGCCGCGCAGGTCTACGACCGCGAAGGACTGCCGACGGACGCCGAGATCGCCGGCCCGGCCATCATCGAGCAGACCGATACCACCACGCTGGTACTGCCCGGCTGGCGCGCGAAGCGCCTCGCCACGGGTGATATCATGATGACGTTTTCCGGAAACTGATTGATGAACCGTCCCGCCGAGACCCCCGCCATCGCGCTCGACCCCATCCTGATGGAGGTGGTGCGCTACAAGCTCGAAAGCATCACCGAGGAAATGCAGTCGAGCCTGATCCGCGGCTCGTTCTCGCCCATTGTCAAGGAAGCGCTCGACGCCTCGTGCTGCCTGTTCACGCCCGACGGCACCACGGTGGCGCAATCGCGCTCCAATCCCAGCCATCTCGGCTCGCTGATCTATTCGGTGCGCGCCGTCCTCGGCAATTATCCGGTCGCCGCCATGCGCGACGGCGACATCTACATCTTCAACGACCCCTATCTCGGCGGCACCCACATCCCCGACATCGCGGTCATCATCCCGGTAATCGGCGACGGCAAGGTAATCGCGCTGACCGCGAGTATCGCCCACCACATTGACCTCGGCGGTACCATCCCCGGTTCGTCGGCAGCCAACGCCACCGACATTTTTCATGAGGGCCTGCGCATCCCGCCGATACAGCTCGCGCGCGAGGGCAGGATGGATGACGGCCTGATGCGCCTCATCCGCCAGAACACGCGCATGCCGGACATGGTGACGGGCGACCTCAACGCGCAGATCGCCGCCGGCAAGATCGCGGTGCGGCGGCTTGCCGAACTCGGCGCGCGCTACGGTTTCGATCTCGTCTCGCGCCTGTGCGAGGAGCTCATCAACCGTTCCGAGAAAATGACCCGCGACGCGCTGCGCAGGCTGCCGCAGGGCACGTTTACCTATGCCGATTACCTCGACAACGACGGCATCGACCTCGACCAGCGCATCAGGATCCAGGTCGCGGTGACCATCAGGGACGGCGAAGTCGAATTCGATTTCGCCGGCACCAGCCCGCAGGTCAAGGGTCCGCTCAACATCGTGCCTTCGGGCGTGTATTCCTCGGCGTGCTACGGAGTGCGCGCCATCACCGACGCCAGCATCCCCACCAACGGCGGCTGCTTCCGCCCGGTGAAAATCAAGCTGCCCGAGGGCTCGCTGGTCAATCCGCGCGTGGGCGCACCGGTCAACGGCCGCACCCATCCGATGAAGCGCATCGCATCGTGCATCGTCGGCGCGCTGGCCCAGGCCCTGCCCGACCGCTTTGCAGCACCCGCTGCGGCCTCGCTGCTGGTGCTGACCTTCGGCGGACAATGGCCCAATGGCCGCAACTTCGTGGTCACCGACCTCATCAACGGCGCGAGTGGCGGCGCGCAGGGCCAGGACGGCATAGACTGCATCGCCACCGACATGACCAACGGCATGAGCATGCCCGAGGAAGCGCTGGAAATGGAAGCGCCGATACGCCTGATCCGCAACGAGCTGCGCGGCGATGACACCGGCGGCGCGGGCGAATTCCGCGGCGGCGTGGGCATCGTCCGCGAATACGAAGTGCTGCACGGCCCGGTGAAATTCTCGCACCGTGGCGAGCGTCATTTCTCGCAGGCCGGCGGCCTGCTGGGCGGTAGCCCCGGCGGCAACGCCTGGTCCGAAATCCGCCGCAAGGACGGCCGCGTCGAGGAAATCCGCTCCAAGATCGTCACCCAGCTCGAAACCGGCGACCGCGTGCTGGTCAAGACCCCCGGCGGCGGCGGCTACGGCGACCCGACAAAGCGCGAGCGCTCAGCGGTGCAGCGCGACATCGACAACGGCAAGATCAGCGGGAAAGCGGCGCGCGGGGTTTACGGGCTGGACAAGCTGTAGGCCTGAGGCAGCACGACCAATTCGAATTCTCGCCTCGCTTCCTGAAGCGGATTTCATCCCGGTGGCGGAATGGAAACACCATCCTCGCGCAGTCCGGCAAGATGGAATTTGATGGCCTCGCGTAAAACCGATTCAGCGCCCTCGACCGTTGCGCCCGCTGCAACGCAACCGCGCCAATCGGACACGTCGCCTGAGAACTTGCTTCCCGCCTTTTCAATCATGATCGCATAGCGCATAGCGCATATCCATTTCACTTTCTGAGACCAGCCTGCTCGGGGGATATTATTTAGAGTGTCAGAAATCGAGAGCGCAACGCTAACTGGGTTTTGCAGTGAACTACCCCCCAATACATCGGAATGCAGTCGGCTCGCCGCCGCCGGCTGTTCTGCGAAATCACCATGCAGACGGACTACGCTGTGCGCCATCAACCGGAATGTTCGCGCCATTGATCCAGCGTGCACGATCAGAGAGAAGAAATACGGCCACATCGGCTATCTCCAAGGGAGTGGCCAATCTCCCCCACGGGAGCTCGTCGCGCTCGAACCTGGCGAAAGCTTCCGGTTCCCTATCCCTGAACCTGGCCCAGGCACCACCGTCGAACAGCACCGAACCGGGGCTCAGCGCATTCACCCGAATCCGATAAGGCGCCAGCTCTCTTGCCAGCGAATGGGCCAGGTGAATCTCGGCAGCCTTGGCCGTCGCATACTGCGCCCGGCCGTTCACAGGCTTCCACCCTGATATCGATGAGACGATCAGCACGCTGCCGCCAGATCGTTTCTCCATATGCGGCACGACTGCACGAACGGCGCCGACCGCATGAAATAAATTCAGCTCGAACGTGCGCTTCCACTCTTCCAAGGTTGTTTCCAAGAGTCCAGCACCTACGGAACCACCAACATTCGCAACCAGAAGATCAACAGCGCCCAATGACGACGCCGCTTCTTCAACAAAACGCTCAACCGCTCCGGGTTCAGCCACATCGGTCACGCATGTCACTACAGGAACACCATGACTGGCCAGTTCCGCCGCTGTCGTGCGAAGGTGATCAGGGGATCGACCACATATCGCCAGGTGACATCCCTCCTCAGCCAAACGCAGTGCGATGCAGCGTCCGATGCCGCGGCTTCCGCCCGTAACGATTGCCGTCCTGCCTTTAAGGTTCAGGTCCATGGCGTGTCAGAAATCAGCCGCATGACTCATATTGATTGGCAGATTAGTTGCTGAATACAGATTCCACATTGGTTAACAAATCAAATCACGAATGCCCTGCCCATCAAGCAGCCTCCCCGCGGTCTGGTCCGAGCTGCCCGCAGGCCGGCGTCAGGCGGCTGGTTTAGTCGCAGCCGCGACCAGTAATTCCGATGGCGCGACAAACCTGCCGTTGGTTTCAAAGGACTTGAGCATCTCCGCAACTTCCGCCCAGGCCGCCCTGCGAATGTCCTCGGAGCAGTCACTCAGCACGGCACGATATGCTCCATATGCTTCCTGCATCATGTGAAGCGCGTCCGCAGCGGAATCCATCACCATCGGGATCCTGAATTCGCGCCTTGCGACATCGACGAAGCCGGCCTCCGCATACAGGCGCTCCATGATCCCGGCGCCTCCAAGCGCATACATGCCGGGCTGCCCCGGTGCAGGCGGCGGTTTTCCGGCGTGCCGCAGCAGAATCTGCATCGCCTGCGAGCGGGACGGGTTGGCGGCGGGCACGGTGAACACCACAACGGCAACCTTGCCGCCCGGCTTCAATGCGCGCTTGAATGCCAGAAGCGCGCTTCTTGGATCCGGAAAGAGCATCAACCCCAGGCGACAGATCACCGCGTCAAAGCTTTGATCAGGAACTTCAAGATCATCTGCCGATCCACGCATTGTGGTAATGTTTCCAAGACCGGCCGCGCGCGCATTTTCCTGGACATGCTGCAGCATCGTTTCGGAGATGTCGCTTGCCACGACATGGCCGCCGCTCCCCGCTCTTCGTGCCGCCGTCAGGGTCTGGCTACCCGCGCCGCTGGCGATATCCAGCACCCTTGCGCCAGATACAACAGCCGCGAGATCGAGCATGGCGTTGGTTGCCGGTTCAGCCCACTTGTCAGTGAATTCCTCCCACTTTGCCCAGCCGGGTGCCGCCTGCTCCCACTGACTGCGTATCATCGACTTGTCCATGGCTCCCCCGTTCGACTCGTTGTTGTCTGCGCAAACTCCCGACGCATCTTGTTTGACAGGTTAAAGCACCAAGCTCAGGCGACATACATATTAGTTGACGGTTGAGGTGATGCATACCTGCATATCGAGCAGCCATGACGGGTGCGGCTGTTGTTAGAATTGAAACGTAATCCGCCGTTGCGGGCCGATTCTGTGTCATGCCCAAGAAACAATCATAACAATTTGTTTTTATTGATAATTTTAACAAGGCTCTTTCTCCGATGAGCATCATCAGTCCGTGGTACCAGCTCGGTTACGTCATTCCCCATCTTTACACCGACATGGATGCGTATCAGTTCTACCGCGTCGCGCCCGAGGGCATGATGCTGGTGACCACCGGGCTCAACCTCAAGGAGTACAACCTCGCCGCGGTCGAGTCCGAGTTGCCCGCACTGTGGCAGCGCTTCGAGCTGCTCGCCAGGAAAAAGGTGGACCGCATCTCGCTTTCAGGCGTGCCGGTGGCTTCCGCACTCGGCCGCAGGAAAATGCTGGAGATTCTCGCCGAAGCGCAGCAGCGCACCGGGCTGCCCTGCGACACCGACCTCGAAGCGCACATCGCCACGCTCAAACATCTGGGTGCTGAAAAAATCGCGCTTGCCACGCGCTGGCCCGAAGCGGTGAACAGCGCGCTCACGCGCTATCTCGGCGAAGCCGGCATCGAGGTGCTGGCCTGCGTCGCGCGCGGGCGCTCGCTCGACCAGAACAAGGCCTCGGGCGCGGCCGACGACCACGCACTGGCGCTCGAACTCGGCGCGCAGGCGCTGCGCGAAGCGCCGCAGGCGCAGGCGCTGCTGCTGCCGGGCGGTCTGTGGTTTGCGATCCACGCCGTGCCGCTGCTGGAAGCCGGACACGGCAAGCCGGTGCTGCTCAACATCCTTTCCACGATCTGGGCGGCGCTGCGCACGGCAGGCCCGCGCATACAGCAGCGTCCCGATCCGCGATGGGGCAAAGTGCTGGCCAGCGTCTGATTCTCCGCGCGTGAACACCAGCTCCGCGCCGCAGCCCGCGGCATCGCCCCACGGCATCCATCGCCAGGTGTGGGCGATGGCAGGGCCCATCATCCTGGCGAACATCTCGGTGCCGCTGCTCGGCGCGGTGGATACCGCGGTGGTCGGCCACCTGCCGCAAGTGCATTACCTCGGTGCCGTTGCCATCGGCGCCATGCTGTTCAATTTCATCTACCACCTGTTCAACTGCCTGCGCATGGGCACCACCGGCCCCACGGCACAGGCGCGCGGCGCGGGCGATTTCGCCGAAGTACGCGCAATGATCGGTCGCGCGCTGCTGCTTGCCGGCGCAATCGGCGGCGCGATGGTCGCACTGCAGCTGCCGGTGATCGGCCTCGCCTTCTGGCTGATCGACGCCAGCCCGCAGGTCGAGCATTACGCCCGCGAGTATTTCCTGATCCGCGTCTGGTCGCTGCCGGCGGTGCTGGGCGTTTACGCCATCATCGGCTGGTACTACGGGCTGCGCGACGTGCGCATCCCGCTCGCCATGCAGGTATTCACCAACGTGCTCAACATCGGGCTCGATTTCCTGTTTGTATTCGGATTCGGCTGGGGCGTTGCCGGCGTCGCCGCCGCTTCGGTAATCGCCGAATACGCCGGATTCCTGCTCGGCCTGATCTGCGTGCGGCACACGCTGCGCACCCTGCCGGGCGGGCGCGGACACGCCCAGCTGCTCGACCGTGTCCGCCTGCTGCGCATGGTCGCGATCAACGGCGACATCGTGCTGCGCACCCTGTGCGTGGTGTCGGTGCTCGGGTTTTTCATGGCGAAGAGCGCCGAACTCGGCGATGTCGCGCTTGCCGCCAACCAGGTGCTGCATAATTTTCTGGTGTTCACTTCTTACGGGCTAGACGGATTTGCGCACGCCGCCGAGGCCATCCTCGGCGAGGCCGTCGGCCGCCGCGACCGCGCGGCCTTTCGCCGCGGCATGCGCGTGGTGTTCCTGTGGGCGGGCATCATCGGCGCGCTCAATCTCGCGGTCTACGCCGTCGCCGGCCACGGCATCATCGCGCTCATCACCAGCATTCCCGAAGTGCGGGCCGCGGCGGGCCAGCACCTGATCTGGCCGGTGCTGATGCCGCTGATCTCGGTGTGGGCCTACACCTACGACGGCGTGTACCTGGCGGCGACGCGCACCCGCATCATGCGCAACACGGTGCTCGCCTCGTTCATCGCCTTTCTGATCGCGCTGTACGTGCTGACGCCACTGCTCGGCAATGCCGGGCTGTGGCTGGCGGTCGCAACCTTCCTCGGCTGCCGCGGCCTGCTGCTGCACCTGTTCTTCCCGCGCGTGCTGCGGACCATCTGAACGCCATCCGCATGCCTGCGCCGCTGCCGCTGCGGATGACAAGCACCTGCGCTTCGGTGTCTAATGCAGGACTTCCGCAACCATAACCTCACGGATCCAGACAATGACTGAATGCACTCCGGCCGTTCGCTCCGAACTCGCACCCACCGGCACGCTGCGCGTGGGCCTCAACATGAGCAACTTCCTGCTGACACGCCAGGATGCGGCGACTGGCCAGATCGGCGGCGTTGCCTTCGATCTCGGCACCGAACTGGCCCGGCGCCTCGGCGTGCCGGCGAAATTCGTACCCTTCCCCAATCCCGGCGCGCTGGCCGAGGCGGCCAAGAGCGGCGTGTGGGATGTGGGCTTTCTCGGGGCCGAGCCGCAGCGCGCCAACGAAATCGATTTCACCGCGGCCTACGTGGAAATCGAAGCCACTTACCTGGTGCCGCCGGGATCGCCGATCAGGACCATAGACGAGGTCGACCGCAAGGGCATACGCATCGCCGTGCCGGGCAAGGCCGCATACGACCTGTACCTCACGCGCAGCCTGAAAAGCGCCGAACTCGTACGCGAGCAGGGCGGCGACAACGCGTTCAGGAAATTTGTTGCCGACAAGCTCGATGCGCTGGCCGGGCTGCGCCCGCGGCTGGTGAAGGACCAGCAGAACCTGCCCGGCTCGCGCATTCTCGACGGGCGCTTCACCGCAGTCCAACAGGCGGCAGGCGCCCCCAAGGGCCGTCCCGCCGGCGCGCAATACCTGCGCGACTTCATCGAAGACGTCAAAGCCTCGGGACTGGTGGCGCAATTGATCGAGAAGAACGATGTGCGCGGCCTGACGGTGGCGGCGAAGGCCTGAGCGGGAAAAACCCGCCCCTCTCCCGCTAGCGGGAGAGGGGCGAAGCGTGACTGAATGCGCCGCTACGCTCAGCCATGCGCGTCGCGGCTGTCGGGCGGCGCTTCGCCGCGCGCCGTCATGCCGTAGTCACGCATCACCGAGGCCACGCGCAGACGGTAATCCACGAACACGCCACCGCGCCCTTTTGACTGCGCGGCGCGGTGCGCTTCCAGATTGCGCCAGGCACGCACCGCCTGCTCATCGCGCCAGAACGACAGCGACAAGTACTTCCCTTTTGTAGTCACACTCTCGAAACGCTCGATGGAGATGAAGCCGTCGATCTTTTCCAGGTCCGGCTTGAGCGCCGCCGCCAGCTCGAAGTACTCCGCGGCGCGGCCTTCAGCCGGATAAAGCTCGAAAATGACGGCAATCATCAGCAGATCAGGGTTCTGAGCACGTTGCCCTTGGCGAGTATCCGCTGGTCCGGCCCCCGCGTGTGGTCGCTCGATGAATCGTAGTAGCCCCTGACCCTGCCGTCAGCATCGCGCAGCACCTGGCCACCATCGGCGGCGGTTTCGATGGAGCCCAGCACGTTGCCGCGGGCGTCCTTGATGAGTTCGTCGGGCATGATGATCCCCTGTTAATCAAGGCGAAACATAGGCGTCGTCAATATAACACCATATCCAGTTCTCGCCGTGTTCGAATGATTTGATGATGGGATGCCTAGTGGCATGAAAATGTTTACGCGCATGGCGGTTCTTCGAGCTGTCGCAGCAACCGACGTGACATAAGAATTTAATCAACTGCCGATTGCCCGGCACTGTTAATCTTCCACCGGCCTGCGCGGCAGCAGGCACCGGTCCTTCACTTGACTTAAATTTGTCCGGAGAAAATTCGCAGGAACTTTTTACTCCGCAAATTATCCTTCATTAAGTTGTCACCAAAAGGGGATAGTCTTAACTGCCCGCCGCATTCCGCGGCATGTTCCCCGGCTTCTGTTCCAAAGGAGGACCGCAATGATTACCGACGTTATTCGCCAAGCCGAATCCGAGCACCAGATTTATTTCCTGCTGACCGCCTATCTCGAGGCGGTGCGCTACAGCGACAAGCTGAATCTGCTGCCCGACACCGTCACGCAGCTGCCGATCGCCAGCATGGCCGACGTGAAAGCGCGGTTCGAGCACCTTTTCATCGAACTGGATTGTGAATCAAAAGGATTGAACGACCGCGTGTGCATGGTCCTCAAGGAGGCGCTGCACATTTTCAGCACGGCCATCAACCGCCTGGAGTCCCTGGCTGGCGCAAAAAATCCGTCACAGGAACGCCGCGGGCAGCGGGGTGCTGCTGCCGAGCGCACGCGCTGGCCCTGCTCCCCGCCAATCCGCGAGGAACGCAGGGCAGTCTGAAACCCGGGCACCCAGGAAAACCCGGAACGCCTACTCGCGCAGACCGGAATCGCGAATGATCTTGCCCCATTTGCCCATTTCCAACTTGATGGTGGCCGCGAATTCGCCCGGCGTGGTGTGCATGGCGTCCATGCCCGCATTGAGCAGGCGCTCCCTGATCTCCGGCCGCGCCATGATGCGCGCGATCTCCTGATTGAGCAGGCTGATGTGGGACTCCGGCGTTTTCGCCGGCGCGAACATGCCGTTGAGCGACACCGATTCGTAACCAGGCAGCGTCGCCGCCAGCACCGGCAGGCCGGGTGCCAGCGCCGAGGGTTGCAGACTGGTCACCGCCAGCGCGCGCAGTTTTCCCGCCTTGACGTACGGTGTCACCGAGCCGGCGGTGGGAAACATCATTTCCACCTGGCCGCCGATGATGCCGATGAGCGAGGGCCCGGTGCCCTTGTAGGCAACACGCACGATGTTGGCGCCGGCCATGGCCTTGAACAGTTCCGCCGCCAGATGGGGCGCGGCGCCCAGCGTGCCCGCGGCATAATTGAGCTCGCCCGGCCGCGCCCTGACCAGCGCGATCAGCTCTTTCGCGGACTTCACCGGTAGCGACGGATGCACCACCAGAACGTTGGGCGAACTCGCCGCCAGCGTGATGGGCGCGAAATCGCGTAGCGGATCGTAGGGCACATGGTCGCGGGTGAAAGGCGCCAGCCACACCGCGCTGCCGTAGAACAGCAGGGTGTAGCCGTCGGGCGGTGCCTTGGCGACGATTTCCGCGGCGATGCCACCGCGGTTGTCGACGATCACCGCCTGCCCCAGCGCGATTCGCAGTTCCTGGCTGATCAGCCGCGTCACCAGATCGTTGGCGCTGCCGGGCGCAACGGTGACGATGCGTATGGGTTTGCCCGGGTAAGCCTGGCCGAAGGAAAGCCCCGTATCCAGAACCGTCATGGCCAGGCTCAGCATGCACACCACCAGATGCCGCTGCCGCATCGCTCTCCTCCGCATCAGAAACTTCGTTCACGCGACTTCTGACAACAACCGCAGAATACCCGGCAGTCTCAAAAAAGCCGGCACACGATCCGCACGTTCGCCACAAACAGGCCCGCGATCCATGCACCACAGCCCGCGGCGGCAAATGCAAACGCGAGTCCAACGCGCCCGCGCGTGGTGTGTGCCACGCGCAACACAAAAGGCAGCGTGAACAATAACAGCACGCAGGCCACGCCGGACCAGAAGTAGGCCGTCAGCCCCCACTCGCAGGATTTGGGCGCGGCCACGAACGCAAACGCGAACAGCACGGCGCACAGGATGCCGCCGGCAATCAGCGCCAGCGTTCGTCTCGGCATGGGCATATATAAAAAATAGTCAATAAAAACAAATACTTATAATATTATGGGTCAGGCCCGCCACCGCACCGGCAGCGCCATGCTCGCGGATACGCATCAGGAATATTACGTTGTCGGCGCCGCCTGTGCGCGTGCCACTCCACTCTTGATTTTGTGTCGCGCGCAAGCACCTATCCCTGTCTGCCCGGTCTTATGCATTAACTGCTGCACGCAGCCAGGAAAAAACGATGAAATACAAAGACTACTACAAGATACTGGGGGTCGAACGCAGCGCCAGCGCCGAGGACATCAGAAAGGCGTACCGCAAGCTTGCCCATAAATACCACCCCGATGTTTCCAAGGCGGCCGACGCCAAGGAGAAATTCCAGGAAATCGGCGAGGCCTACGACACGCTGAAGAATCCGCAAAAGCGCGCGGCATACGACCAGCTTGGCAGCAGCTTCCGGCCGGGCCAGGACTTCCGGCCGCCGCCCGACTGGAACAGGGAATTCGGCGACGGGCAGTTCTCGTTTGACGACTTGGACCTTGCCGACCTGTTCGCGGGCCTGTCGGGCGGGCAGCGCGGACACGGCCACGGCGGGACATTTCCGGTTCCGGGACAGGACTACGAAGTCGATGCCGGCATCACGCTGGAACAGGCGGCGCGCGGCACCGAGATCGACGTGAGTCTTGCGGTGCCCGAACCCGATGCAAACGGCCAGCTGCGCCGCGTGCCACGCAGTTTCAAGGCGCGCATCGCGCAAGGCGCGACCGAGGGCCAGCGCCTGCGCCTGCCCGGCAAGGGTGGCCGGGGCCTGAACGGGGGGCGCGATGGCGATCTGTATCTCAACATCCATCTGTTGCCGCATCCGCTGCTGCGCGCCAGCGGCCACGATTTGTACATCGACCTGCCGCTCGCGCCGTGGGAAGCGGCGCTGGGTGCGGTGGTGGAAGTGCCGACATTGGAAGAAAAAGTGCGTCTCAAAATACCGGCGGGCACGCGCTCCGGGCAGCAGTTGCGGCTGTCGGGACGCGGCCTGCCCAAGCCGCGCGCGGGCCACGGCGACCTTTATGCGGTCGTGCACATCGCCATTCCCGCGGTATTGAGCGAGCGCGAACGCGTGCTGTTCGGGCAATTGGCGGAGGTGTCCGGTTTTGATCCGCGCAGTCATTTCAAGGAGGCGGAGAAATGAGAGTCGAAATTGCCGAAGCGATATGGCTCGACGAGCATTGCGAGTTTTCGCTGGCCGAACTCGCGGCCCTGTCCGGGTTGCCGGAAGCCGAGTTGCTGCAGTTAATGGATTACGAGGCACTGCCGCCCGTGCGCGCTGCCGCCGACATCAGGTTCGGCGCGGAATGCCTGGCCATCGCTCGCACCGCCTGCCGCCTGCGCGACGATTTCGAGCTCGATGCGGGCGGGATTGCGCTGGCACTCAAGCTGCTCGAGCGCATCCATCGCCTGGAGGCGCAACTGCGCGCGCTCGACGTGCAATTACCGCGTCGATACAGGTAGATGGCGACGGCGCCCGCAGCGGCTTGAATCGGCCCGGTCTGCCCTCATATTCCGACAATGAATACCATACAACATACCGGGCGGCAGACTGTGCCCTGCGCAGGGAGTCGCACATGACCGCGCATCTGCACGTCGTCTGTCCGCACTGCAACACCACCAACCGCGTGCCACGCGAGCGGCTGGGCGCGGATGCAAAATGCGGCAGTTGCAAGCAGGTGCTGATTGCGCCGCAGCCGTACGAACTCACCGCGGCGGGCCTGCAGCGCCATGTGAGCGCCAACGATCTGCCGCTGGTGGTCGATTTCTGGGCACCGTGGTGCGGCCCGTGCCGCATGATGGCGCCCGCCTACGCGCAGGCCGCCGCGCAACTCGCACCCGGGGTGCGGCTTGCCAAGCTCAACACCGAGGCCGAGCCCGATGTCGCCGCGCACTACGGCATCCGCGGCATTCCGACGCTGATTGCGTTCAAAAACGGCCGTGAAGTCGCGCGGCAATCGGGGGCGATGGACGTGTCAGGGCTGCTGGCATGGATCAAGTCCCATGTTTGACGAGGTGAACACTTATGCGATCGCGTAATCCGACAGGCTGGATGTGGGCGCAAGCCTGCGATCTGCTGGATCAGGCCGAGCAAATGCACCGGCAGTTCTTCCGCCTCGCCGCATCCGGCCACACGCGGGCGGTGTGGGAACCGCCGGTGGACGTGTTCGAGGACGAGCGGGAAATACTCATTATCGTTGCGCTGCCCGGCGTGGCCGCCGAACGGGTTGAAGTTTCAGCCGAAACCGGCGCCCTGCTGGTGCGCGCCGAACGCCGCATCCCCGGAGCAGGCACGCAGCGCGTGGTGCGACGGCTGGAGATTCCCCATGGTTACTTCGAGCGCCGCATACCGCTGCCGGCGGTGAAATTTGAAACCGCCACGCGTGAATTTTCGGATGGCTGCCTGATAGTGCAGCTGCGCAAGATGGAATAATCATGAACGAACAGATCATCGCCAACGTCAATCCGGTCAGCGCGGATTCTGCCGCCGGCACCCAGGCGTCTGCGCCCGATGCGGCCAAAGCGCAACAAAACGGCGCGTTGCGCCCGCTGCCGGAAGACGCCCTCATCATCGTGCCGGTGCGCAACGTCGTGCTGTTCCCCGGCGTCGTTCTGCCGCTGACCATGGGCCGCGAGCGCTCGCGTGCCGCGGCTCAGGAAGCCGCGCGTCTGCAGCGTCCGCTCGGCGTGCTGCTGCAGAGCAAACCCGATGCTGAGACGCCGGAACCCGACGACCTTCACTGGGTGGGCACCAGCGCCAATGTGCTGCGCTACATCACGACTCCAGACGGCACGCACCACGCGATCTGCCAGGGCGTAAAGCGCTTTCGCGTGCTGCAGTTTCTGGAAGGCTATCCGTTCACCGCCGCGCGCGTGCAGTACATAGAACAGCCTGACGCGGCCGACCCCGACATCGAGGGACGCGCCCTCACCCTCAGGCAGCGCGCGGTGGAAATACTGCAGCTGCTGCCGCAGGTGCCGGAGGAAATGGTGTCCGCGCTGCAGGGCGTGGAGGGCCCGGCGCGGCTGGCGGACTTCATCGCCGGGCTGATGGACATCGGCACCGAGGAAAAGCAGGCGCTGCTCGAGACGTTCGACCTCAGGGCGCGACTGGACAAGCTGCTCGAACTGCTGGCGCATCGCATCGAGGTGCTGAAGGTTTCACGCGAAATCGACGAGCGCACCAAGGAATCGATAGGCGACAGCAACCGCAGGCACCTGCTGCGCGAGCAGATGCGCACGATCCAGAAGGAACTGGGCGAGGGCGACGAGGGCGCGGCGGAAATCGCCGAACTCGAAAAAGCGATCACCGACGCCAGGATGCCCGAGGAGGTGGAAAAGCAGGCGCGCAAGGAACTGAAACGCCTGGAGCGCATGCCTGATGGCGCCGGCGAGTATTCAATGATACGCACCTACCTCGACTGGCTGATCGAGCTGCCGTGGGCGGCCGAGGCCGGCGCGGACATCGATATCGCGGAGGCGCGGCGCATCCTCGACGAGGATCATTACGGGCTCGACAAGATCAAGAAACGCATTCTCGAGTATCTCGCGGTGCGCAAGCTCAATCCCTCGGGCAGGAGCCCCATCCTGTGTTTCACCGGCCCGCCCGGCGTGGGCAAGACCTCGCTCGGCCAGAGCATCGCCAGGGCGACCGGCCGCAAGTTCGCGCGTGCCAGTCTGGGCGGCGTGCACGACGAAGCCGAGATCCGCGGCCACCGCCGCACCTATATCGGCGCCCTGCCGGGCAATATCATCCAGAACCTGCGCAAGACCGGCACGCGCAACTGCGTGATGATGCTCGACGAAGTCGACAAGCTCGGCGCGGGCGGCTTTCACGGCGATCCCGCGTCCGCGCTGCTCGAAGTGCTCGATCCGGAGCAGAACTCGAGCTTCCGCGACAACTATCTCGCGGTGCCCTTCGATCTGTCGGGCGTGATGTTCATCTGCACCGCCAACGTGCTCGACGCCATACCGGGGCCGCTGCGCGACCGCATGGAAGTGATCCAGCTGCCGGGTTATACCGCGCAGGAAAAGCTGCAGATCGCACGCCGCTACCTGGTGCCACGCCAGCTCGCGGACACCGGCTTGAAACCCGCGCAGTGCGAGATCGGCGATGACGCGCTGACCGCGATCATCGAGGATTACACGCGCGAAGCGGGCGTGCGCAACCTGGAACGCGAAATCGGCAAGGTGTTCCGCAATACCGCGGTGCGCATTGCCGAGGGCAGCGCGGTGGAGGTCAAAATAGCAGCTGCGGATCTCGCCGCCATACTCGGCCCCAAGAAATTCGAGGCCGAAGTCGCCATGCGCAGCGGCGTGCCGGGCGTGGCGACGGGACTGGCGTGGACGCCGGTGGGCGGGGATATCCTGTTCATCGAAGCCACGCGCATGCCGGGCGCGGGCAAGCTGATCCTCACCGGCCAGCTTGGCGAAGTGATGAAGGAAAGCGCGCAGGCCGCGCTGTCCCTGGTCAAGGCGCGCGCCGAGCAGCTCGGCATCAGACCGGAAACACTGGAGAAATCGGACATCCACGTCCACGTGCCGGCCGGCGCGACGCCCAAGGACGGCCCGAGCGCGGGCGTGGCGATGTTCACCGCGCTCGCCTCGCTGCTGACCGGCCGGCCGGTGCGCAGCGAAGTCGCGATGACGGGCGAGATCAGCCTGCGCGGACTGGTGCTGCCCATCGGCGGCGTCAAGGAAAAGGTACTGGCGGCGCTGCGCGCGGGCATCACCACGGTGTTGCTGCCCGCGCGCAACCGCAGGGACCTCGAGGATATTCCCGCCGAAGCGCGCGACCGGATTGAGTTCATCTGGGTGGAACGGGTGGACGACGCGCTGGCTGCGGCGCTGCCAGCCGCGCCGGGCGAGTCCGCCTGATCACAAGAGCAACGCCTGCAGTCGTCTTAATGACGGGTTCCATTCTGCCGCGCATACTCCATTTGCGATGCGGCTCCCGGCTCACCACAGGACATTTGCCACGGTCGAACATCGCACATCGATAGTCCACATACCGGTCGCGAGTCTCGACGTGCAGCAACACCTTCCGTATCATCATTTGCAAGCAACGTCGCCAGTGCGATGCTTATCGCAGTATCCGCAATACCAGTACCCATACATATGCAGGAGGTCATCATGGCTGCTTTGGACTACCGCGCGTTCACAATAATTGTGTTGGCTTGCACGTCTTTTAACGCCTTCCCTCAAGAAAAAATACCAGCGCTATCCACAGATCGCACCGTCGCGATCATTTCGGGTAGCGGCCCGGGTAGCAGCATCGACACCATGGTGAGGACATTTGCCGATATCGCAAGCAAATATACCGACCAAAAGTTCATTGTGGAAAACCGGACCGGCGGTTCAGGCATCACGGCCACCAATCACGTGCTGCGGCAACCGCCTGACGGATACACCCTGTTTGGCCTGACTCGTTCGTACACGATTAATTTCCTAACTCAGCCCGAGATGGCGAATCCGCTGCTGAAGTACCACTATGTCGGCCTGACGATGCTTTCACCCATCGTGATTTTCACCTACAAGGGTGGAGCCTTTGCTGACGTAAAAATGATGATCGCCGACGGCAAGGCAAAACCCGGTGAGCAAAGCTGGGGGGCACCGTTTGTCGGCAGCGTCGAATGGCTGATAACCAACGTGATATGGCAAAAGCTGGGATACAAGGGGAAGTACGTCGCTTTCAAGGACGGAGGCACGCTCAATTCAGCAGTCATGGGCAAGCACGTTTCGATCGGCGTCGGCGATATGAGCGACCTTCTCGGCAAGGAAAACCTGCTTACACCTGTTGTTGTCGCTGGTGCGCAGCGACTGCCGGGCGCACCAGGGATGCCAACCTTCCGCGAGATAGGTTATGACATCGTTGAGGGTAATTTCCGCGGATTCGTCACTCGGCAAGAAATCCCGCAGCAGGCCAAGATATTTTACGACCAGCTTTATGCCCAAGTCATGAACGATCCGCGCTGGACCAAGTTTCTCGCCGACAATATGGCTGAGCGCCCGCCCATCAAGGGAGCCGAGATGGAACGCCTGAGCAAGGAAAGCGCAGAAAAGGCTCTACCGCTGATGCGCGAGGCAGGGCTGATAAAGCCTGCAGCAAAATAGCGTCTCGGTATCGAACCACAAATCGCAAATTCGGGGAGGGGGAATTCCGAAATGAATAACGAAGTCCGCATGCTCTCGGCCAGCGGCCTGCTGGGCTATGGTTTTCCTGAGGACTCGCTCAAGCTTGGGCTTGCTCGGGGGCTGCATATGGTTGGTGTTGATGGCGGCAGTTCCGATCCGGGGCCTCATTACCTCGGTTCCGGCAAATGCGTTAACAGTCGCATGGCCATGAAACGCGACATGGCATTACTGTTGAAGGGTGCAATGTCACATGGAGTCCCAATGATGATAGGAACTTGCGGTGGCGCCGGCGGCGAGCCGCATCTCAACACGTGCGTTGAGATACTCCACGAAATCACCCGGGAGGAAGGGTTTCACTTCAAACTGGCGGTAATCCGGTCGGACGTGGATAAAGACTGGCTCAAGAAAATGGCACGTCTCGGCAAGACCCATCCGCTTGGTAGTGCCGGTCAACTTACCGCAGAGATGATAGATCGGACGGAGCGTATTGTCGGGATGATGGGCCCCGAACCTTATCTCAAGGCCCTGGACGACGGAGCGCAGGTTATCCTTGCTGGCCGCAGCACCGATCCAGCGCCCTGGGCGGCACTCGCGATGCACCATGGCATACCTCCGGCGCCAGCCTGGTACGCAGGCAAAATGCTCGAATGCGGGACAGGTGCGGCGGTACCCAAGGGCCACGACTGTCAGCTTGCTGCGGTCGGTCCTGATTACGTCGAGGTCGAGCCGGCGAGTCCAGCGCGCCGTTGTACCCCGCTTTCCGTCGCAATCCAGGCCCTGCACGAAAACTCGAGCCCGACAATACACAAGGAACCCGGTGGACTGCTCGACACGGCCGATTGCCGGATCGAAGCAGTATCAGACCGTGCCGTACGCATCTCCGGTATGCGCTGGCAACCAAAGCCCTACACGATCAAACTCGAAGGCGCTGAACGTGTAGGCTACAGCGCGATGACAATCGCCGGCACCCGCGACCCGCTGCTCATCGAGCGTATTGACAGCTTCCTTAACACGGTGCGCGAACAGGTGGCATTCAAGACCGGCAACTTCAAGGTGCGTGCCGATGACTACCGGCTGGTATTCCGTCTTTACGGTCGCAACGGCGTGATGGGAGACTGGGAACCTGAGAAAGGCACGACCGCGCATGAGCTCGGCATAGTGGTTGAAGCCATCGCAGACACACAGGAAATCGCCAATGCGGTGAATGCGATCGCGCGCGTCACCCTATTGCATACGGACTTTCCCGGGCGTTTATGCAAAGAAGGCAATATGGCCTTCCCGTTCTCACCGTCGGATATAGAGCGCGGAGCGATTTACCAGTTCTCCCTGCGTCACGTGGTCGAACCAGACGATCCTCTCCAGATGTTTCCCATTGAATACGAGACTCTCTGAGAAGCCATGACCAAACTGCGCGATATCGCCAAAGCCTGCAAAAGCAAGAACGCCGGACCGTTTGAAATCACTATCGATGTCATGTTCGATGATGCTAAAGTCTTCGAGGCGGTCAAGAAGACCGGCGTGATTTCCCCCTCGCTGTTCGCTAGGCTCTACAACGTGCCGGTGAATTCCATACAGTTTTCAGAATACCCGCCGGCATTTGCATTCAAGGCATCCTTTGAACGGCCGGTGCCTTCCGGCGCAGTGGGTGATACCGATGTCTACGGTGCTCAACAGCATGCGCCGCTGCTCGACGTAGATGTTCCGATTGAAATAAAATAATCCACGCTTTCCCGGTTACGGTCGCTTTCAGTCTACCTGAAGCGCACTGCAACCTGCGGATCGCCGGGCAGCCCGCGGTAACGCACGGTATAGCCAGCACCCGGCTGCGGCACGAGCAGCGGCGAAAACGATCCTAGGCTAAGCACGTCGCCTGCCTTGAGCCGGATACCGTTCCTCTGCAGGACCTGCACCAGCCACAGCACGGCATTGAGCGGGTGTTCGAGTATGGCCGCGCCCGGACTGTTGGCAAGTTCCTTCCCGGTTTCGTCGCTCATGATGACGCGCATGTCGCGCAAGGCGTCGGCAAAGGCCTGCGTCGCCTCCACTGCGAGCGGTTCGCCGGACACGCCGCCGCGTGCGCCGACGTTTATCGCGACGATCTTCGCCGCAGTGACGGGCTCGCCTTCCGCAATGCCAAGATCGGCCAGCTCGATGAAAGGAAAAATGCGCGACAGGGCGCTGAGCGCTTCGAGATGGGTGCGCGCCGCATTGATGGTTTCGTCCTTCACTTCCACCAGCAGATCGGCCTCGATGATGGGGCGCGCGCCGTACGTTGCCGGCAGCGCTTCGCGCGTCTGCGGCTGCAGCATTTTTTCGAGCAGCACGCCGCGCACCGGCGCGCCATGGCCGAATCGCTGCTGCACCGCCTTGTTGGTCAGTCCCGCCTTGTAGCCCACGACCTTGCCGAGCGCGGGCTGCAGCGCTCGCACCAGCATGTCGCGCAGGCAGACGGCATCCGCCATGCTCAGTTCGCCTAGGCCGCGCACCGGTTGCGCCTGCCGCCACGCCTGCACCAGCCTGTCGCCGAGTCCGTCGTCGGGACAGGCGCTGGCCGGAGCTGCGCCAAGCAGCAAGGCTGCCGCCAGAATGCCCAGCTGCGCTTTCAGGTTCGCCGTGATGGCCATGCGCTAGTGTACCGCGGCCAAAGGCTTGGCGTCTGCGCAGGCCGCCTACTGGGACGGCGTGTTCAAGCGCCTGGTGTCCACCGAGGAATGGGACAGGCTGCTCAACGCCAAGCACCTGTCCAATACTTACCTCAACAGCGCGAATACCCGCCATCACCTCGACAAGGAATACGGCGAAATCAGGGAAATCCTCGCCGAACTCGGCCTGGCGCGTCCGCCGGCGGCCAGATGGCCGGCGCGGTGCGCGGCAGCACGCCGCGGGGCAAGGCCGGTATAATCCGCGCTTTGCCCTAAAAACAACCAGTTGGAATCTACATGCTGCTCTACGCGCTGACCATTCTGACGAGCGCGTTCCTGCTGTTTCTGGTTCAACCTATCATGGCAAAGCAGATCCTGCCGTGGTTCGGCGGATCGGCTGCGGTGTGGACGACCTGTCTCGTGTTCTTCCAGTTTCTGCTGCTGTTCGGTTATGCCTACACCGACTGGACCACGCGCAAGCTGCCCTCGCGCAGGCAGGTCATCCTGCACATCGTGCTGCTGGCGCTGAGCGTGGCCTCCCTGCCCATCATGCCCGACGCGTCGTGGAAGCCCGGCGGCGATGATGATCCGACATGGCGCATACTCGGGCTGCTGTTCGTGACCATAGGCCTGCCTTATTTCCTGCTGTCGACCACCGGCCCGCTGGTGCAGGCGTGGTTCGCGCGCAGTTTTCCCGCCGGCACGGTGTACCGGCTGTTCGCGCTGTCCAATTTCGGCTCGCTGCTGGCACTGATCTCCTATCCATTCGTGGTCGAGCCATGGGTGACGAGCTCGCAGCAGTCATGGGGCTGGAGCGCAGGCTATGTGCTGTTCGTGCTGCTGTGCATCGCTTCCGGCCTGTTCAGCCTGCGCGCGCAAAACCAGTTCGTTTCGGCGAAACAGGCGGTGGACACGGTCAATGACGGTCCCGCGCCAAAGGTCGGGGAGTATCTGCTGTGGCTGCTGCTCTCGGCCATGGGCTCCTTCATGCTGCTCGGCGTCACCAACCACATCACACATGACGTCGCCTCGGTGCCCTTCCTGTGGATCCTGCCGCTCACGCTTTATCTCGTCACCTTCATCCTGTGCTTCGAAGGCAGCGGCTGGTACAAGCGCCATGTTTTTCTCGGACCGCTGCTGGTGATCGTTGCCGCCATGGCGTGGGGGCTGCACGCCGACGGCGGCATCATGGACATCAAGGAAGCGATCCCGCTGTATTCGGTCGGACTGTTCGTGTGCTGCATGTTCTTCCACGGCGAACTCGCCAGCCTCAAGCCCGCGCCGCGCTATCTGACCGGGTTCTACCTGATGGTTTCCCTGGGCGGCGCAATAGGCGGGCTTGTCGTGGGTTTCATCGCGCCCAAATTTTTCAACACCTATTACGAATTCGGCATCGGCCTGGTGATCACCCTGGCGCTCGCCGCCTACAGCGCGCGAAAAATGCACATCCTGGTGCCGCTGCTGGCGCTGGGCGTTGCCGGATTCACCAGCTATCAGGTGTATTACTACATCGACCTGCTGTCGAAGGACGCCCGCGTCATGGCGCGCAATTTCTACGGCACGTTGCGCGTCAAGGATACCGGCGCGGAAACCGAGAGCGGCTCAGTGCGGCGCCTGATGCACGGCGTCATCATGCACGGCGAGCAGTACCTCGCCCCCGCCAGGCGCAACGAGCCGACCACCTACTACGGGCCCGCCGCAGGCATCGGCATCGCCATCAAGGCCAGCCAGTCGCAGTCGCCCGCGGTGCGCGTCGGCGTGGTGGGCCTCGGCACGGGCACGCTCGCCGTCTACGGACGCGCGGGCGACACCTTCCGCTTCTATGAGATCAATCCTGACGTCATCGATGTCGCGCGCAGGGAGTTTTCCTTCCTCAACGACAGCAAGGCGAAAGTCGAAACCGTGCTCGGTGATGCGCGCCTTGCAATGGAACGCGAGCAGCCCCAGCAGTACGACGTGCTGGCGATAGACGCTTTTTCCAGCGACTCCATTCCGGTGCATCTCATCACCAGTCAGGCTATGGCGGTTTATCTGCGGCACATCAAGCCGGACGGCATCGTGGCCTTTCACGTCACCAACCGCTTTCTGCAGCTCGCGCCCGTGGTCAAGCGCATTGCTGATGAATACAAGCTGCATGTCGCGCTGATCGTCGACGAGGCCGAGGAGAACGACCTGGCAAAAACCGACTGGATGCTGGTGACGCGCAACCCCGCGCTGCTCGAGCGCAAGGAAATCGCGGATGTCGCCGCCGAGATCACGGAAATTCCCGGATTGCGCCTGTGGACGGATGACTTCAACAACCTGTTCCAGATCCTGAAGTAAGCGCCCCGCCAGGGCTTGAACTTTGCCTTTCCCGCTCCATCTAACAGGGCCGGGAGGTCATCCATGAGCACAATCAGTCCGGCACGTCCTGTGCGAAGCATCCTGAAGGCCCTGTTACTGCTTGCGGCAGCCGCGGCGCAGGCAGTCGCGGCGCAGCCGCTCACCGAGAGCAGGGGGCTGCCCACGCTGGCGCCGCTGGTCAACGAAGTGACGCCGGCGGTGGTCAACATCTCGGTCATCACGCGTTCCCCGATCGAAGACAATCCGCTGTTCCGCGACCCTTTCTTCCGCCGCTTTTTCAACCTGCCTGACCGTCCGCAGCGCAAGGAGCAGAGCGCGGGATCGGGCGTGATCGTCGACGCCGCGCGTGGCTACGTGCTCACCAACAACCATGTGATCAAGGATGCCGAGCAGGTGGTGGTCACGCTCAAGGATCGCCGCCAGTTCCGGGCCAAGCTCGTCGGCACCGATCCCGGCACCGACGTCGCAGTGCTGCAGATCGAGGCCACCGGGCTTTCCGCCCTGAAGTTCGGCGACTCCGACGCACTCAGCGTCGGCGACTATGTGATCGCCATCGGCAATCCCTTCGGCATTGGCCAGACCGTGACTTCGGGCATCGTCAGCGCGCTCGGGCGCAGCGGCCTGTCGGTCGAGGGTTATGAGGATTTCATACAGACCGACGCCTCGATCAATCCTGGGAACTCGGGCGGCGCGCTGGTCAACCTGCGCGGTGAACTGGTCGGCATCAATACCGCCATCATCGGTCCCGCAGGCGGCAATGTCGGCATCGGCTTTGCGGTGCCCTCGGCCATGGCGCGTGCGGTGATGGACCAGATCGTGCGCTACGGCGAAGTGCGGCGCGGCCGGCTGGGCATCGAAATGGTTGACCTCACACCCGAGCTTGCAAAAAAACTCGGCGTGTCCTTCCTTGACGGCGCGGCAATTGCCAGCGTGCAGCCGGGGTCGCCGGCCGAGAAAGCCGGCCTGCGCCAGGGCGACGTCATCACCGCGATGAACGGCCGCACAGTGCGCAATGCGGCCGAGCTGCGCGCGCGGCTGGGCCTGACGCCGGTCGGCGACAGGGCCGAGCTGCGCATCCACCGTGGCGGCGGCACGCGCACCATCAACACCCAGATCGCCGCGCCGCAGGAAGTTGCGGGCAACGGCGGACAGGCGGTGTCGCAGCTGCCGGGCATGCAGGTGGTGGAAATCGAGCGCGGCAGCCCCCTGTACCAGCGCATTCGTGGCGGCGGCCTGGTGGTGTCGGCGGTGGAACAGGGCAGCCGCGCCTTCCAGGCGGGCTTCCGCCCCGGGGACATCGTATACGCCGTCAACCGTCAGCGCGTGCAGACGCTGGCGGAATTCCAGGCAGCCATGAAAGGCGCCGGACGCAGCTTTACCGTGAGCCTGCTGCGCGGCGATTTCAGCGTCAGCATCACCGTGCGCTGAAATCAGATTTTCGCTCCCTGTCAGCCGCCGCACGCAGGCTCAACCCCAGGAGCAGTCCGAGGTTTGTCCACAGCAGGTAGGCCATGCCCGGCTGCAGCAGCACCGGATTGAATGCGTAGGTGATCACGCCGGCAAGCGACATCAGCGCAAGCGTATGGGCATACGGCGCCCAGGCATGATCCAAATGGCGCGGGGCCAGCATCTTTTCCCAGGCGGTGGACGCGATGAGCACGAGTCCCGCCGACCACAGCGCCATTGCCACCATCCCGCCGTGCGCCAGCAGGTCCATGATATCGCTGTGCGTCGGCAGCACGTTGTTCGAGATTCCGATTGAATACAGAGTGAATTTATCAACGGCTTCCGCCGCGAATAAAGTGCCCCACACCGGAGACTCGACGAAGCGGCTCCACGCGGCCGTGTAGGTATGCAGGCGATATTCCGGGTTGCCGGTCGGCATGCTGGGGGCACCATGGAGCACCAGGTATGCAAACGCTGCGGCGCCCAGGACTGCCGCCACGAGTGACCAGTAGACGACTGTCACGCGGACCAATCCCGGGCGTGCACGCAACCGCGGCAGTGCGACCGCAAACGCCAGGTAGGCTATGGTCAGTGCGCCGATGAGATAGGACGTGTACTTGTGTGAAAACCATGCCATCGAAAGAAAGAAAGCGCAACCCAGCCACCTGCTCGCCGCGCCCGCGCGACGCACAAGGAACAGCACAGCCATCGGGATCACCAGAAAAATCTGCTCGTGGTAGACCTGCCGCACACCATAATTTGCGATGAGGTAAGCACCCATCACGAACGCTGCCACGAGAAGAATCCGGAAGTAGCCGCGCAGCATCGCTCCAGGCGCTTCGGTCTGCAGCATCGCCACCGCGGCGACCAGCGCCGTCAGCATGTATAGCCCGACATTGAGAAAGGTGTTCTGAATGCCCTCTATGAAACGGATGTAGAGGCTCCCGCCAATAATCAGCATTGCAAGCGCAAGCAGCGGCCATGCCGCACGCAGGATCTCCCCAATGGAGTAGTCCGTGCTCCAGGGCGGCGCGGCCATCCGGCGCCCCAGCAGCGTAAGGCAGGCGGCCGGCAATGCAATCATCAGCGCAAGGTGCTTGACCAGGGGGTTGGCTGCAATTCTCCATTCCAGCGGATCAACAGCGACGGTGGCAGCCGCCAGCGCAGCGAGCAGATACCAGTGCTCAGACCACAGCAAGCCGCGATCGCGATGCATGCCCTCTGTTACTGGCACATTCCCGGTGGCGGACAAGGCTGCCATGGCATTGCCCTCATGCCCGCAACGATTCGTAGGCTGTCAGGTCGAGTGTCGCCGCGCTTTCCCTGTCACCCAGAAGGGAGGGATCGCCCCTGCGCACAACACGGTTGGCACCAACCACCGTGCAGTACGGCGCGACATCGCGCGTGATGACGGCGTTCGCCCCTATGACCGCCCCCCTGCCCACCCTCACCGCACCCAGGACCTTTGCGCCTGCGCCGATGTAGACATCGTCCTCGATGACGGGCGCCTCATTCTTGTCGAGATCTTTCCCGCCCAGGGTGACCTGCTGCATGATGGTGACCCGGCTGCCGACCGCAGTCCGCCCATGAATGGTGATGCCGTAAGGGTGTGGCATCAGGATTGGTGAACGGATGCAGCAGTAGATGTCGCTGTTGAACACGATGCGAAACAGCTTGCTGAATACCGGCACTTTTCTGCTGCAGAAGAACTGCAGAAGCCGCGCCGAAACCGGGTTTTCCTTGAATCGCAGCACTGGATGGCGGTGCTCAAGCCGCGTTTCCAGAAAGCGCAGCACCGACATTTCGGCCTCGAACGCCACGTCATTGAGAGTTTGCGATGCATCGACGACAGCCGAATTCCGCAATCTGCCGAAAAACCAGAAGTAGGCCTGGCGCTGGCGCGAGGTTTCCATGAAGGACACTTCGTCCTTTCTTGCCTGCAACACCTCAGCCGGCGCATCGAGCAGTATCCACATGTCCGGAGCAGGCACGCATTTCGCCGCCCAGCGGGCAAGCAGCATGGAGCCCCCATAACGGTAACGCCGCGGATCCACCAGCAGATCGTGGAAATAGCGGTCGAACAGCACCAGGGTGGAATGCATGGCGAGCGGCCATACCCGCAGTGCGTAGCCCGCAATGTAATCGGAAATGAAGTAGCCCAGCTTGGCCAGCGACGCCAGCCTTCCCCTTGTGGGCAACGCGTGGGGGGCGGTAACCTGAAGAACCGCCGTGCCACCTCCCGCGAACACCCGCGGCCGGAGGTGGAAATATCCGGTGCGCCGGAAAACCGGCGCGAGATCGACCATCATGCGCTGAATCACGCTGCTTTTTCCGCAACCGTCCGGGCCGAGCAGTGCCACAACCAGCCCGGACGGCTGCAGGACACGCTTGGTGCGGCGGCGCAATTCGCCATACATTCCCTTAACCGACAGCGGGGCAGCACGACGCAGTGCCTTTCTCAATCTCGGCAGCGCTTCGCGTACCGCCGACCACTCGCCGGTGGCAGCGGCATCCGCCAGCAGTTCCGCATCCTCGCGCAGCAACCAGAAGCGGCACACTTCGCCCCATGCGCTGCAGGGATCCGCCCTCCACCGGTCGGACAGGTACTCTCCGTGACTGTCGTTCAGCTCCCCCTTGTCGATCTTCTTGAGCAGGTAGTAGATGAACTGCATATGCGGCAGCGGCACACGGAAGCTTCCCGCGCATCCCGGCTCGTCCTGTGCGCCCCTGAGCTGCGCGAGCAGCTCTTCCGCTTTCAGCAGCAACCTGCCGCTTCGCAGGTAATCGCTGCAGAAATCGACGGCGAGAAAGCACAGTCTGCCCGATGCGGATACCCACGCCAGCACGAAGTAGGTGGCCGTGTGCTCATGCTGGATAAGCTGCACCATGCGCACTTCGTGCTCGCGGCAGAATCTGGAAAGCAGGCGTGGAATCTGGTGATAGGTGTCGTGCCCGACAACGATGTCTACATCGCTTGAAATCTTTTTCGGATAAAGCCGCGTGTCGCCTACCACGCAGTAAACAAGGTCATGGCGCTCAAGAAAATTGAACAGGGATTGCACAAGCGTGCCGTGGTCATCCATGATTGTCATCCCGTCAGACGTGCATATTGTTCAAGGACGTTCGAGGCGATCGTTTTCCACTGCAGGTTCTCGATGGCATAGCGGCGCCCCCTCAAGCCCATCTCCCGCCACTTTGGCCGGCGCCGCATCACCGACAGCAACCCGGCCTCGATGCCGGTCACGCTGGGGCGCACCACCACGCCGCAGTCTGCCGCCCTCACATGGCGGGCTATGCCTGCACGCTCGGAAACAAGCAGCACGCGTCCTGCCAGCATTGCCTCGAGGGCGGCAAGACCGAAGCCCTCGGAACGGGAGGGCAGGCACAGCACATCGCACTCCCCGAGGATGTGCGGCGCGGGACGCGCATAATCGGCATCGCGAAACACGATCCGGCGGGAAACGCCCCAGGCGGCAGCCTGCCGTTCAAGCTGGGAACGATTGCCGGGTCCCTGGATGGTGAACTTTGCGTCTGTCTGCGACGCAACGCGGGTGAATGCCTCGAGAAAAATATCGAGTCCCTTGATGTAAGGATCAATTCTGCCGAAAAACATGAATTTCTCCGGCTCGCCCGGAGCAGCCCACCGCAGGCGCGCCTCTTCCGGAACGCCTTTCATGTTTACGCCATTCGGAGCCTCGATGACATTGGCCTCAATACCGAGGCTTTGCAGACACTCTGCCTGGCTCGCATCCAGCGCCTGGATCGCGCTGGCATGCCTGAGCAAGGTGCGTTCGAACAGATACCAATACGGCCACTTCAAGTGGGAGTTCTTGCGGAATATCGCCCGATCGTAGGCGCCGTGAGGCATCACCACATAGGGAACACCGTGCTTGCACAACAGACGGCCCATTGCATAAGCGCCCGGATGAAACATCCCGTTAATGACGCACACAGCGCGTTTCGCTGCAACATGCCGCGCCACGTAATGCTTGAGCTCGCGTGAAAGTGCAAATGTCCGGTATCTCCGGGAATTGGCAAAGCACTCAATCACATAACCCTTGTCTGTTTTCACCGAACTGCGTACCTCACCTTCACACAGCACGGTCACCTCGGCGCCGTTTTGCGACAGCCCCGCAGCCAGACCATCGACTGCAACCGAAGTGCCGCCAGCGAGCAGACCGCCTGACGGGGGGAAATGCTTGAGGTAAAGGATCACTTGCATGACTGATCTCCGCAGACCGGCGCGCTGCCGGCGCCGGAGGCTGCCCTGAATTGCCTGCGGATGCGCTCCCTGCAGGCCCAGAACGGCGCGCGAGCAAGCGCAGCCCGCTGCGCTTCGAAAACCGCTGCGTAATCCGCAGTGTCGAGCGCACATGGGAACCCTTCACCGTCATCCGGACCGAAGCTGTAATTGCCGATCCCGACCGTCTCGAAAAAATTCCGCAGCTTCGGCGTCGGGGAGAAACTCACGACGAGCGCGCCGGCAACGAGTCCGAGAATTGCAGCGTGCAGCCGGGAGGCGATAACCAGCTTGCTGTCTTCCAGCAGGCCGGACAGGTGGCCAAGATTGCGCGGAAACAATAATTCCGCCTTGCGGGTGGCGAGTCTGGCGCAGACCCGCCGTGCCGGATCTATGTCGCCCTGTGCGCCGGTGGTGAAGACCGTCACCGCATTCAGGCTACGCCCGCCCGGAGATCGCATCAGCCTGTCCGCGAACGCGACCATCGCACCCTCATAATGCTCCTGCACCCCGCTCCATCGCGCCGGAAGCCGACACACATTGATTGCAATGCTCCGTTCTTCCCGCAATCCGCGAGGCGTGCCTGATGCCGGGATGTCAGACAGGCAGAAATCACCGAACACGGGAACCGGCCGGCGCAGCACGGCGGCGATGCGCTCCGCGCTGGCAGCATCCCTGGCAGCAACCACGGTGCATGCCGCGAGAAAATTGATGATGTTTCTTCCGCTGGCGCCAGCCCAGTTCCCTTCAGCGCTGCAGCCCAGGCAATAAAGCGGCTTGCCGAGTCTGCCTGCGACGGCAGCCAGCAGAGCCAGCGACCTCGGGAAATGCCGGCCGGCCTCCCCCGACAGCAGCGCGCCGCCGCCCACCAGGATCGCCTGCACCCGCTTGAGTTGCGGCAGCAGCTGCATCATGCGATACCCCTGGCGGACACCGCGCAGCGCGTTCCCGACAGCCGGCATCATCGCGAACATGGCCTTCCTTCCGGCGTCGTTGTGGAATGAAATATTACCGAGGGGTGCTTCTGCGGGTACCGGAACGAGCGATCCGAATCCGTAGGACCGCACGTGCCATCCGCATCCGGAGAAAAATTCCTGCACGCCCGCATGAATGGCGCGATCGCCAAGATTGGTGGTATTCCACTCCCCAAATGCGGCTATCTCAGGTCGCGTGCGATACCCGAAGGGAAGGACTATTTCTGGCATGGCCCATGACTCGATCCCACGCTCCTCACGGGGACGAAGCAAAACATCACTGCGCAGCTGCCCGGCCGCCCGCGTCATGATCAATGCGCCTTTAATTGTGACAGCTCCCCGATGGGGCCGCTCCGCTTGAGAGCCAGCCGATACGCCGTATATGTGGCGAGCAGCAAAGTGGAGCCGATAACGATGCTCGACATCGGAACACCCAAAATTCCAAAAACACTGATCAGCGCCACTCCCGAAGTAAGCAGCAGCGCAACAGGTATCAGATAAACGTAAAAAATGGACTTCGTCGAGCGCAGTGCCAGCAGTCCGACGTCGCAGGGAAATTTCAGGAATACCAAGCATTGCGCCACGGTTGCCAGCATCAGCAGCAACGCAAGGTCTGGCTTGGCGTATTTTTCGCCGTAGGCGAAATCCAGCACTTCCTCCGAAAAACCGATGAGCACGACACAGAATGGCAGAAGTGCGACCGGCGCCACCCATGAGGCCCTCGCGACCCACCGCGACAGTCCGCGCCTGCCGCCCTCCTGATAAGCCAGACTGCCGCGCGAGGGCAGATAGCTATAGGCCGTTTGCAGAAGCGGATTCATGATGTTGATAAGATGGGTCGTCGCGCGGTAAAGCCCGACCTGCTCCGCGCCGAGCAGTATCCCGACCACCCAGGAGTGCCCCTGGGCACCGAACCACACGGTTGCATTCTGTGCCATCAGCCATTTGCCAAAATTCCAGACCTCCTTCCAGGTCTTGACATGCCCGCCATCGCTTTCCTGCCCGCCGAAACGAACATGGCTTCGGACTTGCCACAGGCCCAACAGGGCACCGACGAGTGACGACCCTCCGAGCACAAACAGGGCGGTCTCCGGACGGTCCGCCCACAAGCTCACAAGAATGATTGCCCCCAGCAGCTGCAGTCCATATGTCACGAGGTCGTTGATGGCGGCGGCGCGCGATTCGCCGCGTGTATAAAGGATGCGGCGGGCGAATTCCTGCCCCAGCCAGGGCACTGCCGAGATGGCCAGCGCCATGAGTACGCCGCCCGTCCGTGCCGACCCCATGCCCGCGAACAGCAATCCGATTGCGCCAAGCACAGTGCAGACCACAGCGCAGAAAATCACCTGCGCCAGCATCAATGCACTGGTAAAGCGCCGATACTCCGCCTGGGCGAGCCCGACACCGAGCACATTGTGGGGCTGTATCAACAGCGCGTTCTGCATGCTGGTCAACAGCAACAGCCCTGCATGCGCCAGCGTAAATATGCCGAACTCGGAGGTGCCCAGGTAGCGCGCAAACAGGTAGATTGTGAAGAAGTTGGCGGCGCTGACTACGCATTGGTCCAGCAGAGCCCAACTTGTCCCCCGCAGTCTGCCCAGTGCGTTCGCCAGCGCTTTCTTCCATGGCCGGCGCGGCGCGGCGGCACCGACCACGCTCCCCGTACCGGCACAATCGTCGCCATCCGGGTTGAGATGCCGCGTTGTCACTTGCTCTCCGCAGCAGCATACTCGAGCACGCCATTGTCCAGACACCACCGATAAGTCAGTCTGATGCCCTCTTCAAGTCCGTGCGTCGGCTGCCAGCCCAGCGCGCGCATCCGGCTGATGTCGAGCACTTTGCGCGGCATGCCATCGGGCTTGCTGGCGTCAAACACCAGTTTTCCGTCGAATCCCACGCCGCGCATGACCGACTCGGCAATCTCGCGCAGCGTAAGGTCGGTTCCGGTGCCGACGTTATACACGCCTCCGCTGATGCCCTTGCGCATCAGCAGGATGCAGGCATCCGCGAGGTCGTCCACGTAAAGAAAATCCCGGCGCGGCCTGCCGGTTCCCCAGACCGCGAGCGTGTCGCCACCCTCTTCCTTCGCCATATGCGCCTTGTGCAGCAAGGCCGGCAGGGCATGGCTTGTGTTCAGATCGAAATTATCGTGCGGGCCGTACAAGTTGGTTGGCATCACCGATACATAGCGCGTGCCATATTGCGAATTGAATGCTTCGCACAGCTTGAGCCCCGCCACCTTGGCGACCGCGTAGGGTTCGTTGGTGGGTTCGAAAGGCCCGGTAAGCAGATACTCTTCCCTGATCGGCTGCGGACAATCACGCGGGTAGATGCATGTCGAGCCGAGAAACAGCAGGTCGCGCACGCCGGAGCGCATCGCAGCATGAATGACATTCGCCTCTATCATCAGGTTCTGGTAAATAAAGTCGCCCCGGTATGTATTGTTGGCGAGGATCCCGCCGACTTTTGCAGCCGCAAGGAACACGTAATCGGGTTCCGTCTCCTGCATGAAGCGGTGCACGGCGTTCTGGTCGGTCAAGTCCAGTTCCTGGCGCGTGCGCGTGATCAGGTTGGCGTAGCCTTCGGCATGCAGGCGGCGCACCAGGGCGGCGCCGACCATGCCCCGATGTCCGGCGACGTAGATGCGGCTGTGCGGACCGATTGCTTTACTCATGATGTTCGAGCACCTCATAGCCGTGCTTCTTCACCAGGCAATCGCGCTGGGCAATGCGAAAATCTTCACGCACCATCTCGGCGACAAGGTCCGTGAATTTTGTGGATGGCTTCCATCCCAGCTTGCGATGCGCCTTTGTCGGGTCGCCCAGCAGGGTTTCGACCTCGGTTGGACGAAAATACCGCGGATCTATCTTTATGACGGTCTGGCCGGCGGAGACACCGCCGGCCAGCGTGCCCCGGACGGACGCAACCACCCCGATTTCGTCCACGCCCTCTCCTTCCCAGCTGAGGGTGATGCCCAGTTCGGCTGCGGCAGCGTCGACAAACTGCCGGACCGAGTACTGCTTTCCGGTCGCAATCACATAGTCGTCGGGTTCCTCCTGCTGCAGCATGAGCCACTGCATTTCCACGTAATCTCGCGCATGCCCCCAATCGCGTTTGGCATCAAGGTTGCCAAGATAGATGCAATCCTGCAGGCCGAGGCTGATGCGGGCGAGCGCGCGGGTAATCTTGCGGGTGACGAAAGTCTCGCCGCGCCGCGGTGATTCGTGATTGAACAGTATGCCGTTGCAGGCGTAGAGGCCGTATGCCTCGCGATAATTGACGGTAATCCAGTACGCGTAAAGTTTTGCCGCACCATACGGGCTGCGCGGATAAAACGGCGTGCTCTCGCGCTGCGGAATCTCGCGCACCATGCCGTACAGCTCTGACGTGGATGCCTGGTAGAAGCGGGTCTTGCGCTCCAGGCCGAGTATGCGGATCGCCTCCAGCATGCGCAGCGTGCCGAGCCCGTCCGCATTGGCGGTGTATTCAGGCTCCTCAAACGAAACGGCCACATGACTCTGCGCTGCAAGATTGTAAATCTCGTCCGGCCGTGAAAGCTGGATGACACGCACCAGACTGCTGGTATCCGTCATATCGCCGTAATGGAGGATGAACCGCCGATTCTTCTCCTGCGGATGCTGGTAAAGATGGTCGATGCGATCTGTATTGATCAGAGACGTGCGGCGCTTGATTCCGTGCACCTCGTATCCCTTTTCCAGAAGGAACTCGGCCAGATAGGCCCCGTCTTGTCCGGTGATTCCGGTGATGAGTGCTTTTTTTGCCATCTGTGTCTTCTTGTCCAGTTGATTTTGGGGCGGGATGCGTCTCTTCACGATCAGGCGCGATTCAGCACCGTTCCGATGACCTGAACGTCGCATGCGACTACTGCGCGGCGCAAGCGTTCAAGGTCCCGCAGGCTGGTGCGGTCCTGCCTGGCGACAAGGAGCACGCCGTCGGCGCGCGCAGCAACGATCTTGGAATCGGAGCCGCGCGAGGCAGCGGCAGTATCAACCAGAACGATGTCAAAATCCCTGCGCGCCTCATCCAGCAGTTGCGGCAATCGTGACCCGCTGAGCAGCTCCAGGGGATTGGGCGGCACCGCGCCCGCCGGAAGCAGGAACAAGTGCTCGAAATAAGGCACCTGCTCGACCACTTCTATTCCGGCGCGCCCGTGCAGCACCTGCGCGAGCCCCATGCCGTTGGTCAGGCCGAAGATGCGGTGCTGGCGCGGCAAGCGCAGATCGGCATCGATCAGGAGCGTTTTCTCCCCCAACTGCGCAAACGCAACCGCAAGATTAGCCGCAAGGTAACTTCGCCCCTCACGTGCGTCCGGACTGGCCACCGCCAGCACCTTGCGTTCCGGCGAGATCCAGCTGAGCAGAAGCTGGGTGCGCAGGTCGCGCATGGCTTCCGCCTGCCCATCGAAGGGGTCGTGGGCCGAGACCAGTTCCGGGCCCAGCATGCCCTGCCCGGCCTTCACATATGGATAGTTGAACTGTATTGAGAGCGCGTATTGCACGTCCGCGTCCTTGACCAGGCGGAGCTTGCGCGCCGCCTCGCCGAAGCGAAGGCCTTTCTGCCGGTGCAGGGCGAATACGCGATTGACGTCCTTGGGTTTCAGCTTGCCCAAATCGACGAGAATCCGCCCTATGGGCCGGTCTTCAATACCTACCTTGTCGGAGCGCAGTCCAGGCTCCCGGAATTCAATGAATGGTTTCACGGCCCAGACTCCTCAGGATTTTTGGATCAGAAATACATCTGAGCTTTTCAGGTAGCTGACGTTCTGCCGCCTGGCGCCCTTTGGCGCCAGCACGGCGAGCACGGGCAGATTCATGACCTCGACGAGATCCTGTTCCGAGCGCACGTAGCGCCTGAACGTTTCGCTCAACAGCGCGATGCCAATCCCGAAAATGAGCCCGGCCACGGCGGAGAGGAATAATATTTTTCCCGCGGTCGGACCGGCTGGTGCAATCGGCACGGCCGCGGAATCGAATTGCGATCCGCTGCCTTGACCTGCCTCGCTCTCCATCCTGGTCTGTGTCAGGCGCTGGGAGGCGGCGTTATACGCCTGCTGCGCATTTTCTACATCGCGCATCAGCATCGCTAGCTCTCCGCGATCGCCTTTCATCGCAAGGACCCGCTTGCGCTGCTGCTCGAGGGCACCGCGCAGCGCCCCCTCACGCTGTCCCGCCACTCCGGAACTTGAGAGCAGGCCTTGCGCAGCTGCGCGCATTTCCGTGCCCAGTTCGGCACGCAGCCGCTCCAGCTCGGTCACCGCTGCTTTGTGCTGCGGATGGTTTGCGCCCACCCTGCGCGACAGTTCGCTCAGCTTGGCCTCCCGCTGCGCGACCTCCTGCCTGAGCTGCTGCACCACGGGGCTCGCCATCACCTCCGCGGGCGCGTTGTCCGCGCTCCCCTGTCGCGCCAGAAAATCCCGGAGCTGGCGTTGCCTGGCCTGGCTCTCGTACGACTGCGACTGCGCCGCGCCCAGCTGAGCAGAGATATCGGCAAGACGGGCGTTCTCAAGATCAATGCGCTCATCCGTCGCCACAATTCCCTTTGCCTGCTGGAATTTCGAGAGCCGGGTCTCGGCTGACTCAAGTTTGCGTTTGAGCTCCTGCAACTGCTCGTCAAGCCAGCGCGTGTTCTGCTTGGCAGGCTCGACCTGCAATTTCAGCACGGTGTCCAGGTACGCGCGCACAAAGGCGTTCGCGACCGAAGCAGCAAACTCCGGATCGTGGGAGGAGTACCCGACCCTAACCAGACGGCTGTCGCGATTGGATTTCACCTGCAGATTGCGCAGCAGACGGTCGGCCATCCAATCCCTCAGCGAACCGCCCGTATCTGCCCGCTCCTGCGGCAGTAGTACAGCCACCCATTCCCGCAGCTTGCCCAAAAGCCCCGGACCGGAAAGCAGTTCCCTGGCGCGGGGATTCTTCTCCAGCCCCAGAATATCCACCGCCCTCAGGGCGACGCTGGGACTGGCGACAATATCCACCTGGGTCGATACGACGTTCTCGTTTATCGGTTGTGCGAGACTCGCACCCGTGACCGGGTTCATCATTCTCGAGTCTACGACGACGCTAGCCGACGCCTCATAGCGCTTGGGCATCATTGCGATGACCATCGCTGCCGTAGCCATCGTCATCACCAGAACGATGAATATCAGTGCTTTGCGTGCCCGCAGAATCGTCAGGAATTGATGGAGTCCCATAAAGACAATCTCCGTTATTTCACGTGTTGCGCCGGCGAGCCGTTAAAACCAGCTCTCGGGCACATGCACGACATCGTCCGGTTTGAGTTTTTCTGAAAGCTGCACGCGCTGGCTGCTGCTCTTGCCACCCGGCCCGCGGCGCTCCAGTTTTATTCCGCGTTCCGTGCCGCGCACCGTCAGCCCTCCGCCCACGGAAAGCGCCTGCCGCACGGTCATGTCGGATGCGAGCGGATAGGCCCCAGGTTGCCGCACCTCGCCGTAAATATAGAAAACCGCTGCAGCGGGCACATTGACAATATCGCCGGCGTCCACGCTTACGTTGCCACGCATGTCGCCGGTGGCGAGCAGTTTCTTGACATCAACCTCGTGCCGGGAAGTAGTGCCGTCCTGCCCGTGCTTGATGACGGTTACTAGGGTTGAGCCCTTGGGGGTAATCCCACCGGCCGCCGCGATCGCATCGGTGACGCTGATCGGCTGGTTGATGGGATACTTGCCGGGTTTGCTGACTTCGCCCATCACCGAAATCTGCCGGCTGCGATACTGCGCGATCAGCACATTAACGTGGGCGTCCGGCACGAACCCCCCGGAACCAAGCCGCCCGGCCACAGCCTTCTCGGCTTCACCGCGCGTCATTCCACCGAGGGTAATCTCGCCTATCAGCGGGAAGCTTATGTTGCCGCTTTGCGAGATCTCCGCCTCGGTAGCGAGATCGGGGTTGTTGTAAACCGTGATCTTCACAACATCCCCTGCCCCAAGACGGTATTCCTGTCCCTGCGCTTGAGCTGTCGTCTGAGCCTGCGCGGCGGCAACTGCGGCACAGAACAGGATTGTCAGGATTAAACCGGCTGTGCGTTTAATCATGCGGCCCTCCAGGGTTTTAATAGGCATTGCGGTGATCCTTGAACACCACCAGCACGGTTTTGAGGATGATCCACAGATCCAGAGAAAGCGACCAATGCCGCAGGTAATCAAGGTCGTATTCGACGCGCTTTTCCATCTTGCTGACGACTTCCGTCTCGCCCCGGTAACCATTGACCTGGGCCCATCCGGTAATTCCAGGCTTGACCTTGTGGCGGATCATGTAGCCGTCGATCAGGCGGCGATACTGCTCGTTGTGTGCCACGGCATGCGGTCTCGGCCCGACAATGCTCATCGTTCCCTGCAGCACGTTGAAGAACTGCGGCAACTCGTCAAGGGACGTCTTGCGCAGAAAGGCGCCAAAACGGGTAATGCGCCGGTCACCTTTCCTGGCCTGCGTGACGCTTTTGCCGTCCTCGCATACCGTCATCGTGCGAAACTTGTAGACCATGATCTCCTTGCCATCCAGGCCATAGCGGCGCTGCTTGAACACGACCGGACCGGGGGAGCTGCGCCTGACCCCGATCGCAATCGCCAGCATCAGCGGCCAGATCAGCAGCAGAATCATGCTGCTAATGACAATATCTGCCGTGCGCTTCGCAATACCGTTGACGCCGTAAAAGGGGGTCTCGCACAAGGCAATCACCGGGACTTTTCCGATGCGCTCGACACGTGCCTGGATCATGTCGAATGGCAGTGTGCTCGGCACGAAATAGACCGAGGCGGTGGTATCCTGCAGCCGGTCCAGCAGGCGCATGATGCGAAGATCCCGCGACATGGGGAGCGTGATGTACACCACGTCAATCGAGTTGCGCTTGACATAGTCAACGACGTCCTCGAGCCCGCCCAGCAGTTCATAGGATTTCACCCGCCCGATGCGCGGAGTGGAACGATCGTCAAAATAGCCCCGCAGCACGCCGCGGAAGGGATCTTCGTTAATTTCCCGCGCCAGTTCATAGCCTTTTTTGTTGATGCCGACGATCACCTTTGTGCGGGCCAGCGCGCCGGACGACGTGAACCTCTGCAGCAGCAGGCGTGCAAGCGCCTGTGCGCCATGCAGGGCGAACGGCATCATCACAAACCAGGTCAGCACGACCTTGCGCGAGTACAGTGCAGAAACCTTGAGTACGAATGCGATGAACAGCAGCGCAACAATCACCGCGATCCAGTCGGAAAAAATTGCCCCGCCGGGCATGAGGATGGAGCGACCGTTGGCAAGCGGCATTTCGCCAAAAATGCGCATCGAAATCAGAAATGCGATTACCGCAAGCCCTGCATAACGCGGGGTAAAAGGCTCCTGGTAAAAAGCCAGGCACGCTGCCAGGCATGCCACACAGACCAGGGGTGCAAGCAGGATCTTCACGAACGCCACCACCGGCAGGTCGTTTCCGACAGGTTGAAATTGGGCCGCTAAGGTGCTCATGGCTTGATTCGGCATACCCTTTTCTTAAGCTCGTTAACAAACATCCGGCATCCGAAAAGCTGCGCCCGTCGGTGCGGTCGGGCGCCGGAAAGAACTGCGAGCCTGGCCTTCACCATGCATCGCGCCGGTCACCGCTGGCTCGCGGTCCGTCTTATCCGTTTACGATTGCCAGGCAGCTTCGGCATGCATGAAGATTCAGGTGGCCGGCTGACGCTACATGCCGGCTCAGCGTCAGGAAATGCACGACGCCATGGATCGCCACCGATCGCAACGTTGTTCCTTTGCTCCAGGATCGGAGAGCAACAGCCGTGCCAGTATCGAATTAACCCATCTAAAATCAACGGATTATGATTTTTCCGCGAAAGATCACAAGCGGATTGGACGGAAGAATTTGTCGGCCTGAAACGACATCATTCGGGCACGGGCAACACGCGGCAGAACATGGGTTTTGTGCGTCGCCACAACCACAAGCGGCTATCTGTCGTTGGCGCAGGCATTGCCGCGGATTCACTACTCGGCTCGTGATGTGCGGCCTGTTGCGGTACGCGCGCACCGTAGATCATGACCCAGATAGCGCGATGCTGCCTCCGCCCAAAGGAGTCGAAAACGGGGGTCGAAGCGGTAAGCCCTTGCACTGGCAATCGTCTTTCGCCAACGCCACAAACAGGTTTTTGTCGCCGTCGGGCAACACCTACAGCAGAATTTGCTGAAGATTGATGATATTTATGTGAAATTCATGTCTGCAATTAGAGACAGCCCCTCACGCAAGCGCTGTCCGCGTCATGAATTGCACCAACCAATCCAGAATATTTTATTCATTAAAACAACCGATTAAACACCTCCTCGCAGGGCAGACAAGCAAACGGCCTGCGCACAGGATCTGGCACGCAATTCGCATGCAGGGAATTAATTTTCCAGGCGAGGAGAGAAAATGCGCAAATCAACAATCGCTGTCATGGTGCTCTTGGGATCCCCGATGGCCGTCAGCGCCTTTCAGACCGGGGACGAACTGACCTGGCCGGCTGATGGCAAGTTTCCAGCCTACCCGCCGGAACAGCCGGACGGGCGCAGCATAAAATTTTCCGTGTTCGGCGGACTGCATCGCGACAGCAACTTGTTCAGGCTGTCGGACAGCGTGGATCCGCAAACCTCAATTGGCTCTTCCGAAAAGTCCGATACGATCCGCCGTCTGGGAGTCGGGCTCAAAGCCGCGATACCCGTCAGCCGGCAGCGCTTTCTGTTCGATGCCCAGATCGAGGATTATGATTTCGACCGCTTCGGCTTCCTCGACCACCGCGCATACCGGGCGGGTGCCGCCTGGAAGTGGCAGGCCGGCAGCCAGTTAAGCGGCGATGTCGGCTACTCCAAGCGGCGTTTCCTGGCGGGATTTGGCGAACTGCAGGGACGCGTCAGGGACCTGATTACCGAAGATCGTGCTTACGCCGGCGCAGCCTATCTGGCCACCCCCCGCTGGAGGGTGCGCGGCGCGCTCGACAGCTACGACTGGCGCCACAGCGAATCGACTCGTGCCGCGCTGGATAACCGCACGAACTCTGCGACCGCCGGGCTCGATTACATGACCCCGGCAGGAAATTCCATCGGTGGCCAGGTCAAGTACAGCGAGGGGAATTACCCGAACCGGCAACTGGTGGCGGGCAGTCCGGTTGACAACCAGTACAATGAGATTGAAACCAGCGCCGTAGCGCAATGGAACGTGACAGGGAAATCACGGATTGATGCCAGGCTGGGTTATACCAGCCGCAAGCACGAGCAGGTTTCACAGCGGGATTTTCAGGGCATTACCGGGCGACTGAATTACGATTGGACGATTGCCGCCAAGACTCTGCTCAACATGGCCTTATGGAGGGAAATTCGCTCGATCGAAGACGTCGATGCCAGCTACGTTCTGAGTCAGGGTTTCAGCGTAGGCCCGGCCTGGGCACCCACATCCAAGCTGGTACTGCAGGCGAAGCTCCTGCGTGAAAAACGGGATTTTGAAGGAGACCCGGGCTTCGTGCTGACCGCGAGCCCGCAACGCGAAGATACTTTCCGCGGCGCAAGGCTCTCGGCGGGCTACACGCCACTGCGCAACGTCGAACTCTCCCTGTCGCTGGAAAAAGGAGACCGAAGCTCGAACATCGCAGGAAGGGATTACGACTACAACGCGGTCAACGCCAACGCCAAGTTCTCTTTCTAGAAGCCTGGACATCGCCGGCTTGCGGACCACTGCCTGGGGTACCGGGTCACCGCAAGCCGCATCGAATTCACGCAACGGCTGCATGCCGCCCCGCCATTTTCCTTTCCCATGCCCAGGCGTGGGAAATGATGGTGTCCAGTGCCGCATACTGCGGCCGCCATCCGAGTTCAGTGCGCGCCCGCGATGAATCCGCGACGAGCCGTGCCGGATCGCCGGCGCGGCGCGGCGCCTCGCACACGGTTATGGCTCTTGCCGTTACCCGACTCACCGCCATCAGCACCTCGCGAACGGAAAATCCGTTGCCGTTGCCCAGGTTGTAGGACCTGCTGGCATCGCCGCACAGCAGGCGCTCCATTGCCAGCATGTGCGCCCGCGACAAGTCGGCCACATGCACATAGTCGCGAATGCACGTCCCGTCCGGAGTGGCGTAATCGGTTCCGTACACCTTGATGGAAGGAAGCCTGCCGGAAGCAACCCGCAACGCGATTGGAATAAGATGGGTCTCCGGTTCATGCCGCTCACCCAGCACGCCATCGGGATCTGCTCCCGCGGCGTTGAAATAGCGCAGGCACGAATACCGCAAGCCATAGGCACAGCCGTAATCAGCCAGCATCTGCTCGACCATCCATTTGGAGCGACCGTACGGATTGGCCGGGTTCTTGGGATGGCCTTCATCGATGGGCACATATTCCGGTTCTCCGAAAATTGCCGCCGTCGACGAAAAAATCAGGGGGGGTGTTCCGTTTCTGACCATCGCATCCAGCAGGCTGATGGTGTTGGCGACGTTGTTCCAATAATACTTCGAGGGACGCGCCACCGATTCACCCACCTGGGTGAAAGAGGCAAAATGCATCACGCCGTCAATGCGCTTGGTCGAGAACACTCTGTCGAGCAATGCGCCGTCGCGCAGATCGCCCTTGACGAACACCTCGTGCGGCACTGCATCGCGGAATCCATGGCAAAGATTATCGACGACGATTGCCTCATGACCGGCGTCAAGCAGCATTTTCGTCATGTGGGATCCGATGTAGCCTGCGCCTCCAGCCACCAGAATTCTCATGCCGCACCCTTCACCGCGACGTCCTGGCTTTCGGCCATGCTCGTCTTTTCAGGCGACTGCCGGCGCGAAGCTGCTGAGCAGGATGTTTCACCACCGTGCCGGCTTCTTTCCAGGCGCCCGTAAGTGTCTTCAAGACGGACAATATCGTTTTCCCCGAGATAGGGGCCAGACTGCACTTCGATGATCTCCAGGGGAATTTTTCCAGGGTTCTCGAGGCGATGCGTCATGCCGAGGGGAATATAGGTCGACTGATTTTCCGTGAGCAGGAAGATTTCGCCGCCCCGCGTGACCCGGGCCGTGCCTTTTACGACAATCCAGTGTTCCGCGCGGTGATAATGCATTTGCAGTGACAATGAAGCGCCTGGATTGACAATGATGCGCTTGACCTGGAATCGCTCGCCGCAATCGACCCCGTCATAGCTTCCCCACGGCCGGTACACCTTGCGATGAATCAGGCACTCCTGCCGGCCCTCGTCCTTGAGACGGGAAACCACCTGCCGGACCTCCTGCGCCTTGTCGCGCCTTGCCACCATGACAGCATCCGGGGTCTCCACGACGATCACGTTTTCCAGCCCCACGCACGCGAGCAGCCGATGCCGGGAGATGAGCAGGGCATCTCGGGTGTCGACGGCACAGACATCGCCGTGAACCACATTGCCGTCGCTGTCCTTGTCACCGATCTCCCACAGCGCGCTCCACGCACCGACGTCCGACCATCCGGCATCCATGCTGACCACCACCGCACGGGGAGCCGCGCCGGTTGCCGGCTCCGGTTCAAGCCGCTCCATTACCGCATAGTCGATCGAATCCTGGGGGCAATCGACAAACGCTTTTTTGTCGATCCTGTAAAAATCCGCGTCCCATGCGCCTTGGGCGTGCGCCCGCTCGCACGCGGCGAGCATTTCAGGCTGGAAATTGCCGACGCTGTCGATCCACACCGAGGCGCGCACTGCGAATATGCCGCTGTTCCACATATAGCGGCCAGAGGTGCAATAGCGCCGCGCTGTATTCTCATCTGGTTTTTCCACGAACGAGCGGATGAATCGCGCGGCCGGGATACTGCCGGCCTCGATTTCTGCCCCGGCACGTATATAACCGTAGCCGGTTTCGGGGGATGCGGGCGGCACGCCAAAGGTCACAAGATAACCCTCGCCCGCCAGCGCGGCACCGCGCACGGCCGCATCCTGAAACAGCTTGCGCTCGGCAATCACGTGGTCCGAGGGCATCACCAGCAGTATCGGATCACCGTCCGGCAGCGTGTGCAGCGCTGCGAGTGTCAGCGCCGGGGCGGTTCCCTTGCCGCACGGTTCGAGAATAATCGATTGCGGCTTGGCATTGATGCCGCGCAGCTGTTCGGCCACTAGGAAGCGATGCTCTTCGTTGCACACGATCACCGGCTCGGCAAGCATTAGAGCGCTGTGCGCGGTGCCTTCCATGCGCTGGAGAGTGGTTTGCAGGAGCGTGAGGTCGCCGTTCAAAGCTAGCAGTTGTTTGGGATACTGCTCACGCGACAGCGGCCACAGGCGCGTTCCGGCGCCCCCGCATAAGATGACTGGCTGTATCTTCATCGCCCTTGCCTCCTGGGAAAGTCGCTGCAAATTTCAAAATATGTTAATAATCAAATATTTATATTCATACCCGGCCGCTTTCACGGCCCCGAAAAAGCTCGCGGAGCAAATAAACGATGAACAGGGTGTTTGTCACCAGATAGCGGCGCCATAAACGCCCCGGCTCCGACAGCAGGCGGTAAAGCCATTCCATGCCAGCTGCCTGCATCCAGCGCGGCGCGCGGCGCACGACGCCCGCGTGGTACTCGAACGCCGCGCCAACCCCCAGCATTACCGCCCGGATGCGACCGCGGCGCGCGGCCATCCATGCTTCCTGTCTGGGGCAACCCAGGGCTACAAACACGATTTGCGCTCCGGAGCGTTCGATCATCCGTTCCATCTGCGCGTCTTCCTCCAGCGTCAATTGGCGGAAAGGAGGCGCATGGCTTCCTGCCAGCTTCAGCCCCGGAAACTCGCGCGCAAGATGCCTGCTCAAGCGCCGCAATGTTTCCGTGCTGCATCCGTACAAGAACACAGGAAGGTTTTCCTGCTCCGCTCTAGCGCAGCAGCGCCACATCAGATCCGGGCCGCTTATCCGCTGCTGGCCGGGAAAACCGCGCCGCCGCAGACACCATGCGACAGGCGCGCCGTCGGGCAGCGCCAAATCAGCGGCATTGATTACGGCCCTGAATTCAGGCTCGCGCTGCGCCGTGACTACAGAATGCACATTGCACATACAGACGTATCGCGATTCGCGCCCGGCGGCCCACTCCGTGATCCTGTCCAGGCACTGCCGCCAATCAGCAGCATCGATGTGTGCCGCAAGCACTCCAGCGCCGGTTCGTTGGTAACGGTGCGCCATGTTTATACCGCAACCCTGAACTTCATTTCGGCGATTGCATCCCGGTAAATGTCCGCGAGCTGCTGGTAATTCCTGTCGGGAGTGAAATTTTCCTCGTACCTTGTACGGGCATTGGCCCCCATGGCGCGCATCTTTGCCGGAAATGCTTCGGCCCACGCCAGGTGGCGCGCCAGGTCTTGCGCCGAACCGGATGTAAACAGCAGGCCGGTATGCCCATGATCAATCAGTTCCGCCATTGCGCCTAGGTGACTGGCGACGACCGGCAGGCCATTGGCATACGCCTCGACCAGCGTGCGCGGGAAGTTCTCATACCAGATGCTGGGCATGACCAGATACGATGCGCTGCGCATTCTCTCGTATATTTCTTCGGGTTTGCGCCACCCCAGCAGGCGCAGCTGCGGGTGCCCCTCCAGCCTGCCTTGCTCCGGGCCCGCGCCTATCACGTCAATGGTGACGCCGGGCAGTTCCTTCAGCGCGCGCAACAGCGTGCCCATGCCTTTTTCGGCCGACAGGCGACCGACATAGAGCCCCCCCTCGCGCCGCGTCTGGACGGGCCGGGCTATATCCGCAAAGTTGGGTTTTACCGCAATACGCGAAGCAGGCAGCCCGCCCTCGATGAACTTGCGGCGGCAAAATTCGTTGAGCGCGATGTAACGCGTCACCTTGTCGCGGTAAGTGCCAAGCACACGATGCACGCCCAGCATGGTGGCCAGTGCGGCAGACTGCAGTCCGGAATTGCGATAGCACTTGCGCGTCACCCCGCGCCAGGGCACGCGGCCCAGGCAATCCTCGCACACATGGTTTCCATGTAGGAACATCGCCTGCACGCACATCAGGCGAAAGTTATGCAACGTCTGTACCACGGGAATGCCGATGCGCGAAGCAACCCAGTAAATCGATGATGAGACGCGTGCAAAGGTGTTGTGGACATGGAGGACATCGGGGCGAAATGCGTTTGCAATTTTCGCAATGTCGTTGTTGGTACGACGCGACCAAAGGCTCTCAGAAAACGCGTCGATAGACTTCATGTCCTGCAATTCCTGATTGTCGCGCAGGTAAGTCTCGACCTCATGGCCATTGCGGCGCAGCAACTCGATCTCGGCATTGACGACGGTATCTTCACCTCCCGGAAGCTGATAGCGGTTATGCACAACAAGGATTCTCGGCTTGTTCATGGCTTGGGTCCCGGTTTGGAATGGATTTCGGCAGCCGGCGCCCGGAGTTCGCCCGGGGCGGCGCGCACGCTGAAACGGGACGCGAGCGATACGACATGCGTCCAGTCCGGATTGGAGTTTCTGGCGGAAAGCGCATCGCGCAGTGCTTGAGGAATCTCCGAAGTCTCGCTCCAGGAATTTGTGTCCTGTCCGGACGCCGTCTGCCATGCTTTCAGCCCTTTCCTGACCGGGCTTTCACGTGAACCCCAGCCGAGCGAGAAAGCCGGAGGCTCCCGGCCGCCCAGGAACAGGTTGTAGTCCGATGCATTCTCGAGCACCCCGGCCGGCAGCACGATCGCGGCCCTGCCGTTCCAGGCCACGATGTTGCCGTAGACCCGGTTGGCGCGCGGCCGCAGCTCGGCCTTGCCCTTGCTACGGCCCTCGTCGATGATCGCGATGCCTTCCAGGCCGTTACCCGCCACGAGATTGTGCGCAACGAGCGAATCCGCGCTGTGCGGAAGATAAATGCCGCGCTGCTTATTCCCGTAAACGTAGTTGTTGTAGATATATCCTTTCTGGCTTGCTTCGTAGTGAATGCCGAAACCCGCGTTATAGGCAGCCACGCTGCCATGCACACGGTTGTTGCTGTTCATCCAGTCAAACCATATGCCGTCGCCGTTGTTGCCGATCGCGCGATGGCCGCTTACCTCTGAATCGCGCAGACCTCCATTGCCGACAAACTTCGCACCTCCGGCCTCCCACCACTTGTTGAAGCCCCTCGTGTTGTTGAAGCTTGTCTCGTTGTTGGCAAGCCGGTTGTTGCGTCCACGAACCTTCATGCCCACCTGCCCGCAATAATTGGCGCGGCTGTCCTTGATGACATTGCCGTCGCCCGAGATGTCAAGCCCGTTGCCGTCGACGTGGGTGACCTCTATCCCGTCGAGCACCAGTTGGTCGCCGGCCAGAGAAATGGCGCCGGATTGGCTCACCGCCGTGGTGTTCGCGTGCTGGAAGCGAAGTTTTCTCAAGGTTATGCTGCGGAGCTTCTTGCCAATGGCGAGGTAGGGGCGCACGCTCACCTCGACCGCGCGCCCCTCAAGCGATGCAAGGGAAGTCTTGATGTAGAGGCTTTGCGCGGCCGCATCGTAGTAAAAGCTGTCGTCCGTCATTTGCGCAACGCCTCCCGCCACGCGTCCGGGCCAGATGCCGCCCTGCCCGCCGTGAAGCCTGGCCATAGGATGGCCGGGCTTCTCCGGATATCCGCCGAGTATCGTGCCCCCGATCTGCTTGAGAGGCATGCCATCGATGAAAATCTGCTCGCTGTTTGTCCTCCACTGGCGCTTCACGTGCAATCCGCCCCCCGCGTGCTCCCATCCCGTCACAAGATCCGTTCCCTTGATCACCACATCGCCCCCCGCCGGCTGGATCAGTGTTACCGCGCCCGACCAGTCGATGTCGGGAAAAATGAGCGCCTCCCGATAGATGCCGGCGCCAATATTCAGCGTATCGCCGGGCCTGAGCTGCTTCATCGCATGCGCGAGCGTCTTGTGCGGGCGCGCCGCGGTCCCGTCGCCCGCATCCTGCGCCGCAGGGTGCGACGGATTGACATGGCGCACCGCGGCAACGCTCATGTCGCAAGCAAGGGTCACAGCCAGCAACAGCAGGACATGAATTGAGGTTTGCATAGGTTTTTCCCGGCATCCCGTCATGCCTGGCGCTTCGCAGCTTGTGCCCGGCCGCTCAACGCCAGGTAGAGCTTCTCCATGTGCGCCACCTGGCTGGTCCAGGAAAAATGCCCGTGCGCACGCCGCATGGCGGCCTCGCCCATGGTCCGCGCCAGCGCGGCATTCTGTGCGAGCGTCGCGAGTGCCCGCGTCAAACCGGCAACAACCTGCTGCGGCTCCCCCGGCGGTACGCGGAACCCGCAGGAGGCATCCACCAGCACGGCCGGCCCGCCCGCATCAAGACATATCACGGGCAGGCCGCACGACAGGGCTTCCAGCACTGCGTTGCCGCTCGAATCGTGCAGGCTGGGAAATAAAAATGCGTCATGGCGCGGATAAGCCTGCATCACGGCCTCGCGTTCCAGCCACGGAATCCAGGTCACGGCGCCGTCTATGCCGAGCTGCAGTGCGAGGGAACGGAACCATTCTTCATCAGGGCCGCTGCCGATGACGGTCAGATGAGACCGGGGATAGGCTTCAAGAAATTTTGCAAACCCCCTCAGTCCAAGATGCAGTCCTTTCCAGTAAACCAGCCGCCCGACATACAACACCCGGAAATCGTCACCATCCCGATTTCGGCGCTGGACAGGAAACCGCCGGGTCTTGCTGATACCCACCTCCGCCCGCACCACGCACTTTCCACGGAATCGTTCGGGTATGCACTCCAGCGTTTCCCTGGTCTTGCACAAGGTGGCCGCCGTTCGCCGGTAGACTGCCGCCATCAACGGATCGATGCGCACCGCCCAGTTGGCCATATCGCGAATGCCGTCGATCAGGTAGCCCCGTAGCGGGAACGTTTTCCGCAATTGGCGCGGCGCCGTTTCACCACCGCCAACCGGTCCGAAAATGAACGGCACATCCAGAAAAGCCATGAACGAGGGGTGGCGGAAAACCCCAAACGTGATGTGATGAACGATGTCGAACCTCACGTCCCGGCATAGCTCACGCGCGATGCGGTAAGCGCCCCATTGCCAAAGCACATAGTAAAGACGGACGCCGCGCCCGCCTCGCTTCCATCGGCGCAGCCAGCCCCTGACGTCGTAATACACGAACCGCAGGTTAGCCACCGGATCTTGCGCCAGCGCCCGTTCAATGGCATTTTGATTGTTGGCGCGCGTGATGACCCACACTTCATGCCCAGCGCGAGCCAGTGCAGCAGCCCAGTGCCAGCCAATGCCGGGTTCCGAACCCTTGTTTGGCTCGCAGGCGTAGGCTGACATCAGCACACGCATGGAACGCCGTTCACTGTTAATGGCGCACTCTTCGTTGATCATGCCGTCACCAGCCATTCGTCACGCCTTGCTACAAGCCGCCAATAGCTTTGCATCACCGGGTGCGCACGATCGATGCGTCTTTTCGATCTTGAATAGCACAGCAGGACCTCGAGCAGATAGGCGAGCGCCAATGCCGAAATCTCCCGCGGACCCCATTTCATGCCGTCATGCAGTAGAGGTGCGATTTTCTGCGCCCTGCGCATTGCCGTCGTGAGCACACGGATTCCAATGCCGCTGCCGGATACCGCCTGCTGGATCAGGAGATAATTAAAGACATCGAACAGCGGATTCGCCCCCGCTTTCGCATACTCCCAGTCGAACACGAAAATTCGTTGCTGATGCAAGCGTATGTTCCAGGGCGCAAAATCGCCTTGCGCCACCACGAAGGGCCCGTTCCAGCCAGTGAGAGCGGACTGGCAGTCGTGCAGCGCGGACTTCAGCGCCTGCAGATCGCGACATGCCAAGTCTGGCGTGATCTCATCAAGCGTCTCCTCCAGATACTCGCAGCAAGGTGAGACGCTGAAATGCATCATGTCCTTGCGTGTGTGCCCCAGTATGCTGAGGAACTTGGCATGCGCTGAAGTGAATGCCTTGGTTGTGCGGGTACTCGGCGCCAGCGTGGTGACAAGGTAGCGACGGCCATTCAATGCCTTACCCTCTCCAAGCAAACGCGGCACATGGCCTGCCAGCTTGCGCGTTTCCTGAAGTCGCCTTAACCAGCCGGCCTCGGCTGCCACCATCTGGTCGGCGCTGGGCACCATTGCAACCTTTGCCAAGGCGAGGCCGTCGCCGCGCTCGGACATCAGCAGCATCGAGGCTTTCTGGTACGGCCCGGAGGTTCCGATCTGGATCGCCGCATGCGACGGCTTGCAGCTGGGAAATCTGCAATTCCTCAGCCCGCGCCGTGACTGCGGCAAGCGGAACTCGGGCAGCAGACCGGCATCGGGAAGAAGCGAGTTTGCCTTCAGCAGGGCCTGTGCATACAGCGCTTTCAGGCGATTGCCGATAAAGAACGGCAGGCATCGTTTCTGGAAACGATAGCTGCCCACGGGCATCAGCAGCGGCCGCTGACGGTCACCGAACAGCACATGCCATCGGTCCGAGCCTATCGAAAGCTCCTGTCCGCCGGGCTCAACCAGCGCGCTCGAGATGATGCGCAGCGGTTCATCTATATTCATTTTCGCGTGCCTCCCGTGGCATACTGCCGCAGCCATGCCCGATACTCCGCAGGCACCCGGGCGGTATAGCCGCCGGCCAGTGCTTTTGACGACACCCGCATGCATCGGGCCGCCATCTGCAGGAACACGCCGGCGAAGCCGCCGGCTCCGTATGCACGCGTGCGTATGGCCATGTCCTCCTTCCTGCCATCACCCCTGCGACTGCGGGTCTTTTGCTCAGGATAAAACCGCATGCAGGACAAATAACGCGGGATATGCTCGATGCGGGATTTTGCGGAAAACCGCTCCCACAGATCCGCGTCCATCGCAAGATCAAAGTCCGGGTTCAGTTCCCCAACCACCTCGTACAGCCCCCGTCGCCAGAACATCGACGGCTGCGGAATGTAGTTGTGATCATGCAAGAATACGAAGCGGTTGAAATCCATTTCCCTCTTTGGCCGCAGCAAGCCGCCATCGGCGTCGATCCACAACGCATCTCCATACGCCGCCATCACATCCGGGTGCCGCGCAAAAAATTCACCAACGGCATGCAATGCCCCGGGCAGCAAGAGGTCGTCCGAACACAGCCATCCCAGAATCTCGCCCGTGGCGCGCCGAAAGCCTTTGACGAGGGCGTCTGTCTGGCCGCGATCAGGCTCTGACACCCAGTAGGAAAGCGCGGGTTCATATTCGCGGATGATGTCAATGCTCTGGTCAGTCGACCCGCCGTCAATGACGATGTATTCGAGACCGGGGTACCCTTGATCAAGCACGGAGCGCAGCGTCTGTTCAAGATATTTTCCCTGCTGAAATGAGCAAGTTACCAGCGAGATCGCCGGATAGCATGACTGCGTCGAAGGCCCGTCCGGTGCCTGCAACGGCATGCGCAACTCCATGCCGCATTCAGGCAATGTCATCTCTTTCTCAGACATGCCTGAAAGTGATCCTGTGCGAACGGGTACCAGGGTTGGTTGCCCTGCTTGCCCAACGCCTGCGCGACAGCGGAATAGTAGTTTCCCGTCATGCAGTAGAAGCACGTCTTCAGGAGATCGCTGATCGCGCAGGCAAGAACGATATTGCGGCGGCTTTTGTGTCGCTGTTCATTCCAGAAAACAATTTCGAAGCCGTGCGCCGCGGCAATTTTCTCCAGAGAATGCCGCGACCAGAAAATATGGTGCTCAAGCAGTCTTACGTACCACCACTGGTTGACGCCGAAGCGCGCCGGCCAGAAATTGTCAACGTTACCCGTCTCGATCAGCACCAGTCCGTCCTGCTTGACCAGCATCCGCAGGTTTTCAAATGCAATCTGCGGCTGGTATAAATGCTCAAGCACATCGAACAGGGTCACGACCTCGTATGGCTCCCGGCTCCACGAAAGCGACGCATCGTCGAGAAATCCCTCGATGAATTCACCCGTAAGATATTCATCGATCCCCGGGTATCGCATGACATCAAGCGCGGAGTGCCGTCCACCGATCCGGTTGGCAGCACATGCCATGAGCAATGCGCCGCCGGCCGCCCCGATATCCAGCAGGTCGAAGTCACCGCCGCCTTTCAAACGCCGCAGGACGGCTAGTTCGGGCGCAAAATCGTGGGTGGCCGCCCATTTGATCGCGGCCTGACGCCGGAAGATATTGGCCAGAAACGCCGGTGCCGGAAGCACGCTCTTGTAGACAAGCCCGCAGTTACCGCACGCTGTTACCGAAATGCCGGACTCCGGCAGGGGGACCTGCTCCGCGCCGAATACATATTGACGGTCCGGCAGCATGACGCGCGAAGCGCAACTGTCCGAACCACAGGCTGGACATCTCTCCACCATCATCCAGCAGAGTTCCGCCGGTTTCTGCGGCTCGGCAATGGCAGCGGGAATGGCGTCGGCTTGGATTGACATTCCCGGTGGTTCAGCAAGCACCGTACCCGGGAACCGTGGAGTTACAGAATCTTTATTAACTCAGCGAGTTAGTGCTGTGATCGCCATCATGCGAAGCACGTCCGAAGAGTGTCGGCTGTCGCGATTTGCCAACAGTTTAAAAGATAGGAGCGCTATCTTGCTGGTTTATAATATTTTTTCCTGTCGTTCGACGGCGACAGCACGAGTAGCCGTCATTACAACGTGATTGATCAGGTTGATTGCCGCGCAGACCATCCCTTTATCCTCTGGGTCGCGGCGGATATGTGCGGCACACAATCTGCAGTCCGGCCATGCAGCAGCCGCGGCATCACCATTCGCATCCACTCGGCGGCATCAGGCGGCATGGGCCAGGATTTCCATCACCGGGACCGTCTGCACGATTTTTCATGAAACCGGCTTTGCTCAGCTGCCGCTGCGCACCACGTCCAGAATTAGCTTGGCCTGCGGCGGCGCATCGCCTTCCGCTGCCACGGCGGGTCGCTGCTCCAGGCGCGCGGCCGGGACTGCATGCATGCCGGCAAGATTGTCGATGACCGACCTTGCCCGCGCATCGGCGAGTTGCCTGAGGGCATCATCGTCTACGGCTGCCGACTGCTCCAGGCGTCTGAGCAGAGCTGTGTAGAATGCGGCGTCCGCGCTGGCGCGGCCCACCAGCGCGAGCACGGGATTTACCCTGTCCACCGGCTTGCCGCGCGACTTTTCAACTTCGGCCGCATACGCCGTCAGCGCGTTATCGGAATTGCGTTCGACGAAAATCTGCTCCAGCGCGCGCTGCGTTTTGGCATCGGCCACATTGACCGGGCCGGGCTCCTGCCCCGGCGCCGGCTTGCGCCCCAGCTTGTCCACCACGGCAAGCTGCAGGCTTCTTTGCTGCAGCGCCTGGCGGTCCTTGCTGCCGTGGCTGCCCTGCACTGCCAGCTTGAGCTGCGGCCGCCTGCCGAGCGCAGCGGCCACCTGCTTCAATTTTTCCTGCTCGGGCGGCAGCAGGGCGGCGCGGCCGGGATCGAACGCGATGTTGTCGAAGTTCTCCCCACTACCTCCTCCGAACAGCGCACCGAGCGCGCGAAACGGCGCGGTGACTATTCTGGTGATGACATTGACGATGGCCTGCCACACCAGATGGCCGTAGCTGAACTCGGGATTGTCGACGTTGCCGCGCACCGGCATCGCGAGGTCGATCTTGCCATCGCTGTCCGTAAGTACCGCTATGGCGAGATCAAGAGGCAGGTTGAGCGCGCTCGGCGACTCCACGCGCTCGCCGAGCGTGAATTTTTCGAGCACCAGCCTGTTGTCGCCGGCGAGTTCGCTGTTTTCGATCTTGTAGCGCAAATCCAGCGCCAGCTTGCCGGAAGCTATCCTGCGCCCGGCGAAGGTCGCGCTGTATGCGGTCAGCGGCGGCATGTCGACGTTGCGGAAAATGACGCTGATATCGGTAAATGCCTTGGGATTGAAGGGACTCAATGCCCCCTGCACCCGCGCAAGGCCGTATTCGTCGACGCGGCCTTCGAGTTGCACCGTGGTGCGGCTTGCGCGATCGGTGCTGATGCCCGATATCAGGCCGTCGAGTTCATGCACCTTGGCGCCGAAAGGCAGCACCAGGCTGAGATCGGCGAAATCCACCACGCCTTTTTCTATCCTGATGCGATCCACGACTATCGGGAACGCAGGCTCGACATCGGCAACCGGCGCAGGCTTGGCCGCAGGCTCGCGCGCTTTCTGATCTGCGCTTGCCGCCGGCGCGGGCTTGGCAACGGGCTCCTGCGCTTTTGCATCGACGGCAGCCGCAGTGCCGGGCGGCGCGAAAGCCGCGGCAAGATTGAAGCTGCGATCCTTGGAAATGACGACCTTGGCGCCGAGGCCAGCAATCAGCACTTCATCCATCGTCAGCCGGTCTGGGGCGAGGCTCAGGTTCAGGCCCCTTGCAGAAAGCGACTTCCAGGCGAGCAATCGTTCCGTGCTGCCCGCCTCATTCAGCAGCAGATTGTCTACGCTGGCAGGCCCCGCGACACGCAGTTCGGGAGCAGTTTGGCGGGCCCGGTAATCCACTTTCATGTTTGCCGAGACTTCGCCCGACGCAAGGCTGAGCTTGGTGCGGCTGGCGATAATCGGCTGCAGCGGCTTCAGATCGATGCGCTCCAGAATGGCACGCGCGGCGAGCCGGCTGCCATCCTGGCTGGCCTCACCGGCCACCTTGGCCGCGCCTCCCTGCTTGAGGCGCAGCGCAGCCTCGAACTTGACCGGGGTCTTGCCGTCATTGCGCAGGTTTTTCAGGCCAACGCGCAAATTCTCGACGTCGTAGGCGACAACCTGGCCGAAGCTGTGGTCCGCGAGCGACAGGCGCGCCCCATCAATGTCCAGCGCCTCAAGCGCGATGCGCCATGGCCGGCTTTTATCCGGCGCCGGCGTGCTTGCGGTTTTTGCATCTGGCGGCGGTTTGCCGCGGTCGGCTGCGCTGAATACTTCAACTATGCGCAGGTTGCCGTTCTTATCGCGAACGATGCGCGCAGCGCCGCCCGTAAACTTCAGTTGCTGCGCCGTCAGGCTGCGTTGCGCGAGGTCGAAATTCCCGCCCTCGAATGCGACACCGTCGAAACTGACCAGCGCCTCCGCAGCATCCGCTTCGGCAGCCGCCAGCCGGGAAACATGGACTGCAATATCCCTGACCACCGTGTGCACGGCGTCGCCACCCAGGCCCAGTTCCGCGGAAAATCCCGCAGCCAAGGCTCCCGCACTGAACGTGAGCGGCGTCGCACGACTATGGTCATCGTAGCGCAGGGCCACATCCTCGATCTTCACCGCGTCCAGCTTCACCCGCCATGCAGCAGCGGGGGGCGGCGCGGTCGCTATGGTCCCCGTCGACGCCGCAGGAATGGCCGGGGCCGGGGCCGGGGCCGCAGCAGGCACTGGCGCGGCTTTCACCAGCCGCTGCCAGTTGATCACGCCGCCGCTGTCAGCCTGCGCAGCAAGTGCGCCCTTGCGTATCAGTACTGAGGGCAATACCAGCTCACGGGTGGCCAGGTCGAAACGACCTTCTGTTGCCTCCATGGCCTCCAGCGTCAGCAAAGGAGTCTTGCTGCCGGGCTCGGAAAGCGCCAGGCCAGCCACTTTCAGCGCGATGTTCTCGAAGTTCAACCGCGATGTGCCGTCAGCATAATCGAACTGGTAGCGCAGACCGAAGTCGATGTCACCGGTGGGCTCGGCAAGATTGAGTTCGTCGCGCAGAAAGTTCCACAATGTTGCCAGCTTGAGGCCTTTCAGGCTGATTTCGCCGCGGGAGAAAATTGGCTGCAACGAGGCTTCGCCGCGCCAGCTGAAAACGCCACCCGCAGGCAGCCGGGCGCTCAGCGTATGCGGGCCGCGAAGTTCGGGCAAGGTGGAAATGTCGTGCAATTCGAGATTGACCGGACCCACCACTGCCTGCGCCGGCGTCGCTCCGGAACGGTCGCTCAGCGCAAACATGCCGTTGCTGAGGACCGCGTGCCGCAACAGCATGCGCGGCGGCGGGCCGTCCTTGTCCTTGGAATCCGGCTTGCGCAGCAGATCCAGCAAATCCAGCAGATTGAGCCTGCCGTCCGGCCTGATCTCGGCGCGCAAATCCAGTCCGTCCAGGGTGATGTTGGCGAAAGTCCACGCCCAGCGCAAAAGGCTGGACAGTTCGAAATCAACCAGCAGGCGCTTGAAGCCGATGATGGGCGCATCGTCCTGCTCGGCAAGGCGGAAGTCGTTGATCTCCACCGTGAAAAACAGGGGATTGACGCGGATCTCCCCCACGCTTGCCTTGCGCTGCAGCTGCTCCGTGGCATAGCGCGGCAAATAGCGCTCACCCAGCGCGGGCAGAACCTGAAAGCCCAGCAGCAGGTAGAGCAGCGCGAGTACTGCCGCGGCAATGAGCAAACGGAGAGGAAGAAAACGTTTGAATGCGGCGATCATGGCTGTGTCCTGGACGATGCCGCGATGCCGATCAGGCGCGATCATGGCATTTCCATACGATTATGGCGAAATGAAGCCGGCGCTGCAATGCGGCAGGCATACCCGCCATAGCGTTCTACGTCTTTGAAAGGCCGGCCTTGCGCATCATGAAACCGCCAGCCACCAGCATTGCGGAATTTGAGACAAACACGGGCGCATAGCCGAACGCAGTGCCCAGGCTGCCAAACAGCAGCGGAATCACCAGATGCGCAACATTGTTCACGGTTACCCGCAGGCCGGCCGCCTCGGACGCCCGCCCCGGCGGCGACAGCGCATAAATCAACGACATCGACATGGGCTGGCCGGTGCCCACGCCCAGCCCGAGCAGAAAGGCGACCGCGGCGAGCGCATAAGCATTCTTGAAAAACGGAAACAGCAGAAAGGCAAACGCCGCAACGAAAATCGCATAAGTGAGTATCTGCGCTTCCGTGAAGCGCTTTGCCAGAGCAGGCAGGGCCGTCCTGATCACGAACGTGGCGAGCGCGAACACGCCCAGCACGGCGCCGATGGCGGAGGCCGATAGCCCGATGGTGTGTCCATACACCGGAAAATAGAACTGGAAAAGATCCCATGCCGAGGAAATGATGCCGCTGGCAATGAAGGTGTTGCGCAGGCCTGGCGCGCGCCATAGATCGAATGCGCTGCGCCTGCCGCCCTCCGCCGCATGCCCCGCGGCCTTGGGCAGAAAACCCGGCCTGAGCCACAGCAGCAGCAGGGGCACCACCATGAAACCGGCCAGCACCAGAAACGCCGGAAGATGGCCCATGTGGTCGATCGAAAAACCCGTGGCCAGCGGCCCGAAGAACCCGGCGGCCGCAAAACCCAGGCTCACCAGCGCGTAGTTGCGTGCCCGATTTTCCGCACCCCCGATGCCGCCGGCGATGCCGTGCACGGTGATGAAAAAAAAGTGGAATGTCGAGCCGAGCAGCAACGCCGATACGTAAAGCGTGAGCAGGCCGGGGAAAAGCGGCGGCAGCAGCAGCGCCACTGCCACGCCTGCGGTGCCTATCATCATCGGCAGCCGTGGTCCGACACGGTCGGCAAGCTTGCCCACATAAACCGCCAGCAGCATCGGCAGCAGGGCGTAAAGCGCCATCAGCACGCCTATCGTGAACTGACTCGCACCCAGTTCCAGGGCATAAAGCGAAACCGCCATGCGGCTGCCGCTGAACCCGGAATGGTTCAGCGCGCACATCAGCACGATCAGATAAATAGGCATGTCTTAAAGCGGGGGGAGGCGCGAGCGCGTGGGCGCTCGTGCCAGCACAGGTGTAACTTGCAGATCGGCAATGCGTTTTTTATATCGCGGCACGCTGCCGATTCTATCACCCGGCTGCAGTGCTTACGCGCCACCACACAAGGACACGCCACGCCTCGCGTCCGATGCGTGGACTTGCGGCGACGGTCAGTCCACGCGCGCACCGGAGGCCTTGACCACGGGCCCCCATTTCGCCATTTCGGATTTGATGAAAGCAGTGTACTGTTCGGGCGTCATCGGCGTCGGAATCGCACCCTGGCTGGCATACCGTTCTTTGACTTCGCCAAGCGCCAGTTGCTTGCGCATCTCGTCGCTGATGCGCTTCACCACTGCGCGCGGTATGCCCGCCGGGCCGGAAATGCCGTACCAGATCACGCCTTCCAGCCCCTTGTAGCCGAGTTCCGTCATGGTCGGTGCCTCGGGAAAGAGCTCGGAGCGCTTCGAATAAACCGAGGCGACCACGCGCAGCCGCCCCGCCTTGATCTGCCCGTACAGCGACGGCGGCGCATCGAACATCATCTGGACATTGCCTGCGGCCAGGTCGATGACCGCCGGCCCGCTGCCCTTGTACGGCACATGCACGATCTGCGCACCGGTCATGGTCCTGAACATTTCGCCCACTAGGTGCGGCAGGCTGCCGCTGCTCGACGATGCGAAATGCAGAGTTCCCGGCTTGGCCTTGGCAAGCGCAATCAGTTCCTTCACTGACTTGGCCGGCACCGAGACGTGCACCGCCGCGATCATCGGCAGGCTGGCCGCAAGCCCGATATGGGTGAAGTCCTTGACCGCATCGTAGGGCAGCTTGGAATAAAGTACAGGCCCCACGCCGTGGGTAGTCACCGAAGACCACAGCAGGGTGTAGCCGTCGGGGTTGGCCTTGGCCGTGATGTCAGATGCAATGGTACCGCCGGCACCGCCGCGGTTTTCCACCACCAGGTTCTGGCCCATGCCTTCAGCCAGCTTCTGGGCAAGGATACGGGCGGTAAAGTCTGCCGCGCCGCCCGGCGGCACACCCACAACCAGGCGTATGGGTTTGTTGGGATAGGGCGCGGGTTGTGCGGCAATGACCGGTGCTGCGCAGCCCCACAACAGCAGCAGCTTGAAAATGACTTTCATGACTTTCTCCAGATTGGAAGTGATGCGTTGAATGTGATCTTCGCACCCCGGTACCTTGCACTTTCCGGCGTCTGCGCGCCCTCGGAGCCTGTCTCGCTGTTCATTGTATGGCAAATCACTGCTGGCGTGGCACGGCGAGATAATGCACCGAGAAAAGCTGCCGCGGGTCGATCCAGCAATGCACGGCATCGAAGCCCGCCTGCCGTGCAAGTTGCCGGAACTCGTCGACCGAGTACTTGTAGGAATTTTCGGTGTGTATGGTTTCGCCCTGGTCGAAGCGGAAAATGTGCCCGCCAAGCGCGACATGCTGCTGGCACAGGCTTTTCAGGTGCATTTCGATGCGCCCGGCCGCGGCATTGTAGAACGCGTGGTGCCTGAACCTGGCCAGGTCGAAATTCGCGCCAAGCTCGCGATTGATCCGGCGCAACAGGTTGAGGTTGAACTCGGCGGTAACACCCTGCGCATCGTTGTAGGCGGCATCGAGCAGCGCGCGATCCTTTTTGAGGTCAACACCCACCAGCATGGCACCGCCCGCACCCGCGAGTACCCGCGCGTAGCCGAGAAATTCAAGCGCCTCGGGAACCGTGAAATTGCCTATGGTCGAGCCGGGGAAATAAATCACGCGGCGGCGCGCGGCGATGCCATCGATCTCAGGCAACTCGAGCGGTTTTGAATAATCGGCGCAGACCGCAATCACCGTCAATTCGGGAAACGCCGCCGTCAACCTCACGGCGGACGCCTTGACCTGTGCGCCGGCAATATCAACCGGCACATAGGCGACCGGCTGCAATGCTTCAATCAGGACATGCGTCTTGCGGCTGTTTCCGCTGCCATATTCGATCAGGATGCTGCCGGGACCGAGGTGTTGCACCATCTCCACCGCATGGGACTGCATCATCGCCATTTCGGTGCGGGTCGGATAATATTCCGGCAGCTCGCAGATGGCGTCGAAAAGCTCGCACCCGCGCGCATCGTAGAAATATTTCGGGCTCAGTTCCTTGCGCGGCTGCGACAGGCCGGCAATCACCTCATCGAGGAAGCTGCCGGCATCGGGATACAAATCGTGAAAAGAATAGCGGTTGCGCTTCATTGACGGGCATCTGCAGCAAAAAGCGGGATATAAACTGGCGGCAACAGGCCCGCAAGGCCGTGCGCACGCATCACGCTGCTGCGGGATACCCTGCGCCGCCCGCTTTCAGACGGCGACGCGGGTCAGCCCGCAGGCTGTCGCACGATATTGCTTTCGATCCACTTCTTGATGCGGTTGGCATCGCCGATACGTGAATACTTGCCCCACGAATCGAGCAACACGATCACCACCGGCGTGGAGGCAATCACGGTTTGCATCACCAGACAACGCCCCGCCTCGCTGATATACCCTGTTTTGGACAAGCCAATACGCCAGCTGGGATTTTTAACCAGCCCGTTGGAATTGCGATACTGTAAATCGCGGCCGTTGGCGAGTTTGACCGCATATGCCGTGTCGGTCGTGTAATCGCGCACGACCGGGTAGCGATAGGCTGCACTCACCATCTTCGCCAGATCCTGGGCAGTCGAGACATTGTCGCTGGAAAGACCCGTGGCATCAACGAAACGCGTGTGCCACATGCCAAGTTCTATCGCCTTCTGATTCATGGCGGCGACAAACCCCTTCACGCTGCCCGGATAGGCCCTGGAAAGCGCGGCCGCAGCACGGTTTTCCGAGGCCATCAGCGCCAGGCGCAGCAAATCGTCGCGTGTCAGGGTGGTGCCCACCTTGAGCCGTGAACGGGTACCCTTGATGTCGTCGATGTCGGCCGTGCTGATCGTGATGCGTTCCTTCAGCGCAAGCTGCGAATCCAGCACCACCATGGCCGTCATCAGCTTGGTAATGGAGGCGATGGGCACGACCGCGCGGGTATTTTTTGCGTACAACGTGCGGTTGTCGGCCTGGTCGACGACCAGGACCGAAGATGACTTGAGGTTAAGATGCTTGGCGCGGGCGGCGAAACCCGGATCCATCGGCTGGTCTGCAGCATCGGCGGCAGGATGGCTCTTGGCAACCGGGCTTTCCGCACGGGCCACAGCCGGGACGCAGACGAAAATCCAGCCCGCCATCAATGCCCACAAAAACTTGCTCAGAACATCCTCCCCATTTTTCTCTCCATCTGCCGGATCGCTCACAGCCCCCTGGCCACAGAAATAGATGTGTAAAAATACTAGGTTAGCTCAAAACTTTCAACAAGTTTTTGAACTGGCGGAACTCCCGGGGGTAAATAAATGACGCTTTTGCGGCCTTTGCCACAAGCGGCAGGCAGGCGTCAGATGATTTTCTTGCGTATATAGGTCACGGCCACCTCGGCGACGATGACCACCGCAAAAATCGCCACCAGCATCAGCGCCACGCGCTCCCACTGGAATAAATTCATCGCCGTGTCTATCGCCATGCCTATGCCACCGGCGCCGACCAGCCCGATCACCGCGGACTCGCGCACGCTGATGTCCCAGCGGAACAGCGCTATCGCCCAGAATGCAGGCTCGACCTGCGGCCAATACCCTTTCAGGTAGATGCTGGGCCACGGCGCGCCAGCAGCCTTGAGCGCTTCTATCGGCCCTGGCCGCGCCTCCTCCAGCGCTTCACCAAAGAGCTTGCCCACGAAGCCGATGGAACGGAATGCAATAGCCATGGTACCGGCAAGCGCTCCCGGTCCGAAGATCGCCACGAACAGCAGCGCCCACACCAGGGAATTCACCGAGCGTGAAGACACCAGCATCAGTTTGGCGAAATAATTGATCCAGGCGTATGGCGTGATGTTGTTGGCCGCCAGCAGCCCCAGCGGCAGCGCCATCGCAATGGCAAGAATGGTGCCCAGGGTTGCGATGTGCAGGGTTTCGAGCAGCACTTCATGCACACCCTTGGGGTAAAACGACCACTCTATCGGCCACATGCGCTGGAACAGATCGGCCATCTGCTCCGGCGCGTCATACAGGAATTCCGGAATGATCTGCACGGTGCGCAGGCTTACCACGCAGGCAAACACGATTCCAAAGTAGAGCGCGAACCGTGCCAGGCGCTGGCGCGGGGTGTAGCGCCGCCACTCGCGGTCGATGGCGGCAGTGCTCATTGGAAAAGCTTCTTGATCCAGTTCTGCAGCATTTCGCTCACCATGATGAGCGCGATAATGGCGAGCAGAATGGTGAGCAGGTAATCGTAATCAAAGCGCTGGAATGCGGCGAACATGGTGCCGCCGATGCCGCCGGCGCCGACGATGCCCACCATGGTCGAATTGCGCAGGTTGGAATCGACCTGGTAGGTGGCGAAACCCACAAAGCGGTTGAGGACCTGGGGCATCACGCCGTAGGCGATCACGCTCATGAAGGGCGCTCCGGTGGCGCGGATTGCCTCGACCTGCTTGAGGGAAATTTCCTCGATCGCCTCGGCGAACAGCTTGGCGATGAAACCGATCGAAGCAACGATCAGCGCAAGTATGCCGGCGAGCGCGCCAAAACCAACCGCCTTCACGAAAAGGATGGCGATGATGACCTGATGGAAGGAACGGCACAGCGCGATGAGCAGGCGCATCGGCCAGGTTACCCACGCAGGCATCAGATTGCGCGCGGCGAGCAGCCCGATGGGCAATGACAGCAGTATGCCGAGCGCGGAGGAGATGACTGCGATTTCCAGCGTTTCATAGAGGCCCTTGAGCATCAGGGCCATCTTGTCGGCCGCGGTGTCCGGGGGCAGCATGCGGCCGATGAACTTCACGCCGTTGTCGAGCCCGATGATGAAGCGTTCCCAGGTAACGTCCAGAATGGATGCCGCGTAAAAGGCGTACGCGACCAGTGCCAGCCAGGCGCAACGGGCCGGCCAGTTGGGCAGGAACGCCGGCGGGCGGGATGATGTGGCCTCGCTCATTCCCGTCTCCCGCCACCGCCGCGGGGGCCCGGACACAACGGGCGCAGCGCCTGATCCGCGCTGTCTGCCTTACCCCTCACGCCTCATGCCTCACGGTTTTATTCAAGCCAGTCCTCGCCACCATAGATCTGCTTCAGATAATCGTCGGTGAGGCCTTCCGGTGAGCCATCATAGACCACCCTGCCCTCCGCCATCCCGATGACGTGAGTGGCGAAACGCCGGGCAAGAGGCACGTTATGAATGTTGAGAATGACCGGGATGCGGCGACTCTCGGCAATGGACACCAGCAGTTCCATGATCTCGACAGAGGTCTTGGGGTCCAGGGAAGATGTCGGCTCGTCGGCAAGAAGCAGTTCGGGCTGCTGCATCACCGCGCGCGCGATGCCCACGCGCTGCCGCTGCCCGCCGGAAAGCGCGTCGGCACGCTGGTTCGCAAACTGGGTCAGGCCGACCGTGTCGAGCAGATCGAAGGCGGCGGCGATATCTTCGGCAGGATACCTGCGCAGCCAGGCCTTGAACGGCGCCACATAGCCCAGCCGCCCCGACAGCACGTTCTCCATCACCGTCAGGCGCTCCACCAGGTTGTATTCCTGGAACACCATGCCGATGCGCCGCCGCACTTCACGCAACGCCTTGCCACGCAATCGCGAAAGATCGAGTCCGTGGAACAGTATCTGGCCGGCAGTAGGCTCGACCAGGCGGTTGATGCAGCGGATGAGCGTCGATTTGCCGGTGCCGGAAGGGCCGATGACGGCAGTGATGCCACGGCTGGCAAAAGTGATGCTGATGTCGCGCAGCACCGGCACGCCGCGCCGGTATTCCTTGCGCAATCCGCGGATTTCCAGCGCCGGGGGAACTGCACTGTCCTGGGTGATGGCCGGGGACGGAATCAGGGTCAAAACGAAACCTTTATCGTGATAGTACCCGAGAGGCCGCGGGGCAGTCCCCCAGGACTGCCCCGCGGCAGGAAAAACAGCTTCCCGCCCTTGGTTACTGCTTCTTGGCTTTGTCTTCCGCGGCCTTTTTGCGCGCCGCCGCCTCGCGCGCGCTTTCCTTCTCATAGGCGGCGCGATTGAACGGCGTGCCGGTGCCCTCCGCGATTTTACGCACCACTTCCCAGTCCTTCTGGTAGGTGATGGGGAAGAAGCGGTCGGCGCCGCCGAAGGTCTTCTTCATCTCTTCCGGAAAGCGGAAGTCATAAAAGCACTTGGTCATGGTCTTCACCAGGTCGGGATGCAGGTCGTGCGCGTAGGCAAATGACGAGGTCGGGAATACCGGGCTCTTGTAGATGATGCGGAAATCGTCAAGCTTGATTTCACCACGGCTCGCCATGCGGTTGAACACATCCGAGGCGACCGGTGCCGCATCGTAATCACCGGACTCCACGCCCTTTACCGACTGTCCGTGGCCGCCGGAAAACAGCACCTTGTAATCCTTGTCTGGCACCAGCCCCTCGGGCGGGAACAATACCTGCGGCGCAAGGTGGCCAGAATTGGACGATGGCGAGGTATGTGCGACCTTCTTGCCCTTGAGGTCGCCCATTTTCTGATACGGACTGTTTTTCTTGACGATCGTGATCAGGTTGTAGCCCTGGAAGTCCTTTTCATAACCTTTGACTGCAAACGGTATCGCACCGGCGAGATTGACCGCGAAGCCGGTGGGGCCGGTCGAAAAACCACCGACATGCAGGCGGCCGGCGCGCATCGCCTCGATCTCGGCGGCATTGGACTGCACCGGGAAATAAACGATTTTCTTGCCCGTGCACTTGCCAAGATAATCGAGGAAGGGCTTGAATGCGGTCTCGTAGACTGCGGCGTCTTCCACCGGGGTATAAGTGAACACCAGCGTGGAGGGATTCTTCAGGCGCTTGGAATCCTTGGGTTGATCGGCAACAAGATCCTTGTTTTCATCACAATACAGTGTGTCAAGTTCGCCGCGGTGCTTGCAGGCGTCTGCCTGGGCAAACGCAGGAACGGCGATCAGGCTCGCGGCCAACACCAGCAACAGGCGTTGCAGACCGGAATAACGGATTCTCATCTTCATCTCCTTCGACACGTTGGGAACGCAAATCGGAAGCCGGCGGCAGGGGTCGGGATTATTGTGATTATTGGGAACGTGGATACTCTACTGACCACCCCCGCCCCGGTCAAGCATTGCGGATGCTCCGCGGCGGCAGGCTAACGCACTCTTTTGGAAGAGAAATTTTCCTCTATCTGGTCGCGGAAATAGCTGCCTGGAGAGGGCGAACTGAGGAGCCTGCGATGCACCTCGTCCGACACGCCCGAATACTGAACGATGCTGCCGCTGCTGAATTCAATTTCCAGCATGCGGCTGCGTGCGTCGTAGCCGACCGCACGAATGTTTCCCGCGTTGATGCGTTTGCGTTCCATATTGATCCACTACCCTATCTGCGCGCCTCGCTCACAATGCCCTCCAGCAATTTTTCCACGGCAGCCAGGGCCCTGACCGATGACTGCGTCCTGGCGGGTGAGGGCCTGCGGTAGGCCAGATAGACCCTGCCGGGTTCCTGCGGCAGCGTGTAAATGGCAATGGCGTACGGACAGAAGGCGATGTTGTGCGGATCCGCCTCCATGGTATCGCGTGACAGCGCGGCGCTGCAGAATTCCAGCACTTCCGCCTGGCCGTAAATCTGCCGCGGGCGACCAAGATCCTTGCCGGTGCGCTCCAGCATGCTGCCGACGCGCGCGGTGTAATTGAGAACTATGCCACGGTTTTCGATCGCGAACAGGACACGTTCCTTCACATCGTCATACTGCCCTGCGACGGAATGTATCTTGATGTCCGGGGCCGCAGCACCGGCACTGCCTGCCATGAATACGATCAGCGCGAGCGCGCTCAAGACCCTGACATGCATTCAGCCCTCCCCTCTCCCGGCATTGACCGGGACCTTGTCGAAACCCGGCCGCCTCAAGCCGGCAGTTTCCGGATGGACAGCTATTTTGCTCCTCAGCGCGTCCGCAAGCGATTGGGGTAGCGATTTCCGCACTGAGCGCAACTTTTTATCCTATTGATTTTTAAAGATATTTATTTTTTCCGTGGTCTGAAAAACCACATCTTGGACCCGCCAAGAATATTTGCTTGCGGCGCGGGGGGAGTTTTTGTATCTTTACCGCTCTGTTGTCAGCCGGTTAAATCCAACGCCCGCGGCCCTGACTGGACTCCTCCCGGAGGCAGCCAAAGCCGCGGACATTGAGGGAGTTAAGGCCTGTTCCCCATCGGAAAAGGCCAAGCACCCGGGATAGCGACCGGTCGGGGCGCCAGCGGTGCCGGTGTTGGAACCGGCGCAGCAGTTTTGGGTGCCGCCTGTTTTCTGGCAGCAGGCTTTTTCTTGACTGCTTTTTTCTTCTTAGCCGGCTTTTTAGCCGGCTTTTTTTTCGCCGCTTTCTTGGCTACTTTCCTGCTTGCGGCGGATTTACGTGCAACCGCTTTTTTCCTGCTCGCTGGCTTGCGGGCCAGCTTCTTCTTTTTCTTTGTTGCTTTTTTCTTGGCTGCTTTCTTTGCCGGTCTTCTCTTCTTTGCCTTTGCCATGTCAGCCTCCTTGTGAAAATCGCCAAAGACGCCGCAAGCATGCCGCCACGGCGACTTACCACGACAGCCACTCTGCATCTCCGGGGCTGCCGACCCCCGCGCAACCCGCTCCACATCCGGTACGACCGGACCGCTCGCGGGTGCCGCGGCAGTTCTCAGTGCAGGGCCGCTACGGCCTTGCTCACCAGATCGCGATACAAAACATCCGGATCAAGGTTAATCCCGCCCTCCCAAGTCACCACGTTCGACACTGGGTCGATCGCGACGCGGAAGAATCTTTGCTCGTCGGACAGCGCACGGAATGTCCGGGTGGCCACCAGATCACCGAGGTAAACATGGCCTTCCATCCCGTCGTCGAATCGCAACCACAGGGTATAGTTGCCTTCCGCACGAAGATCGGTGACGGTATGCATGCTCGGTCTACGGCTACGGTAGCGTCGATTACGCAGGCTTAGTCCCAAGGGCGCGGTCTCCTATGATGCAGGGCAGGGTTAACCATCAAAAAAATCGGCGGCGCCACCCCGCCGCATCCCGCGCGGGGCTGATCGCCGCCGATAGTGTCGGAAGTGAACATCAATCCCAGCTGAGCGCTCCGCCTGTCTGATACTCGGTGACACGGGTTTCGAAGAAGTTCTTTTCCTTCTTCAGGTCTATCATCTCAGCCATCCACGGAAACGGATTGGCCGCGCCTTCGAACGGCTGGTCGAGTCCGATCTGCTGGCAACGACGGTTGGCGATATAGCGCAGATATTCCTTGAACATCGCCGCATTCAGTCCCAGCACGCCGCGCGGCATGGTGTCCTCGGCATAGCGGAACTCCAGCTCCACCGCCTTGAGCATGAGCGCGCGGATTTCGTCGCGGAATTCTGACGTCCACAAATGCGGATTCTCGAGCTTGATGGTGTTGATAACATCGATGCCGAAATTGCAGTGCATCGACTCGTCACGCAGGATGTACTGATACTGCTCTGCCGCTCCGGTCATCTTGTTCTGGCGGCCGAGCGCGAGAATCTGCGTGAAACCCACGTAGAAGAACAGCCCCTCCATGATGCACGCGAACACAATCAGGCTCTTCAGCAGCTTCTGGTCGCTTTCCATCGTCCCGGTCCTGAACGACGGATCGGTCAGGGTGTCGATGAACGGGATCAGGAATTCATCCTTGTCGCGGATCGAGGCGATTTCATGATAGGCGTTGAACACCTCGCCTTCGTCCAGCCCCAGGCTCTCGACGATGTACTGGTAGGCGTGGGTATGAATCGCCTCCTCGAACGCCTGGCGCAGCAGGTACTGGCGGCACTCCGGCGCCGTGATGTGGCGGTAGGTGCCGAGCACGATATTGTTCGCGGCAAGCGAATCGGCGGTTACGAAGAAACCCAGGTTGCGCTTGACCAGACGGCGCTCGTCCTCGGTAAGGCCGTTGGGGTTCTTCCACAGCTCGATGTCGCGGCTCATCTGGATTTCCTGCGGCATCCAGTGGTTGGCGCAGGCCGACAGGTATTTTTCCCAGGCCCACTTGTACTTGAACGGCACCAGTTGATTGACATCGGTCTGGCCGTTGATAATGCGCTTGTCTGCAACGTTGACCCGGCGCATATCGGGCGCGCTTTCCCCCGCCGCATGCGACTGCCCCGCAGCATCCGCGGACTGCCACGCCAGGGCCGGCCCCGGCCCGGCGCTTGGCGTCGCCTGTTCTTCAAATTGCAGCATCTTCGTCTCCTTTATTGGCTTTATGGGTGGACACTTCCAGCGCGGTTGCCGTTTTTTTATCCATATTGTCGGTAAAACAGCGATTCGCGCCGGTCAAGCAAACCCTTGTTTCTCAAAATCCCTTCATCGCGTAGCCGGCAGGGCATCAATCCGCGCCCGCCTACTGGCATGACTCGCATTCCGGATTGTCGATTGAGCAGAACTTCGCGTCGGTCGCCGGCGCCGCCAGTCCGCCGTCGGCAGTCACCGCGTTAAGCTGGCCGGCCTTGCCGGTCGATTTCTCCGCCGAAGTGGCGCCCAGCGTGCGCAGGTAATAGGTCGTCTTGAGTCCACGCAGCCACGCCAGCTTGTAGGTGTCGTCGAGCCGCTTGCCGGAAGCGCCCGCCATGTAGATGTTCAGCGATTGCGACTGGTCGACCCACTTCTGGCGCCTTGCCGCGCACTCCACCAGCCACTTCGGATCCATCTCGAAAGCGGTGGCGTAGAGGCTGCGGATATCAGGCGGGATGCGGTCAATCTTGGCAAGCGATCCGTCAAAGTACTTGAGGTCGGCGATCATCACCTCGTCCCACAGGTTGAGTTTCTTAAGATCGCGCACCAGGAACTCATTGACCACCGTAAACTCGCCAGACAGGTTCGATTTCACGTACAGGTTCTGGTAAGTGGGTTCGATGCATTGCGACAGGCCGGTGATGTTGGCGATGGTCGCAGTCGGTGCAATGGCAAGGCAGTTGGAATTGCGCATGCCGACCTGGGCGATGCGCTTCTTCAATCCTGACCAGTCGAGCGTGGTCGACATGTCGCATTCGACGTACCCGCCGCGCTCGTCGGCAAGCAGCTTGAGCGTATCGAGGGGCAGAATGCCGCGATCCCACAGCGAGCCTTTGAAGGTCGAATACGGCCCGCGTTCCTCGGCGAGATCGGTCGAAGCCGAGTATGCGGTATAGGCGATCTGTTCCATCGAGCGATCGGAAAATTCCACTGCCGCCTGCGAGCCATAGGGAATGCGCAGCATGTGCAGGCAGTCCTGGAAGCCCATGATGCCCAGCCCCACCGGGCGGTGCTTGAAATTGGAATTGCGCGCCTTGTTGACCGAGTAGAAATTGAGGTCGATCACGTTGTCGAGCATGCGCATCGCGGTGCCGACCGTGCGCCTGAGTTTTTCCATGTCGAGCCTGCCGGTCGACAGATCGAGATGCGCCGGCATGTTGACCGAGCCCAGGTTGCAAACCGCAATCTCGTCGGGACCGGTATTGAGCGTGATCTCCGTGCACAGGTTGGAACTGTGGACGACGCCGACATGTGATTGCGGGGAGCGGATGTTGCAGGGATCCTTGAAGGTGATCCATGGGTGCCCGGTCTCGAACAGCATGGTCAGCATCTTGCGCCACAACTGCTGCGCGGGAACCTTCTTGTAGAGCTTCAACTCGCTGCGCGCCGCCTTGGCTTCGTAGCCGAGATAGGCCGCCTCGAAGGCCTTGCCGAACTTGTCGTGCAGGTCGGGCACGTCGGAAGGGGAAAACAGCGTCCACTCGCCGCCTTCCATGACGCGCTTCATGAACAGATCCGGCACCCAGTTGGCGGTGTTCATGTCGTGGGTGCGGCGGCGGTCGTCGCCTGTGTTCTTCCTGAGTTCGAGGAATTCCTCGATGTCGAGATGCCAGGTTTCGAGATACGAGCACACCGCGCCCTTGCGCTTGCCGCCCTGGTTGACGGCGACGGCGGTGTCGTTCACCACTTTTAGAAACGGCACCACGCCCTGCGATTTGCCGTTGGTGCCCTTGATGTAGGCGCCAAGCGCACGCACCGGCGTCCAGTCGTTGCCAATGCCGCCAGCATACTTCTGCAGCATCGCGTTTTCCTTGATCGCTTCGTAGATGCCATCGAGGTCGTCAGAAACCGTGGTGAGGTAGCAGCTCGCAAGCTGCGAGCGACGCGTGCCCGAGTTGAACAGCGTCGGCGTCGAGCTCATGAAGTCGAAACTCGACAGCACATTGTAAAACTCGATTGCGCGCGCTTCACGGCTGCCTTCCGGCTCGTTCAGCGCAAGGCCCATCGCCACGCGCATGAAGAAAATTTGCGGCAGTTCGATGCGCCGACCCTGAATGTGCAGGAAATAGCGATCGTAGAGAATCTGCAGGCCGAGGTAGGTGAACTTGAGATCGCGGTTGGCATCGAGCGCAGCCCCCAGGCACTTGAGGTCGTACTGGCCAAGCCGCTCGTCGAGAAGCTCGGCCTCTATGCCCTTCTTCACGAACTCGGGCAGATACTCGGCGTAACGCGCGCTCATCTCCGACTGCACGGCTTCCACGCCCAGCGTCTCCATGCGCAGCGTGTGCAGCAGCAGGCGCGCCGTGACATAGCTGTAGCCCGGATCCTGCTCGATCAGCGCACGCGCGGACAGCACCAGCGACTTGCGCACCTCATCCATCGGTACGCCCTCGTAGAGGTCGCGCTGCATCGCCTGCAGGATCGGCTCGGGGTTGACTTCGCGGCCCAGCCCCTCGCATGCATCGCGCACCAGCGCGGCCACCCGCGCCACGTCGAGCGGCTTGAGCGCGCCGTTCTCGGAGACGTTGACGACATGTTGCGTGGATTCCTCTTTCCGGGTTTCGCGCTGCCTGGCGCGCTCCTTTGAGCGTTCTTCGCGATACAGCACGTAGGCACGCGCGATGTCGTGCTCGCCGGAACGCATCAGTGAAAGCTCGACCTGGTCCTGGATGTCCTCGATATGGAACGTGCCGCCGGAAGGCTGGCGGCGCATCAGCGCATTGACCACGCCCTCGGTAAGCTTGGCCACCTGCTCGCGCACGCGCGCGGAGGCGGCGCCCTGACCACCATTGACCGCAATAAACGCCTTGGTCATGGCAATCGCGATCTTCGACGGCTCGAACCCGACCACGGCACCATTCCGGCGTATCACCCTGTACTGGGCGTAAATCGAGTCGGCGGCAGCGGTCGTTTCAGGCGTGGCAAAATTTGCGGTGGGCGCGGACTGAACCGTTTCGGTGGCTAGCTGCATATTGTGACTCCTTGATCGTTATAGGTTTTTTTAGGTTCCGGCGGGTGATTTTCGCCTCGAGCTTCAATACTGCGTCAACCACTATATGTTGTGGTTTGGACTGAATTTGGAACTAATTCTAGTAGCGGGATTTTGAGAACGCAATAGCTTTTGAAGCTTTTTTTAAAAGTTATTGCGAAACCGCAGAAAAAGCCTGTAACAGTCAGATTAATTGCACAATATTTGTGCAGCCTTCCGCCTCGAATCGGCCCTGTTCAGCCCCGCATCGTGGACCCCGCGGAGAGCGGCAAACAGTCTGTCTGGATGGACTTGCCGTGTTGCGGGTTTCCAACACCTCCGGGCCAGTCGCGACTAAGCCGGGCGCGCGATCATGCCCCGGTAGCGCGCCCAGTCGAAGTGTGGCCCGGGATCGGTTTTGCGTCCGGGCGCGATGTCGGAATGACCGACGATATCGGCAATCGGATAGTGCGCTCTGAGCAGGCGCGTGACCGCGGCCAACCTGTCGTACTGCGCGTCCTCGAATGGCACGTCATCCGCCCCTTCGAGTTCGATGCCGACCGAAAAATCATTGCAGCGCCCGCGCCCGCACCAGTTTGAGATCCCGGCGTGCCAGGCGCGCTGCGCGCACGGCACGAACTGGATCAGCTCGCCGTCGCGGCGAATCAGCAAATGCGCCGACACGCGGAGATCAGCGACGGTCGCGTAATACGGATGCGCTGCGGGATCCAGACGATTGCAGAACAGATCAATGATGCCGGGACCGCCGAAGTCGCCCGGCGGCAGGCTGATATTGTGAATGACGATCAGTTCGATCGCGCTGTCCGCGGGCCGATCGTCGCAGTTTGGCGAACGCAGGCAGCGCGCGCCGATGATCATCCCGTGTTCAGAAATCCGCACTTCTGCTCGCACTGCTGCTGTGTGGCGCCAGGGGCAGCACCTCAATTTTATTCAATTAAATCAATTTGTTGAATCAAGCTCATCGTTGATGCCCAGACGCTCCATGCGGTAACGCAGCGCACGGAAGGTGATGCCCAACAGCTTGGCCGCCGCGGTACGGTTGAATCGCGTCTGCTCCAGGGCATCGAGGATCGCTTTTTTCTCGACGGCATCCAGGCGTTCCTGCAACGGCATCCCCGACAGATCGGAAGCGACGTCTTCCCTGTCGTAGCGTGCCGCCGCCAGCTGCAGATCCTCCCGCCTGATCTCGGCGTCCGCGGCAAGCGCGAGCGCGCGCTCCAGCACATTCTCAAGCTCGCGCACGTTGCCCGGGAAGTCATAAGCCTGAAGTTCCTTGAGCGCCGCCGCAGAAAGACGCGGCGCGCTGTCGTCCACCGCCTGCCGCTTCAATATCGCACCCGCCAGAAGCGGAATGTCCTCGCGCATTTCGCGCAGACTGGGCATGCGCAGCTCGATCACATTGAGCCGGTAATAAAGATCCTGGCGGAAAGCGCCGCTTTTCACTTCCTCGGTCAGGTTGCGATGCGTCGCGCTGATCACCCGCACATCAATGTTGTCCTCGCTGGTCGAGCCGACTTTGCGCACCTTCTTTTCCTGAATGACGCGCAGGAGCTTGACCTGCATCAGCAGCGGCAGATCGGCAACTTCGTCGAGAAACAGCGTTCCCCCGTTTGCCGCCTGGAAGAACCCGTCGCGATCTGCCGCCGCTCCCGTGAATGCCCCCTTCCTGTAACCGAAAAATTCGCTTTCCATGAGATTTTCGGGGATGGCACCACAGTTTACGGCGATGAATGGCCCGTCCTGGCGCGAACCCTTGAGGTGAATGAGGCGCGCCGCCAGTTCCTTGCCGCTGCCGGACTCGCCCGTTACGTGGATCGGGGCCTGGTTGCGCGCAAGCTTGTCGATCATCTGGCGCGTCTGCTGCATCAGCGGCGAGTCGCCGATCAGGGTGGGGAAGCCGGGCGCCACCTCCTGGCCGTCGCTGACGCGGCGCTCCGGTCTGGGCAGCTTGAGGGCGGAGCGCACCAGCGTGCGCAGCTGGTTGAGCGAAACAGGCTTGGCGAGATAGTCGAACGCGCCAGCCTTGAGCGCGGCAACCGCGTTTTCGGTGCTGCCGTGGGCGGTAATCACCGCCACCGGCATGCCGGAATGGTTCTTGGCAACATAGTCAAGCACCGAAAGACCATCGCCATCGGGCAGGCGCATGTCGGTCAGGCACAGGTCGTAGCTGTGCTGTTCCAGCAGCGCAAACGCCTCGCTGGTGCTCGCCGCACAATGGGTTTCGAGCCCCATGCGCTGCAGGGTCATGCCCAGCAATTCGCGGATATCGGTCTCGTCATCCACAACCAGAACATGATTTTTAGCGGCGCTCATCATCCTGCCCTGCATAGAACGGTAAACTGCGCCCCGCCGGAAGTTTCCACATATTCAAGCGTTGCACCGTTGGCTTCGCAAACTTCACGCGCAATGTAAAGGCCGAGCCCCGTGCCGCCCGTCGCCGTTGTGACAAAGGGTTCGAACAGCTGGCTGCGCACTGCGGCAGGCACCCCGGCCCCGTCATCGATCACGTCCAATTTTACAACACTGCCGCCGCGCTCCGCGCCCACCACGATGCGTATGCTGGCCCTGTCGCGGCGGCAATGGCGCAGGGCATTGCGGCACAGATTCCACATCACCTGATTGAAATGATTGCGGTCGAACAACACATCGGGGTCAGCCGTCTGCACAATCTCGAAGATCTCCGGCGGGATTTTTTCGATCTGGCAAAACTGGTCGACAAAAGTCTTAAGATAATCAATGACCTTGAAGCTTTCCCGCTGCACGCGGTCACTGCGATTGAGTCGCAGCACATCGTTCACCATGCGATCAAGCCGCCGGCTGTTGTCATGGATAATGCTCAGCAGACGGGTGGTCGTGGTGCTGATCGAGGGCTCTTCCTGCAGCAGTTCGGCGGCATGGCTGATGGCACCCAGCGGATTGCGTATTTCATGCGCGATGTTGGCGGTAAGGCGGCCCAGTGCCGCAAGTTTCATTTGCCGCGCCTCGGCCTGGATGCGCGTCCTGTCCTCGAGGAAAATCACGGCGCCCACCTCGCGGCTTTTGCCCACCGGCACGAACCGCGCTGAAAGGTTGCGGTTGAGCGCCATCTCGCTCGCCACATCGAGCCCGGTAACATCGTCACGCCAGCGTTGCAGGCGCACGGCGAGCGCTGGCGCGTACTCCGAGAGCAGCACGTCGCGCCGCCCGCGCAAGGGACCGAGCACCCGTTCGGCACGGTTGTTGAACTGGCGGATAACGCCGTTGCCGTCGACCACCAGCACGCCGTCCTGCATGTCACGAATCACCAGCTGGTTTACCTGCGCCATGTTTTCGAGGTCGATCTCGCGCCGCGCCGCCAGCTGCTCGCTGGCCAGCGCGCGCCGGGCCAGCGTGTGTGTCAGCCACGCCGTTGCAAAATAGCCGGCTGACAGCAGTCCTGCCTGCACATACAGCGCGAAACTGGCATCGTGAACCAGCACCTCGTAGGTGTGCTCGAGCAGCACTGCGATGCTGGCGAGCGCGGCGTGGAACAATGCAAGACGGCCGCGGCTGATGAGCCCGGCGCCGGCAAGCGTGGTGAGCAGCAGCAGGCCCAGGCCGCTCGATACGCCATTGCTGGCGTAAATCAGGGTCACGATGACCACGATATCCACCGACACCTGCAGCGCAAGCTGCAGGTTGAAGTGCCAGCGAATCTTGATGAGCGCAAAGGATGCAATGCCGAACAGCACGTAGACAGCCGCGACGATCGAGAACATGGTGATGTTGCGGGAGCCGAACTGCAGCTTGTCGCCCCAGATCGCCGCGCATGCAAGCAGCAATACCGCGACGATCAGCCTGTAGGCATTGAAGTAAAACAGCGAGCGCCAGAAGGCGGCAGGGCGTTCGCCCGCCGGCGGGACGGGCTCGGTCACCCAGGGCTGGTCGGTTCGAGCGACGGACATGGCTACCGATAACCGACGGTCAGTCGGATTGCTGATGCAGGCGCTGGTGTTCGGCGCCGCAGTAAAATTTGCCCTGCGCGGCCACGCTCTCGCCGCGCGGCAGGTGCACTCCGCATTGCGCGCAACGCACCATGTCCTCCTCGCTCGCCGGCCGCGGCGCAGACTCGTCGCGGTCCACTTTTCTGCGGTAGCGCCTGAGCACCCAGTAAGCAAACAGCAGCCCCAGGACGAGCAGAATGATTTTAGTCACGCGTTATGCCCGATCAACATGCCGACTGCTAGTCTGCCGCAAGCGCCATCGCGCGTCGAGTACCAGGCAGTGCGCGCTGCGGCAGCAGGCAACTGGCGCAATCAGCCGGCAGTTTTTCCTGATGGCGGCGGCGCGGGCTCCGGATCGATGGCGAGCGCCTCCAGAAACCGCGATACCAGATTGTAGCCCGCAATCGTTGCCGTCAATTCGACCAGCTGACGTTGGTCAAAATGGGGCCGCAGCGCATCGAAAACGCCGTCTGCGACGTGAATTTCACGCGTCATGGCATCCGCATAGGCGAGCACCGCGCGCTGGGCATCGCTGTACAGCCGCGATTCCTGCCATTTGTCGAGCGCGTCGACCTGCGCCTCGCTGAGACCCTCCTGCAGCGCAAAGGGCACATGCGCTCGATACTCGTACTCGGCCCCGTTGACGATGGCCACGCGCAGGATTGCAAGCTCGCGATACATCCCGCCCAGCGCGCACTGCTGGCGTATGGCGGTGAACAGCTTGAGCCAGCCCTCTGCAAGCGGCGGGCTGTTGAGCAGCATCTTGTAGAGGTTGAGCATCTTGCCGCCGCGCTCAGCGCGGATTCTCTCCGCGAGCGCCTTGATCTCGGGATTGCCGTCCTGGTCGCCGTAGGAAACTCGGGCCATGATTTGCTCCAGCGGGAAAGACAAGAAAAAAGGGAAATAAAACGGAAAGAGGCAGGCAATGAGCGGTGCTTCAATTGCCATCAGGCGCCGACCAATGAATGGTCGGGGTGAGAGGATTCGAACCTCCGACTCCTGCGTCCCGAACGCAGTACTCTACCAGGCTGAGCTACACCCCGAATTGTGACGCCAGGCGTCCGTCCATCGCCATCCGGTCCTCAGAAAAAAAGACGCGGCATAGCCGCGCTGTTTCGAACCGGCTGCGGCTGGCAGTACACCGACAGCTTGCAAGCTTGACCTCTTTTACATCTTTTTTACATCTGCAACTTCGCTAATAACTCCGCGTTACCGCAAAGTCTGCCAATTGTAGCAAATAATCGCGGTACTTTGAATTTTGCAGACAATCCAGCGCCGCGCATGCCAGCCGGGACTCGGCGCGAGCCTGGCCGCGTGCATACTCGAGCGCGCCTGTGGTCTTTATTGCCTCCAGCACCGCAGCAAGCTCGTTCAGGCCGCCGTGTTCGATTGCATTGCGGACCAGCGCGGCCTGCGCGGGGGTACCGTTGTTAATGGCATATATCAGCGGCAACGTGGGCTTGCCCTCAGCCAGATCGTCACCGACGTTCTTGCCGATGGCGGCATGATCTCCGGAATAATCGAGCACATCGTCGATCAGTTGAAATGCGGTCCCCAGGTGCATGCCGTAATCGGCAATCGCCTGTTCCTCAGCCTGCGATCCGCCCCCGAGGATGGCGCCGAGCCGGGTGGCGGCCTCGAACAGCTTGGCCGTCTTGTAGCGTATGACCCGCAGATAGCCCTGCTCGTCGATGTCCGCATTGCGGCAATTCATCAGTTGCAGCACCTCGCCCTCGGCGATGACATTGGTGGCGTCGGCGAGCACCTGCAGCACGCGCATATTGTCCACCCCGACCATCATCTGGAATGCCCGCGAATAAACGAAGTCGCCAACCAGCACGCTTGCGGCGTTGCCAAACATGGAATTGGCGGTTGGCTGCCCGCGCCGCAGCGCCGATTCATCGACCACGTCATCATGCAGCAGCGTAGCGGTATGTATGAATTCGACTACTGCCGCGAGTTCGTGGTGATGCCTGCCGCGATAGCCGAAGGCCCCGGCCGATAAAATCACCAGCATGGGGCGCAGTCGCTTGCCGCCGCCGCCAATGATGTACTCGGCAACCTGGCGGATCAGCACAACCTCGGAGTGCAGCCGGCTGCGTATTACTTCATCCACCGCCTGCATGTCGGTCGCGATGAAGGCTCTGATGGGGTCGATGGACACGGGCTAGCGCAAATAAAAACCGCTGATGATACCAGCGCGGCCCGCCTGCGGGAGACATCTCCTGCCCGTGACAGCGGGCACCTCAGGGTCCGCGCCAGCACGACCGAAACAGCGTGCCGCAGCTAAGTGTTTGACGCAAAACCAATCCTCCATGCAGGTCTGCGATGATAACCTTTGACTCGCCGGCAGAATTTTTGTAGAATTCACGGTTTTCCAAAATGCGTTTAGCGGGGTCGTCCATGTATGCGGTCGTAAAAACCGGTGGCAAACAGTATCGCGTGAGCTCCGGCGAAAAACTCAAGATAGAACAGATACTTGCAGACGTCGGCGCCGAAATCGTGCTGGACCAGGTATTGATGGTCGCCGACGGGGAAGCCGTCACCATGGGTTCGCCCCTGGTGCAGGGCGCATCGGTCAAGGCAAAAGTCGTTGCCCACGGGCGCGGTGACAAGGTGCATATATACAAGATGCGCCGTCGCAAGCACTACCGCAAAAGCCAGGGCCATCGCCAGAACTACACCGAGATTGAAATTCTCGGCATTGCAGCTTAGAGAGAATACTCATGGCACATAAAAAAGCAGGCGGCAGTTCGCGCAACGGGCGCGATTCACAATCCAAACGACTGGGCGTCAAGTGCTTCGGCGGCGAACTCGTGCCGGCAGGCAGCATCATCATACGCCAGCGCGGCACCCAGGTTCATGCGGGCGATAACGTCGGCATGGGCAAAGACCATACCCTGTTTGCCAAGGTAACCGGGAAGGTCGAGTTCTCCCAAAAGGGCCCACGCAAGCACAAAATGGTCAACGTCGTCCCTGCCTGACCGCCGCGTGTCCAGACGACAAGGCCCTGTCCAGTGACAGGGCTTTTTTGTTTCTTCCGCTCTGACGGCTACAGCGGCGCGTGACCCCGGAAACATCTTTCGCGCCACACGATATTCTGCTGACATGAAATTTTTTGACGAAGCGCTCATCGAAGTCATTGCCGGCAAGGGCGGCGATGGCGTTGCGGGCTTCAGGCGCGAGAAGTTCGTGCCGCGCGGCGGACCTGATGGCGGCGACGGCGGCCGCGGCGGCAGCATCTACGCCCGCGCCGACCGCAATATCAACACCCTGATCGACTACCGCTATGCGCGCATCCATCGCGCCAAGAACGGCGAAAAAGGGCGCGGCTCCGACTGCTACGGCAAGTCCGCCCCCGACATCGAGTTGCGCATGCCGGTGGGCACGGTGATCAGCGACGCCGATAGCGGCGAGATAATTGCCGACCTCGATCACCACGACCAGCAGGCGCTGCTCGCCAAGGGCGGCACCGGCGGCCTGGGCAACCTGCACTTCAAATCGAGCACTAACCGTGCGCCGCGCCAGTTTACCCTCGGCACGCCGGGCGAGCAGCGCAAACTCAAGCTCGAGCTCAAGGTGCTCGCTGACGTCGGCCTGCTCGGCATGCCCAACGCCGGCAAATCCACATTCATCCGCGCCATTTCGGCCGCGCGCCCCAAGGTGGCCGACTACCCCTTCACCACGCTGCATCCCAACCTCGGCATGGTGCGCGCCGACGTCAGCCGCAGTTTCGTCGTCGCAGACATCCCGGGTCTCATTGAGGGCGCGGCGGAAGGCGCCGGCCTCGGCCACCAGTTTCTGCGCCACCTCTCGCGCACGCGGCTGCTGCTGCACATCGTGGATGTCGCCCCGTTTGACGAGGACGCAAACCCGGTCAAGGAGGCGAAGGCGATCGTCAGGGAGCTCAAAAAATACGACGAGGCGCTTTACCGCAAACCGCGCTGGCTGGTGCTCAACAAGTCCGACCTGCTGGCGGCTGACCAGCGCGAAAAGATCGTGAAAAAATTCATCCGCGATTTGGGCTGGAAAGGGAAAAGCTTTATCATTTCGGCGCTTTCCGGCGAAGGATGCAAGGAGCTGACCTACGCAATCATGGATTATCTGGATCAGGAAGCGGAAAAAGCGCCGCTCGACGATCACAAGGATAAAGCCTCCGGATCCTGAATTCACTCCCGAATCCACTGCACATGTCCTCAGTTCTGAAAAACGCAAAGCGCCTGGTCGTCAAAGTCGGCTCCAGCCTGGTCACCAATCAGGGCCAGGGACTGGATCATGCCGCGCTGTCGCGCTGGGCCGGACAGATTGCGCAGCTCAGGCATTCCGGCTATGAAATCGTGCTGGTTTCAAGCGGGGCCATTGCGGAAGGCATGCAGCGTCTGGGCTGGAAGAAGCGCCCGCGCGCCCTCCACGAACTGCAGGCGGCAGCAGCAGTGGGGCAGATGGGGCTTATCGAAGTCTACGAGTCATGCTTCCGCAAGCACAATCTGATCACTTCGCAGATTCTGTTGACGCACGAGGATCTCGCCGACCGCAAACGCTATCTCAATGCGCGCTCGACGCTGCGCACGCTGCTCGCGCTGGGCGTGATCCCCATCATCAACGAGAATGACACCGTAGCAATCGATGAAATACGCTTCGGCGACAACGACACGCTGGCGGCGCTCGTCACCAACCTGATCGAAGCCGACGTGCTGGTCATTTTGACCGATCAGGCCGGCCTTTATGACAGGGACCCGCGCAAGGATCCGGCGGCCAAGCTGATTGCCGAAGCCCAGGCTGGAGACCCCCACCTGGAGTCTGTCGCCGGCGGTGTGGGCAGCCAGATCGCCCTGGGCGGCATGCTCACCAAGGTGATCGCAGCCAAACGCGCTGCGCGCAGCGGCGCGCATACCATCATCGCATCGGGGCACGAAGACAACGTGCTGCTGCGCCTGGCGCAGGGTGAGCGGGTGGGCAGCCAGCTGGTGGCAGCGAGCGCAACGCTGGCCGCGCGCAAGCAATGGCTCGCCGATCATCTGCAGGTGCGCGGCCGGCTGGTGCTCGATGCCGGCGCAGTCAGGGCGCTCATAACGGACGGCAAAAGCCTGCTGCCGATCGGCGTCAGCGAAGCGCTGGGGGAATTCGAGCGTGGCGAGGTGGTAAGTTGCCTGGATGAAGAACGGCGCGAAATCGCACGCGGCCTGATCAACTACAGCGCGTCCGAAACACGGCGCATCCTGCGCACGCCTTCAGCTGATATCGAAGCAAAACTCGGCTACATCGACGAGCCGGAATTGATACATCGCGACAATCTGGTGCTGCTGTAGCGGGAAACCGCGATCCGGGCTGTGCCCGCCGCAGGCACAGCGGGCGGCAAATCACTGGTGCAGCCGCGGCTTGCCTGATTTGAGCAGCCTGACCGCCTCCTTTGGGCTGCTGACCGTAAACTTGCCGTTGCAGAAAACATCCGCATACAACACGCCATGGTGGCGGTTGATCTGCCTGTATTCGACCGGTCGCCATTGCGGATTGCGGGCGCGCACCCAGGTGCCGTCGGGCCTGCCAACGGCGTAATATTTCTGCTGACGCAGCTCACAGCGCATGCCCTCGAAACTGACGTTGGTGGCGCCGCCGGCACTCTTTATCATCAGCGTGTAGCGCACCACCCCGTCCTCGCCCACGGAAATCGACCCGGCGTCAACGTAAAAACGATGGGGCGAACCGGCATCAGCCTCGAACTCGATAAGGTTCTCAGGCTTGGGATAAGGAGGAATCTGCGCCATGACTTCCGACCACGGCTTCTTTTCCTGATCGTACTCGTAATCCCAGCCCGCCCATTGCGCAGCCGCAGCGGCGGGGAGCATCAGGACGCAGACTGCAAGCAACTGCCGCAAACTCCGGCTTTCAGGCCAGGTCTTCAACCAGCGCGTCCCTGATTCGCGTGTCGACGCTGTCGACGGTGGAATTGTACTGGGGGTGGTCGATGCCCGCGGAGAGCACCGCGCCGCGTCGCAGTGACTGCACCATGGTGCCGTCGAGCTCGAAGCGCAGGAAATGCACTGAGGAGGTCTTTTCCGCGTTTTCGCGCTCCAGATCTTCGTCGGCAATGGCGTAGACACGCTGGCAGCCTTCGACCTTGACCCAGACCTTGTCCTCTATGCCGATCAGCCTGGCGAGCATGCCGTGGCGCTCCTCGGGATCCGGGTATTCGATCAGCATGGTCGCTTTCCAGTTGCTGCCGTCCGGTATCAGCGGATTGTAGGCATCAAGCTCGTCGGTGATGCCCTCCTCCTCGAAGATTTTCTCGGCGCGCAGCATTTCCTGGATCTGGTAGCGGATGGTCAGCTCATCTTCGAATATCAGCGTGACGTTGCTGCCGATCTGCAACGTCCGGTTCTTTTTGTGGGCCATCACCTCGGCGCGAAACTGCGGCCGCGCCCTGGCGTAGGCTTCCAGCGTCATCAGGCTTTCTCGGGTAATTTGTGGCATGGAAAAAATCATGAGGTGTTATGGGATGAGGAGCAGCCGTCGCGCCAGGTCATGCTGCCGTCAAGGTGCGCGCAGGCAGCTGTTTCATAGTCCGTAGGCAATCCGTATCAGGGTAATCGGGTGCTGCTTCTGCGCGCTGCTGCCGCCCATGCCCTGCTGGATATGGCGGCCCGCGATCGCGCAGTCCGAGCTGATGTAATCGGGGTCGGCTTCGGACATCTGCCGGAAGACCGGGCGACCGATTTTCATGGATTGCTCGAAGAATTCGCTTTTCACGCCCCAGGTGCCGTCGTGCCCGGCGCAGCGCTCGACGGTAGTGACCTGGGTGCCGGGGATCATTTCCAGCAGCTCGCGGGTCTTCTGCCCCATGTTCTGCACCCGCAGATGGCATGGGATGTGGTACGAAACCCTGCCCAGCGCCTTCTTGAAGTCGGTTCTGAGCAGCCCGTCCTTGTTGCGCAGGACCAGGTATTCGAAGGGGTCGAACATCGCCTCCGCCACCGCCTTGACATCGGCGTCGTCGGGGAACATCAGCGGCAGTTCCTGCTTGAACATCAGCGTACAGGACGGCACCGCCGAAAGAATGGCGTAGCCCTCGCGCGCCAGTTTGGCCAGCACCGGTATGTTGAGATTCTTGTTGCGTTCCACTGCCTCGAGATCGCCCAGTTCCAGCTTGGGCATGCCGCAGCATGCCTCCTTTTCCACTATTTTTGCCGGAATCCGGTTATGGGCGAGGAGTTTAAGCAGATCATGGCCTATACCCGGCTCGTTGTAGTTGACGTAGCAGGTGGCGAAAATCGCCACCTTGCCGGGCGTGCTCTTGCCGTCCTGCACCGGGAAGGCGCCATCGGGTCGGGCCGTGCTGCGAAACTTGGCGCTGTCGTATTCGGGCAGGACGCGCTGCTTGTGAATGCCGAGCATGCTGTCCATGACCTTGCGCGTGAAGCCGGTCCTGTTTACGGCATTGACTGCCTGCACCACCACCGGGATGCTGGCGAGCTTGCCCAGCGCATCGGTGCTCGACAACAGCTTGTCGCGGAAACTGGCGCCATGCTTCCTGAATTTCAGTGCCTTGGCGCGCAGCATGAGATGCGGAAAGTCGACGTTCCACTGGTGCGGCGGGACATAGGGGCATTTCGTCATGTAGCACATGTCGCACAGATAGCACTGATCGACGACTTTCCAATAGTCCTGCTTGGCGACCCCGTCCACCTCCATCGTCTTGCTCTCGTCGATGAGGTCGAAAAGCGTCGGGAATGCCGTGCACAGGTTTACGCAGCGGCGGCAGCCATGGCAAATATCGTAGACGCGCTCGAGTTCTTTTTCGAGCTTGGCCTCGTCGTAGAAATCGACCGACTTCCAGTCCAGCGGATGACGGGTGGGCGCTTCGAGACTACCTTCGCGTACGGTCATTTTTTTCGAGAGGCGATAAAAGAGAGGAGAGAGGCGGGGTAAAGCAAAAGCTCGTGAAGAGGACCATCCCCTCTCCCCTATCGCCTTTCTCCTCTCCGGGGGTCAGTCGGCCAGTCCGTCCAGCGCTTTCTGGAATCGGTTGGCATGTGAACGCTCGGCTTTGGCCAGAGTTTCAAACCAGTCGGCGATCTCGCCGAAGCCTTCGTCGCGCGCGGTCTTCGCCATCCCCGGATACATGTCGGTGTATTCATGCGTTTCGCCGGCGATCGCCGCCTTCAGGTTGTCGCGGGATTTGCCGATCGGCAGATCGGTGGCGGGGTCACCACAGGCTTCCATGTATTCGAGGTGGCCGTGCGCGTGGCCGGTTTCGCCCTCGGCGGTCGAACGGAAAACGGCTGCCACATCGTTCTGGCCTTCGACGTCAGCCTTGGCTGCGAAATACAGATAGCGGCGATTGGCTTGAGATTCGCCGGCAAACGCGGCTTTCAGATTACCGTGGGTTTTTGATCCTTTGAGTTGCATAAATTTCTCCTTTATAATCAATTAGTTATGACAACTTTGGTGATGGTGTTCAGGCATCATGCAGGAGCGCCATCCAGCGGGAGTTACAGATTTTAGACTTAATCTAATCTGTGAATCAAGTATAAGGCGGGGTGAATGAACTGTCAATTTACCGCCCCGGGGGACGGTGCGTAATTCTCAGTGCGCCAGCATGGCCTCGATTTCAGAGAAAGTGCGCGCCACGGCGCTGGTATGAATGGCAACGCCGAGCTGGCGCGCGATCTGGGTCGCCGAAAAAATGCCGCGCACACGCTGACGCCCCCTGTCATCGCTGTCCACCACCAGCGCATGCTGCCGCCCGGCCTGCTTCAGGGTAGCCACGATATGCCCCACCCTGGCGACCTGCACCTGCTCCATGGCAAGCACCTGCAGGCGTTCCCGCGGCGTCATGATGTCCCGCACCATGACTTCCTCGCGCCGGATGCCGCGTTCCACCGCGACGCGCACCGGATTTTCGCCCAGCACGTCATTAGCGGTGATCACGCCCTGCAATTTCCTGTCCTGATCCACCACCAGCAGCAGCCGCACACCGCGCTGGATCATGCGGCGGCGGGCCTCGTCCACGCTGTCGCCCGCGAGAATGATGACTGCAGTGATGCGCGTGAGATCGGTCATTGCGTCAGCTGCGGGACTGTCCAGCGTCACCTTGTCGGGCACGGCCTGGCTGGGCTGGGCATACCCGATATCCGCCTGAACGAAAGCGGAAGCCAGGGGAGAGTAGTCTCTGAGCATGCGTCCCTCCATCAGCAGAGAACGACGCCGGCGATGCGCCGGCCTGTTAACTCAGACTGTGCCGGGCAGCGGAAGTGCCCGCACAGACCGCTTCAGCGCTCGATCGCGCTGGCCTGGCTGCCGTGCTCGGCGACGTGCGGAGCCCGGCGGCGCAAATAACGCGCAAGCTCGTTCAGGGCCCTGTGGTAGACCTCGCGCTTGAATTCAATCACTGTCTCCATCGGTACCCAGTAGTCGTTCCAGCGCCAGGCATCGAACTCCGGCTTCTCGCTTGCCCGCAGGCAGACGTCGCAGTCGCGCCCGACCAGCCGCAGCAGAAACCATATCTGCTTCTGGCCACGGTAGTTGCCGCGCCATTCGCGGCGTATCCACCTGTCGGGCACTTCGTACCGCAACCAGTCGCGCGTGCGACCGAGAATTTTCACGTGATGGGCGCTCAACCCCACCTCTTCCTGCAGTTCGCGGTACATTGCCAACTCGGGCGTCTCGCCCGACTTGATGCCGCCCTGCGGAAACTGCCAGGAATGCTCCTTTACCCGCTTGCCCCAGAAAACCTCGTTTTTCCAGTTGCAGAGAATGATGCCAACGTTGGGGCGATAGCCGTCACGATCTATCATGTCGATCACCCTATAGTCGGTTGTTCGCCTTGATTTTTTCACAATTCGGAACGGAAAGAAAGCCGCGCATGGCGGCGGATGAACCTCAGATGAACAGCTGCTGCGCGTCGTGGCGGTTCATTTTGCGCAGCGACTCGACAAAACGCGGAAATTCGAGGCCATAGGCCTGCTGCAGGATGCGCCCGCTTTGCTCCAGGTCTTCCCATCGCGGGTTGCCGGGATGGTCCCGGAAAGCGAAAACCGCGACATTGCCCGGCTTTTCAGCCGGCAGGCATACCGTGCCGCCCGGAAAGGCGGCCTCGATGCGCTTGAGGGTTTCATTGAACTCGCGGTCGCCGCCCCACAGGTTGACGACCAGGATGCCGCGCGCGCCCAGCCGCTTGCGGCATGCCTCATAAAACGCCCTGCTCGACAGCGCCTCGACATGCGATTCGGCGTCATAGCCGTCGACAATGATGAGGTCGGGCTCATCCCCGCCATGTCCCACATGCTCGGCGCCGTCACCGACGATGACCGAGAGGCGTTCGTCGTCCCGTGGCACATGGAAATACTGGCGCGCAATCGCCACCACCTGCGGGCTGATCTCGATCACGCGCGTGCTGGCCTGCGGCAACCGGTGATAAATGAACTTGGCGAGCGAGCCGCCACCCAGCCCGATCATCAGCACGCGCTGCGGCCGCGCGTTGAACAGCATGAAGCCCATCATGCTGCGGGTATACGAAAGCTCGAGTTCGTTGGGTTTGGCAATGCGCATGGCGCTTTGCACGGTATCGCTGCCGATATGCAGCGAGCGCACGCCGTATTTCTCACTGACATAAACCGTTTCGGCATCATCGGCCGGCTTGCGCACGCGCCATTTGGCAAGGAATTTCATGCCTGCTCTTAGCTGTTTTCTTTATCGGGAGATCACAAGGTTCGGTAGAATAAAGGCTTTTGCGAATCCGGAACAAGTATGCGCGTCTCGAAGTTTTTCATCTCGACCCTCAAGGAAGCACCGTCCGAGGCGGAAGTGATCAGTCACAAGCTGATGCTGCGGGCCGGACTCATCAAGCGCCTGACCAGCGGCGTCTACACCTGGATGCCACTGGGCCTGCGCGTGCTGCGCCGGGTCGAGGCGGCGATCCGCGAGGAAATGAACGCGAGCGGCGCAGTCGAACTGCTGATGCCCGCGGTGCAGCCTGCCGAACTGTGGCAGGAATCCACGCGCTGGGAACAATACGGCCCGGAACTGCTGCGCATCAAGGACCGGCACCAGCGCGACTTCTGCTTCGGCCCCACCCACGAAGAAGTGATCAGCGACGTGGTGCGGCGGGAAGTGAAAAGCTACCGCCAGCTGCCGCTCAACTTCTACCAGATCCAGACCAAATTCCGCGATGAAATCAGGCCGCGCTTCGGCGTTATGCGCGGCCGCGAGTTCGTGATGAAAGACGCCTACTCCTTTCATGCCGACAAGGCCAGCCTGGACGCCACGTACCGCGAGATGTACGACTGTTATTCGCGCATTTTCACGCGCCTGGGCCTGAAGTTCCGCGCAGTGGCCGCGGATACCGGATCCATCGGCGGCACCGGCTCGCACGAGTTCCATGTTTTGGCTGACTCGGGCGAGGACGCGATCGCATACTGCCCGGATTCGGACTACGCCGCCAACGTCGAACTCGCGGAAGCGGTTGCGCCGCAGGCTGCCCGCGCAGCGCCGACCGCACCGCTGACAAGCGTTGACACGCCCGGCGTGAAAACCATCACCGAGCTGTGTGCGTTCCTCAAAATTCCCGCGCAGCAGACGGTGAAGGCCGTCGTCGTCGACGGCGCTGACGGCAAACCGCTGCTGCTGATGGTGCGCGGAGATCACGACATCAATCTCATAAAGGCTGCCAAGCTGCCGCAGGTCGCCAAGCCGCTCGTGTTTTCGTCGGCCGAGGCGATCCGCGCGGCGTTCGGCGCAGAGCCGGGCTCGCTGGGACCGCTGGGTTTCAAGGGCAACATCATCGCCGACCATGCCGTCATGGCGATGAGCGATTTCGTCATCGGCGCCAACGAGAACGACCGCCACTTCACCGGCGCCAATATCGGGCGCGACTTTCCCGAGCCCGTGGCAGCCGACATCCGCAACGTCGTCGCGGGGGATTCCAGTCCCGACGGCAAGGGCCGGCTGGACATCCTGCGCGGCATCGAAGTCGGCCACATTTTCCAGTTGCGCACCAAGTACTCGAGCGCAATGAATCTTGCATTCCTTGACGAGAGCGGAAAATCCCAGATCATGGAAATGGGCTGCTACGGCATCGGCGTGACGCGCATCGTGGCCGCCGCCATCGAGCAGAACTACGACGAGCGCGGCATTATCTTTCCGCGCGCCATGGCGCCGTTCGACCTCGCCATCGTGCCGATCGGCGCCGGCAAGAGCGCGCAGGTCAGGGAAACCGTCGACAGGCTGTACGCCGAGTTGAGCGCCGCCGGCATCGAAGTGCTGCACGACGACCGCGACGAGCGCCCCGGCGTGATGTTTGCCGACATGGATCTGATCGGCATACCGCACCGCATCGTCGTCGGCGAGCGCGGCCTCAAGGACGGCAACATCGAGTACAAGGGACGGCGCGATGCCCAGGCCCAGCCGGTGGCGCTGAAGGACGCACTTGGGTTCGTGCAATCAAGGCTATGCTCAGGCTGATCGCGCTGGCATGCGCGCTGTCGCTTGCCGCGACGGCAAGCCTGCCGCTGCCGGCATGGGCAGGCCGACAGATGTACGAGCCGCTTTCCGCCAGCGTGCGCGCCGGACTGCAGGCGGCCATCAGCGACCAGGCCGTGCCCTTTCTGGCGTTCGCCACGGAATCGGAGGCGCGCGCCTGGCTCAACGCCATGTCCGGCAAGCTCGCCAGGCGCATGCCCGACCGCGTCAGCCGCGAGGAATTTCTGGTGACGGTCCACTACGAAGCGAAGCGCGCCGGACTGGACCCGCAAATGGTGCTGGGACTGATCCAGGTCGAAAGCAATTTCCGCAAGTACGCCGTGTCGAGCGCCGGCGCCCGCGGCTACATGCAGGTCATGCCGTTCTGGGTGAAGCTGATCGGCGGAAGCGAACACAACCTGTTTCACCTGCGCACCAACCTGCGCTACGGCTGCGTCATCCTCAAGCACTATCTGGACATCGAGAACGGCGACCTGTTCCGCGCGCTCGGCCGCTACAACGGCAGCCTGGGCAAGGCTGAATACCCCAACCTGGTGGTGCGCGCGTGGCACAACGAATGGCAGTATCCGCTGCGCACCGCCGACGCGCCGCCCGACGGGCGCAGCTAGACGGCCTGCATGCGCACAGGCGCGGCCTGCGCCCTTTGCGCCGAGCGGAACAGATCCTCGATCGACATCTGCATGTTTTCGGCGATCCGCGCCGAGATCTCATGCACCAGGCTGTCGAGTTCAGCATCAGAATCGCGCGACGGCATCTGCGCATCGGCGCGAAAAACGAAAAGACGGTAGACATCCTCGACCTTGATGGCAGCCGGGTCGCGGCTCAGCACCCAGCCTGACGGCGCAGCGCGGCTCACCCATGCCGCACCCAGCATCGCCTCGAGAATCGCCTCGATGCGCTCCACTCTTACCTTGACTGCGCCATGCAGTCGCGACAGCACCACGACCTCGCCATTCTGCTGCGACTGCCAGAGTATGCGCAGTATCTGCAGCGCGTCGAAGAAATCGCTGCCCGGCATCGGGCGTCCCTGGCCCGCGCGCTCGCGCCACTCCGGCAGCACCGCCACCACTGCTGCGCCGAACAGCACCACCAGCCACGACAGGTAGATCCACAGCAGAAAAACCGGTACCGTTGCAAAAGCGCCGTACACCAGCTTGTATGTCGGAAACTGCGTGATGTAGAAGGCGAAGCCGCGCTTCATCGCTTCGAACGCCACGCCCGCAAGCAAGCCGCCCAGCAGCGCATCCTTGAGTGCAATGCGCCGGTTGGGCATCGCCACGTACAGCATTGCAAGCGCCAGCGACGTCAGCACCACCGGCACGGTCTTCAGCAGCGCTACGCCCGCCCCCGGTATGTCGCTGACCAGCCCCATCGACAGGCTGACCAGCCAGGAGGTCAGCGACAGGCTCGCGCCAATCAGCAGCGGTCCGACCGTAAGCAGGGTCCAGTAGATGAAAATGCGCTGCAGCAGCGGCCGCGGCCGGGTCACGCGCCAGATCTCGTTGAACGCGCGGTCTATGGTCATCAGCATCATGATCGCGGTCAGCGCCAGAAAGATGATGCCGACCGCAGTCAGCTTGGCCGCGCTGCTGGTGAACTGTTCGGTGTAGGCCGCAATGGCATCGGCCGATTCAGGCAGCATGTTGTCGAACATGAACTGCTCGATGTGCTGTGTCATGGCACTGAATACCGGAAACGCCGAAATCAGCGTCAGCGCCACCGTGATCAACGGCACGATGGAAAGCAGCGTGGTGAAGGTAAGGCTGGAGGCGATCTGCAGGCAGCGATCTTCGTAAAAACGCCTGCCCACGATGCGCCAGAACTCGACCAGCCTGGCAGTTGTCAGCGGCATGTCCGTCCTCGCAGTGCGAAAGGCTTCTATATAATACCTTCACAGGAGCAAGCACGATGAAGGAAATACTCGTCCTCTATTACAGCCATGGCGGCGCGGTGAAGCAGATGGCACAGCTGGTGGCGCGCGGCATCGAGCAGAACGGCGGCGTCGCAGCGCGCATCCGCACCGTACCCAGAGTTTCGGCGGTATGCGAAGCTGTGGAGGACGCGGTGCCCGAAACCGGCGCGCCATATGCCGAGCTCCGGGATCTCGAAGAATGCATCGGCCTTGCCCTGGGTTCGCCCACGCGCTTCGGCAACATGGCCGCACCGCTGAAATATTTCTGGGACTCGACCTCGGGGTTGTGGCTGAACGGCGCGCTCGCCGGCAAGCCTGCTGCCGTATTCACCTCGACCGCCAGCCTGCACGGCGGCCAGGAGACTACACTCGTTACCATGATGCTGCCGTTGCTGCATCACGGCATGACCATCGTCGGCCTGCCCTATACCGAAGCGGAACTGATGACCACGGCCAGCGGCGGCACGCCTTATGGCGCCAGTCATCATGCCGGCGTCGCCGGCGACCTGCCGATGACCGATCACGAAAAAAAACTCTGCATCGCGCTTGGCCGGCGCCTTGCCGCCATCGCGCTCAAACTCGCCGCATGAGCCTGGGCGTCGAGGCGCGGCGGCAATTGCGCGCGCACCACCACGGCGTGCTGTGCACCATCTCGCGCGCGCTCGAAGGCTATCCCTTCGGTTCCGTCGTGCCGTTCGTGCTCGACGCGCAGGCCCGCCCCTTGATCCTGGTCAGCCGCCTTGCCGAACATACCCGCAACATCGGTGCCGACCCGCGGCTCAGCCTGCTGGTTCATGCGCGCGACGCGGCAGGTAGCGACGTGCAGGAGGATGCGCGGGTGACGCTCATGGGAAAAGCCTGCGCAATCGCACACGCCGGCGGTGCCGGAGAAGGAGAACGCTATCTGCGCTACTTCCCCGCCGCACGCGCCTATCTCGGACTGGATTTCGACTTTTATCGCATCGAACCGGTCACGCTGCGGGTGGTGGCGGGTTTCGGCAAAATACACTGGATCAGCCGCGAGGCCTACGCACCGCCGGCCGCTGCGCTCGCCGAACATGAAGGCGAGATCATCGCCCAGATCAACCGTGACCACGCACAACTGCTGCGCGACTGCTGCCGTCTGCAGCACCAGCGCATGACGGTGAACGCGGAGATGGTGGGCATCGACTGCGACGGTTTCGACGTGCGCGCCGACGGCGAAATCCTGCGCTTCGGTTTCGAAGGCTGCATCAGCGATGCTGCGCAGGCGCACGCCGCGCTTGCCGCCATGGCATGCAGGACGACGGCGTCGTGATGCAAAACCGCCTGTACATGCTCAGCGCGGGCAGCCTCATCGCGTTGATGGCGCTGTGCGTGGCGTGGGAACTGTGGCTCGCGCCGCTGCGGCCCGGCGGTTCATGGCTGGCGCTCAAGGCGCTGCCGCTGCTGGCGCCATTGCCCGGCATCCTGCGTCGCAGAATCTATACCTACCAGTGGTCGTCGATGCTGATACTTGCCTATTTCATCGAGGGCGTGGTGCGCGGCTACGCAGAAAGCGGGCTTTCGGCGCAGCTGGCGCACGCCGAAATCGCATTGTCGCTGCTGTTTTTCGGCAGCGTGGTCGCCTACGTGCGGCTGACGGCGCTGCGCGAGCGGGCCGGACGCCGCGCCAGCGCACCGAAGATATAAAAAATCAATTAAAACAATATATTATGTAAATATGGGCGCGCCCGCTGCTAGAGCTGGGGATTCAGCCGCTCGAGCTTGGAGTGCAGCTTGTTCAGCGCATTGATATAGGCTTTGGCCGAGGCCACCACGATGTCGGTGTCCGCGCCCTGGCCGTTGACGATGCGCCCGTTCTTGGACAGGCGCACGGTCACCTCGCCCTGGGAATCGGTGCCGCTGGTGATGTTGTTGACCGAGTACAGCAGCAGGCTCGCACCGCTCCTGGCAACCGTTTCGATCGCCTTGAACGAAGCGTCAACCGGGCCGCTGCCCTGCGATTCGCACGGCTTTTCGGTGCCGCCTTCCGAAACCACCAGCCGCGCAAACGGGAGTTCACCGGTCTCCGAGTGCGCGGTCAGCGACACCAGCCGGAAATGCTCGTTTTCAACGTGCTCGATCTCCTCCTCGGTGATCAGCGCCTGCAGATCCTCGTCGAATATCTCGCGTTTCTTGTCGGCGAGATCCTTGAAACGCTTGAATGCAGCATTCAGCGCCTCTTCCGAATCGAGCTGTATGCCTATCTCCTGCAAACGGGTCTTGAAGGCGTTGCGCCCGGAAAGCTTGCCCAGCGTGAGCCGGTTGGTGGTCCAGCCCACCGATTCGGCGCTCATGATCTCGTAGGTCTCACGGTGCTTGAGCACGCCGTCCTGGTGGATGCCCGATTCGTGCGCGAAGGCGTTGGCGCCGACAATCGCCTTGTTGGGCTGAACCGGGTAGCCGGTGATGCTCGAGATGAGCTTGGATGCCGGCACGATCTGCGTGGCATCGATGCTGGTGTCGCAAGGAAACATGTCCTGGCGGGTGCGTACCGCCATCACGATCTCCTCCAGCGCGGCATTGCCCGCGCGCTCACCGAGGCCGTTGACCGTGCATTCGACCTGGCGCGCGCCATTGAGCACAGCCGACAGCGAATTCGCGACAGCGAGCCCGAGGTCGTTATGGCAATGCACCGACCATACCGCCTTGTCGGAATTCGGTATGCGCTCGCGCAGCGTCCTGATGAGCCCTCCGAACTGCTCGGGCAGGGTGTAGCCGACCGTGTCCGGCACGTTGATGGTGGTGGCGCCAGCGGCAATCACGCGCTCGAGAATGCGGCACAGAAAATCGATGTCCGAGCGTCCGGCGTCCTCGGGTGAAAACTCCACGTTGTCGGTGTATTCGCGCGCCCACTTGATGGCCCGCACCGCCTGCTCGACCACCTGCGTCGGCTCCATGCGCAGCTTCTTTTCCATGTGTATGGGCGAAGTGGCGATGAAGGTATGCAGGCGCGGCGAACTGGCGACGCGCACCGCTTCGCCGCAGCGCCGGATATCCTTTTCGTTGGCGCGCGCCAGGCCGCACACCGTGCTGTCCTTGATCGCGCGGGCGACCGCCCGTACCGATTCAAAATCGCCGTCGCTCGCGGCGGGAAAGCCCGCCTCGATGACGTCGACGCGCATGCGCTCAAGCTGGCGCGCAATGCGTATCTTTTCTTCCTTGGTCATCGACGCGCCGGGGCTCTGCTCGCCGTCGCGCATCGTGGTATCAAATATGATCAGTTTTTCCTTGGCCATGCCGGTCTCCAGTCCTGACTCTGCCGCTGCGGACATGCATGCCGCATGCGGATGAAACGATGATAGCTCCCCGGGCGGTGGTTGCGCCGGGCCGAAACAACAAATTGTGGGGTAAGTTTAGCGCGCGCGAACGCGCAGCAGCAGGCCGGCCAGCAGGAGGCTGGCTGAAAGGGAAAGCAATTTGGCCTGAGAGTTCATGGAATCAAATATAAAGGCTTTCAGGCGTCCGTGCAAGTCCGCCCGCAAATTCGCCCTACGGCCGCTACGCGCCCGCCGCAGGTGGAGGTCCCTCGTGCTTTTTGTCGGCGCGACCGCGCGTCAGCTCCCATATCCAGATGACATAGCCCGAGCAGCCGTAGCTCACGAAAAGGATGAACAGCATTTCCGGCAGGGTGCTGGAAAACGTCAGCAGCAGCACCATGCCCATGGCGATTGCCACCACCACCGAAAACGGCACGCTTTTGCGCAGGTTGATGTCCTTGCCGCTGTAGAACTTGAAGTTGCTCACCATGGACAGTCCCGCGAACGTCGTCAGCAGCCAGGCTAGCCAGATCACGTCCTGGCCCTTGACCTGATACTCGTTGAATGCCCACACCATGCCCGCGACCAGGCAGGCCGCGGCTGGGCTCGGCAATCCCTGGAAGAAGCGCTTGTCGGCGACCTCCAGCGTGGTGTTGAAGCGCGCCAGCCGCAGCGCGGCACAGGCGCAATAGACGAAAGCTGCTATCCAGCCCAGCTTGGTGGTGAGCCACGAGCCCAGGATGGGGATGTTTTTCATGAAGGCGAAATCGTCCAGCGCCCACACGTAGACCACCAGCGCCGGCGCCACGCCGAACGACACCATGTCCGACAGGCTGTCGTACTCGACGCCGAACGCGCTTTGCGTGTGGGTGAGCCGCGCCACGCGCCCGTCGAGGCCGTCAAACACCATCGCCACGAAAATCGCGATCGCCGCATGCTCGAAGCGCCCGCTCATTGCCTGCACGATCGCGTAAAAACCCGCAAACAGCGCAATGGTGGTAAGCAGGTTCGGCAGCAAATAGATGCCGCGCCGCGGGAACCGCGACCTGATGAAAATCTTGTGTTCCTTGGGTTCGCTCATATCGCTTTCTGCGGCGACGCCTTGCGTGGCATACGTGCCTGCCGGAAGTTTATACCACCGAACCGGAGGGCAAAGCCAACGCTAGTGTCCCGAGTCGCTAGTTCGTTGATCAATCCGTCGTCGTTCCAGGAGCCCATACACCGCAAAAGTTGCCGAAATCGGCGTCAGACGCGAAGCAAACTGCAGCCAGGTTGGACACCTGGCGAGGATTTGCGACAAAGTATGGCGCCGATTCTCGGCATCTTTTGTTCAGCGAATTAGCGACTCGGGACGCTAGGGCAGCACCGCAAGCACGGTTTCGGTGGCGTAGACCTTGTCGCCCACGGCTGCCCGCGGCACCGCGGCAAGCGGAAGGTAGACGTCAACACGCGACCCGAAACGGATGAAACCGTAGCGTTCACCGCGGCTGAGCCTTTGTCCGGGCTTCGCATAGCACAGGATGCGGCGCGCAATCAGTCCTGCAACCTGCACGCAGGTGACGTCTGCACCATCGGGCGTCCTGATCCACAGCGCGTTGCGTTCATTCTCGAGCGAGGCCTTCGCCAGGTCCGCGTTCACGAACTTTCCCGGGAAATACCAGGCATCACGGACTTCGCCGTCCACTGGGCTGCGGTTGGAATGCGCGTTGAACACGTTCATGAACACGCTCACCTTCAGCGCTTCACGCTTGAGGTAGGGATCCTCGGCGCGCTCGACGACGACGACGCGCCCGTCCGCCGGCGAAAGCACCGCCCTGGGATCGGCGGGCACGGTGCGCGGCGGGTCACGGAAGAACTGCAGAACGAACAGCGCGATGATCCACAGCGGCAGTGCCCACCCCAAACCCGCAAACCAGTGGACGACAGCAGCAGCAGCCAGCGACGCGGCGAGAAACGGCCAGCCCTCCCGGGCAATGATGGGGTGCGGGTAATTGCTCACGCGATGCGGCGGGAGGCAAAAGAGCTTGCAACTGCCTGCTCTTCGCGCCTCACGACTTGCGCCTCATTAGTTTTTCGACTGGTCGACGAGACGGTTCTTCTTGATCCACGGCATCATGTCACGCAGCTTGCCGCCGACGACTTCGATGGCATGCTGGCGGCCGATGCGGCGCATCGCGTTCAACTTGGTGGCGCCGGTCTGGTTCTCGAGCAGGAATTCCTGGGCGTAGGCGCCGGTCTGGATTTCCTTGAGTATCTTGCGCATCTCGTTCTTGGTTTCTTCGGTGATGATGCGCGGACCGCGAGTGAAATCGCCGTACTCGGCATTGTTCGAGATCGAGTAACGCATGTTGGCGATGCCGCCCTCGTACATCAGATCGACGATGAGCTTGAGTTCATGCAGGCACTCGAAGTAGGCCATCTCCGGGGCATAGCCGGCCTCGACCAGGGTTTCGAAACCAGCCTGGACCAGCGCGGTGCAGCCGCCGCACAACACGGCCTGCTCGCCGAACAGGTCGGTCTCGGTTTCTTCCTGGAAGGTGGTCTCGATGATGCCCGCCTTGCCGCCGCCGATTGCGGCCGCATAGGACATCGCCATGTCGCGCGCCTTTTTCGACGGATTCTGGTGCACCGCGATCAGCATCGGCACGCCGCCACCCTGGGCGTAGGTGCCGCGAACGGTGTGCCCCGGGGCCTTGGGCGCCACCATCACCACGTCGAGGTCCGCGCGCGGCACGACCTGGCCGTAGTGAATGTTGAAACCGTGGGCAAACGCGAGTGTCGCGCTTTTCTTGATGTTGGGAACAACGTCCTCGCGGTATACCTTGGCGATATGCTCGTCGGGCATCAGCATCATGACGAAATCGGCACCCTTGACGGCTTCGCCGACATCCTTGACGCTGAGGCCGGCCTTCTTCGCCTTGTCCCACGACGCGCCGCCCTTGCGCAGCCCGACGGTTACCTTGCCGCCGGAATCCTTGAGGTTGAGCGCATGGGCATGGCCCTGCGAACCGTAACCGATGATGGTGACCTTTTTGCCCTTGATCAGCGAAAGGTCGGCGTCCTTGTCGTAATAAACCTTCATGATGATTCCTCTGTCCCTCTGGTTAAATTCGTGAAAAGCGAAGCTGCGGGCACATGCGCGGTTTCCCGGAGACCGTCCCGCCCTGCGCCCTGCTAGACTTTCAGTACCCGGTCGCCGCGGCCGATGCCGGAAGCGCCGGTGCGTACCGTCTCCAGAATCGCGCCGCGGTCGATAGCCTTCAAAAAAGCGTCGAGCTTGGAACCGGTGCCGGTGAGCTCGATGGTGTAATCCCTGTCGGTGACATCAATGATGCGGCCGCGGAAGATGTCGGCCATGCGCTTCATTTCCTCGCGGTCCTTGCCGATCGCCCGCACCTTGACCAGCATCAGCTCGCGCTCGATATGGTCGCCTTCGGACAAATCCACCACCTTGACCACATCGACCAGCTTGTTGAGCTGCTTGGTGATCTGCTCGATCACCTCGTCCGAGCCAGTGGTAACGATGGTCATGCGCGACAGCGTTGCATCCTCGGTCGGCGCCACAGTCAGCGATTCGATGTTGTAGCCACGGGCCGAAAACAGACCCGACACGCGGGACAGCGCGCCCGCCTCGTTTTCCAGCAACACTGAGACGATATGACGCATGCCTACACCAGGATCATTTCGGAAAGGCCCTTGCCGCCGGGCACCATCGGGAATACGTTTTCGGTCTGGTCGGTGATGAAGTCCATGAACACCAGGTCCTTTTTGCGTGCAAACGCCTCTTTCAGCGCCGGCTCGACGTCCGCCGGCTTGTCAATGCGCATGCCAACATGGCCGTAGGATTCCGCCAGCTTGACGAAATCCGGCAGCGCATCCATGTACGACTCGGCATAACGGTTGCCGTGGAAGAATTCCTGCCACTGGCGCACCATGCCCATGTAACGGTTGTTGAGGTTGATAACCTTGATCGGCAGCCGGTACTGCTTGCAGGTCGAAAGCTCCTGGATGCACATCTGGATCGAGGCTTCCCCGGTGACGCAGGCGACCTGGGCCTTGGGGTGCGCGAGCTGCACGCCAATCGCATACGGCAGCCCCACGCCCATGGTTCCCAGCCCGCCCGAGTTGATCCAGCGCCGCGGCTTGTTGAATTTGTAGAACTGCGCCGCCCACATCTGGTGCTGGCCGACATCGGAGGTGACGAATGCCTCGCCCTTGGTGATCGAATAAAGCTTCTCGATCACGAACTGCGGCTTGATGATGGCGCCTGAGCGGTCATACTTGAGGCAGTCGCGGCCGCGCCACAGTTCGATCTGCGCCCACCAGGTCTTGAGCGCCGCCTGGTCGGGCTTGACCTTGCCCGCCTGCAGCTGCTTGATCAGATCCTGCAGCACTTCGCGTACGTTGCCGACGATGGGCACGTCAACCCGCACCCGCTTGGAGATCGAGGACGGATCGATGTCGATATGGATGATGGAACGCGGCTCCTCGAAGAAATGCTTGGGATTGCCGATCACGCGGTCGTCGAAGCGCGCGCCAATCGCCAGCAGCACATCGCAGTGCTGCATCGCCATGTTGGCTTCATAGGTGCCGTGCATGCCGAGCATGCCGACGAACTGCGGGTCGGTCGCCGGATAGCCGCCCAGCCCCATCAGGGTGTTGGTGCAGGGGAAGCCCAGCAGGCGCACCAGCTGCGCCAGTTCAGCCGCCGCTTCGCCGAGGACGATGCCGCCGCCGGTGTAAATCATCGGCCGCTTGGCGCCCATCAGCATCTGGATCGCCTTCTTGATCTGCCCGGCATGCCCCTTGACCACCGGATTGTAGGAGCGCATCGCGATGGTCTTGGGGTATTCGAAATCGGCCTTCTGGGTGGTGATGTCCTTGGGAATGTCCACCACCACCGGGCCGGGCCTGCCGGTTGCCGCGATGTAAAACGCCTTCTTGATGGTCGAGGCGATGTCCTTCACGTCCTTCACCAGGAAGTTGTGCTTGACGCACGGACGCGTGATGCCCACGGTGTCGCACTCCTGGAAGGCGTCCTGCCCGATTGCATGCGTCGGCACCTGGCCGGTAATAATCACCAACGGGATCGAATCCATGTAGGCCGTGGCAATGCCGGTCACGGCATTGGTCACGCCCGGACCCGATGTCACCAACGCCACCCCGACTTTTTCGGTGGAGCGCGCATAGCCGTCGGCGGCATGCACTGCACCCTGCTCGTGGCGCGCAAGGACGTGCTTGACCTTGTTCTGCTTGAACAACTCGTCGTACAGGAACAGCACCGCGCCGCCCGGGTAGCCGAATACGTATTCGACGCCCTCTTCCTGCAAGCACCGGATTACGATCTCAGCGCCATTCAATTGCATATTCAATCCCAACCCGGTTTAAAAACGGAAACGTGCAACATTACCGGTTGGCGGCCTGTTGGTCAAGCAAAATATCCCTGTAAACAGCATGATAGCCGTGCGCAGCGCGCACTCAACCGCCTTCGCTTGCACCCTATTGACGTTTTGCTAAGATGCGCTCGACCACGCGGCTGCGCTTATGAACCAGGGCAGGGCATAAGGCGGGCGTGTTTTGCGGCGATCCTGCGCACGCCCACACAAAACAGACAAGGCGACGCCACTGGCTACCCATAAGGAACTGTCCGACTTTCTGGCAGAAGTCGAACGCCGCGCTTACAAACAGGCGCTGTATGCCGTTCGCGACGAGCATGCCGCGCTGGACATCGTGCAGGACACCATGCTCAAGCTTGCGGACAAGTATTCAGCACGGCCACCGGCAGAACTGCCGCTGCTGTTCCAGCGCATCCTGCAAAACACGATACGCGACTACTACCGCCGCCAGAAAGTGCGCACCCTGTGGACCATGCCGATTTCGTCGCTTTTTGGCGGCAGCGAGGAAGACAACGACCCGCTGGAAACTTTGGAGGTGCAAAGTGACTCCAAATTTTCGGAGCCTCCGGCAGAACAGATGGAGCGGACCCAAGTTCTTGGTTTAATTGAAAAAGCACTGGAGAAACTGCCTGCACGTCAACGTCAGGCGTTCATATTGCGTTACTGGGAGGAAATGGATGTCGCCGAAGCGGCGAAAATAATGGGTTGCTCCGAGGGGAGTGTGAAAACGCACTGCTCCAGGGCGACCCATGCGCTTGCTGTGACGCTGAAAAAACAGGGGATTACGCTATGAATCAACACGATCAACAAGATCAGGAACTGGCCGCAAGAATCGTCCGCCGCCTGAACGAGGGTGCGGATGGGCTCGATTCCAGCACGCGCGAACGCCTGCTCGGCGCACGCAAAGCCGCGCTCAGCCGTTACCGCGAAGAATCCGCCCCGGCATGGAGTGCGGCATGGGCCGGCAATGTCCTGTCCCGGTTCACCGAGCGGCACGTTTTTGGCGTGCGTTACCTGCTCCCGGTACTGGTCCTCGTACTGGGACTGGCCAGCATTCTCTATTGGCAAAACACCCCTGTTAACAACGACATTGCGGAAATTGATGTCGAACTGCTGACCGACGACCTGCCTATCAACGCCTACCTCGACAGGGGCTTCGATTCATGGCTAAAACGCTCGTCGCGCTGATCGTCGCACTATGCCTCGCTTTTCCCGCCTACGCTGCCCAAAGTAAGGCTGCCACCAAAAAAGAAGCCAAACCCGCCTGGACCGAGCTCAGCCCGGCCCAGCAGCAGGTTCTCGCGCCGCTTGCGGGTGAGTGGCACGAAATGGACACCACCCGGCGCAAAAAGTGGGTGGCGATTGCCAACCGGTACCCGAAAATGAAACCGGCGGAACAGGAACGCCTGCAAAAACGCATGAAGGAATGGGCGGCACTGACTCCCGAACAACGGCGCGCAGCCCGCGAAAAATTCCAGACCGTAAAAAAACTGCCCCCTGAAAAGCGCAAGGATGTCAGGCAGCAATGGCAGCAGTATCAAAAATCGCTTGCGGCCCAGCCCGAACTGTCTCCCTCAGACCCCCCGGCGCCGCCGGAAGCACCGTCCACCGAAGCGCCGGCACCCGCCACAGGCACGGCACGCGCGACCACCGAGTAAAAGCCCCACGCTGCATGAATCAAGCCCTGGCGCCTGCCACCTCACCCGGCCTGGCAAGGCGCGCGCTGTCCATGGTGTACGAAATCCTGCTGCTGGTCGCCGTGCTGATTACCGGTGCGCTGCCGTTTATGCTGCTGACCCGCGAAGCCGACCCTTCACTGGCCCGCCTGCTGCTGCAACTCTACCTGCTGGCGCTGTGCGGCGTGTACTTCATCTGGCAATGGTTGCACGGCGGCCAGACCCTGCCCATGAAAACCTGGCGCATCAGACTCGTCACGCGCGACAGCGCCCCGCTCACCCTGCGCCGCGCCGTGTGTCGCTACCTGCTGGCGCTCGCCGGCCTGGCGCTGCTCGGGGCCGGATTCCTGTGGGCATTCATCGACCGCGACAGGCAGTTCCTGCACGATCGCCTGGCGGGAACGAGGATTGTCAATGATGAAGACGGAAGGATGAAGGCGAAACGGTAAGTCGAACCCAATGCACCCTTCATCCTTCCACCTTCATCCTTGCCTTTATCTCCTCTCCTGCCACCACAGCATCATCATGGCGATGCCGAGGAAAATCAGCGTGGGCATGATGGCGCTCAGTACCGGCGGCCATTCGTTCAGCAGCCCGAGGTGGCCGAACAGCCGGTTGAGGAAATGGAAGGCCAGTCCGAGCATGATGCCGGCGAATATCTTGGCGCCTATGCCGCCCTGCCGGCGCTGAAAATAGGCGAATGGCAGCGCCAGCACCATCATCACCAGCACCGCTATCGGATACAGGATCTTGGTCCAGAACGCGATCTCGTAGCGCAGGGTCTTTTGCCGGTTTTCGCGCAGATGCTGCGCGAAGGAATACAGGCGCCACGCCGACATCTGGTCGGGCTTGACCAGCAGCACATTGAGCAGGGCCGGATCGAGCACCGATTGCCAGCTGGCCTCGCTCAAGGACTTGGTGCTGGTTTTGCGGTCCTCGAAGCTGGTCTGCACAATGTCCTTGAGCATCCAGCGGCGCTCCTGCAGGTAATTGCCGCTGCCGGCGAGACTGATCGAGCGCAGGCGGTGGACATCGTCGAATTCATAGATGCGCACGTTCCGCAGGGAAGAGTCGGGCATGACCTCGCCGACGTTGATGAAACTCTTGTCGTCCTTGATCCACAACCCGGAGCGGAATTCCTGCGCCACCAGCCCGGTGATCGCCTGCGAGCGCATGCGCAGCGCGAGTTGCTCGGCGGGTGGCGCCACGAATTCGCCGAACACGAAAGTCAGCGCTGCAAACAATCCGCCCACCCCTACCAGGGTTGCCGCCATGCGCACAACCGACAGCCCGGAAGTGCGCATCACCGTGTACTCGGAGCTCTCCACCAGCTGCGCCAGGGCAAACAGCGTGCCGATCAGCGCCGCGATCGGGAACAGCTCGTAAACGTGATTGGGCACCGATAGCAGCACGTGCAGCAGCACGTGCCGCAGGCGGTAGTTGCCGCGATCCAGATCCTTGATCTGCTCCACCAGATCGAAGAACGCGAACAGCATGAGCAGCGCCGCGAACACCAGCGCCGTCGCCGTGAGAATCTCCCGCGTGAGATAGCGGCGCAGCGTTCTCATCGGAACAGCCGGAAGACGGAAAACACCATGAGGCGCCGGTAAAACAGCGTCGCCAGCAGCAGCAGCATGCACAAATGCACGACCCATACCCCGACGGTAAAGCTCAGCCGCGTCTGCGCGATCGCAGCCTGCACGATGGACAGCAGGTTGCTGTAAGTCATGAAGACCAGCAGCGCGAGCACCAGGTTCATCGAACGCCCGGCGCGTGGATTGACAAAAGACAGCGGGATCGCGAGCAACGACAGGATCAGGGCCGAGAACGGCAGGCCGAGGCGCCACGACAATTCCGCAAGATTGGGCGGCGTTCGCGTGAGCAGCAATTCGAGCGTGGAGGCCGTCTTGGTGGTTGGCGCGCGCACCGCGGCCTCGGCAGTCTCGATGCGCATTGCATAGCGCTCGAACTCGTAAATTTTGTATTCGGCGCTGCCGGGCTGGCCTTCGTAGCGCCGCCCGTTGAGCAGCACCAGGAAACGATCGCCGTTTGCCGCGGTTTCCTGGAAGCCGCGGCGCGCCACCATCACGCCAGCCTTGCCGGTCTGGATCGAACTCACGAACACGTTGGCGACCAGGTTCTCGGAACCGGACACCTCTTCCACGAAATACACGCGCTCGCCCTGCCGCGATTCGCGGAACACGCCGGGCGCAACGTTCGACACGTCGTCGCGGCTGTCCATCAGGCGTCGCAGTTCCTCGGACTTGCCCACCGCCCACGGCGACAGCAGCGTGGACAGCAGCGCGATCGTGAACACCAGCGGCAGCGCGAAAACCAGCACCGGCCGCACCCACTGCACCAGGCTCACGCCGCACGAAAACCACACCACCATCTCGGAGTCGCGGTAGCCGCGCGTCAGCGTCAGCAGCACGGCGATGAACAGCGTCAGCGACAGCAGCACCGGAAGGTAGTTCACCAGCGTCAGGCCGAGCAGGGCAACCACGCCGGTCGAAGTGATCGCACCGCTTGCCGCCTGACCGAGCAGGCGCACCAGCTGCGTCGTCAGCGTGATGCCCAGCAGCACCAGAAAAATGCCGATTGCCGCTGTCGTGAACTCGCGCAGCAGGGCCTTACGAAAGATCATGCGGGCGCTTTACTTTAGAGGAGAAATGCGCAGATAATCGACTGTCGGATTGCGACACCATCGCATCAAAATACAGTCGCTGCAATCGTTGAATCAGCATGGGAGTTGAACGTGGAATTTAGCATAAAAAGCACCATGGCAGGCCGCCAGAAAAGCGGCTGCGCCGTGGTCGGCGTGTTCGAATCGCGCAAGCCCAGCGCAGCTGCAGCGGCGCTCGACCGTGCAACCGGCGGCTATATCGGCAACGTCATGCGCCGCGGCGACATGGAGGGCAGGGCCGGTTCCGTGCTGCTGCTGCACAGCGTGCCGGGCGTCGCCTGCGAGCGCGTTCTGCTGGTCGGTCTCGGCCGCGCCGAGGACTTCGGCGACAGGCAGTATCGCGAAGCTGTCGCAGCCGCCGTAAAAACACTTGCCGCCACCGGCGCGGGCGATGCCGAGATGCACCTCACCGCGCTTGCCGTCGGCAGACGCGACGTCGCATGGCGGGTGCAGCAGGCAATAGCGGTGGCGGGCGACAGTGCCTACCGCTTCGACCAGATGAAAAGCAAAAAGGAAAGCGCCCCGCCCGCGCTGCGCAAGCTCGCCTTGTGCGTCGACGCCGCGGCAGCGCGCGCCGCGGAAACCGCACTGAAACGCGGCGCGGCGGTGGCGCACGGCGTCGCATTCGCCAAGGATCTCGGCAACCTGCCGGGCAATGTCTGCACGCCGTCTTATCTCGCCGACCAGGCGCAGGTGCTGGCCAAGGCCCACCGGCTGGGCCTGGACGTTCTCGAGCGCAAGGACATGGAAAAGCTGGGCATGGGCACGCTGCTGTCGGTGGCGCGCGGCAGCGCGCAGCCGCCCAAGCTGATCGTCATGCAGTACCGCGGCGGGCCGAAGAAGGCGCAGCCGGTGGCTCTGGTCGGCAAGGGTGTCACCTTCGACACCGGCGGCATTTCGCTCAAGCCGGCGCCCGAGATGGATGAAATGAAATTCGACATGTGCGGCGCGGCAAGCGTATTCGGCACGCTCAGGGCGGTCGCCGAAATGAAGCTGCCGATCAACGTGGTCGGCATCGTGCCGGCCACCGAGAACATGCCCGGCGGCAAGGCCACCAAGCCCGGCGACATCGTCACCAGCATGTCGGGACAGACCGTCGAAATCCTCAACACCGATGCCGAGGGACGGCTCATCCTGTGCGATGCGCTCACCTATGCCGAGCGCTACAATCCTTCCGCCGTGGTCGACATCGCCACCCTCACCGGCGCCTGCGTGATCGCGCTTGGCCATGTCGCATCGGGCCTGTTCGCCAACGACGACGCGCTGGCGAAGGAACTGCTCTCCGCCGGTGACGCCGCGCACGATCGCGCCTGGCACATGCCGCTGTGGGACGACTACCAGGAACAGCTTAAAAGCAACTTCGCCGATTTCGCCAATATCGGGGGGCGGCCCGCCGGTAGCGTCACCGCGGCGTGCTTCCTTGCGCGCTTCACCAAGAAATTCAAATGGGCGCACCTGGACATCGCCGGCACCGCCTGGAAGTCCGGCCGTGAAAAAGGCGCCACCGGCAGGCCGGTGCCGCTGCTGACGCAGTTCCTGATCAACAGAAGCGCGAAGAAGGCGTAGGCAGTGCGCGGCAAGCAGCGCGTGCATGCGCGGCTCACCGTTTACCGAAAATGACGCAGATTGATTTCTACACCAACGTGAGCGACAAGCTGCACACCGCCTGCCGCATCACCGCCAAGGCCCACGGCCAGGGCCTGCGCGTCATGCTGTTCTGCCCCGACGCGGAAACCGCGCGACATGTGGACCGCGCGCTGTGGATCAACCCGCCGCTCGGCTTCGTCCCGCATTGCTTTCCGGACGACCCGTTGGCGGCGGTGACGCCGGTCATCGTCGACCACCAGGGCGGCGACCCGCCGCACGACCAGGTGCTGCTCAACCTGCGGCCGGAATGGCCGCCGTTTTTCAGCCGCTTCCAGCGCCTGATCGAAATCGTCAGCCTGGACGACGCGGACCGCCAGGGTGCGCGCGAACGCTACAAGTTCTACCGCGACCGCGGCTATGAAATCCGCACCCATGACCTGTCGAAAACAAGCCAATAGGCTGGATTAACAGGATTCATGCGGAAAGTGACCGAGGATTGCCGCGTGCCGGATTTCCGTACTGTTAATCCCCCAATTCCTGTCCGCTAAGGTTTTTGCCGCAATGGCACAACACCCCGACGAAGACAGCAGCGACGATCTTCTGGCGCGCGCCGATGCCTTGCTCGCCCGCCATCGCAGCACCGCGTCCGCGCCGGCCGCGTCCCAGGCACGCAACGCCGCGGACGATGGCACAGCCGACATCCCGACGCTGACCGACATCGTGATCGTCTCCGGGATCGCGCCCGCAGCGCCGGCGGGCCCCGTTCCCGCGCAGGCAGATGAGGCCCCGGCCCCTGCGGACACCGATGCCGCAAGCGGACCCGTGGCGACCCCCGAGCCCATGCCGGAAATGGAAGTGATCTCCCGCGTGCAGTCGCAGAACCTGGAGCACAGCGTCTATCAAAAGCTGAAAAAAGGCCTGGACGAACAGATTTCAGGGGTGATCCAGCAGAACTTCATGCCGGAAATCGGCGCTGCGCTTGACCAGGCGCTGCAGAAAATCTCCCGCGACCTCAATGCCAACATCGGCGCCATGGTGCGGGCCTCGATCCAGGAGACCCTGCACCTGCAGATGAAGGACCTGCGGCTCGCGCTCGAATCCAAGGCGGCGCAGGACGCGGGAGCGCAGCCTGCCTCAGGTATAATGCCGGCTTTTTCTGCGGCGCCTCCCCTGCCCGCAACACACATGGAACTCGCCAAGAGCTTTGAACCGTCCGCAATCGAGGCGCATTGGTACCCGGTCTGGGAAAGCAGCGGCTACTTCAAGGCCGGCCTCGACGCCGCCAAGTCCGACAACTACTGCATCCTGCTGCCGCCGCCCAATGTCACCGGCACGCTGCACATGGGCCACGCCTTCCAGCACACGCTGATGGATGCGCTCACGCGTTACCACCGCATGCGTGGCCACAACACGCTTTGGCAGCCCGGCACCGACCACGCCGGCATCGCCACCCAGATCGTGGTCGAGCGTCAGCTCGAAGCAAAAAACATATCGCGTCACGACCTCGGCCGTGACAAGTTCCTCGAGCGCGTATGGCAGTGGAAAGAAGAGTCGGGCTCCACCATCACCCGCCAGATGCGGCGGCTCGGCACCTCCTGCGACTGGGAGCGCGAACGCTTCACCATGGACGAAGGCCTGTCCTTCGTCGTCACCGAGGTGTTCGTGCAGCTGCACCAGGAAGGCCTGATCTACCGCGGCAAGCGGCTGGTGAACTGGGACCCGGTGCTGCAGACCGCGGTGTCCGACCTCGAAGTCGAATCGCGCGAGGAAGACGGCAAGCTGTGGTACATCCGCTATCCGCTGGAGTCGGGCGAAGGCCATGTCATCGTCGCCACCACGCGCCCCGAAACCATGCTCGGCGACGTGGCGATCGCGGTCAATCCCGACGATCCCGACTACAAGGAAATCATCGGCAGCCGCGTCATCCTGCCGCTCACTGGTCGCAGTATCCCGGTGATCGCCGACGACTACGTCGATCCCGCGTTCGGTACTGGCTGCGTCAAGATCACTCCGGCGCACGATTTCAACGACTACCAGGTAGGCGCGCGCCACAAGCTCGCGCCCATCAATATTTTCACGCTCGACGCCAGGATCAACGACAACGCGCCCGAGGCCTACCGCGGGCTTGACCGTTTCGACGCGCGTGCACGCGTGCTCGCCGACCTCGAGACCCAGGGCCTGCTGGTCGAGGCCAAGCCGCACAAGCTGATGGTGCCGCGCTGCGGCCGCACCGACGCTATCGTCGAACCCATGCTCACCGACCAATGGTTCGTGAAAATGGACGGCCTGGCGCGTGCCGGTCTCGACGCGGTGGCGCGCGGCGAGGTGAAGTTCGTGCCCGAAAACTGGACTTCCACCTACAACCAGTGGCTCACCAACATCCAGGACTGGTGCATATCGCGCCAGCTGTGGTGGGGCCACCGCATTCCGGCGTGGTACGACGCCGAGGGCAATGTCTACGTCGGCCGCAGCCGCGAGGAAGCACAGGCCAAGTACGACCAGGCGCTGCTCGAGCGCATACAGGCCGGCGAGAACGTCACCGCTTGCGAACTCGTCCAGGACGAAGACGTGCTCGACACCTGGTTCTCCTCCGCGCTGTGGCCGTTCTCCACGCTCGACTGGCCGCAGGACAACACGGCGCTCAAGCTCTACCTGCCCTCTTCGGTACTGGTCACCGGCTTCGACATCATTTTCTTCTGGGTGGCGCGCATGGTGATGATGACGCTGCACTTCACCGGCAAGGTACCGTTCCGAGAAGTCTATGTCACCGGCCTGGTGCGCGACGCCGAGGGCCAGAAAATGAGCAAGTCGAAAGGCAACATCCTCGACCCGCTCGACCTCGTTGACGGCATCTCGCTCGACGCGCTGGTGGCAAAGCGCACCGCCAACCTGATGAATCCGCGCCAGGCCGAAAGCATCGCCGCCACCACGCGCAAGCATTTCCCGCAGGGCATTCCGGCCTTCGGCACCGACGCGCTGCGCTTCACCTTCGCCAGCCTCGCCTCGCACGGCCGCGACATCAAGTTCGACCTTGCGCGCTGCGACGGCTACCGCAATTTCTGCAACAAGCTGTGGAACGCCACGCGCTTCGTGCTGATGAACTGCGCCAGCAAGGACACCGGGCTGGATGATGCGCAGCCGCTCGAGCTTTCCATCGTCGACAAATGGATGGTGAGCCGCGTGCAGCGCGCCGAGGCCGAGGCGCAGCAGGCGTTCCGCGAATACCGCTTCGACAACCTCGCGCGCACGATTTACGAACTGACCTGGGACGAGTACTGCGACTGGTACGTCGAGCTTGCCAAGGTGCAGCTCAACGGCGGCAATGAAGCGCAGCAGCGCGCCACGCGGCGCACCCTGGTGCGGGTGCTGGAAACCATCCTGAGGCTCGCCCACCCGGTGATTCCCTTCATCACCGAAGAGCTGTGGCAGAAAGTCGCGCCGCTCGCCGGAAAATCGGGGGCAAGCATCATGCTGCAACCCTACCCGCAGCCGCAGCCCGAGCGCATCGACGAAGCGGCCGAGCGCGAAATCGGCGCGCTCAAGCAGATCGTCAACGCCTGCCGCACGCTGCGCAGCGAAATGAACATCGCGCCCTCGCAGAAAGTGCCGCTGCTGGCGCAGGGCGGGCGTACACGCCTGCAGGCCTTCTCGCCTTACCTCGCGGCGCTGGCGCGGCTGTCCGAAGTGGTGATCGTCGAGGAACTGCCGCAGGCCGAAGCACCGGTGTCCATCGCCGGCGAATTCCGGCTCATGCTCAAGATCGAGATCGACGTCGCCGCCGAGCGCGAGCGCCTCGGCAAGGAAATCGCGCGCCTCGAAAACGAAATCGTCAAGGCGCAGGCCAAGCTCGGCAACACCAGCTTCGTCGAGCGCGCACCGCCGCAGGTGGTGGCCCAGGAAAAACAGCGCCTCGAAAAATTCAGCGCCGAACTCGACCAGGTGCGCCAGCAGGCCGCCAAGCTCGGCGGTTCGTGAACCCCGATTTCACAGGATTAATCAGGGCTAACAGGATATACAGGATTAGCTGCCGCCCCTCTCCCCCGCCCTCTCCCCGCTACCGCGGGGCGAGGGAGTTTTTTGCCTCAAAGTTCAAATCCTGCTCATCCTAGCCATCCTTTCTATCCTGCCCAACTCTCCCCAGCGCGGCACCCCATGAAACACACGCTGCGCGCTTTCCGTCACCGCAACTACCGGCTGTTTTTCTACGGGCAGTCGCTGTCGGTGATCGGCACCTGGATACAGCTGATCGCCATGAGCTGGCTGGTCTACCGGCTCACCGGCTCGGCCTGGCTGCTCGGGGTCACGGGCTTTGCCGGGCAGATCGCCATCCTGGTGCTCGCTCCCTTCGGCGGCATCTGGGCCGACCGCTTCGACCGCAGAAAACTGCTGCTTGCCACCCAGGGCATGGCCATGGTGCAGGGCCTGCTGCTCGCCGGACTGACTTACGCCGGCGCGGTCGAGGTGTGGCACGTGATCGCGATGGCCATGCTGCTCGGCGTGGTGATGGCCTTCGACACGCCGATCCGCCAGTCCTTCACCTCGGAAATGGTGCCCGACAAGCAGGACCTGCCGAGCGCGCTCGCCTTCAACGGCTTCATGCAGAACTCCGGGCGCATGATAGGCCCCACCATCGCCGGCCTGCTGCTGGCCGTGACCAGCGAGGCGTTCTGCTTCCTGATCAACGGCATCAGCAAAATCGCCGTGGTCACCAGCATCATCCTGATGGTGATTCCGGCGCGGCCCAGGGCGGCGACCGCCACGCGCATCTGGCACGGACTGCGCGAAGGCGTGGCCTATGCCTGGAACCTGGTGCCGATACGCGTGCTGCTGCCCATGCTCGCGCTGGTCAGCGTCACCGCCACGCCGTACCAGACGCTGATGCCTATTTTTGCCGCGGAAGTGTATGCCGGCGGCGCCGAAACCCTGGGCTTTCTGGTGGGTGCCGCGGGACTGGGCGGCGTGGTCGGCATGCTCTATCTCGCCTCGCGCCGCGACGTGCGCGGGCTCACGCGCTGGCCGGTGTATGCCTCGGCCATCGCCGGCACCGCACTGATCCTGTTCTCGTACTCGCAGCTGCTGTGGTTCTCGCTGGCGATGATCGCGGTGGCCGGCTTCGGCATCATCGTCACCGCGATGTCGGTGTCCACCGTGTTTCAGACCATCGTCGAGGACCAGAAGCGCGGTCGCGTGATGAGCTTCTTCACCATGGCCTTCCTCGGCATGCAGCCGGTGGGCAGCCTGATCGCCGGCGCGCTCGCCTCGTGGATAGGCGCGACCCACACCCTCGCTGCAGGCGGATTGTGCTGCATCCTCGGCGCGCTGGTGCTGTGGCGCAGGCTGCCGCTGCTGCGCAGCCACATCCGCCCGATTTACGTCAGGCTGGGCATCATCGACGAGTAGCGCGATCGCCTGGCCGCCAGGATTGCCGGTTCCGCCCGGGCTGGGCTAGACTGCGGCAACTCTCCTTACGCTGAATGCGCTGGAACAAGCCATGGATGTGTTGACGGCAACCGCAATGGCGGCCGGCCTGGGCTGGGCAAGCGGCGTGCGGCTTTACGCGGTGCTGTTTTTCCTCGGCCTGCTGCAGCATGCGGGCATCTACGCGCTGCCGCAGAACCTGCAGGTGCTGGCCCATCCCACCGTCATGGCGGTTTCAGGTTTTCTGTTCTGCGTCGAATTTTTCGCCGACAAGGTTCCGGGTCTGGACACGCTGTGGGACGCCCTGCACACCTTCATCCGCATTCCGGCAGGCGCCGTGCTCGCAGCAGCGGCGGTGGCCAGCGGCGACCCCGCGCTGGGCATCGCGGCCGGCCTACTGGGCGGGGTGATCGCCGCCGGCACCCACCTCACCAAGGCCGGCAGCCGCGCCCTCATCAACACCTCGCCCGAGCCATTCAGCAACTGGACCGCCTCGTTCAGCGAGGACACGCTGGCGCTGGTAGGGCTGTGGACGGCGCTCAAGTACCCGCTGGTGTTCCTGGCGCTGCTGGCAGTATTCATCCTGCTCGCGCTGTGGCTGCTGCCCAAGCTGTGGCGCGGCCTGAAACGCGTGTTCGGCGCGCTGCGCACAACCTAGGATGAAAGCACCCGCCAAAGCACTGCCGGCTGCCGCTGCGCAGCGCACCGAGCAGGTCGATGCCCGCATGCTGGGGCTGATGCGCTGCGTGCTCGCGTTTTCGGCGCTCGCCATCATCTGGATAGACCCCTCGGAGCCGCAGCGGCTGGTGGCGCTGACGTATGCCTCGCTTGCCGCCTACTGCCTCTACAGCACGTTAATCGCCTTCATCGCGTGGCGCGCCGGCTGGCCTGCGCCCGGTCGCTTCGCGCACTGGGCCGACGTGTTTTTCTACACCTTCCTGATCGCGCTGACCGAGGGCACCAACAGCATTTTTTTCCACTTCTATGTGTTTGCGGTGCTGGTCGCCGCGCATTCGCGCGGCTTCCGCGAGGGCATGGCGGTTACCTGCGTTTCGGTGCTACTGTTTACGGTGGTGGGCATGACCACCGCGCCCTCGGGCAGCGAATTCGAGCTCAATCGCGCGCTGATCCGCCCGGTATACCTGTTTGCGCTCGGCTACATGATCGCGTTCTGGGGCGGCTACGAAATGCTGCTCAAGCGCAGGCTGCGGCTGCTGCAGGAAGTCAACAACCTGTGGAACCCGCGCCTCGGCGTGGACCCTGCCATCGGCGCCAACCTCGAACGCCTGCTCAATTTCTACGATGCCGACGCCAGCGACACCTGCCTGCTGGTGCTGCGGCGACCCGGCGCGCCGGCGCGGTTCCTGCTGTATACGGCGACGCGGCGCCAGCCCGGGCAGGCGGCGCTGCCCAATGAAATCACCGAGAGCACGGCCGAGGCGCTGCTGCGGCTGCCGGAGTCGGTGGGGGCCGCCTGGCGCGACCCTGCACAGTCGCGCTGGCCGTGGCGCCGGGTATATGTCGCGCACGACATCGAACTGCACGCGCCCGCCGCGGACCTGCGCGACGAATGCGCGGCGCTGGCCAACCTGCTCGACACGCGCGGCTACGTGACCGTCCCGTACTCGCAGCGCGACGGCGTCACCGGCAGGATTTACCTGACATCCGAGGCGCGGTCATTCGGGCAGACCGACATCGATTTTCTGGCCCAGGCCGCGGAGGCAATCGCGGTGGTGGTCGAGAACATGAGCCTGATGGAAGAGCTCATTTCGCGCGCCGCCGAACACGAGCGGCTGAAGATTTCGCGCGACCTGCACGACACGACGATACAGCCCTACATCGGCATCAAGCTCGCGCTCGAGGCGCTGCAGCGCGACGCCGGCGCCGACAGCCCCATGGCGCAGCGCATCGCCGAACTCGTCGACATGGCCGGCATGACCATACGCGACCTGCGCTCCTACACCGCCTCGCTGAAGGAGCAGACGCCGATGCCCGGCGAATTCCTGGTGGCGGCGGTCAGAAAGCAGGCTGAGCGCCTGGGCCGCTTCTACGGCATCGCGGTCGATGTGCAGAGCGACATTTCGGCGCACCTCAACGGGCGCGTCGCGGCGGAAGTGTTCCAGATCATTTCCGAGGGTCTGAGCAACATCCTGCGCCACACCACGGCGAAGGCGGCCCAGGTGCAGATCCTGTGCGAGGGTTCGATACTCATGCTGAAGATAGGCAACGCCGCCGGCGAAGGCGCCGAGGCGCCCGCCGCGGCCGCCAGCTTCACCCCGCGCTCGATACAGGAACGGGTGCAGGCGCTGGGCGGCACCACCTATGTCGAGCGTGGCGCGGATGGTTATACTACCGTGCATTTGATGGTTCCGATCTGATGCCACCGCATAATCCATCCCCGGCAATACGGGTTTTTCTCATCGACGATCACCGCAGCATCTTGTGGGGTCTGGAGCGGCTGATCGAAGGCGGCACGCCGCCGATGCGCGTGATCGGCAGTGCCGCTTCCTGCGGCGAGGCGCTGCCGCTGCTCGAAAAAACTCCGCCCGACGTGATCCTGCTCGACATGGACCTCGGCAGCGAAAGCGGGCTCGATGCCATTCCGCAACTGCTCAGTGCCTGCCCGGCCAAGATACTGGTGCTGACCGGCGTGCGCGACGTCTCGCTGCACGACAAGGCGGTGCTCGCCGGCGCGCGCGGCGTGGTCGGCAAGGAAGCCCCGGCGGAAACCATACTCACCGCGATTGCCCGCGTGCACGAAGGCCAGCTGTGGCTGGACCGCGCCGCCACCGGCCGCATTTTCGTGGAGTTCTCGCGCAAGGGCTCGGCGCAGGCCGCCGATCCGGAGCAACTGAAAATCGAGTCGCTCACCGAGCGCGAGCGCCAGATCGTGACGGTCACGGCCAACCACGCCGGCGCCACCGCCAGAACCATCGCCGAGCAGCTGCACATCAGCGAGCACACGCTGCGCAACCACCTCACCGCGATCTACGACAAGCTGGGCGTGGCCAACCGCCTGGAGCTGTTCGCCTACGCCCACAAGCACGGCCTGAACAAATCCGCCGCCTGAAGCCCCCGCCCCGGATCGCCCCCTGAGGCCGCCGGGCGCCTGCCGGCACTGCCCGCCCCGAACATGAGATAATAGCGCCCATGGAAAATTCGCAACCCCCATCACCGCGCCAGCGCCTGCAGGCGCTATTGGCCATCCCCGAACGAGACCGCACCGATACCGAGTGGGATGAAATCAACGAACTCGAGATCATGCTCGCCCCCGGCAACCGCGAAGGCGCGCCCGTGCCGACCCAGAACGTGCGGCGCGACGTGTCCTCGCCCATGGGCCATCACCGGCCGAACGGCGGCGGCGCCAACGGACAGAACAACAAGAACGGCAAGAACAAGCGCTCGGGCAAGAAATTCCACAAACGCCCGCCGCGCGGCAACGCCCCCTGAGCCGCAGGGCGGCGCCCGCAAAACGCCCGCTCAGATCAGGTTGATGGTCTGCGCTGACCCGGCAATCACGTAGCAGCGCTCGGTATTGGAAGTCGCGTCCGCGGGCTGCAGGAAAAATCCCGCCCGGCCGGGGAAATAGCTCGGCGACACGCCCACCAGGGTTTCGCCATCCTTGAACACCACGCGGATCTTGCGGCCCAATGGCGGCTTGTTCATGTCGAACTCCTTGCGGTCCTGGTGCTTGGGATCGCCGGCGAAATCCCTGACGAAAAAAACCGCCTTGAGGTCCTTGAGCTGAACCTCGACCGGCTTGCTTCCCGGCGGCGCTTCGGCCTCGTTGAGGTGGAAATGCGGGCGCGAAGGCTCGAAATCGAAAGTGACCCCTCTGAGCAGGCGTCCGTCGAGGTAACGGGCAACCACCTTATTCATCATTCCCTCCGCGCAAGGATGGAACCGGGCACCCAGAATACGACTGCTGCCGCGCGCCCGCAAGCCGGGGCGCAGCGCACCTCGGGACAGCGCCGGCGCCCGGGCCGGACTGCCGCAATCCCGGCCTGAGGCGCTTTTCACACGGGTTTTTTGTCAGACGCACACGGCATCCTGTGCCTTGACCAGCCGGTGGGCAAGCTCGAGCGCCATGCGCCGCCACAGGACGGGGTGCTGCCGGGCGATGTCCGCGAACCTCTGCTCGGGCACCTGCGCGACGACCACCCTGTCGATCGCGACCACGGACGCCATGCGTCCCTTGAACGGCTCCAGCAGGCCGATCTCGCCCACGTGCATCCCTGCGCCGTAAGTGGCGATCTCCTCGCCATGCTTGCGGATGGAAACCTGCCCCGCAAGAATCAGGAACAGGTCGCCGCCGCGCTCGCCCTCGGTGATGAACACCGTGCCCGGGGCGAACTCCCTGAGCCTGATGGACAACGCCAGCACAGCGGCGATGTCTGAATTTCCCTCAACCAGGAACTGGCTGCGCAGCGCATTGAGCAGCGCGGCGCGGCCATCCTTTCCCTCGTAACGCTCTATCACGATCCATTCTCCTTTTCATCAGCGCAGGATCAGCCCTGCGGCAGACTTCAAAAGGGAAACTCGACATGGAGCGCGACACGCGCCGGCGGAGAGCGCAAGTCAAGAAGATAACGAGGGAAAGTGATCGGGCAGCACATGAGATTACCGGCAGCCTGAACACCTGCCCTCGGCAATCTCTCGGTCATGGAGCGCAAGGCTCTTTAGACCAGTGACTTTGCGTCCCCGCCTTTCGGTCGGGTTTGCCCTTTACGAAGTTGAGCGGGTTGCGCACTAGCGCACTGACCCCGACTCGGCTGTGACAATATTCCCAGCCGCGCGATTACAGTTATGCACTTTGTCACGAATCGATAAATTTAGGGCGCCTGACAAAATGACTTCATGTGGCCCCTCACCCCCACCCTCTCCCCGCAAGCGGGGAGAGGGAGAACTTAATTTTGTCAGACGCTCCTGGTGTGGGACGCGGGCGTCCACACAACACGGTTGTCCGGGTCGTTCGGGTGCCGGCGCGGCCGCATCAGGATGCAGGCAGCGCCGGCGTTGTAAGATACGCATCTTTACGCACGCCCATCACCACAAAACAGCAGGGGGAGATCGCATGACACGCATTTCATTCGCAGGCATCGCGCTGGCCGGCATGGCATCGGCCGCACTGTTTTCAGCTCACGCCACCGCAGCCGACGCCGCCGCGAACTATCCGAACAAGCCGATACGCATGGTGGTGCCGTTCTCGCCCGGCGGCACTTCCGACACGCTGGCACGCATCCTCGGCCAGAAACTGACCGAGGCCTGGGGGCAGCAGGTGGTGGTCGACACCCGCCCCGGCGCGAGCGGCATCATCGGCGCCGAGATCGCCATGCGCGCGCCCAGCGACGGCTACACCCTGCTCCACGCCAACATGAGCCAGTGGGCGACCAACCCCAATCTCTACAAGGTGAGCTACGACACGCTGCGCGATTTCGCGCCGGTGAGCCTGGTCGCCACCGCGCCGCAGCTGCTGGTGGTCAATCCCGGCGTGGCGGCGAAATCGGTGCAGGAACTGATACAGCTCGCCAGGGCCAAGCCCGGCACGCTCAACTTCGGCTCCGGTGGCGCGGGCACGCTCGCCTACCCCGCGGGCGAGATGTTCAAGTCGCTCGCCGGCGTGAACCTGGTGCACATTCCCTACAAGGGCACCATACTCGCCTTGAACGACCTGCTCGGCGGCCGCGTGCAGCTGGTGTTCTCCGACATGCCGATCGCGCTGCCCCACGCCAAGAGCGGCAAGCTGCGCGCGCTGGCCGTGACCAGCGCCAAGCGCACGCCGCTTCTGCCCGACATGCCGACGGTGGCCGAGGCCGGCGTCAAGGATTACGCGCTGGTCAATTCATGGGGCGTGATGGCGACGCGGCAGGTGCCCAAGGCTATCATCGCCAAGCTCAACGCCGAAATCGTGCGCGTGCACGCCCTCGCCGACGTCAAGGAGCGTTACGCCCTCCACGGCCTGGAAGCGACCAGCAACACGCCGGAACAATTCACCGCCTACATCAAGAGCGAATCCGCCAACTTCGCGAAAATCATCAAGGACTCCGGCGCGAAAGTGGACTGACCGCCGCGCATCTCCTCCTCCTCCAATAATTTCCCTTCCCTCCAACTAACTTCCCCTCTCCCCCGAACAAGGGGGAGAGGAAGGGAGAGGGGGGGCCACCACTCTCCGCACCGGTGCTTTTCCCACCTCTCAGTCACCTCAGGAAATGCGCAAAATATCCTTTAAAAACAAATACTTATAACAAACAGGCAAAAGAAAACCCGCCGGGGTTGCCGGCGGGTCGAATGCAACCGGCTGCGCTTGTGGCGCGGCCGGTGCAGTTCAAATCAAAACTTAAAATCGAGTCCTGGCTTACACCGTCAGGGTGCGGTCGACACCCTCGAAAGTTACCTTCACCTGATCAACACCTGCCGTGCCGTAGTTGACCAAAGTAGCCACATCAACCCAATTTGCGCCGCCGACCGTACCATTCACATCCACCTGAACAGTAATGTCAGATCCCGACTGCTGAACGCGAACAAAGTCTGATTCAACACTGCTCGGACCAAAAGTCGCATCGAGCAACGCGGAGAGATTCAGCTTGTCTCCGTCGGTATAGCTGTAGTCGATGATGTCGTCGACGTTCACTGCACCGGCTTCCGCGAATACGAACGAGTCAGCACCCGAACCTCCAACAAGCACGTCGTTGCCCTCACCGCCATTCAGAGTGTCGCTTCCAGCACCACCCACTAGTAAATCATTACCCGTTCCACCGCTAAGTGCATCGTTATCCCCATTCCCAAAAAGCAGATCGTCGCCTCCCAGATTTGGGGGATTACCGCCAGTCAAGGTATCTGTGGAAGTAGTACCAATAACCACATCGTCACTATTACCGTTAGAGCCTGAAGTACTTGTAGTTAAAGCATATGTTCCGCCAAGCGCATACCCATAAACTGTTGCCCCGCTTGAAAATGTAATCTCCTCAACCTGATTCGCCGAAATATACTGGTCGTACACGGTTGCCTGCGAATCATTGACCTTGATAACCAGATCATTACCTAGCCGCTCAAAATTCAGCGTGGAGAGCACCGTGCTGGCATCTGTCAGGATTTCTATCCTGTCATTATTTCCACCCATATCACGGATTGCGTCTTTACCAAAACCGCCAGACGTCATGCTTAATTGATACACGGTAGCATTACTTGCGTTGCCCACGAAAATTTCATTTGCCGAGCTTCCGGTAAGCGTGCTTCCACTAAGCTGATTAACAGATACTGTTGCAGACGCGCCCGCAGTGACGTTATCCGTTGCAGTATAGGTAAACGAGCCTCCCAACGGCGCCGAGTCATTGAATGTAACAAAGCCAGCAGTTCCAGTGCCGGCCGTATGAACAGCTGTTCCAGTAGAGTTAGCCGTCACGCTATTCACATCAAGCGCACTTCCTTCTGCATCAGTATCGTTTGCAAGTAACGCGCGCTCAGGAATGATGAATGCCGTTCCGGTACCGACGTTCGTAATCACCGTGTCGTTGACTGTGATAGGCGCGTCGTTTGCACCATTCACCGTCAGCGTCAAAGTTGAAGATGAAGCAGCATTCTGCCCATCTTCCATCGTGTAATTGATGGTAACGGTCGCCGTTTGCCCCGCACCCAAAGCGTCAAACAGCGCGCCCGGAGAAAATTGGATCTGACCGCCAACAATCGAAAATGCACCTGCAGCATTGATTCCACTCACCGCGCCATTAGCACTTGTGACCGTCACTGTGCCGATTGAAACCAACGCCTTGGTATCACCCGCGTCGGGATCGGTGTCATTAGCCAGCACATCGAACGATTTCGTTTCATTCTCCCCAGCCGAACCGACATCGGCCACCGCGGTCGGCGCATCGTTCACATTGGTGAAGTTCACCGTGCCCGCAATGGTGTTGCTGTCAGCCTCCCCGTCGTTGGCCGTAATGTTGAACGTCGGCGCATTTTCATCGCCGTCATCCACGAACGTCACCAGACCGTCCAACAAGTTAGCCGAGGTGAAGCTCGTCGCATTCACCCCGTTCACCTGGAACACACCGCCCGTCACGCCCGACACCGTGTAGGTGAAGCTCGTGTCGTCCGGATCGGTAATCCCGAAGTCGGCCGCAGCCAGCACCGCCGTCCCGCCCTCACTAACCGTCAGCTCCACTTCCGTGAGCACCGGCGCATCGTTCACATTGGTGAAGTTCACCGTGCCCGCAATGGTGTTGCTGTCAGCCTCCCCGTCGTTGGCCGTAATGTTGAACGTCGGCGCATTTTCATCGCCGTCATCCACGAACGTCACCAGA